>JACCDQ012217954.1_pt1 | contig 19754 bp, 19 predicted proteins | sample 7446031 | NCBI WGS metagenome assembly JACCDQ01 (sample SAMN15323442, study PRJNA562643) | freshwater metagenome | isolation source: river surface water | place: USA:Blue River Watershed | collected 2017-08-17
AGTTACGTGTACGAAAATGTCTTCGCCTGTTTGATCATCAACGATGAATCCGAATCCTTTAGTCTCGTTGAAAAATTTTACTTTACCAGTTTGCATAAAAATAATGTTAAAAAATTAATACCTAAATCGATTGTTCTGCGTTAGAAGACGATGCAAACTTTAGAATCAAAACTATAAATAGTGGGAGATACTAGAGAGGAGAAGTCTGAACTATGCTGAATTAAATCTTTTAAGTGTCCAAATGTAGAAAAAATATTATTGTATGCAAGCATTTTGTAATTAATTATCAATAAATTGAAAATATATTTATACTTTTTTTATATTTTATTGCACTTTGCTCATTTGTATTCATTTTTTCTTTATAATGAAGAAAAAAAATTACTTTTGTATTCAGTTAACTAATTCGGGATGTACAGATTGAAATACTTTGTTGAAAATCAAGCTTTTGGCGTTTGCACTCGCCTTGGTGAGAAATTCAAAATTTCCACAAGCAGCATTCGTTTGTATTTTATTTATACATCTTTTTTGACCTTAGGGTCGCCGATCATCATTTATCTTTTCTTAGCTTTCTGGATGAACATTCGTCGGTATTTACGCCAACGAAATAATCCGACTGTTTGGGATTTTTAAAATCGGAGGGCTGGAAATTTTTTGATCTTTCGGATGAAGTAGTCCCAGACGATACTACCTTGGTAACTTGTAACTTCCCTTTTTTCTAATTTCGGTGCAAGATTTTCTTTGTGTTTTTCGAATAATACATAGCCGTAAAAATCTCGATGTGCCTTTAAGATTGCAATAATCTGTTGGACTTCTCCACGCATTAAAAACTGAATTCCTGCTAATCCGTCTAATAACATGCGTATAAATAGTGTGCGGATACGGATGTGTGGACTAAGGTTTTTGTATAATAAAATTAGATTGTTGCGAAAATTCAAATAGGTTTTAATCGGATTTCCTTGTGCTAAGGTGCCCCCACCTACATGAAGGACTTCGCTGTTTGCTACGGCTGCAACGTCGTATCCGGCTCTTTGCATGCGCCAGCACAGGTCGATTTCTTCCATGTGTGCAAAGAAATAAGCATCCAAGCCTCCCACTTCCCAATAGGCTTTTGATCGAACCATTAAGCAAGCTCCTGTTGCCCAATTGACTAATGCACTTTCATATTGATTACTTTGTGGTTCAATTGAATCAAAAATTCGTCCTCGGCAAAATGCATAACCATATCGATCCCAATAGCCACCTGCCGCTCCTGCGTATTCAAATTTATTGGGTTCATGATACGAAAGAATAAAAGGTTGAGCTGCGGCTACCTTTGGATTTTTATCAAAATAGCCAATTAAATTCTTTAACCAATGTTCTTTTGGCTCGATGTCTGAGTTCATCAGTATGTAATAATCCGCATCAATCTGTTTTAATGCGAAATTATATCCTCCGGCATATCCTAAATTTTGGATAGAATGAATGAGCTTGACCTGAGGAAATTGTGATTTGACTAATTCAATTGAATCATCTGTTGACCCATTGTCTGCCACGTAGATTTCTCCTTCGGGACTTGTAGAGATTACTTTTGGAAGGAATTTCGAAAGAAATGCGCTTCCATTATAATTTAAGATGACGACAGCTACTGACATGCTTGCAAAGGTAAGGCTTTTCGTTTAATTAGAATTTCTTTCAGAAAGATGTATTTTTGTTCTTCGTTACAAAAATCAACAAATTTATATGATGTGGTCTTCCTTTTTTCGCAAGAAGTCAATAGATAAAATTATTTCAGACCAATTAGAGATTGAAAAATTAGAGGGAGGCCAAATGCATCGCAATTTGGGGGTACGTGATTTGACTTTCATGGGTGTCGCGGCGATAATCGGTGCAAGTATTTTTTCGGCGATCGGTCAAGCATCGGCGAATGGTGGTCCAGCTGTTTCCATGTTATTTGTGTTTACGGCATTAGCCTGTATGTTCACGGCATTTTGTTATGCACGTTTTGCTGCAACTGTTCCCATTAGTGGAAGTGCCTATACCTATGCCTATACATCCTTAGGAGAAATTGTTGCTTGGATTTTGGGCTGGAACCTTTTGTTGGAATATGCTATTTCCAATGTTGCCGTCGCGATTTCGTGGTCAAAATATTTTGTTGACCTCTTGGAAGGCCTCGGGATTCATGTGCCTGAATTTTTAACGATGGATTATTTGTCAGCAAAAAGAGCTTTCATTGAAGCAGAACCACTTTTAATCGCAGGGCAACCCCTGCAATCCTTGCATGTGAATCTACGTGAAGGTTATTTGGCATATCAATCGGCACCTAATATTTTCGGGTGGCATTTTGTCGCCAACCTCCCCGCATTAATCATTACGGTAGCGATTACCTATTTAGTTTATATTGGTATTAAGGAATCTAAGAATACGAACAATGTTCTTGTTATTTTAAAATTATTGGTCATTGCAATCGTGATTGGTGTAGGAGCCTTTTATGTTCAAGTGGAAAACTGGACTCCATTTGCACCCAATGGAATTTCTGGCGTATTAAAAAGTGTCGCAGCCGTTTGTTTTGCTTATATCGGTTTTGATTCTATTTCGACGACTGCTGAAGAGTGCAAAAATCCACAACGCGATATTCCTAAGGCCATGATGTGGGCATTGATCATTTGTACGACGCTATACGTGTTGGTGACACTGGTTTTGACTGGAATAGTTCCATCACCTCAGTTGGCAGGTATTGAAGATCCTTTGGCCTTCATGTTTATGAAAGTGAATTTACCTGGGGTTGCGGGTGTCGTTGCAGCCAGTGCGGTGATCGCTTTGACGAGTGCTTTATTGGTTTATCAATTGGGCCAACCGCGTATATGGATGACGATGTCGCGTGATGGATTACTGCCAAAAGCTTTCTCGCGCATTCATCCGAAATACAGAACTCCTTCCTTTTCAACCATTATGACGGGAGTTTTAGTGGGCGTTCCGGCATTATTTGCCAACTTAGAAGAAGTGATTAATTTATCTAGTATTGGGACCTTATTCGCGTTTGTACTGGTTTGTGCGGGCGTTTTGATATTGGATTTGGATCCAGAGAATCAAAAGAAATCGAAGTTTAAGATACCTTATATGAATGCCTCTGTTTGGGTGGGCATAGCTTGGTTAATCGCTTTATATTTATCCCTCCCTGATTCGACTTCCTGGTCCCACTGGATGGGTAGTTATTTTGAAGGTAATACCAAAGCCGACCATTGGATCATGACGGGATTCTTTATTATCTGGCTAGTGCTTGCCTTTTTTAGCTATACCCACCGATTATCATTAATCCCTATTTTGGGATTATTGGTGAATTTGTATCTGATGACTCAAATGGGAGCAACCAACTGGGAACGATTCGCCTATTGGTGTTTGGCAGGGGTTGTTATTTATTTTGGATATAGTTACCGGAAGAGCAAATTGAATTAAGAGTTAACAATAAATAATATATAACAATAATAGAGCTCAGATGATATCTGGGCTCTATCTTTTTTTGCTATAACGACAAACAATATGTGTTCAAATAAATCAAAAAAGAGGTACGATAAATCGCACCTCTTAATTCTTACCTCTTACCTCTTAACTCTTAACTCTTAACTCTTAACTCTTAATTACTCCTCCCTTCTTCCACCTAACAAATTCAGGTAATACAACAATTGTGCTAACATACCCAACGCAGCTACAACATACGTCATGGCAGCCCACCAAAGCGCGTCTTTGGATAGTTCATATTCCGCAGGAGTAACGATATTGTTCGTTTTAATCCATGCCAATGCGCGGTTTGAAGCATCAAATTCTACAGGTAGGGTAACAAAGCTGAAGAGCGTTGCCAAGCCAAATAATGCCACACCAATAGCCAAAACCGTTGAGTTTCCTGTAGAATACAAAAGCATCATTCCTGCCATGAGTAAAAGTGGCATAAAGCCATTCGCAATGTTCAACATCGGTACCATGGCGCTTCGAAACTGAAGGAAGCTATAGGCCTTGGCATGTTGGACAGCATGACCACATTCGTGTGAAGAAACCGCTGCCGCCGCGGCATTACGGCCATAAAACACGTCATGGGATAGGTTTACGGTTTTGTCTGCTGGATTGTAATGGTCTGTCAAACGGCCATCCACGGTGATGACGCGTACGTCGTGAATTCCGTGGTCGGCAAGCATACGTTCTGCGATTTCTTGGCCAGACAAATTACTTTGTAAAGCCGTCTCCGAATAAGTTTTAAATTTTGCTTTTAAACGCCAAGAGATTAGCATTCCTAAGACACCAAAAATAATTGCGATAATCATAATATTAGTTTTTAAGTTTTTGAATGATGTTGCTTGTTGAATAGCTCGGAACTAAGGGGATGGTTGTTACTTTTCCACCATTGGCGATGACCTCTTTGGCCCCAACAATGGTGTCAATCGAGTAATCATCTCCTTTTACGAGTACGTCCGGGAGCAGTGTATTAATTAAATTTAAGGGAGTTTCTTCCTCGAAAATAATGACCATGTCCACAAAGCCAAGTGCTGCTAAAATTCGTGCGCGGGCAAATTCATTGTTGACAGGTCGTGATGGCCCCTTGAGTTGGCGAACCGATGCATCCGCATTAAGTCCTACAATCATTTTTGTTCCCACTTGGCGTGCTTTCTCTAAATAATCGACATGGCCTAAATGGAGGATGTCAAAACAGCCATTAGTAAAAACGACCTGTTGGTTTTCCTTTTTCCAAGCTGCACGCGTAGCTTTTGCCTCATCCAATGTGCAAATTTTAAGACTCGATTCTTGCATTTTTTTGCGGTATAAAAAAGGTGATAATGAAACTTAATCCGCCGAATAACAAAACAGTCGCCATTTGGGTTCCATGAAAAAATGTCGCTAATACGGTCGCGTCTTTCAGTGGGATTAAATAAAAACTTAGCGTAGATGCAACTAAACTATGATAAGCCCCAATTCCCCCTTGTGTGGGCGTCGCCATCCCGAAAGTTCCCATGACCAAAACAGTTAATCCAGCTGATAAACTTAATGATGAGCTGATTGGAAATGCTAAAAGTAAGGTATAGGTATTAGCGAAATAAGCAAGCCAAATCAAAATCGTATAAAGGATGAATTTGGAAGGGTTTTCAACTTCCTTAATGCTGAGAATTCCAACAAACCATCCTTGAAGTAATTGACCAACTTTATTATTCTCAGCAAAGTGCTGCCAACGAACGATGAAACGATCGCGGAGAATCCAGGCTAATCCTAAAAACACGATTCCTCCAGCACCGATGCCTGCCAAAAAAATGGTAGGAGGGAGGTGAAAGTTGGGGAAAAGGAATTGTTGGATAGGTTCCCATTCGACTATAAAGGTTAGGCCAACTAACACCACAAGGCCAAGCAAGTCAACGATGCGTTCCGTAATGACCGTTCCAAAAGACTTTTCAAAAGGAATGTTAGCTGTCTTTTGCAAGGAACCACATCGTGATACTTCCCCCATGCGCGGAACAATGAAATTAGCAAAATATCCAATCATGACAGCCGAAAGCGTCCGAGTAGTCCCAGGTTTGTATTGCATAGCACCAAGTAATTGTTCCCAGCGAAGTGCCCGCAGCAGATGTGAAACCAGAGCAATAATAATGGAAATGATTATCCATTGATAATTGGCTGATTGTGCACTGTGATAGATATCCGCCCAGTGCAAATCGCTTTTGGAAAAGGCCCAATACAGAAGTCCAATGGCAAGAATTGAAGAAATTAAATATTTAATAAGGGCTTTGATCATCAAATCGCAGATTCGGTTAAATTCAATAGGCAAAATAAAGACCTTTAATTAATAAAAGTGCGGATTTGTAGTTAATTTTTTATATTTTTGCATTTGTTTTTTGGGATAAATTCCCCTAACTAATTTTAGCATGTCTAAACTGCGTATTCTTTACGTTTCCAGCGAGGTTGATCCTTTCCTCAATACTTCCAAAATAGCTGATTTTGTTCGCGCCTTACCTACTGCAATGCAAGAGCGCGGGATGGAAATTCGGATTTTGGTCCCCCGTTTCGGGTCGATTAATGAACGTAAAAACCGTTTGCACGAAGTGGTTCGTCTGTCAGGAATTACCATTCCGATGGGTGATGAAGAGAAGCCTTTGACGATCAAAGTTGCAAGTATTCCAGCTGCAAAATTGCAAGTTTATTTCATTGATAACGAAGATTATTTTCAGCGAAAATATGTGTTAACTGACAAGGAGGAAGCGTTTTATGCGGACAACCATGAACGTGCGATATTTTTCTGTAAAGGGGCTTTGGAGACTGTTATTAAATTAGGTTGGTCCCCAGATGTCATTCATTGCAATGATTGGATGTCAAGTTTTGTTCCCTTATATATTTCTTCCTACTACCGGAATCACCCAATTTTTAAAGATTCCAAAACAATTTTTTCTCCTCACAATACGAACTTCGATTTTACGTTCTCAGTGGACGATTTAAAAGAGAAAGTGAAAATTGGCGACATGGATGATGCACATTTATCGAGTTTAGATGGCGCAAACTATGGTGCATTTATTAAGCTTGGTGCCGAATTTGCTGATAAAATTGTTTCTTTAGAAAATGCGGACAATACCCGTATTCAACCGATTATTGATGAATTTCAAGATAAAACCTTCCAAAATATTGCCGATAATGACCTCGATTTCTTCGAAAAAACGTACATTGAATTGGCCGGCAATTAAATGGTTGGGAATTATTTCCCTATTTCTTGCTTCATGTGATGCTCCCAAAGAAATCGGGGCGGACCTTTTTAGCGTGGAAGTTGGCCTTAATTTTACCGATACCCTTCAGGTAAATTCAAGCACTGTTTTGATGGATTCCATTCAAACGGGTGCTAACAATACCTTTTTATTAGGCTCATTTACACATCCCGTATTAGGAACCTTTGAATCGACTGTATTTACACAGGTTGCAAATGCGGATTCTTTGTTTGCAACAAAAGAGTCCATCTTAGATTCGTTGAAAATGCACCTTGTGTATAAAAATTTCCAAGGTGATACGAATCAATTGCAGACGCTGCAAGTATATAAGTTGAAGGATAGTTTAAGTTTATCAACGGATTATTTTACCAATACAAATTCTGTAACTGCTCAAACAACGGTCGTAGGTTCACATGTTTTTCGTCCGCGCCCGATTCGCTCGAAAGCATTTAATGGAGATTCCTTAAAATTGGATACCTTACATTTTCACATGACCAAAACGTTGGGAAGCGAATTAATGGCTAAGTATTCAGATAAGACTTTAGCGGGAGGTGGCTCTGCTTTTCGTACTTCATTTCCAGGCCTCATGTTCAAGTCGGCATCTGTTGCGAAAGCTGCACTTGTTGGTTTTTCTCCCGCTTATTCGCGTATGACATTGCATTGGCATAACCCGAATGATACGACTAAATATGAATTGAATTATTATTTTAGCCTATCTAGTGCTATGATGACGGAGGTGCAGGCTCGATTTAATCAATATAAAATTAGTCGCACAGGTGTTTTGGCCAATTTGACTAAATCAGGAAATTCTATTCCTGCTGCCTCAACAGGGCAAGTCACTTATGTGCAGTCGGGTTCTGGTTTGGTAACAAAATTGGATTTCCCAAATTTATTAAAGCTAAAAGGAGATCGTAATATTGCTGTGAACAAAGCTGAATTGGTTTTACAGCCAGAAGATGGTGTTGATTTTAATCAAAGTTTAAGTCAATTGACTTTATTGCAAGTGGATTCAAACAATCGGCCGATTCGTAATTCTTATGGCTTAGGTTATGTGATTTCAGAAGGGGGGGCGGGTATTCAGACTGCTAATTATAACTCAACTCAGAATGCTTTTACATTTAACATTACCACGGAGTTGCAATCTATACTAAATGGCAGAAAAGGTAATTTAGGTTTTCTTGTAACGCCTTCAATTACGGCAAGTTCGACTGGCTATACTAAAATGGTGAGTGAGTCTGCTCGCTTTATTCCGTTGAATGCATTGAAATCCAAGATTCGAATCTATTATTCTTATATTGCTAAATAAATAGTAATATCATGTCTTCCCTAAATCAAGATTTACGGGTTAGTTATGTCCAAACAGAATTGGTTTGGGAAAACCCAATTGCTAATTGTGCGCAATTAGAAGAGTCTATTCAAAATCTGCAGGGGCTTACGGATGTAATAGTTTTGCCTGAAATGTTCAGCACGGGCTTTAGTATGTCGGAAATAGGTGCTGAGATTTCGGAAGGACCCACCGTTCAATGGATGAAATTACAAGCCGCTCGTCTCCAAGTTTTGCTCATTGGAAGTCTCAAAATTAAGGAATCTGGTCATTATTATAATCGCCTAATGGCTGTTCATCCTTCAGGTCATATCGATCATTATGATAAGCGTCATTTGTTTCGCATGGGCGAGGAGGATTCATTTTATACAGCTGGAGAACGGCCTTGTTTAATTTCATACAAATCTTGGTCCATAGCCCCATTTATTTGTTATGATTTGCGATTCCCTGTTTGGTCGAGAAATGTTAATCTAGGCTATGATTTAGCGATCTATGTCGCAAATTGGCCTGCGGTTCGTATAAATGCCTGGTCAAGTTTATTGCGTGCGCGGGCCATTGAAAATTTAGCCTATGTTGTAGGGGTAAATCGGGTGGGGGTCGATGGAAGCCAACTTGAATATGCGGGAGCTTCTAGTATTATTTCCTATAAAGGCGAAGATCTCTTGCCCTTGACAGCTGAACCATCCATTCAAACCTATTCGCTTTCCTTTCAAGCATTGCTTGATTTTCGGGAAAAATTCCCAGCTCATCTGGATGCAGATGAATTTAGACTTTTGACTTAGTCTTTTCTTGAAATAATTGGCTGATTCCTCCAGGGAAAGACTTGGCCTCTTCCATACTGCAATCTACTTGTAACACACCTTGATTCATTATCAATAATCTGTCACAAATTGCTTCAACTTCAGTCAAAATATGACTGGAAAACAAAATGGTTCGGCCAGGTCTTAATGAACGGATTAACGAACGAATTTCATCCATTTGATTCGGATCGAGTCCACTTGTAGGTTCGTCCAAAATTAGAATGGAAGGATTGTGTAAAATAGCTTGTGCGATTCCAACTCGCTGTTGGTAACCTTTAGATAAGGTATTTATTTTTTTGTTTTGCTCCAGTGATAGGCCTGTCAATTGAATGACTTCTTGAATTCTTCCGCTTGGAATTTGGTGAATGGCGGCAATAAATGCCAGAAATTCCTTTACATACATCTCGGTATAAAGAGGGTTGTCTTCAGCTAAATAACCGATTTGTTTTTTGAGATCGGTGGAATCTGAAGAAACAAGTTTGCCAGCTACAAAAGCTTCCCCCGAACTTGGTTTAACAAGTCCTACAAGCATTTTAATGCTGGTAGATTTCCCTGCGCCATTGGGTCCAAGGAATCCAATGATTTGTCCCATTTGCGCGCTGAAGTTTAGTGCATTGACTGCAATTTGAGCGCCATAGTTTTTACTCAGATTTTTCGCTTCAATCGACATACGTGATTCTGTGATAATATCTACCAAAGGTAGCTAAAATGGGAACTATTTCTGCTTACCTTTGTGTTTTCGTTTTAAAATACACAGAAATATGCAGGAGGAAAGTATACGTTTAGATCGTATTGAGGATGCCATTGAAGATATACGCCAAGGAAAAATGATCATTGTCGCGGATGATGAAAATCGGGAAAATGAGGGGGACTTAATTTGTGCATCAGATGCGATCACTCCGGAGATTGTAAACTTTATGATTCGAGAAGCGCGTGGTTTGATGTGTGTGTCACTGACGAACGAGCGTTGTACTGAATTGGGCTTGGAAATGATGGTGGATCAAAATACCACATCGCATGAAACGCCCTTTACTGTGTCGGTTGATTTATTAGGGCATGGATGTACCACCGGTATTTCCGCACAAGATCGTGCTAAGACGATTCAGGCATTGGTTGATCCTTCGACCCGACCTGCCGACTTAGGCCGACCAGGTCATATTTTTCCTTTAAAGAGTCGGACGGAAGGTGTTTTACGCCGAACGGGTCATACGGAGGCTTCGATGGATTTCGCCAAATTAGCGGGTTTTAAACCTTCAGGTGTATTAATCGAAGTATTGAACGAGGACGGGTCCATGGCTCGTTTGCCGGATCTTCGTCGGATTGCAGATAAATTTGATTTGAAGTTGGTAACCATCAAAGATCTAATCGAATACCGCCTCGCTACAGAATCATTAATTCAGCGTGAAATAGGAGTCGATATGCCAACCGAATGGGGGCATTTTGATTTGATTGCTTATAAGCAAAAAAATACAGGAGATACACATTTGGCTTTAATAAAAGGTTCTTGGGAAGCTGATGAACCCGTTTTGGTTCGAGTGCATAGTTCATGTGTGACGGGAGATATTTTCGGTTCTTGCCGGTGTGATTGCGGTGGTCAATTACATAAAGCGATGGAAATGGTTGAGCAAGCAGGGAAAGGCGTTGTCCTTTACATGTTCCAAGAAGGAAGAGGTATCGGATTATTAAATAAATTAAAAGCTTATAAGTTGCAAGAACAAGGCCGCGATACGGTCGAAGCTAATTTAGAATTAGGCTTTGCTATGGATGAGCGTGAGTATGGCGTAGGGGCTCAAATATTACGTGATTTAGGAATTCGAAAAATTAAATTGATTTCCAATAATCCGAAGAAACGGGCAGGTCTGTTAGGCTATGGTTTAGAGATCGTAGATTCCCTACCCATTGAGATTCCCTCAAATCCTCATAATGAGGCCTATTTAATTACAAAACGGGATAAAATGGGTCATACCATTTTGAAGAAATAACAAAAGGCTCCGAATGTATTTTCGGAGCCTTTTTTGTTAGTTGTTCCCAAGGATGATGGGGGTTGATTTACTACCACCCATGATGATGACTTTAGCATTTGGGGATTTAGCTAATTCTTTTTGGGCAATAATGGATTCATATTGCAATTGTTTATCACTTAATCCCGTAGATAAGATTTTCTGATAATCTGCAATTCCTTGTGCTTCAACACGCTTGCGTTCCGCCTCTTGTTTTTCTTTTAATAATACGAATTGCATTTTCTGAGCATCTTGTTCTGCATTGATTTTTGATTCAATGGTTTGCTTGACGGAAGTGGGCAAATTGATGTTACGAATCAATAATTGTTCCAAAACCAATCCTCGTTTTTTGAAATTACTCTCGATGTCTTTGTAGATGCGTGTTTGGAATTCATTTCTTTTCAACGAGTATAAGGCCACTGCGTCATAATAAACTGCATTGTCACGAATCATCGTGCGTGTAATCGGGCGCACAACCTTGTCTTTGTAGTCGGGTCCAATTTCTTTTAAGATGGTAGGCGCTTGCGAAGGCAGAATTCGATATAAGACAGTTAGGTCCACGACCACTTCAAGGCCATCCGCAGTTAATACGCGAATAGCATCATCTCCTTCGCGATCACCTTCGTCATGTACGGCCGACATCGTGTAATTTTGGGTTTTGGCATCGAAAACAAACACTTTAGCTAATGGATTAACAATGTTTAATCCGCTGTTCAATGTTCGTTCTGAAACTTTTCCGAAGGTACTTTGAACGCCTACTTCACCCGCATCAATTTGTTTAATGACTGAAGTCGAAATGCCGAGGACAAATAATACTAATGCAATCTTACGCATGGGAGAGGCAAATTTGGCAAAAATGAGATTCGGATCGTCAATTGCTTTGCTGGCAAGAAACAATAATACGCCTAGGATGGATAGTAACATGATTTTGTTATTTTAGGGATGAAAGGTACATATTTCTTTGCGTTTAAAATCAAATTACCGTAGACGTTTTTCGGCAAAATATAGCTAATTTTGAACATGATTGAGTTGAAACACATACATAAGGAATTTGACGGCCGTGTAGTTTTAGATGGGATTGCCGCAAGTTTTTTGCCGGGTAAAATAAACATGGTGATTGGTGGGAGTGGAACGGGGAAGAGTGTGTTGTTAAAATGTATGATTGGGATATTAAAACCAGAAAAGGGGCAAGTCCTATATAATGGTCGGGATTTCCTAAAAGCAGATCAAGAAACGGTGAAAGCGATTCGTAGAGAAATGGGTGTTTTATTTCAAGGTGGTGCATTGTTTGACTCAAAAACCGTGTTGGAAAATGTTCGTTTCCCTTTAGATACCTTAACTTCGCAATCGCTTGAGGAAAAGAATGCGCGTGCTATGTTGTGTTTACAACGAGTTGGCCTTGAGGATGCAGCACACCAAATGCCCTCGGATATTTCGGGCGGAATGAAGAAGCGTGTCGGGATTGCACGCGCCATTGTAATGAATCCTAAATATCTATTTTGTGATGAGCCAAATTCAGGTTTAGATCCTTTGACTGCAGTAAAAATTGATTTATTGATTCAGGAGATTACCAAAGAATTTAATATAACCACCATCGTTATTTCACATGATATGAATTCGGTGATGCGATTGGGCGAATACATAATTTTTTTGAAAGATGGGAATAAGGTCTGGGAAGGAAATAATCAAAATCTACTTCAGACAAATGTGCCATCTTTACAAGAATTTTTATCGACGAAACTTACTTAATATGCCCTCGGTTAAATTGGCTCCACGTGTGCTAGAAAATGTATCCTTGTTGCCTTATAATACATTTGGTATCGATGTTTCGGCACGTTACTTTGTGGAAATCAATCAACTTCAGGAATACATTGAACTCGTTCAAGCGGGGCAGTATGCACATGTGAAGCATTTGTTTTTAGGAGGGGGAAGTAATTTGTTATTGACTCATAACGTCGATGCTCTAGTTGTTAAAATTCAAATGACGGGTATTGAGGTAATGGAAGAAGATGCGAACCATGTTTGGGTGAAGGCTGGAGCGGGGGTTGTTTGGCATGATTTTGTTTGTTATGCAGTGGAGCATCAGTGGGCTGGCATCGAAAATATGTCCTTGATTCCGGGAACGGTAGGAGCTGCGCCGATGCAGAATATTGGAGCCTATGGAGTTGAAATCAAAGATACTTTTGATTATTTAGATGCCTTGAATTTGAGCACCTTACAAATGGAACATTTTGATGCTGCTCGTTGTGCTTTTGGTTACCGGGAGAGTTATTTTAAGCATGCGGGGAAAGGTCAATACTTAATAGCTGCCGTTTGTTTTCGATTGAATAAGCAAGCTAAGCCACAAACATCCTATGGTGCGATTCAGACAGTATTGGATGAAAAAGGAATCGCAAATCCTGGAATTCGTGATGTTGCGAATGCCGTGATTGAAATTCGTCAAAGCAAATTGCCTAATCCCAGGGAAATAGGGAACTCAGGTAGTTTCTTTAAAAACCCCACATTGCCTGTAGAAGCTGCGACTCGTCTGATTGAAGCCTATCCGAACATTCCACATTATAAAGTGGAGGGAAGTACCGACATTAAATTTCCAGCGGGTTGGTTGATTGAACAGGCAGGTTGGAAAGGCTATCGTGCCGGTGATGCAGGCGTGCATGAAAAACAAGCTTTGGTACTTGTCAATTATGGTCATGCCAAAGGAAGTGAAATACAAGCACTTTCGGAACAAATTAAAAAATCAATAGTAGCAAAATTTGGTGTCTCCCTAGAGACCGAAGTAAACATCTTATAAAATGACATTACCCACATTAGAAAATTTAGGAAAAGGGCCATTCTTTTTGATGGCCGGAAGTTGTGCCATTGAAAGTAGGGATTTAGCTTTTGAAATTGCAGAACGCATTGATGGAATTACGAAGTCCATGGGAATTCCATATATATTCAAAGGTTCTTATCGGAAGGCAAACCGGACTAAAATTGATTCCTTTACGGGCATTGGTGATATAAAAGCCTTGGAAATTTTAAAGGAGGTTGGTGCACATTTTGACTTACCTACGGTAACGGATATCCACGAAAGTGCTGAAGCGGCAATGGCTGCAGCGTATGTGGATGTTCTGCAGATTCCGGCATTTTTATGTCGGCAGACCGACTTATTAGCTGCCGCTGCGCAAACAGGTAAAGCGGTTAATATCAAAAAAGGCCAATTTATGTCGGGAGCATCTATGAAATTTGCCGTTGAAAAAGTTTTACATGAAAACCCGCAAGCGCAGGTGTATTTGACTGATCGCGGGAATTCATTTGGCTATGGCGATTTGGTTGTTGATTACCGAAATTTACCTGAAATGTCAAAATTTGGTGTTCCTGTGATTATGGATTGTACACATTCCTTGCAGCGCCCAAATCAAGGGAACGGAGTAACGGGGGGGCAACCAGCTTTGATTGAAACGATTGCCAAAGCTGCGATTGCAGTAGGAGCGGATGGAATATTTATTGAAACGCATCCGAATCCCTCTATCGCAAAATCCGATGGGGCGAATATGCTTCCACTTGATCAATTAGAGGGATTATTAGAAAAATTATTGAAAGTTCGCCAAGCGATCGTTTAAGGTAAATAGGCGACTTGAATGCCAATATCTGTTTTATGGGAGGCCGTTATGGTATCTAATCCGGAACCGATTACATCTTTTTGGAAGTAATCGGTTCTTGCTATTTTGAGGGCTATTGATAGGTTGTTAAATCCCTTATATTCTATTAAACATAGGTTTCGGGTACTTGGGTCATAATAGGCAGGTAGTAAAAATGAAAATGGCAAGCTGGGTTCATAGGCATATAAACGCGTATCATAACTGCCAGACCAAATCCAAGCTGTGCGCATCTCGATTTTTAAGTGCTTGTATCTGTAGCTTAAATCATTTAGGAATAAATAACCTGATTCTTTTTGTATTTTGGAATGAATATGGGACCACATCACACGGCCATGCCATTCGAATCGCTTGATTGGCATGTTCCAGTCAAAACTTACCTGATAAAAATCATGCGGAAGGATTCTTACATTTGAATCCTTGAGGTTTTTATGTGTCCATTTTAGTTGCGTAAAATAATGTCCTAGTTTTCGACGGTCCCATTGAAAACGGCTTAATAGTTCCCAACCGATTTTGTCTGATGCCCATTGAATGGAACTGTTTTTAGGAAAACGAAAAACATCGAGGTAACTCGAAATACGCTGGTATTTTGTCCTTTGGTATTGATGGCCAACGAATAAGCCCCACTCGTTTTTGTTTGAGGAATTTTCACTAATCGCATTAGCCATCGGGCTGAAATAACCGGCCTGGTACATCCGTATAATTCCAGAAAGATCTGTTTTTTTGTTGACCGCCCAAGAAACTGCATGAATCATAGCCCAAGCGGATGTAGCAGTATGAGCCACTTCACCAGCAATTCGAATGTTCCCTTGTTGGCTGATATAACTTAATGACGAATTTATTAAAGTTTGACCTCGCCAATCCAATGTGTTCAAGGGTTGGAATAGATAATTCCATTGGGTCCATGTATGTGCGAAGGCCCATTGACTATGTTGATTTAGGTAGCGTAAATTTACACCTGCGGCAAATTCTTGTAATCGGTTTTGTCGGCCTATCTCGTTTGGTGTACGATGTAATCCATCGAGCTGGAAGGAACGAAAATAGCTACTATCTTTAGAGAGAATGAGATCCTTCTTTCGGGATGAAAAATATAACTGCCCTTGAATGTTTTGAAAGGTAGATTGAAGATTAAGACCGCGGTAAAATTCCGTTTCCCCAGATGAAGTATAGGGAAGGGCTCCTCCATGAAACTTTTGTGTCGCCCGTATACTTTCATAGCTTTTACCTAAGGAAAAAGATCCAGATTGAACGAGTCCTTGGCCCCATTGGTTTATAAAGTCGCCTAAAATCAATTTAAAGTGGCCTCTTGTGTCTTTGAATTCAAGAAAAGCACTTGTGAAATCATTGTATTGAGTTTCTCCTGCATCTTTACTCATTAGAAGGCCTGCTCGAAAATAGCTATTCCAAGTTCCTCGGTATCGAATTAAGCTTCGTATGGGATTTCCTAGGTAGCGAATTTTACTCCGATTGCTGGGGTCTGAAAATCCGATTTTTTGTTCGAGTGTATTTTCACTGCGAAGTATAATTTGATGTTCACTGTTTTCTGGTTGTGTCAATCGTTTATGTACTTCCCTGCAAATCAATAAGGATTGCATCGTATGGAGGGTCAACATATCCCAATGCGGTATGGTTTGTAATTCAAATTTGGAGTTAAATCGGCCGATTAACTTGCGATGATGGAAGAATGCCTCGATTTGTGTGGCGTGTAAAATTCCCATCGCGAGCAGTTCGACTTCTGTTACCTCGTTGATGTCAATGGGATTTTGTTGGTAATACGCGAGAATCCCTTGTTTTTCTTCTGTCAGTTCGATGGAGTTTTGAGCAAGAAGCAGATAGGGGAATAGCCAATAAACAACAATGAGCCGTTTCATTTTTTTATTGAAACTAGCTCATTGTTTTTAGTTAAGCGCGTAGAAAACTGATAATGAAAATCAGTTAACTGAATTTTCGTTCTACGAGTAGCAGGAGTTCTTGCCCCGCGGAAGATTCTTGTAAAGCAAAGCGTTCTGCTATTTCGGATTTCCAGTGGATAGGGCTCGCTTCAAAATCAATGAATTCAATGAATTGGCTAAAATCTTCTGCATTTCCGTCAAACAATTCTTGGATAAAATTCAAACGTTGGAATAAGGAAATACTATCCGCGAGCGAAGAGGTCATTTGATTAGCAACCAAGTTTTTTAAAGAGTGATCTACCACTTGAATGGTGTCAAATACCTTTTCTTCCGTTGAATCCGCCAGCATATCTTTGATGCTTTGTGTTTTATTTTCTTCCGGACTTAATTCATTCAGGTCAGGCAATTCATTGGATACCTCGAAATAATCAGGAGTCGTTTGAATTGTAATTTCAATCGATGGATTTGCGTCTTCCCAAGCAACGGCCTGGAGATCATTTTCTGCAATTTCAAGGGCAGAACTCAACTCTTCTTCTAAAGAAGTTGGCTCGTTCATCGTGCTTTCTATTTCTTCGGGTACGTCTTCCAATGAATCCGAAGGGCGCTCAAAATACACTTCGGCATTGAGCAAGTCGGCAAAACTCGGAACTTCCGCTAGAGGAGTTTCCATTTGTCCGCCTAGGGATTGAATCCAATCGATCCAAATTTGCTCGGGCAGTTGAACCTGCAATACAAGTGTTTGTACGACAGAATCCCATTTTTCTTGCATGCGTAGATTGGTCCAATCAAAGTTGGGTAATTTTTCCTGCAAGGATGTACTTGTTAATTGCTGCAATAATTCTGCCTGAATAGTAGCTAAGATAAGGGGATCATAATCCAGCGAAAGGACTTCTTGAAAGCTTAAGCTTTGTCCTTGTTGATTCCAGTAATGTAAGAAGATATTCGGTTTCATACGCTTATTAATTGATTTTTAGCGCCTCGCAAGCTTTCATGGCAGCATTTTGTTCTGCTTTTTTCTTGGAATAGCCTTTTCCTTCGGCGATTTTTTCGTTTTCTAAGAGCACGAAAGCGGTAAATTCTTTGTTATGATGCACCCCTTCTTCATCCAAGGTAAATTGAACTTTTTTCCCCTCTTTTTGAGCCCATTCAATTAAAATTGATTTAAAGTTCGGGTTATTTTGAACCACAGTATCTAAATCAAAATACTGGGTAAGTATTTTTTGTGTGATAAATTTTTGAGTAAAGCCAAAACCTTTATCTAAATAGATAGCACCTATAAATGCTTCCAATGCATCTCCGTACATGCTGGAGCGTGATAATGAAGTTTTTCGCTGGTTTTCATATTCAATCACTTCCTCAAGTCCTAATTTTCTTCCGAGCACATTGAGTGATTCCCGACTCACCATGCGGGAGCGGATTTCTGTGAGGAAACCTTCGTCCTTGAATGGAAATTTTTTGAAAAGATATGCTGCAGTAATCATTCCCAGGACAGAATCCCCAAGGAATTCTAAGCGCTCGTTCGATTCCTTATATGACTTCGATACAGATTCCCGAGATGCGGAGGCATGCAAAAAGGCTAATCTGTATAATTCTAGATTAGACGGATTAGCCCCAATGAGGTGTTTAACGGATTTGTAAAGGTGTTTCTCGCGTTCATCTTTGGAATGTAAGCCGAACCAGGTCAACGGAGAAAATAATAGCATAAATTATATTTTTCTAAAGATTACCGTTGCGTTGTGGCCACCAAAACCGAAACCATTACTTAAGGCAACATCTATTTTACGCGCCTTACCTACATTTTCCGTTAAGTCAATGCGTGAATCTATTTCAGGATCCCGATTAAATACGTTGATAGTAGGAGGTACAAATTGATTTTTGATTGCTAGGACTGAAGCTACCGCTTCAACAGCGCCAGCACCCCCGAGTAAATGGCCTGTCATTGATTTCGTAGATGAAATAGATACTTGATAAGCGTGTTCTCCGAAACAATCAACGATGGCTTTAATTTCTTGTGGATCACCCATTGGAGTAGATGTTCCGTGGGTATTGATGTAATCAACCTCCTCAGGTTTGATTTGAGCATCTTCTAATGCATCAATCATGGATAATAAAGCACCGTATCCATCTGGATGTGGGGCCGTTATATGGTAAGCATCGGATGAGAATCCTCCACCAATTAATTCAGCATAAATTTTTGCGCCGCGTGCTTTTGCGTGCTCATATTCTTCTAATACTAATGCACCAGCACCTTCTCCGACTACAAAACCATCACGATCCACATCATAAGGGCGCGAAGCTGTTGCAGGATCATCATTGCGCGTTGACATCGCATGCATGGCAGTAAATCCACCCACAGAGGCAATCGTCACAGGAGCTTCAGAACCACCCGTAATACATACGTGTACACGTCCCGTACGAATGTAGTTGAACGCATCGATGATGGCATTGTTTGCGGATGAACAAGCGGATACAGTTACGTAATTAGGTCCACGGAATCCATTACGAATTGAAATCTGTCCTGAACTTGAATCTGCAATCATTTTAGGGATAAAGAATGGATTGATTTTAGGCGTTCCATCACCTTTCCCAAAATAAATCATTTCATCTTCAAATGTTTTTAATCCGCCGATGCCAGATCCCCAAATAACCCCCACCTTATTCAGGTTTATTTTTTCCATATCAAAACCCGCATCTGCAATTGCTTCATCCGAAGCTATGACAGCATACTGGGTGAATGGGTCCATTTTACGGGCCTCTTTGGTGTTGATGTAATCTTCTACGTTGAAGTCTTTCAACTCGCAAGCAAAACGTGTTTTGAATTTTTCAGCATCAAATCGGGTTATGGGGGCGCAACCACTTTTTCCAGCGGCTAATCCTTCCCAAAAGGTATCAACTGTGTTTCCAATCGGTGTAAGAGCTCCTAGGCCCGTCACAACTACGCGTTTTAACTCCATGTGTTAATTTAATAGACTTTGTAAAAATAAAAAATGTCAATTAGTCAAGGGTTCAACTGAGGAAAAATCCTTAGGAATTACCAGGTACTAATTGACATCATTATGATCGTGTGATTCGATTACTTTGCGTTTTCTTCCAAGTAAGCAACTGCTTGGCCTACAGTTTGGATGTTTTCAGCTTGGTCATCTGGAATAGAAACATTGAATTCTTTTTCAAATTCCATGATCAATTCTACCGTGTCTAAGGAGTCAGCTCCCAAATCGTTTGTGAAAGACGCCTCAGTTGTAACTTCTGATGCTTCAACACCTAATTTCTCAACGATGATGCTTTTTACTTTTTCTGCAATATCTGACATTTTATAAATATTTTGGGGTTCAAAAACGATGCAAAGATTAGAATTAAAAGTTAGAATATCAAACAAATTTTATTCCATTTTGC
>JACCDQ011638925.1_pt1 | contig 19747 bp, 15 predicted proteins | sample 7446031 | NCBI WGS metagenome assembly JACCDQ01 (sample SAMN15323442, study PRJNA562643) | freshwater metagenome | isolation source: river surface water | place: USA:Blue River Watershed | collected 2017-08-17
GCTTCTTCCAAAATTCGTGCTTTCTCTGAATCGAGTTGATTTTTTCTTGCGGTTACAAACACGACGTAACCCAGGCCTAAACCTGCAATTAATCCGGCAAGGATGAATACAATAATGTCCATTTTTTTACTCCATTTTATGTTAATTGGGAGCAATGAATCACATCCTGTGAATATTAGTATTAAAAATCAGCCAACAATTGATCCAATTCTTGGAGTAGTTGTTCTGATTCTTCAGAATTATCCGTGGTAGATGGGGTGTTGGTTTGTTTGGGATTTCTAACGATTTCCCCAGCAAGATCCAAAGCAGCCCATGAAAGACGATCCACTGGATCGGTAGAACCGAAGCGTTTAAACCCATCGATTCTTTTATTCAATAACTCCGAGGCCAATAACACTTGTTTTTCATCTTTCTTAGCAACGCGCAAACGCATGGTTCTGCCGTCAATATTTACAGATAAAAGAACGGTTTCGTTATTGTCCATAATATTCAATCATTTAGTAAGTCAATGCACCTATCAATATCTCTTACTAATTCGTTAATCTTGATTTTCAATTCATGATTATCGGATTTGTCGGGAGACATTTCTTTTGCAAGTTTAATCAATTTATTCTGTTCCTTTAAATCATTCAACGTATTTTTTTGTATTTCGATGGTGTTTTCTTTTAAAGCAATTTCCTCTTCGAGATCACTAATTTTAATTTTCAACTGACGTTTCTCAGACTCCAATTGAAGAATAAAGGCGTCTTTTCTCGACAAATTCATTCTAAGTAAATCGTTATCGCCTTTCAGACTATTGATTCTGATTTCCAACGATTCAATTTGTTCTTTTAGTTCATCATTTAACTGCAATTCATCATTATTTGACGAACTGAAAAGATCAATGTTTTGAACTTTTTGGGATTCAACAATTGGTTGATTAATTTCAACATTTCCCGAAGAATTTGAATTCGAGCTATTACTCGAATTTTGAGACAATTGATTGATTTGTTCTGTTAAATCCTGAACTACATCGGCTAACTCAATATTCTTTTGTTCAACCTGATCATTTTTTAATTTTAAAGCCTCAAGCTGTGATTTAATTTCTTGGTTTTCCAACAATAACGAATTGTGTTCTTGCAACAAATCGGTGTACTTTAACAGTACCCGTTCAATTTTTAATTTTATGTCTCTTAGTCTGTTTTCCATATCAAATATCAGCAAAACCGATAACTCAGAAGGATTGCATTTTTACTATTTTTTCTAGATAAGCCCCATAACCACTCTTTTTCAGTGGTTGAGCAATTTCTACCAATTGATTGGAATCAATAAATCCTTGGCGCCAAGCAATTTCCTCAATACAACCCACTTTTAAACCTTGTCTTTCTTCTAAAACTTGAACGAACTGGCCAGCTTGCATCAACGAAGCGAATGTACCTGTGTCTAACCAAGCCGTACCTCTGCTCATAATTCTTACTTGCAATTGATTGCGCTCTAAGTAAATACGATTCACATCGGTAATTTCCAATTCCCCGCGAGCCGAAGGCTTCAAGTTTTTCGCAATCTCAACTACTGAATTGTCGTAAAAATAAAGACCTGGAACTGCGTAATTGGATTTAGGAACGACGGGTTTCTCTTCGATACTTAAAGCATTCAGTTCTTTATCAAATTCCACCACACCATATCTTTCAGGATCAGAAACGTGGTATGCAAAAACAATACCACCATCCGGATTTGAACAACTTCTTAGGGTATCTATCAAATTTGAACCATAGAATATATTGTCTCCTAAAATTAATGCAACAGAATCATTTCCAATAAAATCCGCTCCTAAAACAAATGCCTGAGCTAATCCATCTGGAGATGGTTGAACTACATATTCAAATTTACAACCGATTCGAGAACCATCCCCTAACAAACGCTCAAAGTGAGGAAGGTCATGAGGAGTTGAAATAATCAATATTTCTCGGATACCTGCCATCATTAGCACCGATAACGGATAATAAATCATAGGTTTATCGTAAACAGGCATCAACTGTTTGCTTATAGCAAGAGTCAATGGATGAAGACGAGTGCCAGATCCACCGGCCAATACAATACCTTTCATTTTCTATTTTAATTTTAATCCGTTTTCGTAATTCAAGTAACTTTAAGTTAGAATCATTTTTTGGGGACAATAACTCATAAATCAAGATTATCATTCACAATATGCCAAAATATTCAAAAACTCTAGGCTTACATGAGTTCTATAACAAAATAATTCTTTTTACCCTTTTGAACAATAATATACTGATTATGTAGAACATAGTTCATGCCGATAGATTCCTCAGCATTCGCCATTTTCTCTTTATTCATTGAAAATCCATTGGCCACAATCATCTTTTTTGCCTCGCCTTTAGATGGAAATATTTGTGTTTCAACCGCTAGCAAATCTAAAACAGGCATGCCATTTTCCAATTTTACTCGATCAACCTGAAATTTTTCCATTCCTTCCAAAGAAGCCTGCAATGTTGCCAAATCAAGGGCTTTTAAATCTTCGGCCGTTCCATTTCCAAAAAACACCTGAGTAGCTTTAATTGCTAAATTCAAGTCCTCTTGTGAATGAACACGAATGGTCAATTCTTCAGCCAAAAACTTCTGCAATCCTCTTAGGTACTCATTTCCCTTGTGAGCATCGATTGCCGCCTGAATTTCTTCTCTTGATTTTAATGAGTAAATCTTCACAAATTTTTCAGCATCCTCATCGGAAATGTTTAACCAAAACTGATAAAACGCGAAGGGTGAGGTTTTTTGGGGATCCAACCAAACATTTCCTCCTTCACTTTTTCCAAATTTTGAACCATCCGATTTGGTTACCAATGGGGCTGTAATGGCATAGGCATCACCTTGCACCATTCTACGAATCAACTCAGTTCCTGTAGTAATATTCCCCCATTGATCACTACCACCCATTTGAATTTTGCAATTGTGCTCCTTATATAAGTGCACGAAATCATATCCTTGAACGAGTTGATAGCTAAATTCTGTAAATGATAATCCCCCAGCTTCCAAACGATTTTTAACGCTGTCTTTACTCATCATGTAGCTCACCGTAATATGCTTTCCCACTTCACGAATAAAATCGAGGAATCCCCAGTTCTTAAACCAATCGTAGTTATTTACAATTTCCGCAGAATTGGTAGCGCCACTTGAGAAATCCAAAAACTTCATTAACTGGCGTTTTTGTCCTTCAAGATTATGATTCAGCGACTCTAAATCGAGCAACTTACGTTCTGCACTCTTACCACTTGGATCACCAACCATTCCTGTTGCTCCACCGACCAAAACCAATGGTTTATGTCCCGCCTTCTGAAACAATGTCAACAACATGATAGGAACCATGTTACCGATATGCAACGAATCTGCCGTTGGATCAAATCCAATATAGGCGGTAACTTGTTCTTTATTTAATAATTCCTCTACACCTGGAATGGTATCGTGCAATAATCCACGCCATTTCAGCTCTTCAATAAAATCAAAATTGGGTTTAAACATGGGAATTTTTTTGTGCGTTAATTTCTACCATATCGCTAATGGCTTTTTTCAATTCTTCTGCTTTTTCATCGGTAAGACCACTGGTTCCGAAGGAAACAACTTGGGCGGTTTCTTTTAACATAAAATTGATTTCATATGCCAAATAATCAATTCTTTGTAAATATCCCCAAGGAATAAAGACTAAAGTAGAGAAGAAATTTTCTCTCCAAGAGATTCCGTTATCATCGACTTGAACAAAATACTCTCCTTTTCTTTTCTTGTAAATCCACAACAAAATTGGTGTAGAAAAACCCAACCAAATAAATCCACCTGTCCAATCAAACATTCCATAATGGAACGCCCAACCAATAAAATCGATAACTAATAAAATAATTAAAGCAGGAACCTCAGCCTTAGCTTTGGGTATAACATACTGAAATTTAACTTCTGACACTGTAGTTGCTAAAATGAAGGATGAAAATAAAAAACGCTTTTGAAAATCAACTCTTTTTTAGTCGATGAGTAACTTCACAGTACCCTGACGATTACGAATGAAATACACACCTGAATTCAAACCTTGAAGATTCAATTCAAATCCGAATTCTTCCTTTTTCATATCAACAGACATGCGCTCTCCAACAAAATTAAAAACTTCGGGTTTTTCAGAACTCACCACATGAGCCAAAGTTTTTGCAGGGTTTGGATAAACACTCAATCCCATTTTTTCAACATCAGCAATAGAAGCAGAATTTCCGTTAACCCGCAGCACAAAATTTCTCAATGTGTCAGGTCTCGACAACGGAACTACTCCAAATACTTTAGCATAAATCATGATAGGCAACTTCAAAGGAAACAAACCAGCTTGAGTTGGAGTACCATCAATTTTCACGCAGCTTAAGGTTGAAGGGGTGAATTTACAAGTGTTCAAACACTCATATTTTAAACCAGCTGGCATTCCTAATACGCCCAACAACACCATAGAATCCACACTTGCAGAAACCGTTTGTCCGCCTTGAGAAACCTGAGTATCTTTAAATACTTTTACCGTAATTCCAACGGAATAAGCTTGATTTACATCGCCATTTGGCAATATTGCAGGCTTGAATCCTGGAATTTTCAATCCCGTATCGGGAGTACAAATTTGACCAATTGTAGTTTGGGGGATAAATGCCAATACCGCAATAACAATTATCCATTTTAAGTTACGTATCATTGTATTAATTAGAATTATTGTACGAATTTACATGGAAATTGCGAAACACTTTACAACTTTTGTTATCTATTGTTTAATATCAGGCATTTCGCCCTTGTTATCCCAAGATTTACCAATCACTTCAAAACCAAAAAGTGAATTGAAATCCATCCAAAGTGATTCCGTAAAACCGCAAAAAAACAACCCAACATCACCGTCTAATGATGCCAACGTAGATTTTGAATATCTCAATCAAGTAGTTGTAATTGTAAATAAACAGAACGCCACAATCAAAGAAAGCACCGTTGGCGTAAGCGTCCTTAAGCCATATATCATTGAAAATAAAATCACCACGAATTTAAGTTCTGCCATTGAACAAGTTCCAGGCGTAACCATCAACGACGACCAAATCAATATTCGCAGTGGAAGCGGCTGGAGTTATGGCGCAGGTAGTCGCGTCATGGTAACCATAGATGAAATGCCTATGATCACGGGGGATGCGGGTTCGGTTCCATTCAGTTTCCTACCCATCGAAGGAATTGCAGGTGTTGAAGTGGTAAAATCGGCGGGATCAGTTTTATATGGTTCGTCTGCATTAAACGGAGTAATTAACTTAAAATCATCCCCCATAACCACAAAACCAAGTGCCCATGTTTCGCTAATTTACGGAGTTTACGACATACCTAAATCTTTAAAAATATCCCCAAAAACTAAAGCTATTTACGGTTTCAACGGAAATTATTCTGAGAAAATCAAACAACATTCATACGCCATAAGTTGGAATCAGTTGAATGACGATGGCTACCGGATGAGTTCCCAAGATTATCGAATCCGAATGAATTGGAGGTATTATTATCAACCCAAATCCATCCCCAAATTAAAACTCGGATTGAATGGAAGTGTTCACAAAGGAGAAAGTGGGTCATTTCTTATCTGGGAAAGCGATAAACTTGCCTATACCACTCAAGATAGTGCAGTTTCTAAAACTTTGGGGAGAAGAGTTTTTATGGATCCTTTTGTTGAATGGAATGGTAATCGTTGGAAACATAAATTGCAAAATCGATTCTTTTCAGTGAAAAACGATATCGACAACGGCAACCCCAACAACAACCAAGATAACCAAAGTCAGTTTTATTATTCCGAATGGAAATCAAACCGATATTTCAATTTAAACTCATCAGAAAGTCGTAAAACCAAACGCGATTTAAACCTAACATTGGGATTGGTAAATGCCTTCACAAACAGTCAATCAGCACTTTACGAGGGCAATCACTGGGCATTGAATCAAGCAGGTTATATTCAAATCGGATTTAAAACTCAGAAGTTGAATTTAGAGGCCGGAAGCCGATATGAATACTTCAATTTAGACGGCAAAATTCGTTCAAAACCTGTTCATAGGGCAGGAATAAATTATCAACTGAGTCGATCCAATTCGCTGCGATTATCCTATGGTGAAGGTTTCCGATTCCCGAGCATGGCAGAATTATTTACCAGCACAAGTACTGGCAATATAAGTGTTTTACCCAATCCAGATTTGGAACCTGAATCTTCAAAAAGTATGGAATTGGGTTTTAAACAAGGGTTTCAGTGGAAACTTCCCAAGAGTAAAATTTCCGGATTGCTCGACTTTGCCCTATTCAACATGAACATTGAAAACTTGATGGAATATACCTTCAACAGCTGGAAAAACACCACTGGGGGAATTATTCCCTTTGATTTGGGATTCAAAAGCTTGAACATTGGAAAAGTGAACATCCGCGGTTTTGAAGTTGAAAGTATGGGAAAATGGGAGTTAAAAAACTCAAAAAGCAGAATTGAATGGCTTGCTGGATATACTTTTTCGTTGCCTACTATTTTGAATCCATTAGACACCATTGGGTATGGTTTTGATGGAGTTCGAAACACTCCAATTATTTATAAATACACGCTTTCAGACACTACATCTAATTTTCTGAAATATCGCAATCGTCATACATACCGAGCAGATATTCAATGGAGTAACACAAATTTTCAAGTGGGTTTGAGCTACCGTTATGAAACCGGTTTTGAGAATATTGATCAAATTTTCCTTAACGATATTATTGTGAATGGAGCCAAAAAACAATTTCAATTAGGCGAAATTAGTGGCCATATTTTCGATGTTCGAGTGGGATATCAATTCACTCCGAGCTTCCGATTAACGTATCTTATTCGGAATACCACTCAGCAAATTTACATGGGACGTCCAGCAGATATGAATGCTCCACGGATGCACCAATTTCAGTTAAATTATAGATTCTAGTTTTTTAGAACAAACAGCCTGTTTTCTTAGGTTTTAATGAATTTCGGGGGATGTAAATTCTGATTGAAATCCTATGCCTTTTTTATGGAATTTATCTTTCCCAATAACCAAGCATTGAAGACCAAGAAATAAACCAATCCTCCAATTCCTTGTATGCGAGATCCTATGATCCAATAACGCGTTTCTAAAGAAAACAGTTCAAAGAATATCACAGATCCCATCATGGTTAAAGGCAATAAAAATGCAAATAAGAAGAAACTAGAAACACTCTTTGGTTGTTCAACCCAATTATAAATTACAAACAAAAGTGAGGGCATAAGCAGCGTTAATGAATAGTCGCGTTGATGTGGGAAAATCAATGGAATAATCATTGAAAAAAGGGCAACTTTAACGAATTCTTTGTGGGTTTCGTTGGATGGTTGATAAATATTGAATTGCGTCTTTTTTGAATGTAATTTTAAAAAAGTTATCGTGGTAATTCCAATAATCATTAATCGAAGTATTTGCGTCAACCAAAAAATCGATTGATGCGAAAGTTCCACAATGCAAGCCATGGGTTCGGTAGGAATTTTATAGCTTGTAAAGAACTTTACGGCCATAGCACCTACATCAATGAACCCCCCTTCTCCCACAGTGATAACATGATTCTTTTTTAACGGATTAATGGCAGAAAACCATTTGATTGTTTGATCGGAAATATAATCAAACGGATAAATGAAAAAAGGAATTAATACCAAAATACCGAACCAAAAAATCACCTGAAATATAGCTTTAAAGTTCTTTTCTAATGTCCATTTCCCAAAGAAAACCAAAGGAAGTATTTTGATATTTATTCCCAATGCAATGGGAAACCATTTGAAAAATCCTTTGAAAAATGTTCCAAAGTTCGACTCTAATATCCCCCAAAGAATAAAAATGGTTAATTGACCATACCATAGATTCATGAAAAACCATCGGTAACACAAAATCATGGATACTAACCAAAATAAAAACTGTTTAGAAGAATGATTAAATGTAAATATTTGTGAAACAATTTTAATAATTCTCCAAATTAAAAACATCCCCAGAAGAGACCAAAAAACCTTAACTAATGCCAATGCATAGGTAATTCCTTTGAACTGCCCTTGATCGGAAATAATGTACTCTTTCAACGGGGTAAAAGGTTGTAAAAACCAGGTAAAAATGGGCGAGTAATAGTAATACAAACCATTTACAAATGGTTGAGTGTAAAGCTCTTTACCTTCATTTAAATGATATGCGGCACGAATGAAAATATCGAAATCATTTCCACTTGTAATGCTATGAAAAGCAGGCCAAAATATCAACAGGGTAAACGCCCCAGCTAATAATTGCAAATTTTTCGAAAGGTTTTTCATTTTAATATGACGCAAAAATATTGGGTAATCGCGTTTTTTGTGGTATTTTGCTGATTATTTGTCGATTTTATTAGCAATGAGAAAAAATCTTACATGGTCAATTTTCGCTTTTATAGTAAGTTTTACAACTTCACTGTTTGCGCAAAGTACCATTAAACATCCCGTTTTAAATACTCCGCAAATTATTGAATTTTCCAATCCAATAAACTCAAAAGAACATGCAAAAGTATTGAATAAAGTGGGAAATTACTCCACGTCTGTTACTTGGAAAAAGTTAAATCAAATCGAATCCGATGGAGAATTACATACGCGGTATCAGATATTATACAAACGCATCCCAAGTCAACTAGGTATTGGTATTGTTCATGAATTCCACGATCATGAAAGCTCTAAAAAATCTGGGATTTTTAGAGTAAATGGTGACTTTATACCTGAACATCTTTTCCAAGGACAACTGCGAATTGCATCCGACGAAGCTTTAAAAACGGTTTTAAATGCCCATCCTTCGGAGCAGTATTATTGGCAAGATCCTCAAAGAGATGAATTCCTAAAACGAATAACTGGAAATAGAGATACAAGTTACGCTCCAAAAGGAATTTCAGTGTATTGTAGTCGAAATTTCCTACTCGATCAGCCGCAACGACTTTGCTGGAAATTCAAAGTCTATTCCTCTGAACCACTTTTTGGGATTGAAGTATTTGTTGATGCTGAAACTGGAGAAATCATCGCTGAGCAAAATTTGATTTTGCATGGCAACAAACCCGGAACAGCTGTTACCAAGTATTCCGGACCACGCACCATTATTACCGACAGCATTTCTCCTACTGAATATCGCTTGGTTGAATCTTTAAATGGACGCAAAATAGAAACGTACAACATGCAAAAAGGCACGAATTATGCCGCAGCTGTGCATTTCAAAGATGCCGATAACGTTTGGAATAACATCAATGCCAATAAAGACGAAGTGGCTACTGATGCGCATTGGGGTGCCGAAGCGACTCATGACTATTTTCTGCAAAAACACGGTCGAAATAGTTTCGATAACAACGGTGCAAAAATCTATTCATTCGTGCATTACGGAAATAATTTCGGCAATGCGTATTGGGATGGAACAGCCATGACCTATGGAGATGGCGATGGAGTTACCTTTACTAGCCCTCTTACAACTATTGACGTTTGCGGACATGAAATTGCCCATGCAGTTACCACGAATTCAGCTAATTTGACCTATCAAAACGAAAGTGGCGCATTGAACGAGAGTTTTAGCGATATTTTCGGTGAAAGTATAGAAAACTGGGCTCGACCCACTAAATGGAGTTGGATTATTGGCGAAGATTGCACTCCTGGTGGAGCTGGAATTCGTTCAATGTCGAACCCAAATGCATTCAATCATCCCAAATATTACAAGGGAAACAAATGGTATTCTGGTGCGCTCGATAATGGCGGTGTACACATCAACAGTGGAGTTCAAAATTATTGGTTCTATTTGTTAGCAAGCGGAGCCATTGGCACCAACGAAGTAGGCAATTCATTCAATATCAAACAACTAGGATTCGACAAAGCAGCCAAAATTGCTTACAGAAACCTAACTGTCTATTTAACCCCTTCTTCTACCTATGCAGATGCAAGAACCTACAGTATTTTAAGCGCATCTGATTTATATGGAACTTGTTCTGATGAAGTAATCGCCACCACTAATGCATGGTGGGTTTGTGGTATTGGCCCAAAATATGATTCCAGTTATGTTAAAGCCAACTTTAAATCAGACACACTGGCTTGTCAAAAAACTACAGCTATCAAGTTCACCAACTTATCGGAAAATTCCTCTAAAAGTACCTGGTATTTTGGCGACGGAAATACCACTCAAACTTTCTCACCATTACATACCTACAGCAACTACGGTCACTACAATATCAAGTTGGTTGCTGAAAGTTGCTTCAATGGCAAAAAAGACTCCATCGCTATCAACAACCATGTGAAAATTGATTCCACTTACGACATTTGTAACGCGGTACTATTGCCAGCAAAAGGGTCAGCTACAACTCAGGTTTGTCATGGTTTTATATACGACGATGGCGGGGAAGACAACTACGGCCCATTAAAAACCGTGAGGCTCAACCTCGATATCACCAACGCAGATTCGATATTGTTTCGATTCAAGTATGTAGATTATGAAAATGGGTTTGATTCTCTCGTCCTGTTCCACACTGATACAACTCAAGCCAATAAAATCGCGGCATTCACTGGAACCTCTGTGCCCTTCGGCGGCAGTTGGTTTAAGTTACAAAAGAGTAAAATTATTTTCAAACAATATTCCGACCCCATGGTGGAGGGTAAGGGATTTAAATTTGAATACATTGGTTACAGAAAAATCATTTCAGTAGATTTAGGGCTGGACACAGCAACTATTTGCTATGGAGATAGTTATACATTTAATCCCATCTTTAAAAACGTAATAAGTGCAGATGCTAAATTCTATCCGCCTTCGGATATGAATATATTTTCAGGGAATGTTGGTCCAAAAGTAACCACCAAATACTATTACTCAGTTTTTGATGCTTGTACCGGATTAGGAACTACTGACTCGATTGTTGTAAAAGTGCGTGAACCGTTGAAAGTTACCATCACTCCAGCCACCGAAGACGTTTGTCCCGGAAGCAATTTCGACCTTATTGCTACCGCTACTGGTGGAGATAAGTCCAACTATACCTATCTGTGGGACAATGGATTAAGCAATAACTCAACACATAAAGTAGTTGTAAACGACACCATTGTTTATAAACTTATTGTGAGCGATGGATGCACCGATACACTCGCGTTTGACTCCATTCAATTGAACATACCTGCACCTCTTAATTTGGTTTCGAATATTCAAGATACGCTTTTATGTTTCGGGGGAAGTTTGGACGTTGCATTAATCCCAAGCGGCGGAAAACCCAATCAACATTCGATTGTTTGGACACCTGCAACACTTTCTGGCGACACATTCAACTTTGTACCACCTGTAGGTAATTCGAGCTACCAAGCCATTCTTTCTGATGCGTGTATGCCGTTTAACGACACCATAGAGTTCAATGTAAAAAAATTGCCAGCTATTTCAGGAAATATGACGGTAAATCCCACAAAAATGTGTTTTGGGGATACAACGAATATGACATTTACCGTTGTTGGTGGTGACAGTACAAAGTACCGCTTTATTTGGAATTACAAAGACACATTAAGTACTCTTTCGGTTAGCGAAAGTCAGACAATCAGCAAAAATTTAATATTAACTATTTTGGATGGTTGCAATGATTCACTGGTACTTGTTCAACCTATTGTTGTAAGTCCTACAAAACTTGAAATCAACACCACCCGTTTTGATTCAATTATGTGTTGGTACAATCAATCGGGCAGAATTGATTTCAATTACGATATTTTGAACAATCCTGTAACCATTGAATGGTCATCCAACACAACTGCTACTGGACGTTCTGCCATTGATTTAGACGCAGGAAAGTATTGGGTTCGAATTGCGGATACTTTTGGTTGTGTAGATACCAATTTCTATACCATTAAGAAATTCCCACGTGTGTACAAAGCAAGTAACGACACCATGGTTCATAGAGGCACGTTTGCTCAATTAATTGTATTCAATTCATCGGCAAGAACTTGGTCAGGAAGAAGAATATACGGCATCCCAACTAAGGAAATTGTAAGAGCAATGCCTTTGAGAGATACCGTTTATTGGGTGGATGGAACGGATATTTACGGATGTATTGCCGTAGATACGGTTAAAGTAAGCGTTATTGACCCGCCCGATTATAAGTTACCGAATATTTTCTCTCCAAATGGCGACCGACAAAACGAAACTTGGAACTTAATTGCCTTAGAAGACTATGAAGAATACGATGTAATTATCATGGATAGACAGGGTAAAATAGTTTACGAAAAAGTAGGTTACGATAATTCTTGGAGAGCTACCGATAAAGATGGAAATGAATTACCCAACGGGGTTTACTACTATCAATTGAAGAATAGAGAATCTGGATTAACTCAAAAAGGGTACATTCAGGTGATTCGTTAAATATTGATGGGTTCAATTCTTCATTTGCAACATTATCTGTCATCTTGAATTCAGGAAACCATGAATAAACCCAATAATGTTGAAGAATATTTTGCCCTATTGGATGAAGTATCTCATGGTGCATTATCAGAACTAAGGAGCATTATTAAGCAAGCCGCACCCGACGCTGAAGAAACATTGAGTTACGGAATGCCCTGCTTCAAACAAAACGGTATTTTGGTGTATTATGCGGCATTTAAAGGCCATTACAGCTTATTTCCCACAGGATCGGGTATCAAACAATTCCAAGACCGTTTAACAAACTTTAAAACCAGCAAAGGAACCATTCATTTCAAATTTGGGGATCCCTTGCCTGTTGAATTGATTACGGATATTGTAAAGTTCCGATTAGAAGAAAATTCTTTGAAAAAAACAATAGCTCGTCGACTTACATCCAAAAAGTAAATCCATATTTGTCTTAGCATTTGTATAGACAAAGGAGATAAAACTTAGATATTAGAAAACAGGCATAAAAAAAGCCGCCTCGTTTGAGACGGCTTCTTTTTTATTTAGTAGAATCGCGATTAACGGTTGATATTAATCTTCAAAGTTGAAACCCCTGAATTGCTTTCTACTTTTACGAAGTAGTAACCATTAGCAATTTGAGCATCAACTTGGATTTGGTGGTTCTTAACGTTTACTGATTTTTGAACCAAACGACCATCCAAAGCAAAGATTTGTACTGATTTAATTGCATCATTTTCTTTAGAAGCAATATTTAACACATTGCCATTTAAAGGATTTGGATAAACAACAAATTGACCATTTGAAATCTTATTTGTTGAAGAAGCTACTTTTTCAATCATCAATTCAAAACGATCATTAGTGTATTGATCACCTGCTGCAGTATTGAACACATAATTCAAATCACCTCCTTCAACTGCAACCAATTTATTCAATTGTTTGTCAACTAATGTAATATTGTATTGTTTGTTCTCAGGACATGATTTGAAATCCAACTGGTATGCAGTTTTTTGAATGGTTCTGATTTCCAAAGGAATTGTTTGAGAAGCATCTGCACTTTCAGGTCTAAAATCCATAGTTAACCAGTTGTTATCTTCTGTTTTAGTTCCAATCGCTAAGTAACCACCCCAGAATTTGCTTACATCATATTGATCAACATTCTTATTTACATCGGTGTATTTCGCATCCCATTCCAACAATAAATCATCGCTAAATTCGATTGTATCGGTTACATAAGAAATTTGACCACTCAACTGGTTACACAACAATCCTGAATCAGCAATACCGAAAGCAGTTGCAGCAGGACCAGTTGTAGTTTTATCGTCTTCATTAAATGTAATTGTACCACCATTTGAAGAAGCCATTGCAAAGAAAGATGCACCAATTTCAATTATGTTAGCATTAGCATCGTTCTTGAATGTATTTGTTCCTGATTTAACTACTGTTCCTGTAGTATTATTCCAAACATTGTAACTTTTTGTTGTAGGGTCATAAATTTGGAATTTATCTTGAACATTACTGCGAGTAAGTTTAGTAAAGTCAATATGACATGGATAAGGATTGGCAACAATATTATAACCTGAAAAAGCACCTGAACCATTTTTTGCTAATGTTACAGTCTTTGAGCCTGTAAACAACTCACCTTTGTAATCTATATTACCTGCATTTGCGGAAGCGTTAGGATTACCTAAACCATTTCCAGCCAAACCACGAAAGAATAACAAAACTCCTTTTCCAGATTCAATTTTTGTAGGTGTACTGCTTGAATTCAAGCTATCCCATCTGCTTGCGGTTTCATTCCAAACATAGGCTGAAGCTTTACAATATCCGCAACTACGATCCATAGAATCTTGGTTTGTTCCAGTGTAAACACCAGAAACAATTAAATCATCAGTAATTTGAGACAAACTCAAACTATTCTTCATTGGGAACGCAATTGTTCTGTAAGTACGAATACCATTTGAATAATGCTCAAAGTAACATCCACCTGTAAGAGAGGCGTTTGTGCCTAAAGTAGCAACACGTCCGCGGTAAGTACCGTTATTTCTGATTTGCAAACTAGGAACCCAAGCATTCCAACCAGCTGCTCCAGCTGCTGGAGTGCCAGTTGAATTAATATTTGCATAATCCAATAAAGTCAAAACACCCAACATAGGTAATACTCTTTCTAAAGACAAAGTTGAACCTGCGCTCAAACCTGTACCTACTGTTACGTTTGTTAAACCGTTTAAATACAAATCACCAGCACCTTTTAGAGCTTGTGACGCACCATCAAAGAAAACCGTATTAATAGAATTTGGCATGATGTGGAGGCTATTGTATTTCTGTATTTCAACATCTCCACCAAAATACATGGTTCCACCACCAGTGAATACTAATCTAGGAGCATAAGCAATACCCGCACTTGAATCTAAAATCAAATCACCGTTTATATCAGCGTTGGTTCCGTTGGTCAAATTGAATCTCAAGGTATCACGACCTGTGAATTTCAATGTAGATGTTTCATGTGTGAAAAATTCACCGTTTGAAACGGTTATTGTACCTGCTGATTGATATTTTTCAAAGCGAACATCTGAGTAGGGCATCAAAATTACGCGCTCAACCGTTTGTGCTGTGGTGTTAACGCTTATTTTCAAAGGAGATGACCCTTTGTCAAAAACTAAAATATCATTCGATGATGGCGAAACTCTCTCAGGCTGCCAAGCATTTGATGAACCCCATGTACCTAAAGTAGCACTGCTCACATAATTGTAAACATAGTCGTCAACAACCACTGTTGTTTTTAGTGTTAAAATCTTACCTGTTCCAGATTGTGGATCACAATTCGCATCAGAAACTTTAACATAAATTGTATTTGTGTATGTACCATCTGCACATGGTGAGGTTCCTAGACGTTCAAATGTAAGAACAAATGTACCCGACGCACCGTTTGGTACCATACAAAAGTTTCTAGAGTTTGCAGAACTCGTTGAATTGTTGTAAGCATAACGAGTAACATCTTTTGAACTCGTGTAACCTGTAACGTTTGAATAAACGTTCAAACAAGCAGTATCCGTTGATGTTCCCAACACAGTGATACGTTCATTTCCGGTAAAACCAGAATATGCAACAGTTACTGTTTTTTTGTAAGGATCAAATGTGTTTGAATACCATTTAAGATTGTAAACACCTGCTGACTCTGTCAGTAATCCATCAGCGGCAAGCGATGTAAGTGTTTGTGCAACTGCATTTTTAGAAGAGAATTGAATCCCTAAAAGTGTTGCAAGCGCTAAATATTTAAGTCTTTTCATAAATAGTTTAAAAGTTGTTCAAGAGTGAGTTATTCACAATTTATCAAAACAAATATCGCATATAAAATCGATTCATGCCAAAAATGAACAGGATTTTGAGTTTTACCTAGTCCATTATTACAAAATGTTACATCTTGTACCCTTGAAAACATTGACTATACACTGCCTATATGTATGATAACCCTATTTTTAATTTATTTCAATTCAAAATAAGAATCAACTCATTCTTTAGCCATATCAAAATCTATGCCAAAACAAAAAAACAAGGAGAACAATTATGATGCATATATTTGCCTACATGAGCAAATTCTTCAAGTTTATCTGTATCATAACACTGCATTTTATTCTTTCTCAAAACCTATATGGTCAACAACATACTGAAACCATTTACCTTAAAAACGGTTCGATTATCAAAGGCAATATCGTAGAATTTGTACCCAATGCCACCTATACCATTGTTACCCCAGATGGCAACAAGTTTGTATTTAACATTGCAGACATTGAGAAAATCGCCTACTCCATCCCCAATAATAACCCTTCAAAAAATCAAGGCAATACTTCAAATTCGGAAAAGGATAAACTGTATTTCACCCAAATTCAAGCCGGATATGGCGCAAGTTCCGGGAGTTTGGGATTGAATTCATTCAATCTATCAGTTACTGAAACCGGCAAGTGGGCCGAAATCATTGAAGTAGGAGGTGGTATCGGTTTTAGTCGGTATTTCGACGTGGATGTCAACATGCTACCCATATATGCCAGTGCGAAACTCAATTTTAACAAGTCCGAAAAGCTTCGGCCTTATATTGCTTTCGACGGGGGATATTCGCTCAATCTATCCGACGGAATTGAGAACTCAGGAATTTACATCCACCCAACATTGGGCATTCAAATGCCCGCTGGCAAGAACCAAATTCGCGTATCGTTTGGATACCAAATGCAACAAATGCCTTTTTATACCATTGAGGGTTGGTGGGTTAAAAAACAGTTTCTATACGCAGAAGCTATAAAAATAAATGTAGCATATACATTTTAAACTTTCGGGATTTCGCTGCGTCTATGGGTTGGGTCAATGTAATTGATCTGATTTTCTTATAAATCATAATCCACCCCAAAATCAACATAAAAACTATGAAAAACTTTCTCAAGCAAAACTTCCTTTTGCTTACTACAACTATCGGTGCATCTCTTTTTTTGGGATTGTATTCCTGCAAGTCAGAGAATCAAACCACTTCCGATTTTTCAACCGAAGCCATTAAACGGGTTTTTGGATCCAATATCAACATCCTTCAACCGGATAATTACGCCAACCAAACACGTCCAGGTTATATCCTACTCGACAACAGCGGAAACAATCCCATAGAAGATAAAAAAGCTACCCTCGGACGGGTATTGTTCTACGATAAAAAACTCAGCTATAACGAAACCGTTTCCTGCGCCTCTTGTCACAAACAAGAATATGCATTTTCGGATATAGACATTCAAAGTAAGGGCGTTAATGGCAATACAAATCGACATGCGATGCGATTGATTAACACCCGATTTTCGCGCGAAACCCGCTTTTTTTGGGATGAACGAGCAGCAACGCTTGAAATTCAGACCACCATGCCCATTCAGGATCATGCTGAAATGGGTTATTCCGGACTGAATGGCGATCTTGGAATCAATGATTTGATCACCAAATTAAACAACACCGATTATTACAAGGAGCTGATTGCTTGGGCTTACAACGACAAATCAGGAAAAACACAATTAACCGAAGCCAAAATGCAAGAGTGTTTATCGCAATTTATTCGAAGCATTCAATCATTTGACTCCAAATACGATCAAGGCAGAAGTCAGCTTCCCATTAACGCGAATAACAATGATTTGCCGAATTTCACATCCCAAGAAAACAACGGTAGAAGACTATTCACCAATCCGCCGGTTTTTGGGGATTCAGGTAAACGTGTAGCGGGGGGATTGGGTTGCGCCGGTTGTCACAGACCGCCCGAATTTGACATTGATCCGAATTCGTTAAACAACGGAATTGTGGGAAATTTAACTTCCCCTGGCACGTTGGACTTAACCAATACCAGAAGTCCATCGTTACGTGATTTGGTCAATCCATTGGGCGAAACCAATGGTCCGATGATGCATACTGGGAGTGCCGAAACGTTGGAAAACGTACTGGGACATTACAACAATATCAATGTTCGCGCTGGCAACACGGCTATTGATCCGAGATTGACTCCGGGTGGATTTCCCCAGAGACTAAATTTAACGGCTCAAGAGCGAAACGACGTGGTAGCCTTCCTGAAAACGCTATCCGGAAACGCGGTATATTCCGATAAAAAATGGAGCAATCCGTTTCAGTAGTTCCCAAAAGGAAGTAACTTTGCAGGAATTATTGTGGCTGGCCCCGTAGTTCAATGGATAGAATAGATGTTTCCTAAACATTTGATACAGGTTCGATTCCTGTCGGGGCTACAAAAAAATGGAAAACAACTACGGCCTTTTCATAGCATTGGCGTTTATCTCTGAGGTGCTGGGCACGGTTTCGGGATTTGGTTCTTCCATTTTGTTTGTGCCGGTGGCGTCGCTGTTTTTTGATTTCAAGACGGTTTTGGGCATCACCGCAGTGTTTCACGTGTTTAGCAATCTTTCAAAAATTGCACTTTTTCGTAAAGGAATTAACAAAGAACTTACCATTAAATTAGGAATTCCGGCGGTAATTTTTGTTACCCTTGGCGCCATCGCTACGGCTTATATCCCTACAAAACAGATTGAATTGGCCATGAACATCGTGTTGTTGGGTTTGGCCATTTACTTGATGGTGAATTTCAATAAAACGCTGAAACAAACCAATACCAACCTCTATATCGGTGGAATTGCGTCGGGTTTCATTGCTGGAATCGCTGGGACAGGCGGCGCCATTCGAGGCATCACGCTATCGGCATTTCAACTTTCAAAAGATGTTTTCATTGCCACTTCGGCTGTCATTGACCTCGGCGTGGATACCAGCCGCGCGGTGGTTTACGTGTACAATGGGTACTTCGAATACGAGTATCTGTTCCTTCTTCCTTTCCTCATTGCTATTGGTATCGGGGGAAGTTTTGTCGGTAAGAAAATCCTTCAAAAAACCTCTGAAACCGCGTTCAGATACATCGTTTTATCCGTAATTGTAGGTACCGCCACTTTTCAAATCATTCAATTTTTCAATACTTAATTGAATTGTTGAAATACTTCATCCATGATATTAGCCAATCGACGATCCAATTCGGTTATTGTATTTCCAGCGTCGTGGGTGGTTAGCACCACTTCCAATCGGTTGTAAACATTTGTCCATTCTGGATGATGATTGATTGCACTGATTTCATTTGAAACCATTTGCATAAATGCCATGGCATCTTCAAATGATTTGAACACAAAAGTTTTGCAAAGTTTGTTTTCTGATTCCGTCCACATGTTATAAATTTACATACAAACTATTGAAATAGTTTTGCAATTGGTACCATTGCCTTTAAAAAGTACGAATTGCAACAACCGCGATTTACATCCCCCGAAAAAGAAAAAAACAGTATATGAACGAAATTATTTGTCCGCATTGTAAGAAAGCATTTAAAGTTGACGAAGCTGGCTATGCCGCTATTTTAAAGCAAGTTCGCGACCATCAATTTGAGGAAGAATTGAAAGCCAGAACGGAATTGTGGCAGAAAGATAAGGAGAGTACCGTTGAATTGGTTAAAGCTCAAATTCAAGAAAAAGCCAAGGATTTATTGGCTAAAAAAGAAGCTGAAATCCAGGCCTTGAAAAACCAAAAAGATCGCGAAGTATCAGAAACTCTAAACGCTAAACAACTGGAAATTGCCCAATTAAAAGCAGCCAAAGAACTGGAATTGGCTGAAAGTTTACGAAAAAAAGAGGAAGAATTAAGCCAAATAAAAGCCGACTTACAAAAAGCAGAATTAGACAAACAATTGGCTGTAAATCAAGCGCTTCAAAAAATACAGGAAGAAAAAATTGCCCTTGAAAATTCGCTTGCTAAAAAAGACTTGGAACTTCAATTGA
>JACCDQ011044505.1_pt1 | contig 19745 bp, 18 predicted proteins | sample 7446031 | NCBI WGS metagenome assembly JACCDQ01 (sample SAMN15323442, study PRJNA562643) | freshwater metagenome | isolation source: river surface water | place: USA:Blue River Watershed | collected 2017-08-17
ATAAATTCTTTCGTGCAGACACCAGTGCTGTGGATGAAGTACGCCAGAAAATTGAAAAAAGAGCCAAAGAAAATGCCCGAAATCCAAGCGTAGAAGACATTTTAAAGATTTTATTTATTGGTTTTGGAGCAACAGCTATCGCTCACGCTTGTTCAGATACGATAGTTCCGTTTATCGAAAACAATTATCCCAATCTCAAGAAGTTTAGCCTTACCTCCTCCTCTTTTTGGGTGATTTCATTAGTTACTATTTTTGGATTAATACTCTCTCAGACCAAAGCAAAACAAATTGAAGATGTGGGAGCATCCAAATTTGGTTCGATATTTCTGTTTATTCTTATAGCCACCATTGGCATGAAAATGAACATCTTCGCTGCTTTAGAAAAACCTCAGCTTTTTTTAGTAGGCATTATTTGGATGCTTTTTCATGCAAGTTTTACCTTAATTGCTGCCTATTTAACCAAAGCTCCTTACTTCTTTACAGCAGTAGGCTCACAGGCAAATGTAGGCGGAGCAGCCTCTGCCTCGGTAGTAGCAGCGGCTTTTAACCCTTCATTGGCTTCTGTGGGCGTTTTATTGGCTATTTTAGGCTATGCACTCGGTACTTACTGTGGTTACTTGACAGGTTTGATGATGCAATGGATAGTTTTAGAGTGAGAAGTAAATTTGATTTTAACCATAAACTATATTTTGTATAAACGCTATTCTTCTATATAATCAGATTGAATAAAAAATAATGTTGATACTTTAATTTGAAAATCTATACACAAATTTTAAACTTATGGATGGTAATTTAAAAGTGCCAAAGCTTTCTTCGCTTCCTTGTTTGATGGTTGGGTTAATAATATTGTTTACCAAAATATTACCGATAGGATTACTGGCTGATACTTTAGTTTTAGTGTATAGATTAATTTGATAATTAAGTTCCGGATTTAAAAAAAGCTTTTCAGACTTTCCTATTTTGATAGAAAAGCCCAATAAAAAGCCTAATTGAATTGGATTTACATTAGGAGTAAGTAGGGTATTTTCAAAAAAATTCTGGACTATGGGTCTATCAAGTAAATCATCAAGGTCGTTTTGAAGGGCTAATTGATCTCCAAAATTATATTTTTCAAAAAGTTCTTTTGGCGTGGCAGGTAAAGTGAAATGTTGAAATTGAATATTTACGCCCGAATATAATTTTCTTTTTTTCCCGAAATAATAATTCATCCCCACTTCAAATACAGAACCATTTTTCATTTTATCTTTGATAAACCGCTGTCTTTCAGCTTGATTCTCGTCTTTTGCAGGTAAAGCATTTGTTGCCAAAACAGTATAATTCCTTGACAATTGTCCTAATCCAAAATAAGAAGACAAACCAATTGGACTAATAAACTCAATACCCAAAGCGTGCTGTATCGGAAATTGTGTTTTTATACTTATTTGTGTTTCCCAGTCTGATTCTTCTTGTGCAGTACAGAGGAAAGGACAGAAAGAAAGGAAAAGTAGGATTATTCTTGATAATTTCATCTTAAACCATGTGATTTTAAATACTTCATTTTAATAATACTCCATCTTGTAATTCAATAATTCTATCACAATTAGCAGCAAAATCATCATCGTGGGTGACCGCTATAATGGTTTGTCCTCTTTCTTTTGCGAGTTCTTTAAAAATTTCAAAGACAATCTGGGTATTTTTAGAGTCAAGATTACCCGTTGGCTCATCCCCCATAATAATTGCAGGGTCGTTGATTAAAGCACGAGCGATAGCCACTCTTTGCTGTTGACCACCCGATAATTTATTTGCTTGTTTTTCTGCTTGTTCTTTTAAACCTAACAAATTGAGGTTTTCCATTGCTTTGGCTCTGATTTCATCATAAGATTTTGTTTTTAGTTTTAAAGCAGGCAACATCACATTGTCGATAACAGAAAACTCGGGCAATAAATAATGAAATTGAAAAACAAAGCCAATATTTGAATTACGGAATGCAGCTAATTCATTTTGTTTTTTTCCTGTAAGCAAGACGTTATTGATAAAAAGTTCACCTTGATAATCGGTGTCCATAGTAGAAAGAATATACAATAAAGTAGATTTTCCAGAGCCAGATTTCCCAATTAAGGATAAAAACTCTCCTTTTTTTACTTCAAATGATAAATCTTTCAGTACTTGAAACTTATTGGGTACGTAAAAGTACTTTTGTAAATGATTTACGCTGAGTGCGATTGTCTCTTTCATAAAATAGTTTTATCCACGAATAATTTCTACGGGGTCAATTTTTGAGGCTTTTTTTGCTGGTAAATAACCCGCTACGAAGGTGGTCATTAACCCGAATACAAAAGCCAATAAATAATCTTTAGCATCGCTTGCCACAGGTAAAGTATCCAATGAAGCAATTTGAAAAGGAATTTTTCCAACCAGTAATGAAATGGTATAGCCTAAAGCCATACCTACCCAACCGCCTAAAATGCCTATTACGATAGATTGCGAAAGAAAAATTTGGACGACATCGTTTCCGTCAAAACCCATCGCTTTTAGAATAGCGATTTCTCTAATTTTTTCATTCACCGTCATATTCATAATATTGTAGATACCAAAACCCGCCACTAAGAGTATCGTAAGTGATACTGCAACAGCAATTATTTCTCTTAGCCCATTTGCCGCTTGGAGCTGCCCGTTGGCTTCCATCCAAGGTTCTACTTTATATTGAGTGTATTCTTTCATTTTCTGTGCTACCAGATGTGCTTTATTAAAATCTTTTACATTTATCTGAATATCACTGACGTAACTGGCATTTTTAGAGAGTAACTGCCTTGCTGCATTAATCCTTATGTAAGCTTTCTGATTATCTACACCTGCTAAGGTTGTTTCAACGATACCTACAATTTTAAAATTCTTAGCAATCCCGTCTGCCGTTGTAACACTTATATTATCTTTCAGCGAAAGACTGAGTTTTTTGGCTAAACCTTTACCGATTAACATTCCATCGGTTTGTGTATTAAGCATTGTCCATGAACCTTGAATTACATATTTTGCTGTTCCGAAAAGTAAATCTTCATTTTGAGTATCAATACCTGACAACAATCCATTCACTTTTGTTGAACCATTTCTAAAAAACACATTGATATTAAGCTGCGGAGCAATACCACTTATCTCAGGTATTTTTTTTATGGCATCAATCGTTTGTTCGGCATTGATTATTCCTTCTGTATATTGGATAACTTTGGGGTTACTGATATGCACAATTGTATTATTGTTGATGATTTTTTTCAACAAATTAGAATTATCAACAGGCAAGTCATTATAGATTTTTATATGTGCCAAAGTGCTAAAAGCGAGGTCGGTTTGGGCATCGTTTACTCCTTTCATAAATCCATTCATAAACACGTACATTGAAATCCCAAAAGTTACACTCAATACTGCAATGATTGATTGTTTGATTCGTGAAGTAAGATGTGCATAAGCAATTTTAAGATTTGTTTTTTCTATCATCTTATTTTCGTTTATAAATTTGGGTTGATTCATTTATTCCGCTCAATATCTCTACCCATTCGCCGCTTCTTAAACCTGTCTTTACTGGCAATTCTTTCTCTTTATCTACTAAAATTTTGTTATTTGGTAATACATAAGTATTCGGGATAACAAGAGCATTGTTTTTTTGTCCTACTACAATATTCGCTTGCAGCTGTGTACCAACTAATAAAAATTCAGGCTTTTGAGTAAATTTTGCTTCAACAATAAAAGACTGCTGCTGAGTATCGAAAGCTGGATGCAATTTTGTAATGATTGCTTCAAAAGTATTTTCTCTGAGCGTGTTTAAAGAAACCATAAGTTTTTGATTCAACTTTACTTTATGAATATCATCTTCTGAAATCAATAGTTTTATGATATAATTTCCAGATGCCAATTTCATTAATGATTCTCCACGCCGCACTAACTCTCCTTCATTTTTAAAAACCTTCAATACTTGTGCATCGTAGTCGGCTTTAATGAGATATTCACGATTATTTGAACTTTGAAGTTTTACCTGGTTTTGGGCATTATCCACATTCAGTGAAAGGGCGTTCAAAGCCTCCGCCTTGTTTTTCTCTAACAATGCCAAATTATGTTCTGAAAGCTCAAATTGCAGTTTCATTCGTTCATAATCAACTTGTGAAACTGCCTTTGAAAGTACCAAAGTCTTATATCTTTCAAGGTTTTTTTTATCTAAGGATACTTGTGCTTTTGCTTGTTCTATTTGTATATTCAATTGTGTGATTTGCGGAGAATTGGGCTTCGATTTGGCAAGTGCATCTTCAAGTATGAGCTTTGAATTTTCGAGCTGAATATCTGATGTTTCTTTATTTAACTTAAAAAGTACTTGATTTTTACGAACACTATCACCTTCCTTGAAAAAAGATGCGTCAATAAAAGCATCAGTCATTGAGCTAACTATGTACTCATCTTCAGCCTCGATACTTCCACTGGCGAAAACCGCATTAAGTATATTTTTTCGGGTAGGAAAAGTAGATTCTACGCCTTCGCAGGCAGTCAAAAAAGTAATTGAAAGTATTACTAAAAGATATTTTATTTTCATTGGATTCTTGATTTAATTGTGGCAAAACTGCTGTATAAACTAATCAATGAATTGAGGTAACTCATCTCTGCTTTGAGATAATTATCAAAAGAAATTTGATATACATCCAACGAGACTAAGCCTTGTTCAAATTTTTTATACATCAGTTCACTATTTTCTTTTGAAATAACAAAAGATTGATAAGCAAGTACTTGAGCCGTTGAATGATATTGCCATTCATCAAAAAGCTGCTGGTCTTTGTTGAGTGATTTATCAATTGCATCCTTCAAGGTTTGCTGTGCAAGCAAACTCTCTGTTTTGGCAATTTTTACTTTTGTCCGAAGGGTCGTTCCCATAAAAATCGGAACATTGATGGCAATCCCAACAAAACTATAATCTGTCCAGCTCTTTTGTTGAAAAGAAATGCCAAAATCATCTCTATATTGTTGTTTTCCTGTATAGGCATTTAGGCTAATTTTAGGAAAATGGGCAGACTTTTCAAAAGCTAACTTTCTGAGGCTCAAATCATATTGAACTTGTAATACTTTTAAATCTGCATCAGCTTTCAATACTTTCGGAAACGATATGGATGTAGGTGTTAATTCAGCTACTTCCAAAGAGGTATTTTGGCTAACTCCACATAATAAACGTAAATGACTAAGACTACTTGCCAGCAATTTTTCTGATGAATTTTTAGTGTTCTCAACATTCAGTTTATTCAGCAGTACTTGGTTGAAACTCATCTGGTCTATGAGTCCTTTGTTGAACTTGTCTTTTGTGAGTACAATAACGCTATCTAATACTTGTAAATCTTGGCTGGCGATTTTTATCGCTTTTTTTGAAATTACAGCTGTGTAGTAATACTGAGTAATCAGAGTTGTCACTTGTTGCTGGAGTCCCTCCTTTTGACTTTCGGGGATTTCAGCGTTTAATCTTGCTACTTCAATATTTTTATTTGCCTGAAAATCTAAGATATTCCACTGCAAACTTAAACCAGTATTATAATTATATTTTTTACCAAATTGTGCATCTATACTCTTACCGGGCTGTCCAAAAATTTCACCCGGTAAGGGAGTAGTGGCTAATTGTAAATTGGCTTGCCCCGAAAAAGTAGCCATAATCACTGGAAGTTTGGAAGCAGTACTTAATTGTAATTGGTAATTCGCCTTCATTTTTTGCAGTCGAATCAAGTTTATATCTGCATTATTCTTTAAGCCCAGCTGAATTGCTTGTTCAACATCTTGCAGTAAAATTTTACTTTCATTCTGTGCTACACTCTGAAAACCGAGTAACAATAAAACTATTTGTGCCAACATTTCTTTCATAATCTTTTCCAAATTTTAGTTGATGAAAGAAAGCCTTTTTTTACCGTTACCATTAAATCTTTACCGTTATCGGCTATTTTCATTTCACAGGCGGCTGTTTGCTCTTTCAAAGGACTATAAATACTCCCTCCGATCCATTTTTGATTTTCGTAAACAAGGTTCGAGACGATTGTCATGCCTAAAATTGACCTCCCCTTTTCTTTATTTTGGGCGGCGTTCGGATTCACCCATACTACTTTGCCAAAATATTTCCCAGATTTTTGATACATTTCTACCCTTGCATTTCCTTGTTCGTTGAGGTAAATCCCAATAATTTTATCTCCCTCAGATTGATAGGGCATGGAACGAAAACCTGTGAATACGAAAAACACCAATAAAATTTTTATTTTATTCATTATTATTGAATTAAGTTGATGAAAAAAATTCCCATCTGTGAAACAGAAAGTATCACAGGAAAACATTGAACTCTTATACCAAAAGTTGAATCGAATATCAATCAAAGCCAAGCCAATCTAAGCCCGATGGGTCGGTTTTCTTGGCATCAGAGCCTCTGAGTGAAAATTGAATACCCAAAGAAAAATATGATTGAGGCTTTATGGATGATTCAAAATAGGGATTTTTAGCTTGAAATAAATCACTTTTTGTATCTGAAATTGTGACAGAATTTTTGAAGAGCAATCCAGATTCAAGTATAAAAGACAAACTCTTTATGCTATACGCAGACTTTAAACCAAGCCTTAAAGCCCGATTGCGGAGGAGTACTCTTGATTCTGAATTAAGAAAATTACTTTTGTCGGTATTAAAGTAAGAGAGACCTCCAGCAGGTTTTAAATTAGCCTGAAAAAACCATTCATTCGTTGGATGATAACTAAAATTTGCACTTAATGGCAACATCAAATTGAGTTTAGTTTTCGCTGAAAAATTATGGCTCAGACCCAACAAAGGAATGGGCAGTCCATAACCCAATGTATAGTTATATGTTCCCCCAAAAGTATAGGAAGTATTGTTCGTTTTGGTGATTCTATAAAGTACTAAGGCGGTTGGCAAAATGCTGATATTTTCTTTTATCGTAAAGGCATCCTCAAAAATATTAAAGCGTAAGGAGGCTATCAGTACATTTTCACCCCTACTTGTGCGAATCAATGACGAGCCTAAGCTTATGTCATGGAATGTTCTTTTTTCAAAATAGGGATTCATCTGCATTTGGGTTTGTCCGTACATTCCATGCACAAGAACCGCCATAAAGGATGGTTTATCGACCTTTGTATTTTGCCGTAATTTGGCAAAAACTGGAAGTACAAAACCGATTTTAATAGCACTTTTTTGATACTCTCCTACGCTATCTTTTAATTCAGTATTGCCTACATAATCATTTTTTAAAATTAATCTCGGAGAAAAAGCTTGTCCAAGACATGATGTTGAACACAACAAGGCGACCGCCCAAATAAGATACTTATTCGACATTTTTTGAGGTTTTAGAATAATTTGGAATAATTCAATTGTAACTGTACCCAACAGCTTTTAGGTTTAAAATTGCTTTCCTTTTGGTAAAGGAAGCGTCTCTAATAGAAACGCTTCCAGGCAATACAAGGGTTAGGTTAATCTGTTTTTAGTCTAATTGAATCGTGTAAGTTGCTCCATTTACCGTTATAGTAGCAGAATCATTTCCATTGAAAACAATATTGCCAGAAAATTTATACGCTTTACTCATATAAATTACTTCTAAATTTACACTGGCTGTTCCTGAAAGAATCTCTGCCGTCACTTTATTAAGGTTGATATTTTTGACAATAACACTTGTTTTACTATCAAATTCTTTGGCATTTGCCAATGTATAATCTTGGCTACCAGTGCGGTTATATTCACCATTCAAAACGGCATTATCTGCCTGAACCTCTAAGCCAGTTATCGAAAAAGAAGATTGAGCTGTATCATCGCTTTCCATTCGGTTGGTATCATAAGTACCTTTCAAATTGTGGGTATAGGTAAAAGCCTGTGGAAGTTTAGCAGCAGTACAATTCAATAAATAAGTAGCGTTTATTGAGTAATTGTATGAATAATTGTTGGTGCTTTCATCGGCAGTAAAATTATTTTGATAGCCCTGTCCACAATTAATCGTAGGAGCTTCGGTATAAACCTTTGTCGATTTTGCCTTTTCAGAAGCCTCTGTGATATTGGACACTAAACCATAGCTTTCTGAAGAAATTGCTTTACTGATTATCTCAACCGCTTCATCAGTAGATACTCCTTCTACTATTTCGCTTTCGTTTTTTTTGCAAGACAATACAAATAGACCCAACAATAGTATTAGACACAATTTCCAATATGTGGTCATTTGTTGATTTTCAATTGTTATTTTCATCGTAATTAGCTTTGTTTTTGTGATTACGATTCAAAAATAAATAGCCATTTTGATTAAAAATCCGACAAAGCAATAGAATGGACATTTTGGGCGGTGAACCTGTCAGATTCAAACCTCAAACCATTTTAAAAATTCTGAGGCTTTGGTTTTGCTAATAATAATATTCTCAGGCGTATCACTTTTCAATTTCACCAACAATTTTCTTCCTAAGTATTGATGAACAACCGAAATGGAATTTCGATGAATGATAAATTGGCGATTTGCCCGATAAAACAATTTATTGGATAATTGCTTTTCTAAGGCATCCAAAGTATGGCTTGTTTGAAAGATTTTATTTTGAAGTGTATAAAACTTTGTATCGCCTTCGGTTGAATAAATAAAACTTATTTCCTCGGTTTTTATCGGGATAATTTTATCTTGTTGATGTACCAAAAAAGTAGTTTTATGGCTTTGGCTCAACTCTTCCAATACTCGTTCAATTTTTTGATAGTAAACTTGGCTTTCGCTGAAATAATCTTTGATTGCCCTAAATTTATTGATTGATTTTTTCAATTGTTCTTCATCAATGGGCTTCAAAAGATAGTCGATGCTATTGGCTTCAAAAGCATTAATGGCATACTGGTTAAAAGCTGTACAAAAAATAATAGGAGTTTTAACCGATACTTTTTTAAAAATATCAAAACATAAACCATCTGCCAGTTGTATATCTGAAAAAATCAGTGTAGGCTCTTGATTTTTCTGAAACCATTCAATCGCTGATTTTACTGAAAAAAGACAAGCCACTATTTCAGCTTCTGGTATTATTTCCACAATCATTCTCTGCAATTCTCTTGCAGCTTTTACTTCATCTTCAAGTATTAGAATTTGCATTTGCTATTAATTTTTAATCAGTGGAATACTTACTTTAAAATAGTTTTCGGTAACTTCTATCTCAATATTTTTACCCAAGAGTAATAAATATCGTTCTCTGATATTGGTCAATCCTTTACCAGTACTTTCTTCAACAGAAGATTTACTTTGTAGGGTATTTTTCACAACTAACATTTCTTTATCTTGACAAAAAATTTGAATTTCCAAAGGGCTGTCTTGTGCTACGATATTGTGCTTGATGGCATTCTCAATCAATATTTGAAGACAAATCGGGGGTAATTTGTAGCTCAGATACGCTGCTGGAATGTCTAAATCGACCTTCAAAGCATCTTCAAAGCGTTCGTGAAGTATGTGCAAATATGATTTTGTAAAGTTTAATTCCTCCTCCAATGACACTAAAGATGCCTGATTGGTATCTAATAAATATCTAAAAACGTTACTAAATTGAACAACATAGTTTTTCGTAGCTTTATCGCTGGCTATGCTATGTAAGGTATTGAGTGCATTAAACAAAAAGTGCGGACTCAACTGCTGTTGAAGGGCAATAAGCCGAGCTTCTATTTGTTCCTTTTTAATTTGTTCAGCTTCTTCTTTGAGTTTATATTTTTCTTCTGTAATATAAATTATATAAGTAATAACCATTATAAAGCCAGCCACCAAAACCGCTCTAATAAGAATAAAAACACTTACTTTATTAACCGGGTACTGAAGCAATATTGGGAAATACGCAGGAAAACTAAGTATGAGAAAAAACCCAATAATTGAAACCCCAACACTACTTCCGATACTAATCAAGACTTTTGTATATAAACTTTGTGAATGCTTTTGGTAAACAAGCCATTGTACAAAAAGCCATATTAATATCACGTGTAGAAACGAAATAGCAAAGTTTGCCCACGAAGGAAAATAGTCTAAGGGGGCATTTGGTTTTGGCAAAAAAACCAATGCCCCGATAAAGATAGAAATTGAGATTCCAGCAATAATATTTTTTGACTTCCACATAAGGGCAAATTTACACTTTGCCTCAAAAGTATTGCTAAACTTAGCGATGAAAGCACCATCTAAGCGACTGAAACAGCCAATTTTTAGTATGAAAAGACAGGGTAAACAATTTTCACCCGACTTATGTACCAAAAAAAGTTTAAATACTATGTAAGATTTGTGATTTCAGAAATTGGATAAAATGACTTTTTTTAATAAAATAAAGTAAAATATTTTAGTAATGGACACAATTTGAGCAACGCTTTTAATTTGTAAATAAGTAATCAATGCAAAATATCGAACGTTTTTATTTGTCATAAATAACAAATTAATAGTGATTTTAAATAATAATCACCAATTACTTTTACAAATAGCTACTGAATAAAGCCCAAATCCGACTTCTGAAATCAATCATTTTCACAATCCTTAGTAGAAAACCAATTCCACACGCCTCATACTAAAGTCCTTTTTTCAATCTACTCAACGATTGTGGGGTGATGTTTAGATAAGACGCAATGATATGTTGCGGAATCCTTTTTTCTACCAATGGAAATTCCATTAATAATTTTTGATAGCGAAGCGTAGCATCATCTAACATAAATGAACGAACTCTGTTTCTTTCATCACAAAAATAGATTTGATTGATAATTCTTCCTGCTCTTTCCCAACCATGATATTTGTCGAAAAGTGTATGGAGACGCTCATACGTAATAAAAAATAATTCACAGTCTTCAAGTGCTTCTAAATAATCCGTAGAAGGTTGTTGCGAGGCAAAACTTACTTGTTCTGTAAATACCGAACCGTCAAAAGCAAAATTAAAAGTTCTATCATTTCCGCCGATTACTTTACTATACGCACGAAGCGTTCCTTTAATAATAAAGTATATTTCATTGCAAACTTCGCCTTCTCTCAAAAGAATATCTCCTTTTTTACAAGTCTTTTTTTGTAATTTGGTCATAAAAGCTTTCAATTCTTTCTCTGAAAGAACTAAGTGTTTGCCCAGATATTCGAGTATTGGTTGTAATTCTGCTGTTGAATTCATGTTCTGATGAAGATTTAATTGTCAAAAACTAAAAAGTTTTATAAATAATAATACCGATTAAACTTTATTCATGCTCTTTTCCATTTTGGATGCCTTCTTTTTCAATTTAAGAACGTAATTTTGTAGAATGGAAAGGTATAAAGTTTGAAATAAGTCCAAAAGTTATCACACACTTTCCAATAATTAAATACCGTAAAATAAATAACGTGAAAAACATACGTAACTTTTGTATTATTGCCCACATTGACCACGGAAAGAGTACACTCGCTGACCGATTGATTGAATTTACGAATACCGTACAGAAACGGGATATGCAAGCTCAGTTGTTGGACGACATGGATTTGGAAAGAGAACGTGGTATTACTATCAAATCACATGCGATACAAATGAATTTTCCGTATAAAGGAGAAGAATATGTATTCAATTTGATTGATACGCCCGGTCACGTGGACTTTTCTTATGAGGTTTCACGCTCAATCGCTGCTTGTGAGGGTGCTTTATTAATTGTAGATGCAGCTCAAGGAATTGAAGCTCAAACAATTTCTAACCTTTTCTTGGCTTTAGGGCATGACTTAGAAATTATTCCAGTTTTAAATAAAATCGACCTTCCGGGGGCGATGCCTGAAGAAGTAAAAGACCAAATTGTAGATTTATTAGGTTGCGAACGTGATTCTATCATTCACGCTTCTGGTAAAGAAGGAATTGGTATCGAAGAAATTCTAATTGCTGTTGTTGAAAGAATCCCTGCACCAAAAGGTGACCCAGAGGCTGAACTTCAAGCTTTAATCTTCGACTCTGAATTTAACTCATACCGTGGTATTGAAGTTATGTTTAGAGTATTCAATGGTGAAATCAAAAAAGGAGATAAAGTAAAATTCATCGCCACAGGTAAAGAATATTTTGCTGATGAAATTGGTACTTTGCGTTTGGAGAAAGAACCGAAGCAATCTATCAAAGCTGGCGACGTAGGTTATTTGATTTCTGGTATCAAAGAAGCAAAAGAAGTAAAAGTAGGTGATACAATTACACACCGTGACCGTCCTTGTCAAGAATCTATTCATGGTTTTGAAGAAGTAAAACCAATGGTTTTTGCTGGGATTTATCCAGTAGAAACTACTGAATTTGAAGATTTGCGTGATGCCATGGGCAAATTGCAATTGAATGATGCCTCACTTGTTTGGGAACCTGAAACTTCAATGGCATTAGGTTTTGGTTTCCGTTGTGGTTTCTTAGGAATGCTACACATGGAAATCGTGCAAGAACGTTTGGAACGTGAATTTAACATGACGGTAATTACGACAGTACCTTCTGTAAAATTCAATGTTAAATTGACGAACGGTGAAGAAGTTTGGGTTTCTGCTCCTTCTGAATTACCAGAACCAAACTTGATTGACCACGTTGAAGAACCTATTATCAAAGCACAAATCATTACTAAATCAGATTATGTAGGAAGTATCATGAAACTATGTTTGGATAAACGTGGCGTACTTTCTAACCAAATCTATTTAACTTCTGATAGAGTTGAATTACAATTCGATTTACCACTTTCTGAAGTAGTTTTTGATTTCTTCGATAAACTCAAAACTATCTCAAGAGGCTACGCTTCTTTAGATTACGAATACAAAGGTTATCAAGAAGGCGAAATGGTGAAATTAGACATCATGTTGAATGGCGAAAAAGTAGATGCTCTTTCAGCCATTGTTCACCGTGATAAAGCTTATGAGTGGGGAAAAAGACTTTGTGAAAAATTAAGAGAATTATTGCCAAGACAACAATTTGAAATTGCAATTCAGGCGGCAATCGGACAAAAAATTATTGCTCGTGAAACTGTAAAAGCATTGAGAAAAGACGTAACTGCAAAATGTTATGGTGGTGATATTTCTCGTAAAAGAAAATTATTGGAAAAACAGAAAAAAGGTAAGAAAAGAATGCGTCAGGTTGGAAACGTAGAAATTCCGCAAGAAGCATTTATGGCCGTTTTGAAGTTAGACTAAACATAAAAAAGCCACTTTGGAAATTCCAAAGTGGCTTTTTTATTGTAAACAACTTACACTTTCTGATTAAGATGTTTTACATTTTGAATTTTATGATACTCGCTTTTCGTTGCTAATACTTTTTTCAAAATTCTTACATCTTCGGGGCGGTGCAAATCTGTACCAAAGAAATCATACATATTTTTTGACAACATTTTCAAAGCCGTTTCTCGGGCAGCTCCTCCGTATTGATTTACCAAAGACATCAAGTTCAATTGTAAATGACAGCCCAAAGCCTTGAATTCCTCAAATTTTTCAAGATGGTCAGCCAAGTATAAATACCTTTCGGGATGAGCCAAAATCGGTCTATAACCCTTTGTACGAAGCTTGAAAATAGTAGTTTCCAGATTTATCGGGGCGGCTACAAACGAAAATTCAACCAACAAATATTTATCACCGAACGTAAGAAGGTCATCATTATCCAATAAAACATTGAAGTTTTCATCCATTTTATACTCGGCAGCTACTTCAATTTCTATATCAATTTCATTTTCTTTTAAGGCTACTTTTAATTTTTCAAGACCTTCCTTGATGGTTTCCGAAGTATTCGGATATACCTCCGCCATTACGTGTGGAGTAGTGATGATTCTTGTAAAACCTAACTCTTTAAGACTTTTGATACTCGCTATTGAATTTTCAATACTGGAACATCCATCATCAATCCCGGGAATTAAGTGGGAATGTATATCAGTACCAATGAAAGAAAAATCTTTGATTTCTGTATCAGCAGTAAATTTTTTAAAAAATGAAAACATGTTTATAAAGATACCTTGTATGTGAATTATATAGTATGTGTACTACTTTTTATAAAAATTGAAATATTTATACATTTTTTTACTTCAATTTTAAATATCGTGCTAATAACGTTAAGAAAATAATAAAATACAATCATTCAAGGGCTTATTTAGTAAAAGGTATATTTTAGACAAAGCCCAAACATTAGCAACAAAAAAACGCTCGGTTAAGTTTAAAAATGTACTTGCCAAAGAATATACTCAACCAAAATTGTCAATATTATTCCAGTATTTAGGACTACTCATGCTAAAATAGCATAATTCTTTATTACTTACATGAGTATTATTTGTATATAAATGTTTTTTCTTTGTAAAGTCAAATTTGAATATCATTTTCTGTATTTGGCTTGGTTGACTAATTATTTGAGAAAATACCCAAACAGTCTTTCATAAAATCTTAAACATTTTAAATTTCACTCATGAAAAACCGCTATTTAGTCCCATTTATTCTTCTGACTACTTTATTTTTTCTTTGGGGCTTTGCTCACAATCTAAACCCTATCCTTATTCCTCATCTCAAAAAAGCTTGCCAACTCTCTGATTTTCAATCTTCTTTGATTGACGGCTCTTTCTTTATGGCTTACTTTGTTATGGCTATTCCTGCTGGAATGGTGATGAAAAAATATGGTTATAAATCAGGTATTTTGGCAGGACTTTTCCTTTTTGCCATTGGTGCATTTTTATTTATTCCTGCTGCCAATACAAGACTTTTCGGACTTTTCTTAACAGCACTTTTCGTTATTGCCAGTGGTTTAACTTTCTTAGAAACAGCCGCAAACCCATACATGACTGTTTTGGGCGAGCCAGAAGGTGCTGCACAAAGGCTTAATTTAGCACAATCATTCAATGGCTTGGCGGCATCAATTGCTCCATTTTTAGGTGGAATATTTATTTTATCGGGTCACTCTCTCAGTACGGAAGAAACTGCTGCAATGTCACCTGAACAACTAAGTATTTTCTTGGATAGCGAAGCTGCTACTGTAAAAATCCCTTATTTAATCATCGGTTTTGTAGTATTAACGGTAGCTTTTTTACTTTATAAAAGTGAGTTACCTGAAATAACGGAGTCGGGGCATGACATTGAATTGCCAAGTGGCGAACAGTCTTTATGGCGACACAAACACCTTATTTGGGGAATTACTGCCCAGTTTTTTTATGTAGGAGCTCAGGTTTGTGTTTCCAGTTTTTTTATTCGCTACTTAGGCAAAACTGCCAATATTGACGAAAAAACGGCGTCAAGACTTCTTTCAGCAGCATTACTTTGCTTTATGGTTGGGCGTTTTATCGGCACTTTTCTGATGCGATATATCAGTCCAAATCGTTTGCTAAGTATTTATGCTTTGTTGAACATTGTTTTACTGACAGTTGTGGTAATTTATGGCGGAATGCTTTCGGTTTATGCCTTGATTGGTGTCGAGTTTTTTATGTCAATTATGTTCCCAACTATTTTTTCACTCAGTATTCAGTCATTGGGAAAAGAAACAAAAATTGGCTCTTCGTTGGTAATTATGTCTATCGTTGGCGGAGCAATTTTCCCACTGATTATGGGACGCATTTCAGATATTTCAAGTATCCAAGTAGCGTACTCTGTGCCATTAGTTTGCTTTTTTATAGTACTTTACTTTGGCTGGAAAGGCTATAAAGTAAAAGCTGATTAATAGATATGAATTATTAGTTACGAATTATGAAATATTAGGTTTGAATTATATTTTGAAGCTTTAAATATGATTTTTCATACAGTACCAACACATATCTAATAATTCATATCTCATAACTATTACACTTCCTTTATTTAATTTAGAGCATTTTGAAGACAATAATTTTAAATCAACCTGAACAGTTTCAGCTTATTTCTCGGGAATTCAATGATGAATTATCCGAAAATGAAGTATTACTCAAAATCCACAGAATTGGTATTTGCGGAACTGACTATCATGCTTACCGAGGCAAACAACCTTTCTTTTCTTATCCAAGAGTACTGGGGCATGAACTCGGAGCAGAAATTGTCGCTCTTGGAAAAAACGTTGATAGCACACAGTTAAAAATTGGTGACAAAGTTTCGGTAGAGCCTTATTTGAATTGTGGAAAATGCCAAGCTTGCTCGAATGGAAAAACTAATTGCTGTGAAAATATTCGAGTAATGGGCGTACACATCGACGGCGGAATGACAGAGTATGTAAAAATTCCAGCCAATAAAGTACACCCTTCAGCAATTTTGGGCTACGAAGATTTAGCTTTGGTAGAAACACTTGCCATCGGAGCTCATGCGGTGCAAAGAGCTGGTCTTAGCTCAAACGATATTGTAATGGTAATTGCGGCTGGGGCAATCGGGCTGTCAGTGATTCAGTTTGCCAAATTACACAAAGCAAAAATTGCCGTAATGGATTTCAACGCCCAGCGTTTGGAATTTGCACAGCAATTATTTCAAACCGACGTTTCTATTCAAGCAAAAGCAGATTACAGTACGGATGATTTACGCAAAGATTTAAACGGAGTATTACCAACTGTAATTTTTGACGCAACTGGCAATCCTCAGTCGATGATGAAAGCTTTTTCTTACTGTGCTTTCGGGGGAAAATTGATTTATGTAGGATTGTTTCAAGGTGATGTTACTTTTTTTGACCCTGATTTTCATAAAAGAGAATTGACACTGATGGGAAGTAGAAATGCCATGGCTTCGGATTTTAAAATGATTATCGAAAACATGGAAAAAGGCAATATCGACACAAAAGCATGGCTTACTCATACGGCAGATTTTGAAGATTTACCTTTGGTTTTCAACACTTGGCTCGACCCTCAATCGCAAGTAATAAAAGCCATGCTATCACTCTCATAAAATAAAAGAAAGCCTTAGTGACGAACCGATGACTCTCGAACAATCAATTCAGAATACAATTTGAATGTTTGATAATTCGGTGGTATCGACGAAGGCTTTCTTTCTATCAAATCTAATAATAATTCAGCCGAACGCTGTCCCATTTCTAAAGAAGGCTGAACAACGGTCGTAAGGGCTGGTTCGAGCAAATAAGCGGCTTTTAAATTCGTAAAGCCTACCATAGCAATTTGTTCGGGAATACTGATTTTTCTTCTCTTCAAAACAGCCAAACAACCCAAAGCCAAGCGGTCGCTGACGGTAAGTATGCCATCTGGAGGTGTATCTCCTGAAAATAATTCCTCCATCATTTTTTCAATCGCTGCTAAATCGTAGCCACAGTAGCGAATCAGAGATTCATCCACAGGGATTCCGTACTTGTTCAAAGCCGCAATGTAACCGTTTACTCTTTCTTTTGTAATCGACAAAAATGGTGAAGCCGTAATTTGTACAATCCTCCTCCTCCCCTCTCTAATTAAATGTTCCGTAGCCGTAAAAGCTCCTTCAAAATTATCTGAAACTACTTTGTATGTGTTAATTTCTTCCGAAACTCTGTCAAATAAAACAATGGGCATTCCTTTCTGATGCAGTTCCTGCAAATGTTCTACACTTTGGGTTTCGCCAGATAGTGAAATTAATAAGCCATCCACTCTTCTTGAAGTAAGATGTTCAAGATTGATAAGTTCTCTTTTATAAGACTCATGACTTTGAAAAATCACTACATGATAGCCCCGATTGTAGGCGATAGCATCAATTCCGTTGATTACTTGTGAGAAAAAAGGATTGTCGATTTCTGGCACAATCACTCCAATAGAACGGCTTTTGTTTTCCTTTAAACTCAGAGCAATAGGATTGGGGCGATAATTATGCTTTTCGGCATATTCAATGACCAGTTTTTTAGTTTCTGGATTAATCTCATAGCTCCCACGCAAAGCCCTCGAAACCGTTGAGGTTGATAAATTTAGGGCTTTAGCAATATCTTTAATCGTAATTAGCTCCACGGCAAGTTTCTTAGTTTTGTACAATTATACCCTTAAAAGTACTTTCATTCAATAATCTAATGGATTTTATCTGATTTCTATAAAACATACCAATTCTTCTAAATTTAATATAAAAATCATTCCTTATGATAACGTTACCGATAACGATTGCATAAAAATATTCCATCATTTACTTGTGAAGCCTCATTATACAATATAGGTTTGTTACAAGAACAAGTGATACTTCTTTAATCACTAAATGAGATTTTCTTAGAATAATTAAAAAATTAACATCTTTAAATCATGAGTTTATCATCACTATTTAGCTTAGAAGGTAAGGTAGCCTTAGTAACAGGCGGCGACAGAGGTATTGGTATGGGAATGGCTTTAGCCCTTGCTGAAGCGGGTGCAGACATCATTGTGGCTGCTCTAACACTTGAACCAGAAAACAGTGAAATCGAACAAGCTGTACGAGCTTTAGGTAGAAATTTCGCAGGATATAACGTTGATTTAAGTAAGAGAGAATCATTATATGCTTTTATCAATGAAGTAAAAAGTAAACACGCTACTATTGATATTTTGATTAATAATGCAGGAATGATTTTGAGAAACCCTGCTGCCGAACACTCAGACGAGTACTGGGATAAAGTATTGTCAATCAATTTGGATGCACAATTTATTTTAGCTCGTGAATTTGGAAAAGAGATGATTGAACGTGGTTCTGGAAAAATCATTTTCACGGCTTCATTGCTCAGTTTTCAAGGTGGCATCAATGTACCAAGTTATGCGGCATCGAAAGGGGCAATTAGTAGCGTTGTAAAAGCTTTGGCAAATGAGTGGGCATCAAGAGGTGTGAACGTAAATGCGATTGCTCCGGGCTATATTGCTACTGATAATACGGCGGCTTTGCGTGCAGACCCAGAAAGAAGTAAAGCCATTCTCGACCGTATTCCTGCTGGACGTTGGGGAGTTCCGACCGACTTCCAAGGGCCGGTGGTTTTCTTGGCTTCGGAGGCAGGAGCTTATGTAAACGGAACAATTCTTGTCGTTGATGGCGGCTGGATGGGTAGATAAACCCCATAAACTACTTTGTGTGTTAATCCATAAGGTTTTGAAATTTATTATTTGTACTGATTAGAACCATTTTTCAATGAAAAAACTATTAACAATCGCCCTCATTTTTGTTTTGACGGCTTTCAAAAGTCAAGATGAAAAAATTACAGTATTCCTGATTGGAGATTCTACTTGTGCCAACAAACTTCCTGCCGATAACCCAGAAACAGGTTGGGGAATGGTTTTGCCTGCTTACTTCAATGAAAATTCAGTAACGGTACAAAATCATGCCGTGAACGGAAGAAGTACCAAAAGCTTTATCAATGAAAAACGTTGGGAAACGGTTACGAAACTTTTGAAAAAGGGCGATTGGGTTTTGATTCAATTTGGACATAATGACCAAAAAATTACCGACAGTACTCGTTATGCTGCCCCGCAAACTACTTATCGTGCCAATTTGATTCGCTTCGTCAACGAAACTCGTGCTAAAGGAGCAAATCCGATTTTACTTACGCCCGTAATGCGAAGAAAATTTGACGAAACAAACGGACAGTTTATCGACCAACATGGCGAGTACCCTGCGGTAGTAAAAGCAGTAGCCAATGAATTAAATGTTCCTTTGATTGATTTGCACGCCAAAAGTAAAGCTCTTATCGAACAACATGGCGTTGAAGGCTCTAAGAAACTTTTTATGCACTATGTAGGTGGCATTTTCAATAAATTCCCAAAAGGTATTGTAGATGATACACATTTTTCACAATACGGTGCGGCTGTAATGGCAAGTTTGGTTGCCGAAGGTATCAACGAAGCAAGTATTGGTTTGAAAAGCTTTCTCAAAAAATCTGAGTTTCAAGAAAAATTCGTCTTTGAATTACCAAAATATTATACGCCAGTTTTCAGAA
>JACCDQ010872008.1_pt1 | contig 19742 bp, 18 predicted proteins | sample 7446031 | NCBI WGS metagenome assembly JACCDQ01 (sample SAMN15323442, study PRJNA562643) | freshwater metagenome | isolation source: river surface water | place: USA:Blue River Watershed | collected 2017-08-17
ATGCGGTCGAGTTCGCGCAGCAGGTCGTTGGGGAACTCGATGTCGGCCTTGTCGATCTCGTCGATCAGGATGGCCACCGGCGTCTCCGAGGTGAAGGCCTGCCAGAGCACGCCTTTGACGATGTAGTTCTCGATGTCCTTGACGCGCTCATCGCCCAGCTGGCTGTCGCGCAGGCGGCTGACCGCGTCGTACTCGTACAGGCCCTGCTGGGCCTTGGTGGTCGACTTGATGTGCCACTGCAGCAGGGGCAGATCGAGCGCCTGCGCCACCTCCTCGGCCAGCATGGTCTTGCCGGTCCCGGGCTCGCCCTTGACCAGCAGCGGGCGCTTGAGGGTGATGGCCGCGTTGACGGCCAGCATCAGGTCCTGGGTGGCCACATAGTTGTCGGTGCCTTGGAATTTCATGGTCTTGCGCAGAGGGTTGTGATGGCAATGGACGGATTGTCAGGATGGTGCGGGGTGACCCGATATAATCCCAGGTTGATTTTTATCAAACTACCCGGATTGTCCGAGCAAAATGAACAAGCTGTTGACCTCCATGTCGGCCCTGGTTGTCGCTTGCGTGACCCTTGCGTCCGCCCAAGCCCAGGAAACCAAGGGCGATGCCAAAGCGGCAGAAAGCAAGATTGCCATGTGCATTGGCTGCCACGGCATTCCGGGCTACCAAGCCAGCTTCCCCGAGGTGTACCGCGTGCCCAAGATTTCGGGCCAGAACGCCAAGTACATCGTGGCGGCCCTGAACGCCTACAAAAAAGGCGAGCGCAAGCACCCCAGCATGCGCGGCATCTCCGAGTCCCTGACCGATCAGGACATGGCCGATGTGGCCGCCTACTATGAGCAGCACGGCCGCACCGATGCACCGCTCAAGCCGGCCGCCGCCCCGTCGGCCCAGGTGGACGCCCTGATCAAGAAGGGCGCTTGCGTGTCCTGCCACGGCGACAACTTCTCCAAGCCGGTCGACCCGTCCTACCCCAAGATCGCGGGCCAGTACAAGGACTACCTGTTTGTGGCCCTCAAGTCCTACAAGGTTGAAGGCCAGGCCACCTGGGGCCGCAACAACGGCGTCATGGGCGGCATTGCCAAGCAGTTCTCGAACGCCGAACTCAAGGCCATGGCCAACTACATCGGCGGCCTGGACGGCGAGCTCAAGTCGATCCCGCAGTCCAAGCTGCGTTGATCCGGCGGCCCCTGGCCCCAACAAAAAACCGCGCCCCGGCGCGGTTTTTTTTCGTCTGCGATCGCTGACCATGGGGCCCAAGGCAGCACCCTGCGCTTGCATTAGATGGGCGGTGTCGAGCCGACCCATCAAGGGGCGCCACACATGCGACCACCGGCCACATCCAAGGCATCAAACGGCAAGCGTTCGGGCATGTCGCCAAAGGGGACACCCACCTGTGCGCGCCAGGTCCGGCAGGTAGAATCTGCCGACCTGCCGCCGTAGTTCAATGGATAGAACGAGCGCCTCCTAAGCGCTAGATACAGGTTCGATTCCTGTCGGGGGCGCCATCCCGCGCTGGCGGGCACGCATGACCAGATCAGGGCGTGCGCGGCATGCGCACCAAGCGCAGCCGATAGCCACGCGCCTCCAGCAGTTGGGGCAGGCTGCTCGGCCCCGCCAGGTGCAGGGCCCCCACCGCCACGAACACCTTCTGGCCTTGCGCGTGCATCGCATCGATGCGCGCGGCCATGCGCTCGTTGCGCGCATCCAGCAGGGCCCGGGCCCAGGCTGGATCCTCGCTGCGCAGGCGCTGCGCCAGGGCCAGCAGGCCTGGCCAATCGCCATCGCGCCAGACGCGATGGGTATCGACCAGTTCCTGCCTCATCTTGCCGGAGGCCCAGGCGTCCAGTGCACTGTCCAGGCGTCGATCGAAATCGGCGCGGCCAGGGGGCGTCAGGGCCCGCAACTGCTCCCCCAAGGTTTCAAGTGCCACCACGGGCTTGTGGCTGCGGTGCGCAAACTGCGCCATCCGGGCATCCATGCCATACCCGGGGGACATGCCCAAACGCTGCGCCTGGGCGAGCAACAAGGGGATCTGCGGCATGGGCTGGGGCGTGACGGGCCAGACCAGGCACTCGCTGGCATAGGCGGCCTGAAGGCGCTGCGCTTGCTGGGCCGTGGGTTCAAACATCGGTGCGACCGGGGCCTGCGCGGATGGGGGGCCGTCGCTGGGCTGGGGCTGGGTCACGTCCAGCTCCACCGCCAACACATCGCTGCGGCGCAAGGCGGTCATGACGGCCAGACTGGGCTTGACGTCGTCCACCGTCGCAAAATGAATGGTGCCGTACAGCCAGACCGGGCGCCCCTCTTTGAATGCTTCAAAAAGAAAGCCCGCTTTGCCTGCGGGCATGGCCGCAACATGGGCCATTTGCTCGTCCAGGGGCATGAACGGCGGCGGACAGCCCGGCGGGCTTGCCGGGGCCTGTGCCCAAGCGCCCCAGCAGGCCCACCCGCCGCACAGCGCCCAGCACGCGCGTGCCCACATGCGGCGCAGACCAGCCCACGCCCTCACCTGTCTTGCTGTGACCATGACCCGCCTCCCCTGCCCGAGCAGCCAACACACCATGCGGTGGATGCGGGGCTTGTCTGGGCAGGAGGTTAGCAAGCGGCCACAGGGGCGCGTCTAGGGGTCATCCCAGGGGCTTACTCGGGCTTGAAGCCTGCCCCCTTGAGCAGGTCGGCGCTTTCGTTCACATAGGCGGCCATGTACTTGCGGAAATCCTCGGTGCTTTCCACCACCGGCTCGATGCCCAAGGCCTCAAACGCACCGGCCTTGGCCAGTTGCTGCACCGCCTCGTTGATCGCCTTGTTGAGCGCCTGCACCCGATCAGCAGGCGTGGCCTTGGGCGCCCACACGCCGTACCAGGACTCGGTGACAAACTTGGGATAACCGCTCTCGATGGCGGTGGGCACCTGGGGCATCACCGAGCTGCGCCGCGCCGAGGTCACCATGATGGGCTTGACCTTGCCCGCCTTGGCCATGCTCTGCAAGGCGACGATCGCGTCGATCTGGATTTGCACATGACCGCCTGCCACATCGGTCAGGGCCGGCGCTGTGCCCTTGTAAACCGCCGTCACCAGCTGGGTCAGGTTGCCCTGCTTGGCCAGCATCAGGGTGCCCAGGTGGCTGGCCGCTCCCAGGGCGGGCAGTGCCGCCGTCCATTTGTCGGGCTGCTGGCGTGCCGCCGCGATCACCTCCGAGAGCTTGGTGGGCGCCAGATGGGGTGAGATCACCATCATCAGCGGCGCCTCCCCGACGCGGGCCACGGCCGCAAAATCGGTCAGGGGATCGTAGGGCGGATTGGCCATGACTTGGCGTGCCAGCGCGTGGGTAGAGGCCGAAAAGAGCAGTGTCAGGCCGTCGGCTGGCGCGGTCTGCACCAGCTTGCCACCCACCGAGCCGTTGGCGCCGGGCTTGTTCTCGACAATGACCGACTGGGCCAGGTTCTGCCCCAGCTGGCGGGCAATCAACCGGGCTGCGCTGTCCACCCCACCCCCTGGGGCAAATGGGACCACCAGGCGGATGGGACCGTCCGGAAATCTGGGTTGCGCCAGCGCGGCGCCAGCGGCAACCAGCAGCAGGCTGGCGGCAATTCTGCGTGTGATCCGGGGTATGAAAGTCTCCTTGCTTGGTGATGGGTCGAAGGCGTCAATCGCGATAGCTGCCGCGCCAGGCCCGCGCACCGCCCAGAAGCGGCGCCTCCAGCGCGGGTCCATGCAGGCGGGCATACGAGGTGATGGTGCGGTCCAGCCGGGCCAGCAGCCAGGCGGCCGGGGCCTCGGGCAGCGGCGTGTGTTGCAGGCGCGCCAGCAGGTGCTCGATTGCCCGCTCCTGGGTGCGGATCGGACCGGGTGCCAGCAAAAAAGCCAGGACTTCATCCTGGCCATGGCGCTCGCTCTCGGCCCAGAGGTAGTCGGCAATGTCGTGCTCAAAGTCCTCCAGCGTGACGCTGATGCCGCTCATGGTGCAGGAGCACCCCAGGGCGATGTGCTGCGTCGCCAGGCGATGCCACAGATGGGCCAGCTCGGCCGCATGCGCTTGCTGGGGGGTCGAGGTCATGGCGCGTCAGCCCGCTTGCCGCCGGCGGGCGGTGGCGGCCTCGTCGATTTGTCCCTGGGCATCGAGCACCACACCATACAGGCGTTCGGCCGCTTCGCGGCTGACATAGCCCTCTTGCACATCCTCGGCCACTTTCTGCGCATCGCGGTGCAAGGGGTTGCCAAACCCACCACCTCCGCCCGAGAGCATCTTGTACGCGTCGCCACGTTCGAGCCGCACGTTGAAGATCTTGGCGTTGGGCAACGACGCCTCCCACACGCCCTGGCGGCGGATGCCGATGCCATTGCCAGCCGCCTCGCCGCCACCCTCCAGGCCCCAGGGTTTGCAGTGCATGCGGTCGATGCGGGTGGTCACCGAAAAGGGCGAGAGGGCCTGCACCACCATCTCGGCGCCCAGACCGCCGCGGAACTCGCCCGCGCCCGCACTGTCCTGGCGGATCGCATAGCGCTCGACGAGCACAGGGTATTTGGCTTCGAGCTGCTCGGTCGGGCTGTTGTGGGTGTCACCATCGTTGATGCAAACCGTCACCGACACCCCGTCCTCGCGGCTCTTGGCCCCCCAGCCGCCCCCCAGCGGGCCAATGCCCACGATGAACAGCCGTCCATCCTCGGGCGAGATGCCGTGGATGTTGGGAAAGACCAGGTCGGCATGGTGGCCCGCAATCGACCGGTCGGGAATGGCGGGGGCCAGGGCCTTGAAGATGGTGTCGATCACCGTCATCGGAAAGGTCATCCACACCCGCATCGGATAGGGTCGCTCAGCGCTGATCACCGTGCCCATGGGCATGATCACCTTCAAGGGCCGAAAGCTCCCGTCGTTGACCGGGTAATCGGTTGGGGTGGTCAGGCATTTGTAGGCCACCTGCGCACAGGCGATGCCGGTGGTGAAACCCGAGTTGTAAAAGCCCTTGACCTGACGACTCACGTCGGACAGATCGATCTCCATCTCGTCGCCGCGCACCGTCACCTTCACCCGGATCGGGATGCGCTTGCCCACCTCCAGACCGTCGTCGTCCATGAAGGATTCGGCCTCGTAGACGCCATCGGGGATGGACAGCGTGTTCTGTCGGGCCAGCGCCTCAGAGGCGTCCATGATCTGCAGGATCGCGGCCTGCACCGCGTCGTTGCCATAGCGCTGCACCAACTCCAGAAAACGCCGCTCACCGGTGGTGACGGCGGTGATCTGCGCGCGCAGATCGCCCAGGGCCCGCTCGGGCAAGCGCACGTTCATCGCGATGATGTCCACCAGGTCCTGGTTGACCTGGCCCGCGCGCTGATACTTCACGATCGGAATCTGGATGCCTTCCGAGAAGATGTCGGTGGTGATCTGCCCCAGGCTGCCGCCCACGTCGAGCCAATGCGCCATGCAACAGGTAAAGCCGATCAACTCGCCCTCATGGAACACCGGCATGGTGAAGGTGAAGTGGTTGAGGTGGCTGCCGGTGGTGTAGGCATCGTTGGTGACCAGGATGTCGCCGGGGTGGATGTTCTCGTGACCAAAGTGACGGATCTTGGCCTTGACGGTCTCGGACATGCCGCGGATGAACATGGGCAGGCCCAGGCCGATCGAGACGGTGTCGCCATCCCGGGTGAACAGACCCACCGTGAAGTCCAGCGCCTCATAAATGATGAGGTTGTAGGCCGTGCGCATCAGGTTGGTTTTCATCTCCTCGGTCACCGCAAACAGGCCGTTGCGGATGATCTCGACGATCACCGGATCGACGGTGGGTACCTGGGACACTTGCGATGGGGTGCTCATGTGCGGTCGCTCCCGATGGAGATTTGCAGATTGCCAAACGCGTCCACCAGGACCGCGTCGCCGGGCTGAACCACGGTGGTCGAGGCGTGCTCCTCCACCAGGGCAGGCCCCTCAAAGACGTTGCCGCTCTTGAGCAACTCACGGCGATACACCGGCGTCGGCACATAGTCGCCAGCGCTGCGGAAATACACGGGCTTGTGCGCGCGCAGGGCGTTCGCATCGGGCTGCGCCTGGCCGCTGGCCACCTCGTGACGTGGCGGCTTTTTCATGCGCCCCATCACGGTCACGCGCAGGCTCACGATGTCGGCCGGCTCGGCAGGGGCCGAGGTGCCATAGCGCACCTGGTGGACCTGGTCAAAGTGCTGCTTGATGCCGGCGCGGTCGCGCTGCACAAACGACTGCTGCGGCAGGTCGACCGTCACCGCATGCTCCTGCCCCACATAACGCATGTCGGCGGCGCGCTCGAACACCAGCTCGTCGGGACGAATCTGCGAAGCCGCAATGGCGGCACGCCCCTCGTCCTCCATGGCCTGGTAAATCGCCTCGATCTCGTCAAACGGCAGGCTGTCGAGGCGGCGAAACACCGAGCGCACAAAGTCATAGCGCAGGTCCGAGAACAGCATGCCGTAGGCCGAGAAATACCCCGGCGCATGCGGAATCAGCACCTTGCGGATGCCGATCTCGCGCGCGATGGCCGAGGCATGCAGGGGACCGGCCCCGCCGTAGACCACCATGGTGAAACTGCCTGCATCCAGGCCACGCTCGGTGGTGACGGCCTTGACCGCATGCGACATCTGCGTCACGGCAATGCGCAGGATGCCGTCGGCCGCACGCGTCACATCCAGCCCCAGGGGATCGGCCACCCGCGTTTGCAAGGCCTCGCGGGCGCGCGCCAGATAGAGCGGCATCTCGCCGCCCAGAAAGTGATGCTCGTCCAGCCGCCCCAGGATCAGGTTGGCGTCGGTCACAGTGGGCTCTTCGCCGCCGCGGCCATAGCAGACCGGGCCCGGCATCGAACCGGCCGAGCGCGGCCCCACCCGCAGCGATTGGCCCAGTGCCACGCGGGCAATCGAACCGCCGCCTGTGCCCACCTCAAAGATGTCCATCATGGGAATCTGGATCGGCAGGGCTTTTTCATAACCGCCAATCAGGGCGCTGCCGGTGGTCAGGGGCCGGCCTTCGCTGATCACACCGGCCTTGGCGGTGGTGCCCCCCATGTCAAAGGCAATCGAGTCGGGCAGCCCAAGTTGGGCACAAATGGCCTGGGCACCGATCACCCCGGCAGCGGGGCCGGATTCGAGCATGCGCACGCAGTCGCGCTTGGCGTGCGCCACCGGAAAAAGCCCCCCTGTGGACTGCACCGCGTAGAAGTCGCCCACAAAGCCCTTGTCCGCCAAATGCGTTTCCAGCTCGCCCAGATAGGCCGATACGCGCGGGCCCACATAGGCGTTGGCCACTGCCGTCGAGACGCGCTCGAACTCGCGGTATTCCTGCGACAGCTCATGCGAGGCGCACACAAAGGCGCCCGGCATTTCTTCTTGCAGGATCGCCTTGACGCGGCGTTCGTGCTCGGGGTTGCGGTACGAGTGCAGCAGCAGCACCGCCACCGCCTCGATGTGTTGCGATCGCAGCTGTCGACCCAACGCGCGCACCTGCGCCTCATCCAGCGGCTTGTGCAAAGAGCCATCGGCACGCAGGCGCTCGCTCACCTCGTGGCGCTGCGAACGCGGCACCAGCGGCACATGCTTCGAGAAAAACAGGTTGTAGGCGTCAGGTCGGTTGACCCGACCAATCTCGTAGATATCGCGAAAGCCCTCGGTGATCAGCAGCGCGGTGTTGGCGCCGTTGCGCTCGAGCAAGGTGTTGATCGCGATGGTCGAGCCGTGCAGAAACAAATAGCCCCGGCTCAGGTCCACGCCGGCGCCGTCGAGCGTGTTCTGGATGCCCTCGTGCAGGTGCCCATGGGTGGAGAGGGCTTTGCCAAACGAGATCTGACCGGTGGCCTCGTCAAAACAGGCCATGTCGGTGAAGGTGCCGCCGATATCAACGGCGATGCGCAGCGAAGCGTGGGTCGGTTGCATCGGGTGCTCCGGTTATGAGGCCGCGTCGACGACGGTGTTGCGCAGCACCCCGAGTTGGGTGATCTCGACTTCGATGACATCGCCAGCGCGCATGTACAGGGGCGGCTCGCGTTTGTCGCCCACGCCACCTGGCGTGCCAGTGGCGATCACATCGCCGGGCGACAGCGTCGTGAAGCCCGAGAGGTATTCGATGATCACCGGCAAGGTAAAGATCAGGTCGGCCAGCGAGGCGTCTTGCACCACCTGGCCATTGAGCCGCGTCTGCAGGCGCAGCGCGTTCACATCGCCCACGGCCGCGCGAGAAGCCATGAAGGGGCCCAGCGGGCCAGTGGCCGGAAAGTTCTTGCCCGGCGTCCACTGGTGGGTGTGGCGCTGCCAGTCGCGCGCCGTCGCGTCGTTGAAGCAGGCGTAGCCGGCGATGTGCGCCCAGGCGTCGGCTTGTGCGATGTGGCGTCCGCCCTTGCCGATGATCACCGCCAACTCGCCCTCAAAGTCAAAGCGCTCGGTGGCAGCAGGCTTGGGCAGTGGGGCGCCGTGTGCGCTCAGGGTGTCGGCAAAACGGGTGAAGATGGCCGGGTAGGCGCTGTCGGCACGCTTCATCTCGGCCACATGGGTGTGGTAGTTCAGGCCCACGCAAAAGATCTTGCCCGGATTGGGGATCACCGGCAGCAGGTGCGCATCGCTGGCGCTCACGGTCTCGCCGCTGGCCTGGGCCGCCAGTTCCAAGGCATCGAGTTGCCCGGCCGCAATGACCGATTTCAGATCGGGGTACTGGGCCACAAACGCGGGCGGCGCCTTGCGCCACAGACCGTCTGCTTGCCACAGGCCATAGCTGGCCACTCCTTGGTGTTCAAAACTCACAAATCGCATGGCGTCCTCTTGGTTGGCATCGTCCGTCGATGCCGCGATCACGATGAGGGCCGAGTCTAGGCAGTCCAATCCCATCTTCATAGAATGAAATCCAAGATTTCAGCCATGCCTAAAATGGCATGGCTACAAAGGACAGCCATGCAGATTCAGGACCTGAAACTTTTTCTGGAAGTGGCCGAAGCCGGCAGCTTCACCAAGGTGGCCGCGCAGCGCCAGACGGTGCAATCGCACATCAGCCGACAGATCAGCAGCCTGGAGGCGCAATGCGGCAGCCCCTTGTTCCGGCGCACCGGTCGGGGGGTGGCCTTGACCGAATTTGGCGCACATGTGGCCACCCGGGCGCGCCAGTGGGTGCGCGAGACCGACGAGATGTTTGCCGACATCCGCCAGACCGCCCGGGTGCCGATGGGCGAGGTGCGGCTGGGCGTGCTGCCCTCGGCTGCCCACCCGCTGCTGAGCCACGTTTTTGGCCGCCTGCAACAGGACTACCCCAACATCCGCCTGAATGTGCGCGAGGGCCAGGGCAGCGAGCTGGACGCCATGCTGGACGCGGGCAGCGTGGACATGGCCATCCTGTTTCGCTACGACAAGCCGCGCAACCCCGATGAGACCTTGCTGGCCACCGCGCACACCTACCTGGTCTCGGGGCCAGGCCGCCCTTTGACGCAGGGCGAGACGGTGGAGTTTCGACGCCTGGAGGGCTTGCCACTGGTGTTGCCTCGCCGCCCAGGCCATTGGCGCGCGGTGCTCGACGAGGCCGCGCGCAGCCAGGGCTTTCCGCTACAAGCCGTGCTGGAGGCCGACTCCCTGCGCATGCAGATGGCGGTGCTGACCGACCACCCAAGCCTGTACGCCCTGCTGGGGCCGTTCTCGTTTGACCAGGCGGTGCGCAGCGGGCAGCTGCAAGCGGCCCGGGTGGTGGGGCCCGACCTCAAACGCTACGTGACCCTGGCCCACCCGCGACAGGGTCAGCTGACCCAGGCCAGCCGCATCGTGTCGCAATACATCCGCCAAACCGTGCAGCAATGGCAGGGCCGGATCATCGCGCCTGACCAATGAGCGGGATGTCGATCAGGCTCAGCAAGCGGTGTAAGGGGACGTCGCCGATCCAACCGCTTGCCCGTCTGGTGTCGATCAGTACATGGTCGGCATCACAAAGCCACGGGACTGGATTTCGTCATGGACCGTTGTGCGGCTTCCCGTCAGACCATCCAAGGCGTTGGCCACACCATTGCCCTCGCCTGCTCCCAAGGTGCCGCCTGTGGCAGCGCCTGCATCCACATCAAAGCGCATCGATGCCGAAGCGTTGCAGCTGTTGGTGGGGGCAAACCGGATGCGGCTATCGGTGGCCGCACTGGTCGGGAATGTCCAATCAGCGGCTGCACTGCTGAGTTGCAGGGTCTGGCTCTGAAAAAGACCGTGGGTCGGTGAGTGGTTGCTGCCGGGCCCGGCCCAATTGCAAATCAAGGACCCCATCCGACCAGGGTTCAAGGTGGTGGCCATATTGGGGGCAAATCCAAAGAAGGCCTGCAAGTCGCGCTGTTCGTTGACGCTGTTGTACGCGCTGTTGACCGAGAACATCCGCGAATGGCTGTCGACGATTCCTGCCTGCCAGGCAAACTGGTAATTGCCAGCACCCGTGGTGGCAATGTACTTGGCGGCAAAACGCTTGAAGCCGCTACCCTGCTGATCCCAGCCCATCGCATCGCTGCTGGTGGTCTTGGTCGGGTCCAGCTCCCCGTCGCTCTCCAACGCCACAAAGGTCGTGAAATCGGTCTCCATCTCGGCCGCATTGGTCACGCAATACGGGGCTTCGCGCGACGAGAACTGGATCTCGCTGTTGACCTTGCTGTATTTGAGTGTGCCAATATCGGCGGTGAAATCACCCGGCCCGCACAATCCTGAACGCGAGGCCGCCAAGTTCAGGTCTGAAGTTCCATACTGAAGCAGGCCTTCATAGCCAGTGCTGGTTCGGGCATGGGTCAGACGAACCACCAACCAGCGTGTCATGCCCCCCCCGGTAAAGCTGACTCGCCACTGGTAGGTGTAGCTGTTGCTGCCGTTGTTGGTCAACCCTGCCAAGGTCACATTGGCCGACCATCCGCTTGGCATGAGGGTGTTGAGATAACTCTGGAAGTCACTGGTCAGAGACACGCTGCTCATGGCAGGTGGCATGCCCGAACCTGCCAGGGCCAGTGCGACCATGCGCGCCCCCAGCATCAGGCTGGCATTGGCACGCGACTTGATGGGACTGATCAGGGCATTGAGCTGGGCGGCAGCACAGGGGGTGCCTGTGCCCGGATCGCCATTGCGATCGAGCCACATGCCCACATCGCCCGAAGGCAGTTGCCCAGAGCTGGGATCGCCGTCGTCATGCCCCTCGTACAACACCTGCGGTCCATAACAATTGGCGGCGGTATAGCCATTGAAAAATCCGCTCATGGGCAGCGTGCTGGCATCGGGAACGGCCGAACCACTCAACACGCGGCCGATGTAGTCCGCCACGTGCAAGGACTCCAGCACTCGGGCCGGAGCAGCCTGTGCACTGGCCATTGGCGTCAAGGGCAACAAGGTTTGCGCAAAGTCGCTCGCACGACCTGCGCGCCATGCCGCAGCCAGGGCCTCCCAGCGGTCGGCCAAGCGCTGGCGCCATGGAATCGTCGACTGTGCAACAACCGGTGCCCCACCACTGACCAATGAGGTGGGCGAGGACAGGGCCAGGCCACTGGGAAAGACGTCACTTGCCGACACCGAGCCACCGCTGTTGCCAGACCCACCTCCGCAACCGGCAAGAACAATGCACAGGGTCATCGAACCAATTCGCAAAGTTTTGTTTTTCATTTTGGTAGGTTTGGTTGTTTGGATCACTTTGCACTTTTTTTTGATCCAACAGGAGCGTAATAACCCTGGTTTTCGAAAGCCTATCACGCAGTCAGGCAAGCCAGCGCAAGATCAGTTCATGCCTGTCATCAGCGTCACCCTCCTCCCCGGCTATGCCCCCGATGTGCAAGCGCGCCTGACCGAGCGCCTGGCCTGCGCGGCTCGCTCGGTCATCCCGGCCACCGAGGCCGGCACCACCGTCATGGTTCACGAGGCCAGCACCTATCGGCGCGACGGCCGCGTCATGGCGGCAGGCGCGCCGGCCCGGCCCGACCTGGTGCCGGTGGCGCTGGCCTGTCTGCAAGCACTCGACGCCAACGCTTTGTCGGACGTGGCCGCCTGGCTGTCGCCCCAAGGCAGCGGCCTGATGCAGGTGGGCCAGGTGCGCCAGCGCGAGGTCCTGCACACCGAGTCGTGCTGGTTGGGGCATGAGGAGGTGGTGCTGGTGCACAGCCGCTGCCTGTTGGCGCAGGGCCATGGCGCCCTGCTGGCGCAGACGCGGCTGGACCGGTTGGTGTTCTCGCAGGGCTTGCTTGGCTTGCACCAGGTCTGGCACCATGTGGGGTCTGATGACACCTGATATGTCCACCACTGCCCGTCCCCATACGCTGCAACGTCGCGCGTTTTCTGCCGGCCTGTTGGCCCTAGGCGCCACGCAGCCGCTGGCAGCTTGGGCACAAACGGCACCACCCAGCCCAGCCGAGATGGAAGCGCGAGCCGGTCCCTTGCCCAAGCCGGGCACGCAACTGATCCTGCCGCGCCTGTCCTGGCTGGGGGGTGGCGTGTTTGAGGGTGGGGCCACGCTGGCACGCCCAACGGTGGTGTACTGGTGGGCCAGCACTTGCCCGTTCTGCGCGCAGCAAAGCCCCGAGATGGACAAGCTTTGGCGGGCTCACGCGCAGCAGCTGGGTTTTGTGGGACTTTCGGTGGACCGCACGCCACAAGCCGCACAAGCCTATCTGGCGCGCAAGGGTTACACCTTCCCCAGCGCATGGGTCAGTGCTGAAGTCTTTCGTCAACTGCCCAAGCCCAAAGGTCTGCCCATCACGCTGGTGCTGGGCCGCGACTCGCGGGTGCTCCAGGCCGAAAAAGGCCAGCTCTTTCCAGAGGATGTGGCGCAACTGGTGCGCCATGCGGGCTGATCGCTGACGCCTGCATGTCCGGCAGGCGCAAATCTTAAAAAGCTTCCTTCTCGGCTTCGAGATAGGCCAGGCTGGTGTATTTGCCAATATTGCTTTCAAAGCCTTGCATGGTGCGAGCACGTGCAGTCACGCGTGGGTCACGCAGGACCATGGCTCTGGCTGCTGACTCGTCTTTGCCATCCTTGACGGCCTGCAAGCATGGCTCCCAGATCCCACGCAAAAACGTGCCATACGTCTGCAGCAGATCATGACGCGGCTCACCATGCCCTGGCGCCCAGAGCTGTTCGCCCGCCTGCGCCAACAGCGCGTCGTAATAGCGAAAGGTGCCGGGATACGACCCTTCGTCAATATTCGCAATGCGGTTGGTCATGGCAATATCGCCCACCACCGTCACCCGATCGTCCAGTACCTCAATGCACAGATCGCCCAAGGTATGCGCCTGACCGTAATGGTGCATGCGCAGCACAATGTCATCAAAGCGCAGCACCTGTCCGTTGTGCACCGGGGTGTTGGGCACCACCACCTCGGTGCCGGCGGTTGATTGATTGGTCCAGCGCTCCATCAAGCTTCGCCAAAGCTTGCCCTCAGCACCCTTGATCATCTCGATGCTGTGCGGCAGCGCATGGATGGGCACGTTGCCAAAGTGTTTAACAAAGGCATGGTTGCCGAGCCAGTGGTCGCCATGAAAGTGGCTGTTGAACACCGCCACCACCGGCTTATCCGTCACACGGCGGATCATGCGGATGGCCATTTCACCAATTTGCAGCGAGGCGCCAGATTCGATCACCACCACCCCGCTGCGCCCCACCACGAAGAAAACACTGGCCATCATGCCCCGGTTCTCGGGGGTGGGAAATCCGTCCTCGGCAAAAATCATCCACACCCGCTTTGAGAGCTGGCGAGGGGCAATATCGGCAACCGGTGGGCCCACGATAAAGTCATGAACCTGCTCGGCCAGCACACGCACTTCAGGGACTGCCGCCATCCCGGCCAAGGCCAATGATGCCCCCAGCAGACGGCGTCGATTCATGTTCGATGTGGGCACGGAGACCGTCCTGCTCAAACAGCGTAACCCGGGTTCGGCAGCACCCCCGTGACCTTGGGCGCATTGAGCTGCCGCGGTTTGATCCGACCGCCCTGCGACTTGAGCCACTGCTCCACCAGGTCCCAGACCATGGGGTTTCGCGCACTGCGCGCCTCCTCGGCCACTGGGGCCCAGCCGGCCACCTTGTACCTCTTCCCCGCTTCGATCAGCTGACCTTTGAGGCGCATGTCGCTGATGCGGCTGCCCATCTTGGCCGAAGGATCGACGCTGTAGCTCATGCCGCCAACGCGCACCATGTCACCACCTTGCTGGTAGTAAGGGTCGGGGTTGAACAGGTTGTCGCACACATCTTCCATGATGGTTTTGATCATCTCGCCACTCATCTCGGTGACAGTGGCGTAGGAATAGGTGGTGGCGGTCATGTCCAGCAGCCATTCACGTGTGATGGCTTGCCCTGGCAGCAGCGTTGTGCCCCAGCGAAAGCCAGGAGAAAACGCGATCTCTGCACCTTGCACCTGCATGAGCGCATCAACCAGTAACTGGTCACCCGTGCCATTGAAGTTCCCCCGGCGGTAGAGCAGGCCCTCGCTCACACCCAGCACCTCTTGCAACTTGGCCTCATAAGGGGCACGAATTTTATTGATGAGCGCGTCCATCTCGCGATCGGCGGGCAGCATATTTGAGAACACAGGCAGCAATTTGTAGCGGAAATCCGTCACCTTGCGGTCTTTGATCTCGAAGTCGAGAACCCCCAGGAACTTGCCGTTCGAGCCAGCGTTGGTGACGATGGTTTTTCCACCCTTGTTGCTCACCAATGTGGCCACCGGCATGCCATCGTGCGTGTGGCCGCCCATGATGGCGTCAATGCCACTGACACGACTCGCCATTTTCAGGTCCACATCCATGCCGTTGTGGCTGATGACCACAACAACCTGTGCGCCCTTCCCGCGGACTTCGTCAACCATCTTCTGCATGTTCTCGTCCTGGATACCGAACTCCCAGTCGGCGACCATGTAACGCGGGTTGGCGATCGGCGTGTAGGGAAAGGCCTGACCGATGATGGCGCAGGGCACCCCGTTGATCTCGCGCAGGACATAAGGCTTGAACACGGGGTCACCAAAATCATTGGTCTTGATGTTCTGCGCCACAAAGTCGATCTTGCCAGCAAAGTCTTTCTCGACAATGTTTTTGACGCGCTCCATGCCCAAGGTGAACTCCCAATGGCCGGTCATCACGTCAACGCCCAGCAGTTTGCAGGCGTCCACCATGTCCTGACCATCCGTCCAAAGGCACGTGCCCGAACCCTGCCAGGTGTCCCCGCCATCGAGCAGCAACGCCCCCGGTCGGCTCGCTTTCATGCGCTTGACCAAGGTGGCCAGATGCGCAAAGCCGCCCACCTTGCCGTAGCGGCGTGCGGCCTTTTCGTAATCCAGGTAGGTCAGGGCATGCGCTTCGGCCGTGCCCGGACGCACCTTGGCCACCTTGAGCAGGTGCTCGCCCACCAGGTGTGGCAATTGACCCTTCATGCTGCCCAGCCCTAGGTTGATGCTTGGCTCTCTGAAGTGAATGGGTTTGAGCTGCGCATGGCAGTCGGTCATGTGCAAAAACGACACCTGGCCGAAACGAGGAATGTCGTACAAGCCATTGGCTGCGGTGGCCGCATCGGCATCGGCAAAACGGCCCAGGCCCATGCCAGCCACCGAGCCTGCACCCAGCACCTGCATGAATTCGCGTTTGGACAGATTCATAAATTTGCAATCACTGATATAACAAACCAAAAAAACCCCGGTATTGCAACCGGGGCACGCCTTACTTGTTGACCGGCGAATTGGGGTCGAGCAGCAACGCCACAATGTGGCGCACCTGGGTCTCGTTCAATATGCCTGCATGGCCAGCACGCGGCATGTTGGAGCAGGCGTTGTAGGCCTTGGCGTTCCAGATCTTGCCCCAGGTGTATTCCACAATGGGCTTGGCCGCTGCACTGTTGGGATCGGTCACGCCGCGGATCTTGCCGTAGTTGTAGAGGCTCGGTCCGAGCGTACCAAACGAGATTTCTTCCTTGCTGATCTGGTGGCAGTTGTAGCAGTTGCCGCCGTTAACGGTTTTGGCGTCGTCGGTCCAGGTCAGCCCGCGGCCGCTTTGTGCAATGGCTTCACCCTGTTTCCAGTCCCCCAGAAACTTGCCATCACTTGGCCACTTCACGGTCTTCAAGTTGGCCTCTTCGATGCGCTTGGCGGTGGCCTCATCGAGCGGCTGACCGCTCACATCGGCTGCGCTGCACAAGCGGTTGGTCTCGTCAGTGGCCAACACACGATCGACGTTGGCGATGCCTTCGCTGCGGAAAGAGGTCTTGACGATGCGGTCGGTCAGGTCGTTGAGCTCAGCCACCGAAGGGCCTTGCGCACAGCCAGCCAGCACGCCCGTCAGGGCCAGAGGCAGCACCAGGTTGCGGATGTTCATGCAGTCCTCCTTGTGTTCATCGCTTGATGGCTGGGGCAATGGATTTGGCCCCCTTGGCATTGACCCCCAGATAGGTCGACAGGGCGATGGTCGCTTCGCTGCCGAAACCGGGGTAGGGGAAGCGCTGCTGGCGGTAGCAATCGTTCAAGCGCAGCTGCATGCTCCACATCTGCCCATTGGAGACGCGGTAGGCCGGCCAGGCAGCAAAGCCAAGACCGTCGCCAGGGTTCTTGGTCAGCACCGGCAGATCTTGCAGGCGAATGCGTTTTCCCTCTTCGCCATGGCAGGAAGCACATGAAAAATCATGGGTTCCACCACGCTGGAAAAACAGTCGCTTGCCGACCTCGTAGGCCACTTTCTCTTGCGGTTGGCTGTAGGGCAGGGCAAAGGGCATGCCGCGCGACTCAGCCGCAATCCAGGTGGCCAACGCCGTCACATTGGCCATCTCGCCTCGACCGAAGGGGGTTTTGGCAATCTCAGCACCGTTCATGCCCTGCAAGGTCTCCATGCAGGTCACCAGGCGGGACTCCAGGTCCTGCACGCGACCGGTATCGGCAAAAAAGCGTGGCAGCTCCACAAAAGCGCCCTTGACCACACCCGGGCCCTTGCCCAAATCGCATTTTTCAAGCGAGGCGGCTTTGGGGCCACGCTTTTGCTTCCACAGATCTTCACCCTTGGCCTCGAACAATTCAGCGGGGTTGCCGTCCGCCAACATGGCCCGGTACTCGTCAATGCCCTGGCTGGCGGTTTTCTGGGCCAACGCAGGCGCGCAAACGGCCAGGCCCGCACACAGCCAGAATGCTTGATGCTTCATGGTCTCCTCCAATCTGATGAATGCAATGGGGCAGGCGCATGCCCTGCCCCAGACGTCTTGAGCAACGCTCAGGATACCGTCGCCTCGTCAGTGCGGCTGTCGCCCTTGTTGTCCTTCCAGGACACCGCAATCTTGTCACCTGCTTTGGCGCCCTTGACCACAAACTGCAAGAACGGGTTCTTGGACACCGCAGGACCCCATTCAGCGGCCAGCACCTGCTTGCCATTGTGGGTCGCGGTGACTTCCTGGATGAACCACGCGGGAACCGTCTTGCCCGCAGCGTCTTTGCGCTGACCTGATTCCATTTCGTGGCTCATGAGGACGCGGACGGTGGCTTTGTCGCCGGAGGCCTGGGCGCGAATGCGCATCGGATCTGCCATGATGTTTCTCCTGAAATTGGGTTCAATGATGAGGAAAGTGAACAGTGCTTCGGGGGCGATCAGCCGCCGCAACCGCCCAAGGTCACCTTGACTTCCTTCTTGGCCCAGAGGGCCTTGCCGTCGTTCATGATGGCCACGGCATACACGTCCGAAGACTGGCCCATCTTGGCGCGGGTTTGGAAGGCGGCCTCGACGCTGTCAGACACATGGAACATGGCCACCAGGGCGGCCGGGTTCTTCTCGACCAAGACCAGCATGTGCTTCACCCCAGCGAGCGAGGTGGATGCCCCCAGCGGGACCACCGCACCGTTTTCAGCGATGTCTGGACCCGTGATCGTCACGTCCTTGCTTTCAGCAAGCGATGCGCCGCCAGCGGCCTTGACGGCATCCTGCACGCTCTTGGCATCAAATGCCGCCTTGTTGAAGGCAGCATGTGCAAACTGGGGAAAGCCTGCGGCGGCCAGCAGGCCGGCGACCACAGCGCTTTGCTTGAGGGTTTCACGACGGGTTTGCATCTGGGATCTCCTGTGTTGAAGGGATGCGAAGGGAAGAATGATAAGTCGAACCTGATGTCCAGGTCATCACTTGGAAGCGCCAGCGGCGATCCAGTTGGCGATACGTTTGGCATCGGCTTCGGGCAAGGCCTGGGCAGGCATCGGGATCTGACCCCAGACCCCAACGCCTCCAGCCTTGATTTTGCCAGCCAGATAGTCGGCCTTGCCGGCCTGCTTTTTGGCAATCTCATTGAAGCCTGGGCCCACCACTTTTTTGTCCAAGCCATGGCAGGCCGTGCAGGCATATTTGTTGAGCAGCGCCACCACCGCCTTGTTGTCGGCCGCCGCCGGATCGGCTTTGGTCGCTGCGACAGGCGCGGCTGCAGGAGCTGCAGTGGGGGTGCCTTTGGCTTCAGGCCGGGTGGTGTCGGCGCCGCGCTGCGGCCCCACCAGCCTGTTTTGCTCTTGCAGATTGCCATGGGCATTGCGCGCAAAGTCTGGCAGCGAAGAGGCCAGCCTGGGCTCGGGCCCGCAATCCTTCATGCAAATTTTGTTGGCCGTATCTGGGCGCGTCAGACCGCCAAACTCCTTGCCAGGCCACATTGCATGCGCAGTCGTCATGCCATTGCGGTTGGGCATGCGCTGCTGCACTTGCGCGATATTTTTGTCCGACAGCACAAAGTCGTCAGGCACCACATTGGCCAGGCTCAGCAAAAATGCCGTCACCGCATACACCTCTTCGGTGCTCAAGGTCTTGGGCGCCGTCCAGGGCATGGCGCGGTTGATGTAATCCCAAAGGGTCGAGACGGTGGCCACCTTCATGATGGTGGTGCGACCTGGGTAATCCGAGCGTGACAAATTGGCCACGCGACCGGTTTTGATGTCTTCGGCGGTGGTGCCGCCGATCAACGGGCTAAACACCTCATTGGACTCGCCAAAAATGCCGTGGCAGTGCGCGCATTTGCCCTCCCATACATCCTGACCTTTGGCCACAGAGCCGGAACCTGGCGGCAAGCCCTTGAAATCAGGCCGCACGTCGATGTCCCATTTGGCCACTTCCTTGGGGGTTGCCTCGCGCCCAACACCTGGGTATTTGGCGTTCTGCGCAGCGGCCGCACCGGCGAGCAGCACCAAACCCATGGCAGCGATGGACTTAAGCCAGCTGGACATTTTTCACCTCACCGTTTTCCTGCACCAACCACGATTGGATGGCGTTGTTGTGATAGATGGAGCGCGTGCCACGAGCGGCCCGCAACTGCTGATACGTGGGTTGGACATGACCGGTATCGTCCTGTGCGCGGCTCTGGATGATGGTTGGCTTGCCATCCCACACCCAATCGATATTGAAGCGGGTCAGCGCTTTCGACAGCACCGGGGTCTCCATTCGTGCGGAGCGCCAGTTCCGCCCTCCATCCACGGACACATCCACACGCTTGACCTTGCCGCGGCCTGACCAGGCAAGACCGGTGATGTTGTAGAACCCCTTGTCGAGCAAGACCTGGCCACCAGACGGTGTGGTCACCACGCTCTTGATTTCCTGGATGTTGGTGTATTGCCGATGCAAGCCACCGGGCATCAGATCGATGTAATGAATGGCCTCGTCCTTGGCAGCATAGGGCATGTCACCAACCTCGATGCGTCGCAGGTACTTGACCCAACTGACACCCTGCACGCCAGGCACCACCAGCCGCAGCGGGTAGCCGTTTTCGGGCCGAAGCATCTCCCCATTTTGGCCAAAGGCCACCAGCACCTCGCCCGAGG
>JACCDQ011482646.1_pt1 | contig 19727 bp, 9 predicted proteins | sample 7446031 | NCBI WGS metagenome assembly JACCDQ01 (sample SAMN15323442, study PRJNA562643) | freshwater metagenome | isolation source: river surface water | place: USA:Blue River Watershed | collected 2017-08-17
GCCAAGATGTCACCGCTTCAATTTATCAAGGAACTTCGGAAATACAAGATTGCAATTGAACTGCAGAGTCAAGAACCCGTAGATCGCACCTACGCGTTGTTCGACCCGAAAAAGAAAAACCCCCGATTCACTGAGTGAATCGGGGGTTTCAATTTTGCTGGCGGAAACGGAGGGATTCGAACCCTCGATGAGGCTCTACACCCCATACTCCCTTAGCAGGGGAGTATGCTTGTTGAGAAAAACATCACTTTATTCAAACAAATTCAATGACTTAAAGGATTTTAAAAATCAATCTTTGACAGAAACCCACAAAAAACCCACAATTGTGGAAATTTTGAAAGGTTTAGCATGACAAAACGAGAGTCCTCAGAAGATGGCGTGAGCAGGCTCGTGCTGAAAAGCGGTGAGATTCGGTTCGAGGCTCGCATCAATCGCAGTGGCGAAAAGTCAATACAGAAACGCTTTGCAAAAAAAAGTACCGCGATCGCTTGGCGCGAAGAGCAACTCAAAACACTAGCTACTGGTGCGCCGATTACAAACGGCAAGAAATTCACAATCGAAGCAGTGATTGACGAGTACCTTGCATACCGTGACGCCACTAATCCAATGTCTGAAAATCAGCAAACAGATTTCACAAAAGTGCAGTCGGATCTCGGCAATCAGATAGTTTCAAAGCTTGACAAGCAAACTATTGAAGAGTGGCTACAACTATTGAAAAAAACTCCTAAAGGCTACTACAAAGACGGAAAAGAGAAATCGCCTTATGCAGAAGCTACCCTGAGGCGCTTCTTTTTTAGCTTGGTTCAATCTGTGCGATGGCATCAAGATAAGCACGGCTACTACATTAAGCCCGACCTGTTCAAGCTCAGTAAGAACGTCATGCCGAAAGCGTGGGAGGGCCACCGCGAACGTCGCCTTGAAGACGGCGAAGAGGAGGCACTTTACGCCGCCGGACTTAAGCGAAAAGGTTCATACACGCGACAAGATTGGGAGGCGATCATTGGATTTGCTCTCGAGACTGCAATGCGAGAGCAAGAAATTACTCTTGCAAAATTCAGCGATATCAAAAACTACGGATTTGACTTGGTGATTCCAAAATCAAACACAAAAACCAATACAAAACGGACTATTTTTCTATCGGATAAAGCACGTGAAATTATTGCAGCGCAAAAGCAAACTTGCCCTGCAGGCGTAGATCGCATCTTTCATCAGTTCCCATCAGCTGATGCGGTATGTGAAGCCTTCATCAGTCTGCGCAAACGCGCAAACATTAAGAATTTTCGCTTTCATGACCTTCGACATGAAGCAACTAGCCGGATGTGTGAGAACGAAAAAATCAAGTTTGAGGATATTTTGGCCATGACAGGGCACAAATCGTTAGCCACTTTCCTCGGGTATGTCCAACTTAAAAACCGCAGTGAAGAATTAAAAAAGCTTTTGAAAGAACAAGAGAGCCAACAAGAAACTGATTTCTCAGAAGATAGTTGCGCTTAAATTACAAAGCCAATCCCCTTCTTTGGCTTGTTGACTTTTTGAATCACAAGCACTTTCGACTGTTTATAAACAGCACTTCCAATTGCGAGTTGAAGCAGCAATCGCTGCCTTCTTGGCGATTCACTTGACAAAAGCGTCAGACCATCTTGGGTAAGTATTGGTGCACTGATAGGCAAATTCAAATCTTGAAGCATTTCTTCATACTGTCGCAAAGCAACATGTTTGGCTTGAGTTGGCGTCAAATCTGGAACCTCAAAAGCCATAACGCGACTAAGCACAGCGGGAGGAACGCCCTCAAGCGTGTTGGCGGTAAATAAAAAATTGATCTTAGATAGATCTAGCTTGAGATCCGGCATGGAGAGGTCACCAAAAGATTTTGAAGTTATCGGTTCAAGAAGCTGCAAAAGTGAATTCACGATGGGATTTCGGGAGTCCTTGTTGTCAGCCTTATCTAGTTCTTCCATCACAAAAATACCGTTTGCGAATTCTGAACGAACCATCCATCGAAAGAGCAAACCGGGCTGCGCATTCGCCCACCCACGAGCAGTGCCCACTAACTCCAAAGACGCTTGTGATGTTTCAAGATTTACCCGTTCGAAATCAAGATAAAAAGTTTCAGCAAGAGCACTCACAAACAAAGTCTTACCAACGCCCGGACTTCCGACAAAGACTGTTGGCGGCAGCTGAAGGCTTGCTTTTCGAACATGAGCAAGTGCTAACGATGGCAACAAATAATCGTTGATGTACCCAGAAAAATTAGGAAACCGAACTTCAAGTTGGCGACATCTTGCAAGGTAGTCATTCGGCACAATCATTAGCCGCCTTAATGGCCCACTTTCGTCGAGCCGAAGAATTTGACTTCTTGTTTCCTCGTTTAAACCACAAGTCAAACTTGTCAGGTTTTTTGCGTCAAACAATTGATGCGCACTAACGGCATCAAGCGATAGCTTTTTGAGCTTAGCTGCCGCAATCTCTTTTCTTTTAGTCTCGTCAAAACTCACTTTTAGCATTTTTATCCCCCATCAAAATAGGATAGGGGTAGTTGCCAAAAAATGCAAAATTTTGATCTTGGTGACTTGCAACCGAAAAAAATCTACGGATTTGATCGCTAATCGACAAGCTCATGAATCAAAGAAAATCCCTTGAAAATTTCCTAAGACGGTTTAGCTAGCGGCACTTCTCACGGACCTTTTTAGCGTCAAGATAAAAATCCAAATAAACATCGCAGCGACCTCCAAACAATGACGCATAGTCTGTCAGAGCTGAAGCTCATCACGTGAGCCTACAAAGCGGCGGAGACTGGATGCAGCCACAGGTTGACAGGCTCACGCTATAAGCCTGTGGCATGAAAAACTGCTGTATATGTCGATATACACAGCCATCATTTCATCACTGCTCGCGCTTAACGCATGCCTACTCTGGGGAAAAATGACCATGAAAGCTCCTTCGCCAGTGACTTTTGAAACAAACCACCCTGCTCTATTGGCATTTTGGATTGCTAGCGAATACAGCCCCACAGCCCTGCACCCTCGTCCCAGCCGTAAACAGCGAGCAGCTATTCGCTTAGATCAACTCTTCGGCATTGACCAACTAGAACCTTAAACACTTAAAAGTATGATCAATCTAACTTTAATAAAAGACAAACTGGACGTCACACATGAGCGAAATTGATCGTCTCTACAGCTATCGCACCTTGCTGACTGGACGCAGGGCCGTGCCACGTGAAGAAATACTCAACAAACTTGAAATTAGCCCTGCGACCTTCAAACGTGACTTGGCCAAGCTACGCGACCGCCTAAATATTCCAGTTGTTTTTGACCGTGACCTGGGTGGCTACCGCCTAGACAATACAGATACGCGGCAAGAACTACCCGGACTTTGGTTCAGCCAAGATGAGATCATGGCGCTACTAACAATTCAAAATATGTTGGAGCAGTTGGAGCCAAGCTTACTTGGGCCAAAACTCAAGCCTCTTCAGCAAAGACTGGATGACATGCTCACCAGCCAAGGGCTAAGTGCAGAAACACTCTCTCAACGTGTGCGCTTGGTACATGCAGGAAAACGCAGGTTAAAACTGAAATGTTTTGAACTGGTGGCAAAAGCGACCTTGGATCGCAAACAGATCAAGATTCAGCATTTCAACAGGCAAATAGGACAAACGGTTGAGCGTGTCATATCCCCTCAGAAAATGGTCCACTATCGTGACAACTGGTATGTCGATGCGTGGTGTCATCTTCGCAAAGAAGTTAGAAGTTTTGCAGTAGATGCTGTCGTCGAATGTGAGCAACTAACTGAAGATGCAAAAGAGCTAGATGCAGATCTTCTGCGTACGTCTATGCAAAGTGGGTATGGAATTTTTGGTGGGGCTGTAAAGGGATGGGCCAAGCTAAAGTTCAGCCCCGAGCGGGCACGGTGGGTGAAACAGGAAGAATGGCATGCTGACCAAAAAGCACGTGAACAAACTGATGGCTCTTACATTCTCGAAATTCCGTATTCAGATGAGCGCGAACTAGTTGGAGACATCCTTAGATTTGGATCTGACGTTCAAGTCATCAGTCCAAACTCGTTACGCAATAAAGTTCTGGACGAACTTGAAAGATCTGTGACGGAATACAGACTAGGCTCCTGAAATCAAAGTTGACCAAATATTGAATCAACTTTCGGCTCAACCAAGATATCAGTTCATCGGGTGAACAAAACCGCTTCTTTCTTCGCCCGTGTCAGTGCAACATAGATCAGCTTGCGTTTGCTGTCAGTCTCTAACGGATCGCCCAAATAGGCTTTGGGAGCAACAACAATCACTCGGTCGAATTCGAGGCCTTTCGCACGATGCATGGTGGCAAAGTACGTCACGCCATGTTTTGATCCTGCATTGAGGTTCTCATCAATCACCGCGCTAGCCAAGCCAGACGTTTGAAAGTGCTTCGCCAATGCATCTCTAGTTTTTTGTGATTCGGCAATGACACATGTCGTAGCAGAGTCTTCGGCTGCATCATTTGTAGCCCACCCCTGCACCAGCGTCAAAGCTTTCGTCATGGCCTCTTCGAGTGAGTCCACCTTTGCAACCAATGGCACTGGTCCATGCGACAGCGACTTGTAGCGCTTGGTCTCATCGTGACCATCGTCCAAGTCATCAATCTCACAGCCTTCTAGCAAAGCCACTGCCTGTCGACGAATTTCATCTGTTGTGCGGTAGTTGAGATAAAGCTTCTTGGATCGTCCACGAATGTCGATGCCACATTTGCTCATCGCTGCACGGTTACGCGTGTAGATGCGCTGATGACCATCTCCAACAAAGAACAAATCGTTGGGGTTTGAAGCAATCATTGCACGCAGCAAGCGCAAGGCCTGCGGACCCAAGTCTTGCGTCTCATCAATCACGATGGCGCTGTACGCAGCAGGAGCTTTACCTTCTTTGATCTCTTCATCTAAGAGCGCAGCTACGTCACGATAAGCGTCATCGACTTCTTTCAGTTTTCGAGAAGCCAACTGACCTCGGTATTCTTCGAAGACAGGCCAAATAGCATCGCGCTTTGAACGGCTCAGAATGACACCACGCCCAGTTCGGCGAACAGCACGGTATTCATCTTTAGTTGTTACCCCCTGAGCAAGTACAACTTGCTCAAGCTCTTCTTCGTAAAAACTATCAGCCAAATCAAGTGTGGGATCCTTGAGCGTCATAGCCGCTTGCCAAGCTTGCAAAGCGCCCTCTGTTTTGCGGCCGTACACAATTCGATGCTCTAGCTTCTTAGAGCGCATAAAGCTATGCACCCACGAGTCTAAATTTCGGACTTCAATTTTTTCCAAGGTTGACTTTGAACACAGCGTTTTCAAGTTGTCTTCAATGTCTAAAGCCAGATTCTTAGTGAATGTTGTGAACAAGACCTTCTGCTTATCAAGCGTGCGGTTTTCAGCTAGCCATTTAGCACGGTGCATCGCAACAACTGTCTTTCCAGTGCCCGCACCACCCAAAACTCGCACAGGGCCGCTTCTATCGCCAGCAGCCAATTTATTCTGCGTTGGATGCAAAAACACACGCCATTGAGCCAGTGGTGCATTCATGATGGCGACCATGGCCTCGTCATCGACGACGACAAAGCGAGACTGAGACTCAGGCGTTTGCAATGCCTCACCGAAGTTGGTGGTATCAATCTGGCGATCAACACGCGTTTCGCGTGAACTCAAAATTTGATCCGCCGTATCGCCAGCAGCCAGCAAGAACAGCGCTTCGTATGCCTCTACAGGCAGCAGGGTTTGAAGTCCGTCCAACTCAGCCTCAGAGGTCACAAGCTTGACGGATGCAAGCATCTCTGGTGGCACGCCCAAAGCAACCAAGTCACGGTCAGAGATGCCGTTTGCAAGAGGAACGGTGGTAGTTTCAACCTCAGCTGAGACCATGGAGGCCACTGAATCGGCAGCAGGCACCACGGCACGCGCAGGTGCACTCGTGACTTCTGCTTGGGCATCTTCCACCTGAACCATCTGCATCGCCCCCGTCACAGGGTTGATGATCAGCTTACGACGCTCAGCCCATCGATAAGCCTCGTCATGTTTATTCACATGCAACAACACATAAACATCACCACGGTCTGGCTTGAATACGATGCCACGCCAATCACCATCAATACGAACCGACTTCATATTTGAGTCAGCCGCCGCATGAATATTTTCGTAATTGATGCTCGAGCTTTTAGGGTCTGTCTGAAAGCGAACCGCCCACTTCATGACCTTTGACTGCACACCAGACGGCAACTTGGACAAGTTCAGCAGGAAATCCTGTGACAACGCGACCTTTGGTTTAAGACTCATGATTCTCTTTCGCGACAGATATTTCTAAATTCAATTTCAAAGCCACAGCGCTCGCCCATGGCACATCAGACACCGTCAAATAATCATTCGACAGCTGCAACACATCCCAACCAGCTTTCATCCAACCAGCAGACAAGTCGTCTTGGTCAGCAGTCAAAACAACTAACCTTTGATCTGGCCATGCCATCTCAGCCTCTGCGACAACATGACCCCGGTCATCGGCAAGTTCATGACCAATCAGTGGCAAAGGCGCATTCCACCCGGCCAACTGCAGCAACCCACCTCGTAACGGCTGAAGCGTTTGTTCAACAACATCGTCCCACTCTTTAGCCAGCATTTGTTGCGATGGACTACTGGCACCTGCTACCGCGTCTGCAGCCGGTGGTGGCAACCAACCTGCACAATCACCTTCATCCATAGCGGATCGGGTTGCCAGCAGCATGCCTTGCAGCATTTGCTCTTGATTGAAAAGTGCAAGCCATTTTCGCCAATTCAGACGCAGCACATTTTCATCTGAGCTATCAACATCATCGAGTAAGACCACGCCCGGCCCTATCATTCCATCCCGAATGCCGCTGGCATAGCTCATGGGCCACCAACTCAAAACTGTGGGCGAAACACTTCCCTTGGACAACACGGGAGCAAATCCAGCTTTTGGCCCTTGCATGTCAACTGCAAGCTGAGACAGCAAGCTACTCATACGGCTCTCCACAACTGTTCGTTCATCCGGTGTATTGGGCACCATCAAAAAGTTGAGCCACAGCACATTTCTTTGCCATGTCAAAACAGCCGCATCCTGCGCCCCCTCTCCGGGCGGAATACTCAGGAAAGCTAAAAGCTGAGCAATCGCATGCGTACCAAATGCTCCGGGTAACGCTCTAAGTACGGTGGCGGGTGCTTGACTGCCATCGTGACGGCTTAATGCCGCGAGTGGTGAATCCAAATCTGTATGCACACTTCCGTCCAATGCGGTTTTGACATCGTCATTGGTAATTGACCAGACCCAAAACTTCCCACTCAACACCAAGGCACTGCGCTTGTTGGCATCGTCTCGCAATGAGTTTTGATGAAACTGCCAGCCGTCACAAAAAACTGCAATCGGTTTACGCGATGTGCCGCTTTGCCAAGGCCAGATCACAAAGTCAGGTTTACTAGCGACCATCACGCCGTCTGAAGGACCAACGTTACGCTGTGGCTCGACCTTGTAACGTTGACCAGCAATTTCAAGCACGTGGCCCGATTTTCCGTTGATGATGTCCTGCACCAACTTGACCTTGGGGATACCAGCCACACCCCCCATGCGCTTAAGAGACTCTATGAATCGAGCCTCTAAGACCGAATCAAAATTCGGGTTGATGTAAATCTGGGAAATCGTTGGCACAGATTCCAATTGATCCAAGGCGCCAACCAATTCCGTCAAAATCTCTCGCCCACGATCACGAGAAACCAAATCCATGTTTCGACCGAGTCTGTATTGATAGACACAGCGATAACAGCCATCTTTGTCAGGATCGTCATTACATGAACAACCCTTGATTGCATCGAGCGCCATGTGCAGCACATCTGACAAAGTTCCCGCGTCTTGAGCCAGCAATTGATGCAAGTAGCCCGTTCCACCGGGAACTGAGTCGTACAGCATCACGTAATGTCTACGAGGACCGCCTTCTTTGCCCGGCTCATCTTGCAGAACCATGCGCAAGTGATCTACTTTTCCACCAAAGCGCATCTTCAGGCCCAACTGCAACGCCGCCATGAAAGATTGAACGACCTGCTCATCTACACCGCTTCGGGTGTAGGGAACCAAAATTCGAAGAGCCTCGGACTCAAACTCACGGTAAAGATACAAACACTCCAAAAGATTGTCTGACTCCTCCGAACCGTGCTTTGGACAGTCAAAGCTATGTGTCTGACCGATCGAGTCTGATTGACGCTTGGGTGGTTTTTGCACCTTTCCACAATGCTTGCAAAGCTTGAATCCGGGACGTGATGATTCCTTGTCTGCGACTTTAAATGCTTCACCGGGCTTGGACAGTTCGCCAAAGTTAACGTCTCGGAAAGTGACCTTAGAAACAAACTCAAAGCCAAACGGTAAGCCCCCAGTTTTAATCTGCCAAGCTTCTCGAATGTCCTTTGCTTCAAAATCAGCCATCAGCTGACGGACATAAAACTTCGGCTCGCGATCATCAGCGCTATCGTCGATGCGCACCTTAGTGTCATCACTGTTCGCAATAGCTTGTTTGAATCGAAGCAGGGTTCGTTTTTGCGCGGCATCGCCCCACATGGCGTCACCGCAGTTAGGGCACACAGCATGCGTGTCTTGGCTAGCATCCAAGTTCTGCATGTGATGACACGATGGACAGAACCGCCAGCTCTCCGTCTTGGCCAAATTCATGTTGATCTGGTCAACTTCTACGCGTCGCTGATTCGCATAAAAGCGGTTCTCGGGTGCAAACTCAGACAGAGCTGAATTAGCGGGTCGTTCATATTTCAATGCAGGCAGAGCAACGTAGTTGCCCTGCACGTTTTCGTCAGCAGCTTTCTTGCGCCACAGCACTGATTTCAGTTCAATACCGGCCTCAGGAAAGGCGTAGTTTGGAATCAGGCCTGCGTCGGTCAACGTTCCCAACAGGTCTCGGCTGTTGATCTCTGCGATCAACTCCATCAGTTTGCTACGCTCTCGCCCAAGATTGTCTAAATCATCGCGCGTCGAGTCGTCTTGCGGTTTTTGCCTAACCACACGAATCATCGTGTCGATCTGATCTTTTCGCTTTTTATAGCCCTTGCGCTCAGCTACTAGGTCTTCCAATGATTTAAGCAATCGTGAACGCATGCCATCGTTATCACCTTGGCCCTGCATGTAGTCTCGCAATCGCTTGCGAACCTCATCATCAATCTCGTCGCCTAGCAGCGCTATGAAGCCATCCATTAAACGTGCCTCATGCGCCAACACATAAGTGGTCAAGTTATAGGGAAACCGATCTTGGTTAACTGCTTCCACTGCATCGAGTGCAACAGAGGTCTTCTCTGGCAAAGCAGTGAGTGTGGTGATGCTGCTCACCCAGTCATCCATGCAATAAGCAAACAGTTGACGACGCAACACCTCTGCAGCTCGCAAAAATACGCCCGGTGGTGCAACATCGCCAGACATCATTTCCTGTGTTTCTTCAAAGAAATACAAATCATGTGGACTGGCACCATCTGCCAAAGTTGTGGTCATTGCGTTACCATCGCGACGCCCTGCACGGCCTAGGCGCTGCAAGTAGCTAGCTTGGTTAGGCGGCACTGAGCATAAGAGAACAGAAGACAAGTCGCCAATGTCCACACCCATCTCAAGCGTGGGGGTCGCAGACAACAGGTTCTCGTACCAAGCCTTTGGCTCTTTGGACTTGAAACGAATTTCCAAATCCTCGCGCTCTTGGCGCTGTAACAAGCCCGTGTGTTCGGCGGCAATTACGCGACGCAAATCACCTTGGCTGTAACGCTTTGATAGCCAGCCACCCGAAGGGAGTTGTTTTTCATAACGTTCGTCCGTTGACTCCAAGCAGGGCATCTCCATCAAAGACTCAGCATCTTCAACTGGCACGACCAACAACCGCTTGCCTTGAGGCGTCGACAGATAAGTGACGTCTGTCGTTAACACCAACTCGTGAGGGTTAATGGCCAAACTCTCACCCAAATGTCCAACCGTTGAAATCAGTACGCCTTCACGGATCATCAACCGAGCAGCCTCTTCAAAAAGCTCGCTTGCAAGCCCGGGAGCAAGCAAATGCCCTTTCCCTACAAACACGGCATCCGCCCAGCGGTCAAACCAAGTCGGCTTCTTTTCACCTTTGACTTTGTCAAACTCTCGGTGCTTACCCAACGTCACCAAAACAGGGTGTGGTGTGTATTCGCTGATAGGTGGCATCCACTCTTTACGCCCTGCCAATTGGCTCAAGACATAAATTTTGCCGTCCTCAGCAAATGAGGCCATCTCTTGGTGCATCACTGCACCGCGTTTACGCATGTGAGTCAGAACACCCCACAACCACTGATTCAGTGTGGATACTTCAATCTCTTTAAGCCCATACTTTTCATCAAATACAGGCAGCAGCATATTGCTGAGCGCCGTAATTCTTGAAACAGGCACAGACAAAGTCACTTTACCGATTCGCTCTAAAGTGCGACCGCGGTGACAAAGATAGGTCATCTCGCTGACCGCTTGCCAAAGCAATCGCTTTTTCACTCGCTCAGGCAGGCGACTGTTCGTAGGTAAAGCGCCCTTTTGCAACAACTCCACCGACCAATCAGCTTGCCATGTCATGTTGGGGCCGATGAACTCTGCAACAAACTGCTCAGGTGGCATGTTCAGCACGGCGCCCGGCGTTTCGATGCTCTGCTCCATCAATTCGAGAAACTTGGCCCATGGCAGTGGCGACGCTGCCACCTCATCCATAACTTTGGACAAGGCCATCCGCACGTTGTTTTGGTAGGTACGTGCGCCAAAAAATCCTGCACGATGTGCAGCGTCTTGCACCGAGTCAGAAAATGCAATTAACTTCTTGTCATCATTGAACGGGCTTGCCCACGAATGCTCGACAACCTGCGCTCCTAAGGTCGCATTGCGTGCACCGACCAACATCAGTCGATCGCGCTCTCCGCAAGCAGGACACGTGTCGTCATGCCTTGTGTACTGCACTTGACCAATGGAAAAACTCTTTTGCTCGGTGACCCTAAAAATGGGAAGCAACGCCTCTTCTGAACAAGCAATACAGGTCGTGCTGCCGTTTTGTTGCAAGTTGCCACATGCCGCACACACTTGCTGCATAACGCCCTCGACTTGAGGACGCTTAAAACTATTGGCGGCATAAAAACGAGTCACCTCAGGGCGAGAAGCGAACCATGTGTTGTAAATCTCGTCTAACTGGGTTGAAAGCTTGCTGCTCGACTGAACTAAACGAGACAACCAACCCGTCGTACGACATGCAGTGCATTGAATCAGAGGTAGATAAACGCCATCCGGATTCGCTGGAATGTCAGCACTGCTTCGCAGGTTTACCTCTTTGGCATTCACTGCCAAATTCGCAACCATACGGCGTAGCTCACGCATCCACATCTGCACACGCAAATTAAGCAGTGGTCGACCTGCTGCGCCCCCCGGCACCCTCGCCCACGCCACCATGACCAGCAATGCATCAAGGATTTCGCCTACCCAAGCTTGCGCTTTCAGCGGCAAGCCGTTGACCAACTGATGTTTCAAGTCGTCATAGTGAATCACTTGTCCTTTAACGAGCTTCAACAAATTCACAAATAGCTGATGTTTCTTGAGCTGCTCTCCCAACTGAATACGCCACGCCAAGTCGCTCACGTCTTGAGGCTGAGGCATATCGGGGAAAAACACCCCGTACCACGCACGAACCGCATCCTCTGGCGATTTGAATTGCGTTGCATCCAACACAGCTTGTGCGTTTTCCGGGGAAGAAAACACATAGTCCACCGTGGCATCTTCGAGAAATTCACCTACTGATTGACGATTTTCAGTAATCACCGAATCCTGCTCAAACGGTACGCCAAACACTTGCTTGGCGTACTCGCGCAATGGACCTGAGTCAGAAGAACCGCCCAACGTGGCAGATGTTCCGGCGCAAATCAAATGGCCATCTGGAGACTTTAGGCGTGAGCGCAAGCGACGCAACAAAAGAGCCAAGTCTGTGCCCTGCGCACCGTCAAAGGTGTGCAATTCATCAACCACAACATAGCGAAGCGTCTCTGGCTTGTTTTGCTCCCACAGCTCACGATCCTTGGGACGCAGCATCAGGTAATCGAGCATCTTGTAGTTGGTCAACAAGATGTCGGGCGGATTTTTCCTTAGCGTATCTCTGTCCGTGATGACCGTCTTTCCAGTCATCACCATGCCTTGCCCGTTACTCACGGCATTACCACCAACGTACATACCAACACGCAGGTCTTTAAAGGCTGGCGTACTGGCAATCAATTCTGCGAATCGCCGTGCTTGGTCCGTCGCAAGCGCGTTCATTGGGTAAATGACCAGAGCCTTGATACCGACTTCACCAGATTTCTTGGCTCGCGCACAGTGATCTAAAACTGGATAAACAAAGCACTCTGTCTTACCGCTGCCTGTACCGGTAGCCACCAAAGTGCTGGAAGCCTTGTGAGAGCTTGAGAGTCGTTCCCAAGCGCCTTCTTGATGAGAGTAGCCCGGGTTTTCGGTAGAAAAGTCTTTGAAAAAACTCTTGCCAGATGCGCCTTGGGTGAACGGCAACCCCAACTGTAGATAAGGTCCTTTGAGCCATCCAGACGGATCTTTCACAAAACGGTCCATGATGCCGCTCATGAAGTCATCCGACGCCTCAAATCCTGTCGTCAAGAACTGGCGAAGGCCTTCTTGGATGTCTTTTGCAAGTAATGATGGAAGCATGAGTGGGTCTTATTTGTTTGTTGTTATGTTTGGCAAAAGTGTCAAGTTAGGCGGGTCTAATTTTCTTGATCCTCAACAAAAATCTTTATCGGCATAGTTGTCACCCCATTTTGAATAATGGTCAACTGTTGCCAATGGCTTCATGGGGGCTATGCGGTTCACAGTACCCAAGTTGAGCTGGCTCAATCCGTAGGCAACCGATAGACGATCGTAATCCGCTCGGGAAATTCCATCTGCACGCAGGTTAGCTGGCAGGCTTAAGGGCCTAGCTACAAGGTTTGGCCAAGTTGCCCCACGGGGCCGCTGTAAGGCAGGTCTAATTTGTTCGTAAAACGAATGTCTGGCACCGCCTCCGCATAGAAAGTACGGCATGCCATCGATGTCGTTGGGTCCTAGCAACCTTTTTGCCTTGGCTCTGCCAAAGATCTCACCGACCAGTTGTCGGTTAATTCGGTCGAAAAATGATTCATCAGGATTTCTTGCACCATTCAAAAACTGTACGTCAACACCTTGCAAATAGTCTTGAAAGGTAGCGGGGAAGAATCCACGGTACTCAATAGGCAGTTTGATTTTCTGCAAATCGGCGGCGCATTGCGATCCGTTTGGTGAATCAACTAAGTTCTTTTGCCACCAATTCACACGAGAACGATGAAGGTTCGCAACACCGTAGGCCTCCACTGAGTTCGTAAACAAATTAAAACTGGTGGTGCCTGTTTCATCTTTGTACACCCTGAAGATACTCGCATCTACGGTCCCAGCCCCCACATCAACCATCAGGAAGATGTTTGGCCTCCGAGGGTCAAACAATGAAGATGTGACGTAACCGTGAATTTGTGCGGCTAACTCTGGCATGACCAGACACTGAAATTCATCTGTGTCTGCTTGATCCTTCTGTTTTGTATTCCAGACTGTCTGAGCTTCTTTGACCATAAGCGGACGCGGAATACTTGCCAACTTCCATGCCACTTGACCAACTTGTCGAAACAGCGACTTGCTCTTGGCAGATGTCAGTTGATCCGCTGGTTGCCCCAATGCGAGTGACCAAAGTATTTCTGCACCTGTGTACTGATCACGGTAGTTTTGGAACAACCATGCTCTTGCATGTTGAATTACCAACGAAAGAAAAGCTGCAACCCTAGCGCAGCAAACGGGATCATCTGGATTCGCCATCATGGCCAGCTTCAGATCGTTGAGGTGGGCACCTTCACCTGAAAGCGAATACGCACCATCACTTTCAATCAACAACGTTGGCAACAGATAAGACATCACCCCTGCACCATCTGTAAAAGGTACGGCGTATGCCTGCTTCAAAGTTCTGTCAGCAATCACGACCTTTGTGCTGGATGTACCAAGGTCTACGCCTATAACCAGCTCTCTATCTACTCGTCGTTCAGAGGTGGCAACACCCGTCATGCATCCTTGCTGCAAGTCAACCGTGAGTAACTTATCAGGCCCTTGGGTTGATGGATGCCACTTCAGTGCGGCACCAGCCAGACATGTCACCCTTGTTTCTGGCAACAACTTCTTCTTTGAGCCACCCATTCCTTTTGGGTTATCTGTCAGGTGCAAATACCGCGGCGTCGTGCGTTTTTTAGGAAATTTAGGTTGAGGTGAATTTCGGTATTTTTTTAAGTCAATTTTTTGAGCCAGATCTGGCTGCTTTTTATTCTTTTTCGTCTTTGTAGGTTTTTTTTCTTCGCCCTGAGCTGCTGGCAACTCTTTTGCTGGTGGTGCATCTATCACTTGTTTGGCAGGTTCAGCAACCAAGGCTGGTGTTGGCCGATTTGCCAGAGCCTTTTCAAATGCAAACTTGAACGATAGTGCCATTGCGCTTGCCAATCAATTGACCAAAATTACGCCAGATGAAACATCACGCTGAAGGGCATCAATTGACTCCTTCATGCTGTTAGCTAATTTTTTCTCCGCGTATTTCTGCTCTAGCCTTTGGAGCTTGCCGGCTTCCATGGCAATGACACGCTTGTGCTTTGGATCTGTAGACGCCTGATAGTAGGCAATTCGTAGATCGACAGCAGCCCGCCTTCTTTGTAGATCTTTGTCTAAGGCGGCATTCATCTCGCGAATACGATCTCGATTTTCACGTTTCTGAGAGTCTTTTACACCGATAAAGCGCTCTTCTAAAGATGCACGACAGTCATCTTGAAGTGATGCAACCACAGCATGATTTAACAAATTCTTGGCCCCAGCATGCCAATCAAAGCCGTCTAACGCAGCAGCATTGACGAGTGACTCGGCTTTGTCTTCATCCAACACTTCGCCCGTCTCAAGACACCGAGCTTCATACACCAACCTCTCCACATCGCGAGGGCCTGAAAATGTCCAACGCATGATGTGAAAAACATAAGTTCCCGCTGCAACATCTGGAGCCTTAGCCTTCGAGAGTTCAAGAGCTGAAGTGGGAAAGTAAATCGGGCCAGATTTTTGTTTTGCTGAAACAAAACGAATGAACGGATGATCTTGCGTGACCTTCTCCACGCCTCTGGGCGCACTACCTGTTTGATTATCAAACCAAAGAGTGTGAGGCGTGTTGGCAAGAATCGTTGTTTTGCCCAGCAGTTTTGCATCAGTTAAGAACGCACCGAACTCAACACGTCCATCAATCGAAAGCTCAATCTTTCCTTTGCGAATCACATCGTCATCGACCATCAGTCTGGAACCGGGGTAGTTCTTTTCCAAAAAGTCTTTGACGTAGTAATACAGGTCTTCCCCTCGGATGTAACGACCCAAATCAAAAGCGGCTTTGGCTTTGTTTTGAATAAAGTCGCCGTGCCCCAGAAGCTGAGATGACCGTTCATCCAATTGCTCTTGCGTGATGCGCAGGTTCTCTAGTGCAATTGCAGATTGCTCAATGCGGCGCTCCTCCGCTGCGGGGGTCAGCTTGTGCGATAGCAAATCTGCCGTCAAGCTTCGGACCTCAGCGCCTAATATTTCCTCCATGGAACCCAGCGCTGATTTAAAAATATTCAAACGCTGCAACAACCTATCGTGAACGCGTTCGTCCAACGTATCGGCGTACACCATGTTCCAAATAAGAATCTTGGGTGCATCCTGACCAATACGGTCGATACGACCAATACGCTGTTCAATTTTTGCGGGGTTCCAAGGCAAATCGTAGTTAACAAGCAAACTGGAGAACTGCAAGTCAACACCTTCAGAGGCAACCTCAGAAGACAGCAAGATTTGAGGCCCCGCCGGATCTTCAAAAGCATTCAAAACCGCCTGCTTATCCATCCCCCCGTGAAGAACCGCGGATTGGATACCCACCTCAGCAAAACGTCTTGCCAAGTAACGCAAGGTGTTTCGGTAGAAGGCGAACAGCACAACCTTTTTTGCTGGGTTGTCTTTCCAATAAATCTTTAAATTACTGAGCAGCTCATTAAATTTCGAGTCGGAAGCAGACAGCGCCTTGAAGTCTCCATGTTGATTTGCGATAGACACCAACAGTTGAATCAGCTCGCCATTACCTTCTACCTTGCTTGGCAACGCCTCGATTGACTCCGTTATTTCAGAATCATCGCCATCAAGCTCGGCAAGGTCTTCTTGTACAGCCAAAGCCTCTACACCTTGTAATCGCGCTCGCCACCCCTGACACGCGGCAGCCATACAGCTTGACATTTGTCGCTGGGGAATTGTGAGAAGAAACCCCTCAGAGACGTCGTGTGATTCGCAATACTCCCGAACCGCATCCGTCACACCGTCGTAGAACATTCGCTCGGTATGAGTCATTGGCACGCGCAATGTCACAGGTTCTCGTATCACGCGCAGCTCACTGACATCACGCTTCAGCGTGCGTGTGATAACTTTTGCTCTGGGGTTAAGCCTGTCTAACATATCGGCATACTGGGCACGCCCCCTATGGGTTGACAGTACTTGATCGGAAGGCAAGTTGTTCAACAAATGCTGAACCTGCTCGCTGTCGTCAAACCATCTCAAAGCGACTGATTCCTCCAGCGCAACTTTGAACTCTGCTTGACTCACGGCACCCGCTTGTAACTTATCTCTCAACGCAACGATGGGGGCATTGGCACTGACTGACAGGTCATATGTCCACTCCAGTGGGAAGGCATCTTGGTCGAGCAAATGCAAGAGATTGAACAAGTCAGTGCTTCGCATCTGAATTGGAGTGGCAGAAAGCAACACCATGCCATCGGTCACAGGCCGCACCAAAGCCGCAAAACGGTGTGTTTGCGTTGCTTTGTTACGCAAGTAATGCGCCTCATCCACCACAACCAAATCCAGCAAGGGGTCTTCATCGGCAGCGGCATCGAGAAAACGCGCCAACTTGGCCGCAGCTGAATTTGAAGGGGACTTCTGTGAGTTCCACTCCTTGGGTGGTCGCATACCCTGCATGCTGCACACCAAGGCGAATTCTTCGGCAGGGTTGTCTTGTGCTTTGGTAAGCCGCTCTAGCAGCTCTGCGGCGTTAACTTTTTCAGCTTTCACGCCAAAACGGTTTGCTAATTCGCTGCACCACTTTTCTTGCAACATTGCTGGGCAAACAACCAGCAAGCGTCTTGCATCTTGACGAGCACGCAGCTCTGTCCAGATCAAGCCAGCCTCAATAGTTTTACCCAAACCAACTTCGTCTGCAATCACGATGCCGCGGCTTGGTGAATCCAAATACTGAAGCACAGGCTTAAACTGATATGGGAGGAATCGCGTATTGGTTGTGTTCAGGCTGTATATCAGGTTAGCAAGTCGGCCCGTCAATCGGTAATACGTCACAGCACCTCTTAGATGAGAGGCGCCGGCGTACATGCCTCGCTGCATCAACACAAATGGGTCTTTTATCTCTGCTTCGACCTTTTCTAAGGATGAAGCCAAGACAGGCTCTAGCCCGTCATCAAACATCACCACAACACGGCGACGGCGCCCCTCACCTATTGGGTCTTGACTGGTCAAGACACCAATACGGCTTGGGTTGTCGATGAGTCGAACTTGGTCGCCGGGTTGCATTAGATAGACATCGTTAGTTAATTAGTTGCTTCACTTCTTCCTAGGGCGTACAACAGGACGGCATCCGATCAAGGCTTCCAATTGCTTCCATGAATCTGCAATGAGTGAGCGCTCAGTATTTGCAATGACTCCTTCACGCAAATCAGCCAAGGGATACCAGCGACCATTCCCCTCTTGGTAAAACACACGTGTGTAGACATTACCTGTATGCGACAAACGATGGGTCTCATACCGTTCAGAGAGCATGGTTAAGGCGTGGTTCAAACTGATCGCAGTTTTTTGCCCCAGCTCTGCTGGCATTCGAATGGTGCTGCTGATCAAATCCGTTTTGTCTAGCCCTTTCACCTTGAGCCACAAGCCTCCACTGCCCGCCTCTTCAAACAAGCCTCCTGCAGTCATGTTCTTTTTAACGGGGCCAAGAAACACAGATTCAAAACGCGTTGTGCCTGCTGGAAAATCTGAACGATCAATCAACTCACTTTGAACCGCTGAAATTTTGGATTCGGTTTGATCGGATAACGCCACCCACAACTCAGTGCCTTCAGGCAAGACCTTCACCAGCGCTTGCTGCTGCAACTGTTTGAGAAAACTCTTGTCTGTCACTTGGCTCGCACTCAGCACCAGCTCCCCCACTGCCCCATCCTTTACGGGCACAGAACCTCCATAGAAAAACTCCCACTGATCACCCACCCGTTTAACGGGAATGGTGACTTTGTCGGTCCATGAGGGGTCGTGATAAGTACCGGCCATAGAAGCATTACTTGTTTTCAAAAAACGCCCATGCAATTCGATAGTCCTCTTCCCTATTGGCACGGACAAACGGGGCGACGAACGTGCGCGTGACTTGACGTGGACCGCCGGGCAAGGTGTCATCGGTGACCGTCATTTCAACCTTAGTACCGTCAGGCACAAGGAACTCGCCGTCTTTGTAGAGGTCTTCCCATCCGTAATTACCGTCTTTGGTTTTTCCGTCGGGCCAAGTGATGCGAGTTTTGGGTGTGGTTCGACTACCTTTACGGGGCAATCCAACTCCGATTAAGCCTTTGCTATTTGTGAAGACGATACGGCCATTGATGTCGTACCAAGTGTCGCGCTCGTAGCCTTGCATGACAGGGAACTGCACGCGGTAGATGAGTTGTAATTCCTCAAGTGTCAAATTTAGTGCTTGAGCAATCAACACATCAATTTCGACTAGTGCCATTCGACGTGCGTAATCGCTACGCAGGGAGGAACATCGAGTCCAATCACTCGATAGATTTCGCCAAAAATCTTGTGGCAAACGAGGATTATTTGGTTGAGTCCATTCTTGATCTGTAAATTCCAAACTAAAAGTTTCTGTCCAAAGTGATTGGTAATGACTAGTTAGAGCATTCATAGCAAGATATCTGGATGCACATCGCACCAAATATGATGTCCGAGGTAGTTGCAACCAAGTCCCATGCAAATTACTGCGCCCCATTGATTTGATGTACCAATCAGCAATCAATGAACTCACCATACAGCCTGCAGATATCAATTCTTTCGTGTCCTTAAATGCGACAGACAGCACGCCATTGATATGAGCAACTGACGGAGGTATCAAGGTGGATTTCAACGTTCTTTCATCACCAGAAGCAATCATTGCTCGAAATGCCAATCGATAGAAATCGGTTACAAGATGATGCGAATCATCTGAAAAAAATTTCCATTCCACTTTTGGAATTCTTTTTTGATACTCAAAACTATCCCCCATTGGTCGATAATTTGTTCTAGGCAAATAATCATCTGGAAGAGTCTCAAGATCAAGAACGTCATAATGACTATTAGCTGTGCAAATTTTTCTTGGCGTCTTATTAAATGGATTGGCTAGTAAAAAATGCGGTCCAGACAACACAAGTTCACTGGCAGAAGCTGGAAAACCGTCATCATTATTTTTACGGCGACTAATTGTCTTATCGTGTTGTTGACCAGTTTCATTCCACATTGGAGTGGACGTGTAATTTCCATCAAGATCCGATAGACGACTTGGGTAATTAGCCAACTTCTTCAACAC
>JACCDQ010181864.1_pt1 | contig 19713 bp, 19 predicted proteins | sample 7446031 | NCBI WGS metagenome assembly JACCDQ01 (sample SAMN15323442, study PRJNA562643) | freshwater metagenome | isolation source: river surface water | place: USA:Blue River Watershed | collected 2017-08-17
CTTATCCAATTGTTTGATTCCACCGTAGCGGCTTCCCATGCCAGCTGCTAATATTAGTAATGTTGGTTTCGACATATATTTTTATTAATTTTATTAGTTTTCTGCAAATTTACAAAACACTTTTTTTACAATCAGAAAAACTTTCGCAATTAATAATTGTATTTTTTACACTTAATCAATAAATTTGTTCTTCAACCTTATCGATTCAATCATGAAATTACGTTTTTTATCATTTCTTCTTCTCTTTTGTTTGTCTTGGCAAAGCTTTGCACAAGGTTTTCCGATGAATGATTTGCCTTTGGATAATTGGAGTTCTGATCATTGGAAATCATTGGAAACAATGGATAATTTATTGCTTAAAAATGCTAAAATGACTTTGGGCAATCAGATTTTGTTTGCTGATTCTCCAGGAAAAGCAACGTCAAAATTAACTGTTGGGGATGCAAAAATTAAGTTTGATTTTGTTTTAGGCAGCAAAAGTGAATTGATATTTTATATTCAGGGAAAATATCCTTTAATTTTGAGCAATATTCGTCCTTCGGGGGCAATACTTTTGGGCAATAATCAGTTGTCTTTGCCTATCCAAGATGCCTCAAGAATGGCTGGTATTTGGCAAAATTTGGAGATTACTTTTTCTAAAGCTCCCTTTGGCAATGCTCTTTTGATAGAAAAAGTGTTATTAAATGATGTTTTGGTTCAACAAGGACTGGTATTGGAAGACAAAAACCAAAAAGAAGGAAGTTTGGTCTTAGAAAATACCGCTGGAAAGACGGCTGTAAAGGGATTTTCATATTTGAAATTTAATCAAGAAAAACCATTGAAGCTTTCGGGCTTAACGTATGATTTATTCGAAACGTTTGATTGGGACAAACAGTTTGCCAAAAAGACAGAATCTCCGAAAGAATCGGGAAATGCAACCGAATTGACTAAAGATTTCGGAGCAGGGCTGAATCGGTTTTTACTTGTTTTTAAGGGGAATATTGAGGTAGAAAAAGATGGAGAATATGCTTTGATTGTGGATTGTGCCGGAAAATCTGCTTTGAAAGTCGATGGAAAAGAATTACTGCCGATGGCAGATGAAAGTTATAGAAAAGCACGAACGACTTATCTAAAATTATCAAAAGGAACTCACTCGATAGAGCTTTCTTATATAAAAGTTTGGTGGAAAGCCGAATTGGGTTTGCTGGCTGCAGGACCAGAAATTCGTCCTTACCCATTACATGCAGAAACGTCTTTGCCAACCCCGCAAGCGGTGGGAGAAATATCAATAAATCCAACAAGCACAGTGGAGCTTATTCGCTCATTTGTCATGTTTGAAGGGGCAAAACGAACCCACGCTATTTCGGTCGGTTCGCCCGAAGGCGTACATTTTTCTTATGATTTGGATAGAGCTGCAATTTTATATGCTTGGCATGGGGAATTTGCCGATGTTACAGAAATGTTTCATGAAAGAGGCGAACCACAACTCTTAGAAGCCAAAGGCGTAAAAGTGCAGTTTTTCGGAAAACCATCAGTAGCGTTGTTATCTAACGCAGAAGCGATATTCCCTGAAAATATCGATGTTTATAAAGAACTCATTTTCAAATCGTATCAATTAGATAATTTGGGCTATCCGACTTTTAACTACGAATTGAATGGTCAAAAGTTCTCGCAACACATTTTCCCATCCAAAGAAAATGGCTTAGAAGTGAGTATAGATGCGGCTAATACTACAAATTTATACCATAAAATTGCGGAGGCAACGAGCATCGAAACGATTGGAAAAGGAGTGTATCAAGTAGGCAAGTATTATATTCGATTAAATGCCACTGATAAACCTATGGTGAGAAAAAGTCCGAAAGGTCAAGAGTTATTAATTAAATTGGATAAGAAAATAAACTATTCAATCGAGTGGTGAACCGTTTAAACATTCATTATTTAGAAAAAATTTTTATAAAAATATGAAAAAAATAGTAATAATACTCCTTACGCTGACTTGTTCGGGTGTATTTGGACAAAGCCGTCCTTTGGTGGAGGAAGATTTTTATAGAATTGTCACCTTGCCTATTCCTGAGGGGATTAAACTAGAAGTAGGGGGGATGGCTGTATTACCTGATGGGCGATTGGGCGTATCGACTCGTCGTGGAGATGTTTGGCTTATTTCAAATCCATACATGAAAAATGGTACTAGCCCCGTGTATAAAAAATTTGCATCAGGACTTCACGAATCTTTGGGTTTGGCTTATATCAATCAACGGCTTTGGGCAACTCAAAGAGGAGAAGTGACTATTCTAAAAGACACCAACGGCGATGAGGTTGCTGATGAATACGAAGCTTTTTATAAATTCCCATTAGCCGGAAATTATCACGAATATACCTATGGCCCCGTAGAATTACCCAATAAAGAGATGCTTTTCACACTCAATTTGGGTTGGGAAGGAAAAGGAGTAAGTCTTTCCAAATGGCGTGGGTGGATGTTGAAAATTTCGCCCGATGGGCAGATGACTCCTTGGGCTACTGGTTTACGCTCGCCTGCTGGATTTGGTTTTTTAAGAAATGGCGATATTTTTTATACCGAAAACCAAGGCGATTGGGTTGGCTCAGGACGAATGACTCATTTAGAAAAAGGTGATTTCGCTGGAAATCCTGCTGGACTCAAATGGACTTCAGAAGAAGGGTCTCCTTTGTCAATCAAGCCTCAAGACGTGCCAGATACAGGTGAGCCACTCTATGAAGTTGCCAAGCGTTTTCCAGCAATTAAAGTTCCTGCAGTTTGGTTTCCTCATACCATTATGGGAATTTCAACTTCTGACTTGATAGAGGATACCTCTAATGGAAAATTTGGACCATTTGAAGGGCAAATGTTTGTGGGAGACCAAGGGCATAGTAAAATCATGCGTGTATTTCTTGAAAAAGTCAATGGAAAATATCAGGGGGCATGTTTTCCTTTTAGAGAAGGGTTTCAATCAGGAATTTTAAAAATGCGTTGGGGATTAGATGCCTCCATGTTTGTTGGAATGACGAGCAGGGGTTGGGCTTCAACGGGAAAAGATGACTTTGGGCTACAGAGATTAGAGTGGACAGGGAAAACCCCATTTGAGATGAAAACAATCAAATCGATGCCAGATGGTTTCTTGATAGAATTTACCCAACCCGTTAATTTATCGAGTGCATCGGATATTGATTCGTATAAAATTAATAGCTTTACTTATAAATACCACCACAATTACGGAAGTCCAATCATTAATACCAAATCTCTGACCATCAAAGGGATTCAAGTAGCAGAAGACGGAATGAGTGTGCGTTTGGCGATTGATTCCTTGCGTTTGGGATACATTCATGAAATTCGATTGGAAGGACTGAAAAATGCCGAAGAACGTGCTTTGTTGCATCCAGTAGGATATTATACTTTAAACAGCATCAATTCATCATTCGCTTCGATGGATTTGAGTAAATATGGAGTAGTAACGAAATCAAAACACGTTGGTCACGACATGTCGGCAATGCCTTCGTCGGCGATTTCAGCTTCTTCTCCGAAAAGAGTGAATGAACTTCCGGCAGAATGGAATGGAAAAATAGACCAAACATTAGCTGTTGGCACCAAACCGGGATTAAAGTACGATGTTGCAAAATTTCAAGTCAAAGCGGGTAGTAAAATCCGCTTGGTTTTCAACAATAATGACGATATGACCCATAATTTGGTCGTTGTGAAGCCCAAAACCGTGGATAAAGTCGGCAATGCTGCCATTAACATGGGGCTTGAGGGGGCAGAAAAAAATTATGTACCCGTAATGGACGAAGTTCTTTTTCATACCGGATTATTACAGCCTGAAAGTCAAGAGACCATCTACTTCACGGCTCCCGCAATTCCAGGAGATTATACTTTTGTCTGTACTTATCCCGGGCATTATACACTGATGCAAGGGATTATAAAAGTTGTTAAATAAATGGGATACGAAGTGCTGTCACTAAAAATGGCAGCACTTTCTGTTTATGAGATTATTTCCAACAAATTCAGGTTTGCATGATACCACATTGGTTTTCTATACAAAAGAATGAATATTTTAGAATATTAATCAAATTTCATTATCTTGCAATTCTATTCAACCCTACCTAAACTATGCCTATTTTACTCACATTGTTGGCAATTATTGCCTTGGTGCTATTGGTAGCTTATATCAAGTTAGACACATTTATATCATTTATCATTGTTGCCATTATTTTAGGCTTTTTATGTGGAATGGAAGTCACTGCCATCGGGAAATCCATACAATCAGGTATTGGTTCTACTTTAGGCGATTTAATATTAATTATTGGTTTTGGGGCAATGTTGGGTAAATTAGTAGCTGAAAGTGGGGCTGCTCAGCGAATTACAGATGCTCTTATTCGGGTTTTTGGCGAAAAAAATCTTCAATGGGGTTTAGCATTAGCGGGTTTTGTTATCGGAATTCCATTATTTTACAATGCAGGTTTTATCATTGTAGTTCCTTTGATTTTTTCTATTGCATCTTCCACTGGTCTGCCCTTGCTTTTTGTCGCAATGCCAATGCTGACAGCCCTTTCGGTAGCTCATGGCTATCTGCCACCTCATCCATCGCCTGCTGCTATCGCTACTCAGTTGCATGCTGATGTAGGACAAACGTTGATTTATGGCATTATCGTGGCGATTCCTGCCATTGCTGTTGCCGGACCAATTTTCGGCAGAACGCTCAAAAAGTATAAACCCATGATAGATAGCACTTTGTTTTCTATCAAACCTATTCCAAAAGAGCAAATGCCTGGCTTAGGTATTAGTATTACGGTAGCCTTGATGCCCGTCATTCTGCTGGCTTGTACTTCTATTATCAAAAAATCCCTTCCCGACAATCAGTTGGTAAAACTTTTGTCCGAACCATATATTGGCATGTTATTGTCTCTCTTATTGGCAATGTATTTTTTGGGTATAAGATTGGGGAAATCTATCAAAGAAGTGAGTAAACAATTGGAAGAAGCCTTCAAAAGTAGTGCGGTTATTTTATTAATTATTGCTGGTGCTGGTGCATTGAAGCAAATTTTGAAAGATAGTGGCACAAGTGATTATATCGGACAACAATTGCAGGGCTTAGACATTAATCCGCTCATTTTGGGCTGGGCAATGGCAGGTGTTTTGCGAGTGTGTGTCGGCTCGGCTACCATTGCAGGTTTGACTGCCGTTGGTATTTTAGCACCATTAATCGAACATCAAACAGGTATTAAACCCGAACTGATGGTATTGGCAATTGGAGCAGGGAGTCTAATGTTTTCGCACTTAAATGATGGTGGTTTTTGGCTTTTTAAAGAATATTTCAATTTAAGTATCAAAGATACCCTGAAAACTTGGACAGTGATGGAAACGTTGGTATCGATTATTGGTCTAATAGGAGTTTTAATTTTAAATATATTGTTAAATTAAGAGAACGAATAATGAGTGCAGAAGAAAATTTCGCTAAATTAAATTTAGAATTACCACCAGCACCCAAACCAATGGGAGTCTATAAGCCTTGCTTAATCGTGGACAATTTTATTTATGTGTCAGGACACGGAACGGTACAAATGGATGGCTCAAGAATTATCGGAAGGATAGGAGAAGACATGGATATTGAAGCTGGAAAATTAGCTGCTAGACAAGTAGGTTTGGCAATATTATCGACGTTAAAAGAAAATTTAGGGAGTCTCAATCGTATTAAAAGGGTAATCAAAGTGTTGGGAATGGTGAATTGCACGTCCGATTTCGAACGACACCCTTATGTGATAAATGGATGCAGCGAGTTATTTGCCGCTGTTTGGGGGGAAGAGAATGGTATTGGAGTCCGTTCGGCGGTGGGATTTGGTTCTTTGCCTGAAAATATCCCCGTGGAAATTGAAGCAATGTTTGAACTAGCGTGAGGTATGTTGGCGATAAATAAGATACATCATATTGCTATTATTGCATCAGATTATGAGAAATCCAAGCATTTTTACACAAAAATACTTGGATTAAGCGTGGTTCGAGAGGTTTACAGAGAAGAAAGAAAATCTTATAAATTAGATTTGGCAATAGGAAATAATTATGTAATCGAGTTGTTTTCTTTTCCGAACCCTCCACCCAGACCATCACGACCAGAGGCTTGTGGTTTGAGGCACTTGGCTTTCGAGGTCGAGGACATCGAACAAGCCAAAGCTCATTTAGAAGCGGCAAAGGTGTTTGTAGAAGAAATAAGAATTGATGAGTTCACTGGAAAAAAATTTACTTTTTTTGCAGACCCTGATGATTTACCCCTAGAATTATACCAAAATTAAAAAACAATGTGGTTTGAAATTAATAATGTCTCTCAATTGGATTCTCCGTCTTTATTGATTTACAAAAATCGGGTTGCTGAGAATATAAAAAAAATGATTCAAATTTCTGGTGGCACAGAGCGTTTGATGGTTCATGTGAAGACTAATAAAATGCCGGAAGTAATCAAAATGATGCTGGAGCAAGGAATCGAAAAGTTCAAGTGTGCTACGGTTGCTGAGGCAGAAATGGTGGCATCTTCTGGCGGAAAATATATTGTCATTGCTCATCAATTGGTAGGACCTAAAATTGAACGATTGATACAATTGCAAAAAATGTATCCCGAGGTATTTATTGCCTCTTTGCTGGATTGCCAAGAGATTGCCTCTCAAACCAATGATTTATTCGGAGATAATTCACTAAAAGCGAATGTTTTCATAGACATTAATAACGGAATGAATCGTTCGGGGCATCCTTTGAATGCAGAATTATTCTCGTTTTATCAGTCTTTATTGGCATCTAAAAACCTCGAAATTTGGGGATTACATGTGTATGACGGACATTTGAGAGAATCTAATTTTGATTTGCGTAAAAATCAAATCAATGAGGGCTTTGTGGATGTTCAGGCATTTATAGATAAATTATCTCAAAATGATTTGCCAAAACCAATGGTTATAGCAGGAGGAACTCCAGCATTTACTTCACATGCGATGCGGGCAGAAACCTTTTGCAGTCCTGGTACTTGTGTTTTATGGGATTGGGGATACGGGGACAAGCTGATTGAACAACCTTTCGACTATGCCGCTTTAATTTTGACAAGGGTTATTTCAAAACCAGAAAAAGGATTGCTTACGATTGATATGGGACACAAAGCAATTGCTGCCGAAAACCCGATTGATAAAAGAATTAGGTTTTTGAACTTGGAAAATTACGAACTTTTGAGCCAAAGCGAAGAGCATGGGGTATTGAAAGTCGAAAATTGGGAGACCTATCGGGTGGGTGATGTTTTGTATGGGGTGCCTTATCATATTTGTCCGACTGTCAATTTATACGATGAAGCTTATATGATTGAAAATGGACAATCAATTGCTATTTGGAATGTACTAGGACGAAAACGTAGAATTTCTGTGTAATTTATTGAAATACAAGGGATTATGTTTGTTTTTTTGATTTTTTTTGTTAAAATTTACTTATGTTCAACCTTAAACATTGTATAACATGAGTAAATTTGATGAAGTAGTTGAAGTATGCTTGGCACAATCTGAAGAATTGGGTTTGGGACTAAGTCAGGAATTAATTACTGCGGTGGCAAAAAGTTTAGGACCCTCCATTTATAATGTGGATTCCTCGAAAGTATCAGGGTCTGATGCCGGAGAATTATCAACCGTTAAAGTAAATTACCTCATCAATAAATTAGGGCTGACGGATAGTCCTGAGCTTGATGATGCCTTATCCGAAGTGATGACTAAGATGGGTACTTCCAATCGAAATAAATATCGGGTAAATGTATATGCGTTGCTGTGTAAGAAATTTGGGAAAGAAAGTATATATTCTTTGTAAATAGATTTTTAAAAGGGGGATTTTTTTCGAAAATATCTCCCTTTTACCTTAATAATTCTACACAAATACCATGCTGCTTATGCCTATCATCATGATAATTTTACAAACCCTGCTCAGTAAAGTAAAATCCCGCTTCTTATCTGCCAGATAAATCTTGTAGCTTAACCAAACAAAAGGAATTGCCGACGCTCCAAATAATAACAATAAATAAGGATTTTGAATACCAAAAGCGATGGATAAAAGCAACAAATAAAAAACGCCAATAAGAATGTAAATCAATATTTTTGTTTTTCGTACTCCCCAAATAATCGGTAATGTTTGGCAATTATATTTGCTGTCGCCTCGTATGTCTTCAATGTCTTTGATGATTTCTCTAATTAGGGAAATAAAAAAGGCAAAAATGGAATAAATAAGAATAAATTCAATATTTATTCGGTAGTAAATTCCCAAGATTAGCAACGAAATAGCGGTTAAAGCAGCCACCAAAAAATTGCCAATAAACGCTTTTCGCTTAAACCTTTCCGAATAAAACCACAGTAAACTAATCGCTAAAAAATTGATTATGCCGATATAAAAATCTAAATAAAATCCTATGATTAAGCCACTTAGACTAAGGATTTGATGAATTAAAATTGCCCATCTTCTTGGAATAATTTTTCCTATAATTACTTTTTGAGGCTTGTTGATAATGTCAATTTTTATATCGAAATAATCATTGATGATGTATCCCCCTGCGGCAATAAAAATCGTAGCCGACACTAACAAAAATAAATTGATGTCTTGTATCATTCCTAGCCATTGATTTTTGGGACCAATCAAAAATATTCTAGCCATGTATTGGCTAATGATGACAATTATGATATTCCTAGACCGAATCAGCCTCAAGAACGCTTGAATTTTTTCCAAATAAATAAATGTTCATTACTCAAAGTTAGGTATTTTTTTTTATAAATTTCTTATTTCGCTTTAAAAGCATTTTTTTATAACTTGACGATAGTTTTTTAATATTTTTGCGAAAAAATATATTCAAATGAAAAAGCTTCAAATGGAAGACCTGAACCGATTGTCGGTCGAAGATTTCAAAACATCTGAAAAAAATAAGTTCTGTTTGGTGTTGGATGACATTCGAAGCATGAATAATGTGGGTTCTGTTTTCCGAACAGCGGATGCCTTTTTGGTAGAGAAACTTTATTTATGTGGCATAACTGCGTGTCCACCTCATCGAGAAATAGAGAAAACAGCCTTGGGTTCGACTGAGTCTGTGGCTTGGGAATATGTCGAAAATGTATTAGACCTTGTCAAAAATCTTAAAAACAATGGCTATATCGTGTTGGCAGTCGAACAAGTCGAAAACAGCTTGAAACTCAATGATTTCAAGCCAGAATCCGACAAAAAGTATGCATTTGTATTTGGCAATGAGGTATTCGGAGTAAATCAAAATGTAGTAGAAAATGCAGATAATTGTCTCGAAATACCTCAATTTGGCACCAAACATTCTTTAAATATTTCTGTTACTGCCGGAATCGTTTGTTGGGATTTTGTCAGCAAACAAATATTTTAAGCCCCCTCAAATTGGCGTAAGAAACGGACATCGTTCTCAAAAAACAATCGAAGGTCTTTTACGCCATATTTTAGCATGGTAATCCTTTCGATACCCATTCCAAACGCAAATCCTGTATATTCTTCCGAATCAATGCCGCTGTTTTCCAAGACATTGGGGTCCACCATTCCTGACCCCGCAATTTCTACCCACCCAGAATGTTTGCAAATATTACAACCTTCGCCTTTACAAATAAAACAAGAAATATCAATCTCTGCACTTGGCTCAGTAAATGGGAAATAGCTTGGACGAAGCCTGATTTTTGTGTCTTTTCCAAACATTTCTTTGGCAAAATGATATAAAGTATCTTTCAAATCTTTGAATGAGACATTTTTATCAACATATAAGCCTTCTATTTGGTGAAATTGGCAGTGTGCCCTTGCCGAAATAGCCTCATTGCGATAGACCCTCCCCAACATTATCGAGCGAATCGGCGGTTTTTTATGTTCCATCAAGCGTACTTGTACGTTTGAGGTATGTGTTCTTAATAAAACATCATCTTTCTGAATCTCTTTTTTCTCTACAAAAAAGGTATCTTGCATTTCTCTTGCGGGATGATTTTCCGAAAAATTCAGTGCCGTAAAATTATACCAATCTGTTTCTACCTCTGGGCCATCTTCGTGGCTGAATCCCATTCGAGCAAAAATCTCCAAAATTCTTTGTCGGGTCAATGTCAATGGATGAATACTTCCCAAACTATTGGGTATGACTGGTAAGGTGAGGTCTAAACCTACCGCATCAGAACCATCAGAAGAGCTGTTTTCCAATAGTTCGGTACATTCTCTTAGCTTTTGTTCTGACAAGTTTTTTAGCTTGTTTAACTCCTGCCCTACTGCCTTTTTTTGCTCGTTTGGAACAGTCTTAAACTCTTCGAATAGGTCATTTAAAATACCTTTTCTACTGATATATTTGAGACGAAATTTCTCTAATGCTTCTTTGTTGACGATATTTTCTGCCTCAACTTCTTGTATGAATGCTTGTATTTTTTGTAACACTTTTTTCTCTGTTTGTTTATTCTTCGCAAATATATAAATTATGTCACACTATTTTAGTATGATGAATGGCGAAAAACAAGAATTTCAAGCAGACATATTGAAATTCTTGTGTCAAACTGATTTTTTTCTTTTTTCAATACAATAATTTATCACAAAAATCTGTTAATAGAACATAGTTCAATACTTTTTTTAAAAAGAAAAGTGCTTTTTTAGTGGTTAGGTGATAGGAAAGCAACCGTCTGTTTGGATGGTTGCTTTTTATTCAATAACAGGGTATAATTCTTTTGCTTTTTGCCTCGAAATTGCATTGAAATGCCACCATTCACTCTCGATTCTAGTAAAACCAGCTTTTTGCATCACTTGCCTTAATATTTCTCTATTTTCAATCTGCTTTTTAGTCAATTTTCCCTTTTTTAGTAATTCTAATTCGTATTTTGGATATGCTAATTCTCCAAAATAATCGTATTTAGTCCCCATATCTAATACTTGATTTCTTTCTAAATCGAAAATAGTCAAATCTACCGCCGAACCTAAATTGTGAATAGATACTTCACTTGGGTCAGAAACATAATCTTTTCTTCGGGTTGGTGGAATGCTATCTAGCAAATCCCAAAAGATTTTCTGAATCCTCAAAGGGCGAGCAGCGTCATAAACCAAAAGTCTATAATTCGGATATTTATCCTTTAATAACTGATTTGCTTTGATTAGTTTTTCGGCAGGCATTCGCTGCAAATACGCATTTGTTAAATCGCCATAGACATCTGTTCCCACAAAATTATCGTTGGTTGAGTATTTTAATTCTACCAATATACTTGAATCTAACTCTCGAATATTGAGGAGACCTTGCTCCATCATTTGTTTTTCAATGAGGGGAATTTGAGGCCTCGTAGGATTTGGGAGTGGACTTTGTTTGGGATGAATATTGCTTTTTTGGGTTTCTGTCGCTTGTTCTTGACAAGCCAAGAGGATTCCTAAAATCAAAAAAATAGGGCTAAATCGAAAGAAAAGGATAGTTTTCATTAGTTTTTTAAAATATTTTACAAATTTCACTTAAAAATTCATAAAATGGTGGTGAATACTTACAGCATGTTTAAAAATTATTTTTGGTATTTATTCGATTTAAGACTTTTTAGCAGAGCTTATTTACTTTCGCAACCTTTGGCGGCGTGCTTTTTAAATAAATTAAACCAAACAGAAGTTCATTCATGAGCTTATTCCACCCAAAATATCTTATCTGCCTTGGCATCCATTCATTGGAGAAAAAGGAAATAAGTCCCTCAAGAAATGAGGGACTTATTTATTATAATTGTTCGTCGTCGTCAGCTGGCTTGGCTGTTGGCGGCGTATATTTTTGAGTAGAATCTATATAATTTCCTTCTCCTGCCGTGAAAATACAATCCCCAGAGATAGATAAAGTACTTGGTTTCAAGAAATTTCCTTTTTTGTATTCCAATGATTTATCGGCATAAACTCTTTGGAAAAATCCGCCCCAAGTAGGCATGGACAACCTCGCTCCTTGACCTAGATTAATGTCTCTAAAGTGAATCGTCGGGTCATCGCCCCCTGTCCAGCCTCCTGCCACCAAGGATGGCGTAATTCCCATAAACCAACCATCAGAGAAATTGGAAGTTGTACCCGTTTTGGCAGCCACTTCGTTTCCATCCAACACACCATATCTCGACAATCCGACTGCTGTACCTCCCGCCATCGTTGCTCCACGCATCAAATGAATCATTTTATAGGCAGTTTCTTGACTAATCACCTCTTTGCTATCCGAGAAATACTCTTTGATAAGCTCACCATTTTTATCTTCTATCCTCGTTACGAAAAGCGGTTCGGTATATTTTCCTTGATTGGCAAAAACACAATAACCCGCCATTAATTCGTACAAAGAAACATCCCCAATACCCAAGCAAATCGCAGGTACTTCTGGCAATTCGCTTTTTATACCCAAACGATGAGCATATTTGATTACATTATTTGCCTTAAATTTATCAATCAAATAAGCACTTACTGTATTGATGGATTGACCAAGAGCCTGACGAAGTGTCAGAGAACGCATAGAATATTTTCCATCAGAGTTTTTAGGAGTCCAGCTACCGCCAGGTATATCTATTGTAATAGGCTGATCGACCACTTGCTCACAAGTAGAAAATCCATTATCAATGGCAGTTACATAAACAAAAGGCTTGAAAGTAGAGCCGGGTTGGCGTTTCCCTTGAAAGACATGGTCGTACTTAAAATACTTGTAATTTATCCCACCAACCCACGCTTTGATATGACCATTGCGAGGGTCCATCGCCAAAAAGCTCGAATGTAGAAAATATTTATAATGACGAATAGAATCCATAGGCGACATCAGCGTGTCACGTTCGCCATTCCAAGTAAAGACACGCATTTTGGTCGGACGATTCATTTCTTTCCAAACTTTATCCGTATCATCCTCATATATTTCTTTTAATTCACGGAATCTTGACGAGTTTTTAGCAATATTTTCAATAAAATTAGGAATTTCTACATACCTCCCTTCTTTTGATTTGGACTCCAAGACCCATGGCCTCCCCTTTCCTTTCCAGTGGGCATAGAATTTCTTTTGTTGGTCTTTCATATTCTCTTTCAGAGCTTCCTCGGCGTAAGTCTGCATGTGAGAATCGATGGTAGTATAAATTTTAAAACCTTTGGTATAAATATCATTTTCTGTATATCCTTCTTTGACCAATTCTGCTTTCAGCCAATCTTTCAGAAACTGTCTAAAATAAGGAGCTAAACCCGAATTATGGCTTTCAGGAGAGTATTTCAATACGATTGGTTTTTTCTTCAGTTGCTCACTTTGCTCCATTGACAGCTTATTGTATTTCACCATTTGGTCGAAGACAATATTTCGTCGTGTTTGAGAGGCAACTGGATGAAACTTAGGATTAAACCTCGAAGGATTCTGAATCATTCCAACCAAAACAGCCGATTCTTCCAAGGAAAGTTCGCTGGGTTCTTTTTTGAAATACGTTTTTGCCGCAGACTTAATACCAAATGCCCCACTACTAAACTCAATCGTATTGAGGTATTTTTCCATGATTTCCTGCTTGGTATAACGTCTTTCGAGCTTAATAGCCGTAATCCATTCTTTGGTTTTGATGAGCAATTGTTTGAAACCAGGGATACTATACAAAGGGCCTTTATAATAATCCGTTTCACGCAATTTGAATAAATTTTTGGCTAATTGTTGGGAAATTGTACTTCCTCCGCCCTTTCTTTGCCCAGTAAATACCCCGAAAATTGCCCTCAAAGTACTTCTAGCATCAATACCAGAATGTACCGTAAATCTGACATCCTCCGTGGCAACCAATGCATTCACGACATTCGGAGAAAGCTGATTGAATTCAATAGGGCTTCTATTTTCATAGAAGAACTTCCCAATCACTTTTCCATCCGATGAAATAATTTCAGAAGCAACATCGCTTTGAGGATTATCAATTTCCTCCAAGCTCGGCATTTTACCAAAAAGCCAAAAAATATTAAAATTTACAGCTACCAAGTAAATCAAAAAAGCAATAATACCGACTTTTGTCCATCTCCATATCATTCGGATGATGCCTTTATACTTACCATCTGCCAGTTCAGGGGAATACAAATTCATTTTGAATATATTTTATTGATAAAATGTATCTATTTTTTAGCTAAATTAAACTGATTTCTTTCTTGACGAAAAACATACACTTAAACTTCTTCGGCAATAAGATATTCATCTTTTTTGAAATTTTGCTTCACAAATAATTCTCCGATAAATCCTGATAAAAATAATTGTGACCCTATTAATATTGCTACCAAAGCCAAGAAAAACAACGGGTTGTCTGTTACATTTCGATAACGAAGACCTTGGTTGATATTGTATAATTTTTCAAAAAGTAAATACATTGCCAACAAACTTCCAATAAGAAACGATAGCACCCCCATCGTCCCGAAAAAGTGCATTGGTCTTCTGCCAAATTTATTCACAAATGCAACAGTCAATAAATCTAAAAAACCAAAGACGAATCTCTCCAACCCAAATTTAGTTGTACCATATTTTCGGGCTTGATGTTGTACTACTTTTTCGCCTATTTTTTTAAATCCATTCCATTTGGCAATAATAGGGATATTTCGGTGCATTTCACCATAAATCGTGATACTTTTTACGACCCTAGCCTGATAGGCTTTCAATCCGCAATTGAAATCATGCAATTGTACCCCAGAAACCCAACGAGAAACACCATTGAAGAGCTTCGTAGGCAATGTTTTTGTGAGGGGGTCATAGCGTTTCTTCTTCCAACCCGAAACCAAATCATAGCCTTCTTGTGTTATCATTCGATAAAGCTCTGGAATTTCGTCGGGGCTATCCTGTAAATCAGCATCCATCGTGATGACCACCGAACCTTGGGTATGAATAAAGGCTGTTTGCAATGCCGCAGTTTTGCCATAATTCCTAATAAATTTGAATCCCCTGACTGCATTATTTTTAAGTGATAATTGCCGAATCACCTCCCAAGAATTATCAGTACTTCCGTCGTCAACCAAGACAATTTCATAGCTGAATCGATTGGCTATCATCACTCTTTCTATCCAATCATGCAATTCTGGCAATGATTCTGCTTCATTATACAAGGGAATAACCACGGAAATTTGTTTTGTTTCGTTCATATTTTCAGGAAAGTTTTGATACTTTCGATTAAAATATCAGATAAAAATCTTTTAATAATTTTCTAAATTCAGCTGTGTAAGTTTTGTTGTCTTTTTCATGAATAATAAAAAAATCTTCCGAGGTTTCTTTTATTTTTTCTCCAGAAAAAATAGCAATCACTCTCATGATTGGTTTACTATCGCTGTGTTTTATCAACACTTTTTTTGACAAATATAATTCTTTTTTTTCTGCAATTTGAATCAATTTTTCAAGTTCTACGGGTGGTAGCAAGACATAAAATTCTCCATGATGCCCTAATAATCGAATAACCGCTTCGATTAGCTCTTCAAAGTTCAAACTTTCATCATGCAAAGCCTTATTGGTTTGGGTATCTGACGATTTCAATGAATTTTGATAAAAAGGCGGATTTGAAATAATTAATTCATACTTTTTGGCAGGCTCAAATGTCTGTATCGCTTGGTGAAAAACCTGTATTTGTGCTTTAAATGGACTGTTTTGAACGTTCAGGAAGGCTTGTTGAGCCGCAGCTTCATCTATCTCTACGGCATCTATTTCTATCGAACAACGTTGTGCCAACATCAAAGCTAAAAGCCCAGTCCCCGTTCCTATATCCAAGATTGAGCGATGACAAGAAACATCGATGAATGCCCCAAAAATACAAGCATCGGTGCAAACCTTCATAGCAGTTTTATCTTGATGAATCACAAATTGCTTGAATGTAAATGAATTTTTTGACATTGAAAGCTTAATAATTTTCTATTTTCTACCAAAATCAGCCGGATTTTCTCCCCAGTAATCGGTTTCCCACTTCAAAATTTTATTTGTATATTGATTTTCTTGAAGCCACTTCACCGCCCTCTCGAGCAGTTCAAAAACTTCAACATTTTTACTTGTTTCTTCTAATTTTGTATTTGCTTTTTTATTTCTAACCCAGCTTATAGCAGTTTTTGAGTCTGAATAAATGGGTAAATTTGAGTTTACTTTCTTTAGATATGCCAAAGCATGTACAATTGCCAAAAACTCTCCAATATTATTGGTAGCATCCGGAAAAGGCCCTTTATGAAATATTCTCTCCTTGGTTTTTAGGTAAAATCCTTGGTATTCCATGTCTTTTTGTACCGAATTCCAGGCAGCATCTACCACGATAGAGTCTAAGGTTGGGGGAGGAAAAGCACCTTTGGCAATTTTTGCTTGTTTGGGTTCATTTTTTTGAATAAACTTCCAATAATTATCTGTCAATGCTTTTTCTGCTTCTTCTTTGGTATCAAATCCTTTATATTTTGCTCCGGCAATGCCTTCTACTTGTGCTTTACACTCCTCCCAAGTGTTGAATACGCCGGTAGTATGCCCTTCCCAAACGGTATAAAATTTTTGTTTCTTTGCCATGATACAAAATTGCAGTTTTTATATGACATTACAAATTTTCTTTTGAAGCATCTTCAAACAAAAATGCCCTCCCCAAATGGATGGAGAAGGCGATAGGGTTTGATTATTTATAGACGGCGAAATTATTCCAAAACCACGCTGACATCAGTCAAAGAAAGGCTCCAAGCATCTGCCACACCCTTATAGACTATTTTTCCAGCGACGACGTTTAGTCCTTTTCTTAGTTCTATATTTTCGACACAAGCTTTTTTCCAACCTTTGTTTGCCAATTCAATCGCATAAGGCAAGGTTGCATTGGTCAATGCCAAAGTCGAAGTATAAGGCACTGCTCCAGGCATATTTGCCACACAATAATGGACAATATCCTCCACCACAAATGTCGGGTTTTCGTGGGTAGTTGGGGTACATGTCTCGATACAACCACCCTGATCAACGGCAACATCGACCACAACAGTACCTGGTTTCATGGTAGTAAGCATTTGTTTCGTAATGAGATGTGGGGCTTTTGCACCCGGAATCAGTACTGCTCCTATGACCAAGTCCGCCTCAGCGATTGCCTCTAAAATATTATAGTGATTCGACATCATGGTGGTCACGTTGGCAGGCATAATATCTGATAAATATCGTAATCTTGCCAAACTAACATCCAGTATGGTTACTTTAGCTCCCAAGCCAGCAGCCATTTTTGCCGCTTGTGTTCCTACAATTCCTCCTCCCAAGACAACTACCTTCGCCGGAGGTACTCCCGGAACACCTCCCAACAATATCCCCTTGCCTCCTGATGGCTTTTCCAAGTATTTTGCTCCTTCTTGCACGGCCATTCTTCCAGCAACTTCCGACATCGGAATTAATAAAGGCAAACTTCTATCTGCTTTTTCGACGGTTTCGTAGGCCAAACAAACAGCTCCTTGGGCAATCATCGCTTTTGTCAATGGCTCTGAAGAAGCAAAATGAAAATATGTAAATAGAAGTTGATTTTGCTTGATGAGGCTATATTCTTCGGCGATGGGTTCTTTCACCTTCATAATCATTTCTGCTATCGCATATACTGCCTCTATCGAAGGAAGAATCTTGGCACCGGCATGCTCATAAGCGGCATCTACGAACCCACTATTGATTCCCGCTCCGGCTTGTACATATACCGAATGACCATTTTTTTTCAACTCAGCTACACCAGCAGGAGTCAATGCCACACGGTTTTCGTTGTTTTTGATTTCTTTCGGAACACCAATAATCATAGTTTTATTAGTTTTGTTGATGATAATCATAGCTAAGTTTTTCTTAGCTATGATATTTTTATATAATAATGATGATGTGTAATTGCATGACAAAAGTAGTATATTTAGAAAATATTATTGCAATAAGTATTAAAATAAGAATATATTCATAAAATTTATAATATTTCCATAAATTATTTCTGTTAATGATTTGATTTTATTATTTTTAAAGAAAAATATTCGGTGAATTTTATACGCAAAACATTTAGCCTATTGACAGAAGCATGAACCTCGACGAAACCGACAGAAAAATACTGCAATTATTGCAAGAAAATGCCCATCTTACCTTAAAAGAGATTTCCTCCCAAATCAATCTTTCCCTTACTCCGGTTCATGACCGAGTAAAAAGAATGGAAAATGAGGGTATTATTGAAAAATATGTGACGATTTTGAATAAAAAAAAACTTGGCAAACACCTAACTGTTTATTGCCAAGTAACACTCATCAAACAGACCCACGATACTTCCACAGGATTCAATGAGGCAATTCTGAATTTACCCGAAGTGGTTGAATGTAATTTTGTTTCTGGAAGTTTTGATTATATGCTGAAAATTATCGTTCCAGATATGGAAAGTTATCACCAATTTCACCAACAAAAACTTTCTGTTTTGGCTGGTGTTTCATTGATTCATAGTTTTTTTGTCATGTCGGAAGTAAAAAGCACGACTATTCTTCCATTGTAAATTTAATTAGCACGTAAATCGAAATCCCACTCCGTGAATATTTTCTATTTTCAGGGAAGCGTCCTCTGCCAGCATTTTTCTGAGTCTGGTGATAAAAACATCTAAGCTTCTACCCAAAAAATAATCATCTCTGCCCCAAATGGCAATTAAAATTTCCTCCCGCTTAATCACCTGATTTTTTCTTTCACACAGAAACTTCAGCAATTCTGCTTCTCTATGGGTCAATTGCTCTGCTTTTGAAGGAGAAACCAAGCTTTGCTCGTTTGGATTAAACTCAAAAAAGCCAATTTTAAGCATTTGCCCAGCAGTCGAGGCATTGGATAAGATTTCTTTCCTTTTCAAGAATATTCTTATTCTCAAAATCAGTTCTTCAATACTGAACGGTTTAGAAATATAATCGTCGCCACCAATTTTCAAACCAGTGATTCGGTCTTCTTGCATGGTTCGGGCTGTCAGAAAAATGATAGGAATTTGCTGATTTTGTTTTCTTATTTTTTCAGCAAGCGTAAATCCGTCCAATTCAGGTAGCATGACATCAAGCAAGCACAAATCGTACTTTTCTTTGGAGAAACTTTTCCATGCCTCTTTTCCATCTTGAAAATGAGCAATTTCAAACCCTTCTAACTCCAGATTATCTTTGGTCACAAAACCCAAATTGGGGTCATCTTCAACATAAAGTATCTTAGACATGGGAATTTAAAAAAATAATAAATGATGAGAAATTGTTGAAATAACAATGAAATAGAGAAAATATTGCCTCATGTACCGAAATTACTTTTCTATTTTCATCCAAACTTCAAAGGTCGTCCCTATTCCAGGCTCACTTTCCACACTAATTTGCCATTTATGAGCCTTCACAATTTGATTGACATAACTCAATCCCAGCCCAAACCCTTTCACATTATGTACATTTCCGGTCGAAACACGATAAAATTTTTTGAAAATATCCTTGATACTTTCTTTAGGAATCCCGATGCCCTTATCGATGACAGAAAAGACCAAATGATTGTCTATATTTTCAGTTTTAAGCGTCACATGAGCAGGTTTGGGCGAATATTTTATGGCATTTTCCAGTAAATTCCGAATCAAACTCATCAACTGAACCCTATCGGCAAAAATACTTGATTTATTTGCTTTCAATTCAAAAACCAAAGGCTTTTCCAAATCAGCTTCCATCCCTTCTGCCACCTCATGAATCAAGGCATGAATCTCTTGAAGACGAATATCAAGCTCCATTTTTCCACGTTCCAAACGAGCAGTATTCAAGACCATTTCGACTTGTAC
>JACCDQ011888383.1_pt1 | contig 19712 bp, 16 predicted proteins | sample 7446031 | NCBI WGS metagenome assembly JACCDQ01 (sample SAMN15323442, study PRJNA562643) | freshwater metagenome | isolation source: river surface water | place: USA:Blue River Watershed | collected 2017-08-17
CCTAATACTCCGCTTTTAAATTTATGTGGGACGAGAGCACTACATGGAACGATGTCTTTAGCCAATGACTCATAGACTTCATCCGCATAATCACTAATCATCATACTGCCAAATAATTGCTTTAATACACGCTCAGGACTTCCACCTAAAAAGGCAACATTTAATGATCCTTCTAAGCTATGATGAAAGCATTCTTTTATTGTTTTAAAATACAAATCAAAAATCTGTTTATTGTAATCGAAAATTTCTTGAGATACTTCAATCGAAGATAAGCTCATTCGGTCTTTTTTATTGCTCTGCAAATATCGATCAAAGGCCACATCAAATACTTTCGAATGATCTTCCATGTAAGAAACAAAATTACCTCTTAAGAAATATCCGCTATTAATCGCCCAAACATCCGAAGCTATGCGATGTTGCTTAAAATATTCACCAAAACTCATCACAAAGCGTTGATAAGCTTCAAAAACTTTTGGATCAAAAAAGGATGGAATTTTAACTAAATTCTCTTCTGAGTCTATGACATGGACTCCCAATCCCTCTGAACTAATCGCGATCGTTTTTGCCAAAAGATGCGGCAAACCGCCATTGGCTAAAAAAGGAAATGGTCCTACCGGAAAAAAGAATACTAACTCTCGTGAAAGCTCTTCAGCAATTTGAGCTAATTTTAAAAGATTAGTTTCAGGTCTAAGCTCTCCAAAGTCGAACTTATCTCCTGTATCAGTATGAAATGCCCAATTAATTGGAACCACCACTCTCGTTCCGGGAAAGTCCGAAAGTTTCGTTTTCCATAGTGACGCGGATGTTTTCCAATAAAAAAACCAATTCTCTGATGGAAAAGCCGAATCATATTCTTTTGGAACCGGCGTGGTTAAATTCACTACTAACACCTCATGTCTTACTAAAGTAGCAAGAAATTTGATATAAATTTCTTTTTTTAATTCTAAAATTATACTCACCAAAAAGGCGGTATTGCAATGTGGTTTTTTAGTAGTGAAGAAAAAGAACTTCAAAAAGTTTGTAGAGATTTTGCAAGCAAGGAATTAGCCCCTTTTGCCGAAAAGCATGACAATGAAGAAAGCTTTAATTTGAATGCTTTTAAAAAAATGGGAGAAATTGGAGTTCTAGGTATTACCGCTGATCCTAAATATGGTGGAGCGGGACTAGGCGCAACCGCCGCAACAATCGTGATGGAAGAATTTGGTAAAGCTTGCGCAGGCTCAACACTTTCTTATCTGGCCCATTCAATTCTTTGTGTAAATAATATTCAAAATAATGCTTCAGAAGAACAAAAGGAAAAATATTTACCCAAACTCATTACCGGTGAACACATCGGCTGTATGGGAATGAGTGAACCGGAATTTGGTTCTGATGCGGTTGGGATTCAAACGAAAGCAAAAGTCGATGGAAATGATTATATAATCAATGGTACGAAAATGTGGATCACTAATGCTCAATATGCAGACGTTGCCTACGTTTATACTCGCACAGGAACAGAACGAAAGAATCTTTCAACTTTCATTGTGGAAAAAGGGACTCCGGGATTTTCTGTGGGAAAACCTATTCATAAAATGGGAATGAGGTCATCACCTACTGGTGAATTAGTTTTTGAAAATGCTAAAGTAAATAAATCGCAACTTGTCGGCAATGTTGGGGATTCAATTTATCACATGATGAAAAATCTAGAGATCGAAAGAATTACGATTGCTGGAATTTCTTTAGGGATTGCTCAAGCTTGTGTTGATCAATGTATTAAGTATGCACAAGAAAGAAAACAATTTGGCAAACATTTAGGAACTTATCAAATGATTCAAAAAATGATTGCAGAAATGGCTACAGAAACAGAAATGATGAGACATTTTCTTTATTCTGTTTGCCGAGAATACGATAATGGAGTGAAAGGTCCAACAGTTGCTGCTCAAGTAAAATTGCAACTTCCAAAAATGGCAACGAAGATTGCTCTTGATGCGATTCAATTACATGGCGGATATGGTTACTCTCGCGAATTTCCAGTTGAGCGAATGATGAGAGATAACAAACTAAATGAAATTGGAGCCGGAACAAACGAAGTGATGATTATGATCATTGCTAAAAATCTTTTGACTAATTTAAAGGATTAAGAATTTTATGAATGAAATTCAACTAGAACTTAAAAACCAACTAGAGAAATTTCGATTAGCTAAAATCGAACCTCATATGGAACACGATGATGAAACAGAATTGTTTCGAATGGATCTCTTTAATGAACTAGGTTCGCTTGGTTTTTGTGGAATGCCTCTTCCAGAAACTTACGGCGGTATGGGGATGAGCTATCAAGATTTTTCCATTGCACTGACAGAAATTGCAAAATCATCTGTAGCCTATGCCGTCACCATTTCAGTTTCGGCCATGGTGCAAGCCATATTAAATGAATTTGGAAATGAAACTCAAAAGAAAAAATATCTTCCTAGCCTTACAAACGGATCTGAAATCGGCGCATTTTGTTTATCTGAATCTGGAGCTGGTTCAGATGCTGCTTCTCTTCAAACAACTGCCAAAAAAGTTGAAGGCGGTTATGTCTTAAATGGTTCAAAAATTTGGATCACTTCAGGGGGAATCGCTAAAACTTATATTGTTATGGCCAGAACTGGCGCAGAAGGTGGAAAAGGTGTTTCGGCATTCATCGTACGTGATGGGACACTTGGCTTTACCTATGGAAAAAAAGAAAAGAAAATGGGATGGAAAGTTTCTCCTACTCGCGAACTAGTTTTTCATAATTGTTTTATTCCTGAAGAAAATCTTTTATCAAAAGAAGGTGAAGGTTTTAAAATCGCTATGGCCGCACTAGAAAAAGGTCGATTTACAATTGGAGCCATTGCAGTTGGATGCGCTGAACGCGCCTTAGATGAAGCTGTAAAATATTCGCTTACAAGAAATCAATTCAAACAAGCCATTTTTGATTTTCAAGGATTGCAATTCATGATGGCCGACATGGCTACTGAAATTGAATGTTCAAGACTTTTAGTCATGAAAGCTGCGGAAGATTTCGACAATAAAAATCCGAATGCCAAGCTTGCTTGTATGGCAAAATTAAAAGCCACTGATACGGCGATGTATGTAACCACTGAAGCTGTCCAAATATTAGGTGGCGTTGGTTATACCAAAGAGTACCCAGTTGAGCGATTCATGAGAGACGCCAAAGTACTACAAATTGTCGAAGGGACTAACCAAATTCAAAGAGTAGTCATTGCTAGAAATCTAAAAAAAGAATACGAGTACGTAACTAAAAGGTAAGAATGAATATTAAATTTGAATATTTTCCAGAAAATCAAGTCATCGACTCTAAGGATTTAGAGCTTTTTAAAAATATTATTCAAAATCCGAATACGCAATTTTTTAACACCATTTCTAGAACGGAATTAATTGCGCAATCAAAATTAATTTACAAAAAATTTTCAACTAAGAAAAACTTTATACATATTGGAATAGGTGGTTCAAGTCTTGGACCTGAAATGCTTTATTATGCCTTAAATAAAAATGATCGCAAGTTTGTCTTTATCAACAACATCGATCCAGATGAAATTTTTGATCAATTAAAAGATATCGATTTTAATCAATCGTTATTTTATTTTGTTTCTAAATCGGGTGGAACAGCAGAGACGCTTGCCGCACTCGCTATCATTAGTCAAAAACTTTTTGACCAGGGTGTTTCACCTCTTGAGTTAAATCAATTTTTTGTTTTTGCCACGGATCCAAGTAAGAGTGAATTGTTGGATTTGGGAAAAAAATTCAATATTGATTGCTTGTCAATTCCTAGTGATGTTGGTGGACGTTTTTCTATTTTAACTCCTGTTGGTTTTCTACCTGCACTCTTTTGTGGCATAGATATTGATCAATTAATTACTGGTGCCAAGGATATGGCTAAAATTTGCTTGGAAGATAGCCAGCAAAACCCCCTTTTAAAAACCACCGCTTTCTTTCTAAAACTTTTAAAAGAAGAAAATATTAATCAAACGGTTATGATGCCTTACTCATCGAAACTAAAATATTTTTCATTTTGGTTCACCCAACTATGGGCTGAAAGTCTGGGAAAAAAATTAGATCAAAATGCCAAAGAAGTTTTTTGTGGACTGACTCCTATTCCAGCTTATGGTGCAACAGATCAGCATTCTCAAATGCAACTGTTTATGGAAGGACCAAAAGATAAAGCCTTAATCCTGATAGAAACTCTCAACTTCAGTCATGATTTCGCATTGAAATCCATCTTAGAGAGCACTGGATTAAAAAAACTTTCACATCATTCTTTGAGTGAATTATTAAAAGCCGAATTATACGGAACAATGAAGGCATTAAAAGTTGAAAATAGACCATTTATTCATATGGCCATAGATAAAAATGACGAGAGTCATCTCGGCGCTCTCATTTTATTTTTCGAATCTCTGACTGCTTTGATGGGATATAAGCTAAATGTTGATCCCTTCAATCAACCAGGCGTAGAAGCCGGAAAGATTTATGCCTATGAATATTTAACTTTGTTGAAATAATTCTTAGTCCTAGTTAAAATAAGACCTTAAGGATTAAGAACTTACTGGGAAAAATAATGAGTACTGATGACACAACCATTGTATTAACAGACATTCGAGCCGCACTTCAAGCTTCAGAAAAAGAAGCGCAAGCAAAACCAGCTTGCTTACTTGTTGTAGGTGGAGATTTAAACGGAACTATTTTTGATTTAAATAATGCTGTCACAACCATCGGTAGAAATGCTGACAATATCATTGCATTAGAGTTCAACGGTGTTTCTCGCTATCATTTTAAAATCAATGCTGAATCAGCTGATAGTCATATCCTAGAAGATTTAGGTTCTAAAAATGGTACGTATTTAAATAATAAAAAAGTTGATGCATTAATTCCTCTTCGCAAAGGGGACATCATTAAGCTTGGAAGTATTGCTTTAAAATATATCCCTAAAGGTGATCCTGAAAGATTAACTTATGACAAGCTAAGCTTAGAAGCCAACACTGATAAACACACTGGTTGTTTTAATAAAACTTATTTTAACAATAAAGTTAACTTAGAAGTTAACAAATCAAAAGTTACAGGGGATCCATTATCTTTAGTTATTTTCGATTTAGATCATTTCAAAAAGCTAAATGATAATTTTGGACATGATGCTGGTGATTTTGTTTTAAAAGAATTAGCCGGTTTAATTCGCTCAAATGGAATAAGGGAAAATGATGTATTTGCACGTTATGGTGGAGAAGAATTTGTCATTCTACTCCCTAAAACAAATTTAAAACAGTCTTTTGAAATTGCAGAAAGATTAAGAAAGCTAGTTGAAAATCATCAATTTATGTACGAAGGAAAGAGATTACCTGTTACTGCTTCTATTGGTGTTTCGGATTACCGACAAGGTGTTAATTCTGGAACAGATCTATTCAAGCGTGCTGATGAAGCCGTTTATAAATCTAAAGATGGTGGAAGAAATCAAGTGAACTTTTATCGAGGATAATGAATCCTATAAATCAAAAAATTGAGATTCTTCCTGAAAATATCATCGATCAAATTAAAGCTGGAGAGGTTATTGAACGCCCCTCTTCGCTGATAAAAGAATTAATTGAAAATTCTATAGATGCAAACTCAAGTGAAATCCACTTACATTTAATTGAAAATGGTTTGGAGCTTATATCAATTGAAGATAATGGCAGTGGTATTGATTATGCCAATCTACCCTATGCCTTTGTTCGACATGCAACTTCCAAACTAAAAAAATTTGAAGATATCTATGCCTTAAATTCATTTGGCTTTAGAGGTGAAGCTCTCGCTAGTATTGCTTCAATTGCTCGAGTCACTTGTCAAAGTCAACCGCTGACTGAAAGCCTCGAAGGTGGAAAAATCATCATCAATGGTGGAAAAGAAGAATTATTAATTCCAACTCGCTTAAATAAGCATGGAACTTCTATATTCATTAAAGATTTATTTTATAATACACCTGCAAGATTGAAATTTATAAAATCTAAAAATGTTGAAAAATTACAACTAAAAAAAATAATCTATTCCTTTGTCATTTCGAATCCCCAAATTCATTTTAGTATCAAATGGGATCAAAAAGAAAAAGAAGTTTTTCCAAACCTTGGAGATAAGGCGCTAAAAGAAAGAGTCAAAAGTTTTGTTCTACATAAAGGAGTATCTGGCGATTATCTCCTACACAATGATGAGATTTATCAAAATTATAAAGTGGAATGCTTTTTCTCTTTAAATGCCTCTAAAAACTCTCCTTATAAAAATCAATATATATTTATCAACAAACGATTAGTCTTAGACAAAAATATTCATCAAGCCGTATTGAGGGCCACTGATCAAATATGGAAATATGGCGAATCAGGAAATTATATTATCTTCATCGAAGCGCCTTTAGATGAAATTGATGTCAATGTTCATCCAAACAAAACCCAAATTAAGTTTTTAAAATCAGATATTATATTTTCTTTAATCAATAGTGCTCATAAAAAGGCAATTAAAAGTCACTTTGAAGGAATTCAAGAAAAGAGCACTCCAAGTTTTGTTACCAATTTAGATTCAGATGATGAAGGACCTCAGCCTGACTTTGGAATGTCCATTGAAAATCAAAATCTTACATTAAACAATCAATGGAAACCAAATTTTTTTAATACTGGTTCAACTCAGTTAAATTTGAACGACTCAATCGCTAATTCACGCTGGCTAAATAAACAAGCTGAATATTGGATAGATTGTTCAAACACCCCTTATCGCCTTTTATCAATCAAAAAATTATTGGCGAACTACTTTTACATTTTCATCTCTAAAGAAAATTTAAATGAAGAAGAAATCTACCCTCTTTTAATTAGTGAACCAGTAAAAAACCTTGAACTAACTCCAGAAAATTTAAAACGTTTTAAAGACGTCGGATTCGAACTTGAAAAGATCGCTCAAAGTACTTTTGTTCTAAGAACAATCCCCAAAAACTTTGATCGCAACCTCCTTCCACTTTTTTTTGAATGCCTTAGAAACATAAACAATTTAAACCAATTAAATCTTAATAAATTGATCACAGCCCTAAGCAAAGTTGAAACCTTAAATCAGTTTATAAATGAAAGCATTATTGAGAAGCTGATTAATGAACAAACAGAAATATATCAACAAGCTTCAATTGAATTAAATGAGTCCATTTTAGGAAAATTATTTGAATGAAAAACAAACTCATTTTAGTAACCGGACCAACAGCTTCAGGTAAAACTCAATTCTCAATTGAAATCGCTTTGAATTTAAGCCTTGCTCAAAAAGTTGAAATTGTTAACTTTGATTCCATCCTTTTTTACCAAGAATTAAATATTGGATCAGCCAAACCAACAAAAGAAGAACAAAAAAATATACCTCATCACTTAATCGACATCGTTTCTATTTCTAATTCCTTAAATGCCAATCATTTTATTCACCTAGCTAAAGAAAAAATCAATGAATTATTTTCTCAACAAAAAGTTGTCATTTTAGTTGGAGGAAGTGCCTTTTACTTAAGGGCATTACTTAAAGGGATGTATGAAGAAAATTCGACTGACTTAGTTAAGAAAAAGTATGCTGGTCAAGGAATTGATTATGTTATTGAATATTTAAAAATCAATGACCCAAAGTCCTTAGAGCAATTACATGTGAATGACCATTATCGCTTAATTAGAGCTTATGAATTTCATCTCAATAACGGATCCGCTATCTCTCTTCAAAAAAGCAAAACTGACAATGAAGAACCTTATAATTTTAATCAAAATATATTTAATGCGGAAATTTTAAACTTTTATTTAGATCTAGATAAAGAATTGCATTATAAATTAATCCTAGAGCGCACTAAAAAAATGCTAGCTCAAGGTTTAGTAAATGAAGTAGAAAATATCCTAAAGATTCATCCTGCCGGATTAAAGCCTCTTCAGTCTATTGGTTATAAAGAAACAATCGATTATATTAAGGGATTTATAAAAAATGAAAATGAGTTAATCAATCTCATTTCTATTGCAACTCGCCAATTAGCAAAATCTCAAAGAACTTTTTTTAAAAAAATAGCGCCCAAAATATTAGTGAATCCCCTAGAAGATAAATCAAATTTTATGAGGATTGCGGAAGATTTTATCAATTCAAAATAATAAGATTTATTTTTAAATAGTCCGTGATACAATTTATTAATGCAAGATCCTTTACACCGATTAAAAATAGTTATTATTTCAGATGGAACTGGTGAAACAGCAACGGCAATTTCTCGAGCAGCGATGGCTCAGTTTAAAGACCGAGAAGTTTATTTCACTCGCTATAAAAACATTCGGGCCACCGATCAAATCGATGCTATTTTTAACGAAGCAGCAATTCACCACGATTTAATTATTTACACGATTGTTTCTCCAAAACTTCGCGAATACATCGCTGAACTTTCTAGAACTAAACACGTTCGTACACTCGATCTTTTAGGTCCTGCCTTAACGGCATTTTCAAATTTTTTCAATCAAGAACCCATGAGTGAGCCTGGTCTTTTACATGCTGTCAATGACGAGTATTATAAGCGTGTTGAGGCAATGGAGTTTACACTAAATCATGACGATGGAAGAAATTTGGCTTCACTTCATTTAGCAGACGTAATCCTCGTTGGTGTTTCACGTACATCAAAGACACCTTTATCAGTTTATCTTTCTCAGCATGGAATTAAAGTAGTTAATATACCAATGATTATGGGCCAACCCCTTCCAGAAGAATTATTTCAAATAGATCAAAGAAAAATATTTGCTCTTACCATTGATCCAAACTCTTTGAGTGAAATTAGAAAAAATCGCTTGCAAAGATTAGGTGCAGACAAGCATCAAGGCGATTATGCCGAGCACTCAAAAATTATTCAAGAAATTGAATGGGCCAACAATATCTTTAAAGAAAATAAAAGATGGCCGGTATTCAATGTTACGGATAAAGCACTGGAAGAAACAGCTGCTGACATTATGAAGCTTTTAAATATGAGAAAAAATAATATTTTTAAGCAGCAAAAAGGCTAGAGTTTTTCACATAGATCAATAGTTTGATCTTCTCTACTAACGGTTACATCCAGTTTTTTCTCAACTTCTTCACCTTTTTTTCTAAAAAGCATTTGATAAGTTTGTGGTTTAGCTCTTCCATTGTCATCGATTAATAATGGAATCGGAATTCCAACTGGATCTTGAATTGGAATGTTGATTTTTCTATTTTCTTCCCAAAGATCAAACTTTAATTCACCCGTGATACAATCTGATGAGGTCATCAAATAAGCATAAGGTACGTTTGGCATTTCAGGAATTTCAATTTCAATAGCGGCTGTATTATCTACTTGAATTTTTTTCACGAAATGCTTTTTACCTTCAGCTTGAACTCGAATGATTAATTCCTGTGTTAGAGGTACAGCTACTCCGTGAATTGGGTCTACATCAGCTATTTCATTATTAATAAAAACTCTCATCTGTTGCTTATCAAAGTGTGTAAAAATAATTCGCCCTTTACCAGATGCAGGTTCTCTCAATTCTTTAAATTTATCTATTGATTCCTTTAAAGATACTTTCGGCTTTTCATCTTTCGGTGCTACAACAACCTCTTGTTCGGATGTCGAAGTATATAAATAAGCTCCAACTCCAAGTAGCAATGCTCCAAGCATAGCAATTTTTTTAATTGGCGAATTTTGCTTTAATTTTGATTTATCAATTTTTTTAATCGAGGTATTCGTACTGTTCTTTTCAACTTTTTCTTTAGAAGAAGTTGCTGGCTTATCAATTTTTTTAATGTTGGCAATGATTGTACTGTTTTGCTCGCGAAGCTTTTTTACTTTTTCTTCTTCAGGATTCGCGATATTGACGCTCGTTTTTTCTCTAACGTTTTGGCTTACACCAGATTTCTTCGTTACAACAGGCTTACTTCTTGAGCGCGTTTTCTTTTCTTCTTTTATTTCATCTTCAAAACCAAAATCTAAAACTTGTGATTTCTTCGGACCTTGTACTTCCGGTTCTTGTGCAGCTGCAGGTGCTGAAGTCCCACCTTCTAGCTCACGCTTTAAATCATCTAAGAATGGTTTAATATCAATTTTACCAAACTCAAAAAGCATTTCCCTATCTTTCATGATATCTTCTTTAAAAAGCTCTTGAGCAAAATAGGCAACGTCTGTTGAGTTAAAATCTGGATATTTAGCGTAGAGAAGTTTCATAAGCGCACGATTCATCTTATCTAAATCTTCGTAACGATTATTTCTATCTTTACTTAATGCTTTTAAAACTATTTCATCTAATTCTTTTGGAACTCTTGGATTAATTGAAGAAGGTGGTGGAACTTTACATTCCTGGATTTTTTTCAATACCGCTAGGTCATTTTTTTCTTGGAAAAGCTTACGCATACAAAGCATTTCCCATAAAGTAATACCAACCGCGAATTGATCGTATCTACCATCTAGTTCTAGCCCTTCTAAATATTCAGGCGCAAGATAAGAAAGTTTACCCTTAATCGTTCCTGCTTGAGTTGCTTCAGAATTGGTTTGAGATTTAGCAATACCAAAGTCAATAACCTTAACTGAACCATCATAAGTTAACATAACGTTATGAGGTGAAATATCTCGGTGAACGATATTGGTTTCTTGACCTGTTAATTTATCTCTAAAAGTATGTGCGTAATATAAACCTTGGCACATTTGAGCCACAATATAAGTTGAAACTTCTATTGGAAAAACAAATTTTCTTTCTTTTAATTTTTCTAAATATTCTTTTAAGTTTCTTCCATCACAATATTCCATGGCAACGAAAAGTTGTCCTTTATGAACTCCATAGTCGTAGGTTTGAATAATATTTGGATGTAAAAGACCAAAGGTAACTTTAATTTCGTCCATGAACATTGTTTTAAATGCTTCATCGGCCGAATACTGAGGCTGAACCATTTTAATCGCAACGATTTTATCGGCCTGTTCACCTAAAAAGCGCGCACGACAAATTTTTGCCATACCTCCATCAACTAAGTGATCGAGGATTAAATACCTGCCAAATCGCTCTCGCTTTTCACTGGACATTATAGATTCTCCTAAACTACCTTCTCGGTAATTTAGGAAAGGACTTTAAATATTTATTTGACTTCTATTTCGCTAAACCCTGGAAAAGAGATACGAAATGGTTTTAAGTTATCTTTTTTACAGACACCAAAAACTTGATACAATCTTAAAGAATTCATATTGGCATCAGGGTGTTGCCAAAGATTGCGCTTAAATTCCATTAATTCCATCTTTTTAAATCCGCTTTTATCTAATTGATCATTCAAAGCAGAGTAAGGAATATTTTTAGTGTCATGTGAATAAGCCAGCATTAAATAAAAATTCTGACACTTTGAAATTTCTGATAATTCATCTTTTGATAGCCAAAAATTAAAACCAGACTGCTCAGGTATTTTTCCAATCAGTACTTCAAATTGCAAAGTAAGCTCATGATACCAAGAGTAGCGATTAAGAATTAAATCTTCTTTCCATTCTTGATTTTGAAAAACTCCATTTCTGATGGGTAGTTCACCTTGTTGAATGGTATTTTTACTAAGATTACTGCAAGAGAAAGTAAAAACCAAAGCTACCATTACAATAATTTTATTCATGTTCTTTAATCCAATTTAAAATATCTTCATAAACTATTACCGACTCTTTCTCATTATACAAATCATGCTTGAAATTTGCATAGACTTTTTTTGTTAAAAGTCCCTTTTTGAGACCTTTATGAAAGTAATCGATCCCATTGGTATAGATTTTAGGATTATTTTCACTAATGAGCGACATAACCGGAACATCTAGGAAATAAGAATCCTGATAAACTGACTGTGATTTTTTCATAAAAATCTTAAAAGTTTGAAGAGTTGCTCCATGGACGATCAATGGATCTGATTCTATTCTTGAAATTTTCTTAACATCTGAAGTTAAATCTTTAGAGTCATATAATTTATAGAGCTTGGTATGATTTAGAATATATTTTAGAGAAGACCAAGGGGTAAATTTTAAAAATACATTATTAAAATTTAATATAAAATTTGAGATGATTAAACCATGTATCGGAATTTTTAGTTTATTTTCAAAGTGAGTGTAAAGCTCTAAACTAAGTAAGCCTCCTGCTCCTTGTCCTAAAAAAAAGATTTTTTCATATTGTGTAAAATCGATTTTTTCTAAAACATTTAAATAATCAAAAATCAATTCATTCATACTTTCAATATGTCCTCGGTTACCTGAACTCAAACCATGCCCCAACATATCAATTGCTATGACATCTATATTTTCCGTTTTATCTAAAATGTATTTTGAAAAATCTTGAAAAGACTCGTGGTAACCGCCGATGTCATGAAAAGCAAGAATTAAGGTTTTTCTAGAACCTTTACTCCACTTTTTTAGAAAGAAAGATTTATAGCTCCCAGTGATAGATACTTGAGAGTTAAATTCTTCTTCCTTTTCTGCATTCCATTTCGCAGTTGGATTATTCATGGGCATTTAAATTTTTTAAAACGACATCGCTATTTAAAATTATTTTGGCTTGAAATCTTTGATTTTTTGCATCTACATCTATTACAACTAGTTCAACTTTGGTATTTAAACTATTTAATCCTAACTGCAAATCTCCAGAAATTTTCTCATCTTCTTTCGGCATAGATTTACCATTCAAATAGATTCGATGATGATCTCCAACGGTGAAAAAATAGTATTTAATCTCGCCATTTCTTTCCGTAAGGATAAATAGTGGTTTAAGAATATTATGGGGCAAGCTGAATTCTCTATCCTTGCCAAAAAATGGTGTAAACAAAGGTATAGAACCTAAACTCACCCATTCATTTAAACCTAATGTTGTAATATATGTCTTTGAGTTAATTCTTTTTTTATTAAAAGCTTCTCTGAGTTCAATGAGAGAATATGGTCCAAAAAAATTTTTTACCAATTGGTTTCTATCTGTCCCAGTGCAAATAAAAAATCTTTCCTCTGAGTAATCTAGCGTTTCCCAGTCTAATTCATTTACATCATATCCTTCTTCTTCTACTACTGTTTTTTCTTCAACAACTTCGGCCACTTCAGTTACTTCTCTTTCAGTACTGGTGTTATCTAAAAATTTATTTTTAAGTTCTTCAACATTTTTTAATTTTTCCCAATTCGCAAAACCTTTTTTCCATACATAAGTCTCAAGAGAAATATCTTCTTTAAAAAAGAGTTCCCTTAGCTTGTTTTCATCTATCGGTCCGACTCTTTCAGTTCCATCAACATAATACCAACCGACCATTTCAGACTCCTTAAAAATTAATAATCTTTAATACCATTTTAACCTTTCGAAATCACATGAGAAGTCACTAAAATATTTTCCTAGTCTGATCGCAGAGAAGCTCACTCAAGATATTTTTAATAAGACCGAAAAGTATTACGATAAACCCTTTTAGTAAGGTAAAGAAAATGAAAGCTTTTAACTATTTTTTTACACTTCTTTTAATCATGTCTTGTGCAAAAGAAGAATTTCAAACTATAAAATCTGGACAAAACGCCAGCATAAGCCAAGTGACAACGTCTTCTAACAAACTGTGCTCTCAACATACTTTAGTTAAACCTAAAGTGGATATCTTAATGATTTGGGATAACTCATCTAGTTTCAACTTTGTGACAAGTGCGACTAAATCCGCTATGACGAATTTAATTACTTCAGTTTCTGAAGGTTTTGATTACCATTTATTAAATGCCCCATTAGTTCCAGCAGAAACGGGTGCGACGTTTGAAATGAGCCTTGTTGCCTCTGACTCATCAAGCGTTAGTGGCAATGCCGTCGGAATTTTAAAATCCAAAGATCAAGCGGTGGCAACACTGGCATTTTCTCAAGGCAACGGAAGTACAGAGCGCGGAATTGATCGAGCTGTACAAATAATTGAGAATAATCGAAGTAACGGAATTTTTAGAGATGGTGCTTATACAATTATCGTTGTGATGTCGAATGAAGATGATAAGGGTTGTGAGCTTCAATATGGGTATAATTCATGTACCAGTTATGATCGAAATGCATATCTTGCACCTAAAAAAGAGAAACTTTTATGCTTAAGAGGAAATGCTAGTGGCGTGAATTGTTCTGGAACAACTTCATTAAATTCATCTATGATGAGATTTATTACTATTGCCCCACTCACGATGTGCTCAAGTGGTTTAAATAAAATTAACAATAACTATAAGACAGTTTCTAAATTTCTTTATGAAGCTCCTTATACTAATGGATGGCCTACTTCAAACGATCACCTAAATCCTGAAATAGCCGGATATTTTGATAGTTACAATATTTGTACCATCGACTTTTCTCATATCTTTGATGGAGTCAATTCCGCTATTAAACAAACACTTATCAAGCATGTTTACAATTTTTGGCCGGTGGCTTCAACGAGTGCTTCGGTTGATCCAGATACCATTCGCGTGGTTCGCGATGACGGAAAAGTTTTAGTAAACAGAACCAATGAATCAAGCCCTAGTGATGGTTTTGCTTATATTGGTAATCAAGTGAATCATGCCACCAGAAGTTATCCTACTGCAGGAGAACCTTACACTGGTAAAATGATTCAATTATTTGGTTCAAATGATAATGACTTAATTGTTTACCCAAGATGCTTAACTGTGACTTATAGTGAAGTGAAATCACAATATGGGTACATTTATCTGCAAAATGGACAACCTTATGTTCCATCAATCGAAGTTCGAATCAATGGAGCGACCGTTCCACAAAGTACAACTGATGGATGGCAATATATGGGACTTCAATACACTTCAAGTCTTGATAGTCAGTACAAAGTGGCCAATATGCCGGCTGGAACTGTTTCAGGTTACTTTATAAAACTTAACGGAAGTTACCAAGTGAACAATTCACAAGGTGTTAGTATTCAAGTTTACTATTCTTCTGTTGCTAATTAATTGTCTTTATTTTTGGCTTTAGCATCGTTGAGACGATTAATGGCGTTCATGAACTTAACGACTGGAAACATCTTGTTTAGATAATCGATATTAACCATGGCAGATATTTTTCCATCGTCTGCCATCTTATATTCTCCACAAAATTTAGCCAATCTTGCAGCTTGGAAATCATCTAGTGTTATTCCCATATTATATTCTTTAAAGTAATTAGCGATTTTTGATAAATCAACTTCCACTTGACCATTTTCCGGAGTTAACTCTCGCGTTTGATCAACCACTTTAGATAAAAATTTCTCGCATTTATTAGAGATATGCATTTTCTTATCTTCTCGAAGCATTCTTTGAGTATTAAAAAATGCTTGGAGTGTTTTAAAAAATTCAATATCCGTCACTGACAAAATTTTTGTTCCCTGTTCCTCATCTGTCACTGAAGTCATGATCTTTTCAGCAATAAAAAGTTGCACCATCTCTTCTAACTTCACTTCTTGAATATTGAAAATATCGACTACGTATTGCTTTAGTTTGTTCATCGGAAGAGAAACTTTATCACCGTTTACTTCTGACATAGACTTATAACAAAAATAAAAAAGGGAAAGCAGTTTCACCACTTCTGATAATTGAAAAAATTTATAATCGGAAGAATAGCCCACAGAATTACTTTCGAGTTCTCGAACGCGTTCATTACTTTTTCTTAAACGATCGGCAAGAGTGTTAATTAAAGTTTTAAACCATGGGTTTAATGCCGTCATGGTTTTTTCAAGTGCTACAAATGAAATCTCGATGACTTCTGTTGGCGCGATCGCCGAAGCAGAGGCACTTCTTTTTCTTGAATTAGGATCAAAGTAAGCCATTTCTCCGATCACTTCACCTGAGCGAAGAACGGCGATGTCGACAAAACCTTTTCCTTTTGGTCTAAAAAGTCTTATCTGGCCTTTTTGAATAATGAACATTGAATTTGCTTCATCACCTTCATTAAAAAGCACTTGACCAGGTTGTAAAATTTTTAATCCAGATTTTTTTTGCCCAGTAGAAGTTGATGTCGCTGTCACTATTTCATCCCTATAATCTTTCGATGATAAGCGCGAGTGCCTCTCCACCACCAATACAAATCGAAGCCATTCCGTATTTCGATTTATTGTTTTCCATCGCATTCATAAGTGTCACAACAATTCTTGTTCCACTACATCCGATAGGGTGTCCAAGACTAACGCCGCCTCCATACACGTTAACTTTCTTATGATCTAATTTTAACTCTTTCATGGCCGCTAGTGCAACTACTGCAAAAGCTTCATTTATTTCAAACAAATCAATTTGATCAAGTTTTAGATTAGCTTTAGTTAAGGCTTTTTTCATCGCCTCTACAGGGGCAGTGGTAAACCAAGTTGGATTTTGAGCATGACTAGCATGAGAAACTATTTTAAATTTTGCCTGATTTTTATATTCTTCCCCTGCTAAAACAATCGCCGCAGCTCCATCGTTAATAGTTGAGGCATTAGCCGCAGTAATAGTACCGGCTTTATCAAAAGCTGGTTTTAAGCTTGGAACTTTTTCAAAATTTGCTTTTCCCGGACCTTCATCAGTGGCAACAGTGGTGTCGCCTTTTGGACCTTTAATTGTCACGCTGGCAATTTCTTTATTAAAAATCCCATCAGCAATAGCTTTTTGCGCTCGCTTGAATGATTCAATGGCAAACTGATCTTGCTCTTCTCTTGTTGTATATTTTTTTGCCGCTTCTTCCGCGCATACACCCATTGCGACACCTTGATAAGCATCGGTCAAACCATCAAAAGTCATGGCATCTTTTAAATTAGCATCACCAAACTTTATTCCGGTTCTTGAATTTAATAATAAATGTGGAGCTAAAGACATATTTTCCATTCCACCTGCAACAACTAATTTATTATCACCAGATGAAATTGTTTGCAGGGCCATGATGATTGTCTTCATTCCTGAACCGCAAACTTTGTTCACCGTTGTACATGGAACTGATTCTGAAAGGCCGGCATAAATAGCTGCTTGTCTAGCAGGTGCTTGTCCTACACCACTGGTTAAAACATTTCCCATAAAAACTTCATCAACTAAAGATTTATCAATTTCTGCTTTTTTTAAGGCCGATTCAATCGCCACTGCTCCAAGTTTTGGCGCAGGAACAGTTGATAATGATCCCATAAAACTTCCGTTTGGTGTTCTCGATCCAGATAATATATAAACGCTCATAATTTCTCCTTTATTTTCTTAAAAATTTTCTAGGATTATAGCTTCATTCATTCACTTTTTAAAGAAACTTAGGTATAGCTTATGTTGAAAAAGAGCTTACTTAAGGAGTCTACATGTTGAGTCGAAAAGAGCATGATATTGCGCCAATCTATCTTCCGAAAGTTTGGACTGATGAAGTAAAGCAAATTTTACTCAATGTTTATGGTGATAGATGTCTCGATGACGACAAAACTTTTGAAGTTTTCGCCCTAACCTATCCTTCAGAAGTTTTACTTTTTATTTCTTATTTAGACACAGAAAATATTAAAAGCCCGGTAACTCTATCTTTGTCGGTCGATTTAAATGAGGCCACCAGCTCGACCAACTCGAAAAAATTATTAGATACTTTAGTTAACGTAGCCGGTGAATATTTTGATATTTATTTTACTGAACAAAGAAATTCCGAAGAACTTTGGGATGGATATGTTTATGATTGGGAAGAAGAAGAAAGAAATAAATTAACTTTTTTCTACAAAATCAATCGCGAAAATGTCGCTCTGGCTATCGAAGCCAATAAGCTCCTAGAAGAATTTTAAGAAGAATTTTAAGAAGAATTTTAAGACGAATTTTAAGACGAATTTTAAGACGAATTTTAAGACCAAAAAAAAGCCTTCATATGAAGGCTTTTAAAATTTTCTCATTATTCATCAAATGAAGGTTTAACAACCTTAGTTTCAAATGCAATATCTTGATCATCATCTAACAATTCATCATCTTCAAATGAATCTAATTCAGCTTCATCTGTTTCGATGTCTAAATCTTTTAGGATATGATTGAAAGCTTTATCATCAGCAAGATCTGAGATAATTGATTCTAAATATTTGATCGGGTATTTTCTGGTTAATTCTTCAATGATTTTAGCTAATCTTCCGTCAGTTAAAATCATATCCTTTTTCTTAATATCTTTCCAAAATTTAATATAATGATATCGACAATATCCACCAGTCGTCGCTGGGTTATCACAACCTCTTACGGTACACTCATCAGATTCAATTTTAAATAAATCCATATTTCTAAGTGAAGCAAAAATATCATCTAGCTTAAAATCTTCCGACAAAGAAAGAATTTCTTCAGCTAAATTTTCTTTGATGTCTTCATCTATGCCAGTTTTCTTTTTTCTAACAGGAATTTCAAGATCGATATCTTCATCAAAAACCATTTTGGTTTTTGTTGGTTTCTCGAAATCTTCGTCATCTCCTTCTTCTTCACCGCTTAATTTTTGCATTTGAGCTAATATTTCATCTTCAAATGAATCGCCGCCGCCTTTCTTTTTATTTTTAGCAGCTTCTTTTTCCGCTTTTTTGGCTTCTTTCTCTTTAACTTTTAAAAGTTTTGCCGCTTCTTTAGCGTTAACTTTATCTTGCTTTTCTTTTTCTTTTAAAAGCCTAGCTGCTTCTTTTTGTTTTTCTTTTAAAAGTTTGGCTTCTACTTTCGGATCTTTTTTTGATTTCGTTTCAACTTTTTTCGCTTGAACACCTTTTTTATTTAAAAAAGAAGTTTGAACGACTTTGCCTTTAGCTTTTTTTGGATCAACTTTTGCTTGAACTTTACCTTTCGCCTTAACAATGGGAGCTTTTTTAGCTGTAGCAGGTTTAGCTTTAACCGGAGCTGCTTTTTTTACAGGAGCAGGTTTAGTTTTTGCGACAGCTTTTGCTTTTGCCACTGGCTTAGCTTTAACTGTTGGTTTAGCTTTGCCCTTTACCGGAGCTGCTTTCTTGGCAGGAGCTGCTTTTTTTGCAGGCTTTTGAGTTTTTTTCATACCTAAATTCTCCAAAATTTTTTTTATCATAAAATAATTATTAATTAATTTCTTTTAATTCATTTGCCGCAATAACAATTCTTTGAATTTCTGAAGTCCCTTCATAAATTTCCGTGATCTTTGCATCTCTAAAATGGCGCTCACATGGATATTCTTTGCTGTAGCCGTTTCCACCTAAAACTTGAATCGCTTTCGTTGTAACCCACATTGCCGCTTCAGAAGAAAAAACTTTAGCTTGAGCAGCTTCTTTTGAATATGGTAGGTGATTATCTTTTAAATAGCTCGCATGCATAATTAAAAGTTTTGAAGCAGCAATCTTGGTCGACATATCTGCCAACATAAACTGCACAGCTTGCAGTTCAGAAATCGGTTTTCCAAATTGGATTCTTTGTTTTGAGTAAGCTTTGGCATATCTAAAAGCTGCTTCAGAAATACCCAACGCCTGAGCGGCAATTCCAATTCGCCCACCATCTAAAGTAGAAAGTGCAATTTTAAAACCTTTTCCAACTTCACCAACAACATTGGTTTTCGGAACTTTTACTTTATCCAACCAAATTTGAGCTGTAGAAGAACCTTTAATTCCCAATTTATCTTCCACTTTTTGAACTTTAAATCCTTCCCAATTAGACTCAACAATAAATGCTGTAATCCCTTTGTGATCATTAGTTTTAGTTGTCTTAGCTAAAACTAAAGCGATGCCCGCATCGCGACCATTTGTGATCCAATTTTTTACACCTGATAATTCATAGTAATCACCTTTATCTTCAGCAAAGG
>JACCDQ011467243.1_pt1 | contig 19684 bp, 16 predicted proteins | sample 7446031 | NCBI WGS metagenome assembly JACCDQ01 (sample SAMN15323442, study PRJNA562643) | freshwater metagenome | isolation source: river surface water | place: USA:Blue River Watershed | collected 2017-08-17
ATCCGCCTTAAAAACGCAGGAAGAAATTCAGTATTTGGTTCAAGAATTGTTCAAAACACCGAATCCTCAGTTCACATTTGATGGAAAACAAATATTTATCACATTGGGTCCAGATGCTATATTTGACCTGTTTCAAAAATCAAAAAAATCATGATTCCTAATTTACCACCCGCACTCAAAAATATCCTGATAATCATGATATTAGGCGCAATGGCTCAAACGGCTTTGCCCAATATTGGCATCGATCCATATCAATGGTATTTGTATTATCCCGACAGCTCCAACTTCAGAATCTGGCAGTTGGTAACCCACATTTTTTGTCACGGGGGATTCTCACACATCCTGTTCAACGCCATTGCCTTGTTTTCCTTCGGAATGGTGGTGGAATACCGTTTGGGAACGATGCGTTTCTTAAAGTTATTCTTTATCAGCGGATTAGGCGCTGTTTTATTGCATTTTTCGTGGATTGGATATCAGGTTTTTTCGCAAGCAGGAACGTTTTTCCCGAATTACGCAGCGGGACAAGATTTTGTGCAATATCCACCCATGTTGGGTGCAAGTGGAGCGCTATATGGCGTGATGACCGCATTTGCAGTTTTATATCCGGAAGAACGCATGATTTTCTTGTTCATTCCCTACCCGATCAAGGCAAAATTCTTGGTTCCAGGCATCATTGCCATCGACGTAATTTTCGGATTTTTGGATTTGGAATCCGATAATATTGCTCACTTTGCGCATATTGGTGGTGCACTTTTGGGATTCATTGTGGTAAAATTTTGGCAGCGTAAAAACACCTATGTTTAACAGCAGAAGAGGCCGTTCTTGGGACGGTGGCAACTCATTCTTTCGTTTTCGATCGCAACCCTTTGGTCCTTATCCAACAGCGGTAACGCATCTGATTTGGCTGAATGTATTGGTTTTTCTGGGGATATTTATTCTAAAAATTATTCCCGCTTGGGGCTCATGGAGATCCATGAGCGATGCATTGGTCCATTATTTATCGTATCGTCCAGCGGACTCCATAGTGCTCAACTTACATTCATTCATTACTTCGATTTTTATTCACGGAGGACTGTTTCACATTTTGGGGAATATGCTCTGGCTCTATTTTATTGGAATCATTCTTGAAGATTTAATCGGTAAAAAACACATTTATCGATTGTTTTTAGGTGGAGGAATTGCTGGAGTAGCACTCTACGCTTTGGTCAGCTTTTTTAATGGAAGTGTGTATCCATTGATAGGTGCTTCCGCAGGTATATCCGCTATACTTATAGCAACTGCATATTTCACACCACATTACCGTTTAATGCTCTTCGGCGTTATTGAAGTGGAATTGCGCTGGATTGTTATTGCTAAAATTGTTTTCGATGTTTTGGGGATGTTCGGTTCGATGAATTCAGGAGGGTATCAAGCCCATATTGGGGGTTACCTATTCGGTTTGGCCTATATTACAGAAATAAAAGGGGTTTGGAACCTTCCAAAATTGCGTTTAAAGCCTGAATCAAAACCCAAGCGTTCCGCCCATGTTTCGATCAACAATCAAAGTGGACCCAGCCAAGATGAAATTGATCGAATCCTCGATAAAATCAGTTCAGGAGGATACGATAGTCTTTCGAAAAAAGAAAAAGAAACTTTATTTTCAGCAAGTAAAAAGAAATGAGCGTTTTGGTGAAGTTGTTCAATATGGTCATATTTCCAGTAACATTAGTTATTGGTATACTCCTATTGATCAGCGGACAAACTCCCAATGTTTCACCACTCATAAGTTCCGACTTACCCTTGCTGGGATTGGCATTTCCCGTTCTGTTTTTAATTAACTTCTTACTCCTGTTGTATTGGCTGATCCAATTAAATTGGAAAACGCTGTTCCCAGCGGCATTTTTATTTCTGAATTTAGGACAAGCAAGTTTGTATTTTCAATGGAATTCTAAATTGGATTTCCCAGCACCGGATGATGCCGTTCAAAAAGTTAAAGTGGTAAATTACAACGTAGGTTTGTTCGGTCATTTTTCAGAATCATGGACATTTGATTCCGTTTGTGAAATCTTGATTCAACAAGATGCCGATGTTATCTGCTTGCAAGAAGTTTATGCAAAAACAGGCTCATTGGAAGCGCAAATGATGCGTTTAAAAAAGGCTACCAATAAAAAATATGCTGCCGTCTATAAATTGAATAAAAAACGACAATACGGAATGGTAATTTTATCGGATTTCAAAATTGATCGTTGGAAACGAATTAAATTCAAAGACCAATCCGGAAATATGGCCATGTATGCAGATTTAATCTTAGATTCAAAAGCCTCCAAAGACGAAGATTCAAAAGAAGGAAAATTACGAGTTTACAACGTGCATTTGCAATCGTTCCGATTTAACAAAACCGATTATAAAACCATCGAAAAAGTAAAAAATGATTCGAATTTATTGGAATCTGAAACCGATGGTTTAATACAACGAATGAAAATGGCCTACATCAAACGTGCAACCCAAGTAGAAATACTTCACAAGAATATCCAAGATTGTCAACTAAATAAAATCGTGGTTGGCGATTTCAATGATGTCCCCGTAAGTTATTCTTATCGTACTATATCTACTGGACTCAATGATGCTTTTATTGAGAGAGGCAATGGATTAGAAACTACTTACAAAGGTCCATTTCCGAGTTTCAGAATTGACTATGTACTATATTCTGATCCTTTAATTTGCGAACAATACGAAAGCTTCGAAGAGGTTCCCGGTGATCATAAAATGATTACTGTAAAATTCAATTCGGGTGTGGAATTGAATCCCTTGCCTTAAAATTTTCAAGTTATAATTCTGAAACACAATCAGAAAACATACACAATATTAGGTGCTTGATTTAGGCAATACCAAGTATTCTATAACAACATCTCCAGGAATCCGATGATTACTGCTGTCCGCTACTCATACGCTGCAATTCCATGATGGTTCTGCGAGCAGCATAAAACTCGGGTTCAGCATCCAATGCTTTTTTCAATGATTCCGCTGCACCTATTACATTTCGTTGAGCATTTTTAATCAGTGCATCCAAATAGTAAAAAGCAGCTGCTGCATTAACATTTTCAGTAATTTGGGCTTGAATGTGCTCCATTTTAACCTTCTTATTCGAAATATCTGCCAACTTCAATGAGCTTTGAACCATGGAATCAGCTACACCAATTTTATTTCGAGCAATTTCAATAAAAGTCATATCCCAGTAATATGTCATGTCTCCGGTTTCCTTCCACATTTGTGCGAACATATCAAAAGAAGCGGTATCCTTTCCTTCCTCGAGCAAAAGTTTCGCTTTGATGTCCCTCAAAAACAAATTATTGGGATTCAATTTCAATCCTTCTTCAGCATAATACTTAGGGGTAGCAGGGTTTCTAACTGCACCCGGAGTAACCCGGTAGAAATAGTGATAATATGCCAGGGTATCGTATGCCCATTTACCAATGGATGAATCGTTTGCCAACCACAGTGTCAATGAAGAGATTACGGTTTCTCGGTCCTTACTTTTGGAAGCCATGGTATATGCTTTTTCCATGGAATTGGAGCTGTTTTTTGAAGAGTCACAAGAGCTTAATGCAATTGAAAATGCAACAACTGCCAACAAGAAATAGTTCGATTTTTTCATTAACATAAAAACAAAAGTAAGGAATTTCAATGGATCACTGACGTCTTTTATAATTTACTTAAAACGATTTCGGCTTCAACGGAATCGAATTTTAAGAAAATGAGAATCCAAAATTATATTGCTGTCAAAAAACAACGTCACTCCGAGCTATCTAATTTATTTGAGCTATCTAATTTAAATGTTCTGCTAATCTCAGTAGCTCACCGCCATTAAAAAAACAACTGCAAATTAAAAATTTGCAACAGACTCAAGCAGTTTATGCAGCATGAACACGCTTGAGATTAAACTCATCTTTTAATACATGATAAGCCATTTCTGCATAGTATGCCAATGCATCTATAATGGACTTCAAATCCGAAGAATTGAACTGACTTCCAGATATTCGATAAGAAATTACCACGATATTATCTTTGGGATTGTATGAAAACTTGCCCGATAATAGATTCAAATTAACAACCAATAACTCCTCCAAAAATTCAGCCCTTTTCACAGTAGGCGCATAACAAAATGGAATAGTAACTTGAAAAATACTGGCATCTTCCTTGAATATAAAGTAGTTCCAGGGCGTAGATTGTTCATCCTTCCAAGCATCAATATATACAGGCATCTCATCTTTCAAAAGTACCCATTGACCTTGATCATCTGATTGAGCATCTTCTTGACTCAAACCCATGGATTGGATTCCTTCAGCTACTTTATGAATCAATTCGGTTAATTCCATTCTGCAAAGTTACGAATTACTTCGGTAAGGTTTTTTGTACCTTAATACATTACGTTATGTAATTTCAAAAGGCAATTACCTAGCAAAAACTTATTTTCTAAAAGTCCGTTTCTTTACACAACAAATTGATGTTTCGACTCATTCTATTTGTATGTTTCAGCTCATTCTATTTGTTTGATTCATATTTCGTCGTAAATTGCAGAACTTAGTGTACAATTGACACCATATAAACATCACCCATAAAATCACATACAAAGCACTATTTTTAAATAAAATAATAACCCGATTCTGGCTAATAATTTTACCGAATCGGAATACCATTTAAACTGAAAAAATACCCATGAATAAAAAATTCCACCATTATTTTTTAGCAATCAGCTTAGTAACAAGCCTATTCGCTTGTCAATCCCCCAAAAAAAATGAGGAAATTCAAAAACCATTCTATGCGCCCGAATGGTCTAAAAATGCAGTAATCTACGAAGTAAATGTACGACAGCATTCCAAAGATGGAAGCTTCAATTCTGTTACTCAAGATATTCCCCGAATTAAAAATTTAGGTGCAGATATTTTATGGCTTATGCCCATCCATCCCATAGGAAAAAAGAACCGTAAAGGCGGTTTGGGTAGTTATTATAGCGTACAAGATTACAAAGGAATCAATCCCGAGTATGGTAATTTGGATGATTTTAAAAAATTAGTAAAAACCGCTCACAATAACGGCATGAAAGTAATCATAGATTGGGTAGCGAATCACACTGCTTGGGACAATCAGTGGATTATTGATCATCCAGAATGGTATGCTAAAGATACAGCGGGAAATATTGTTACACCTTGGGATTGGACCGATGTAGCAAAGCTAAACTTTGAAAATAAGGAACTCAGAAAAGCCATGATAGAATCTATGGAATATTGGATTAAAGAGGCCGATATTGATGGGTTCCGATGTGATGTGGCTTTCATGGTGCCTGCTGATTTCTGGAAAGAAGCACGTGCTGAACTCGAAAAAACCAAACCCGTATTTATGTTAGCGGAAATGGAGGCACAAACTGAAATCAGCAAAGACTTTAAAGCCTATTACGAAAATGCATTCAACGCGAACTACGCATGGGCTTTCCATGGAACAGCTCATGAAGTGGCAAAGGGTAAAAAATCCGGTGCCGATTTCATGAAATACTTGGATGAAAATTACAAGCAAATTCCTCAAGATGTCTATAAAATGCATTTCATCACCAACCACGACGAAAACACTTGGAACGGCACAATAGATGAAAAATTTGGAAATCAATGGAAAAAATGGTCCATGCTTTGCTACACACTTCCCCAAAGTTTACCTTTGATATACAGTGGTCAAGAAGCGAATAACACCAAGCGACTGGAATTTTTCGAAAAGGATCCTATCGTTTGGGGAGATACTTCTCAATACGCTTGGTACCGCAAAATGAACCACATCAAGCATAGCTATTCCGCATTAGACAATGGATCTTGGGGCGCCAAAACGAATTGGCTTCAACTCCCTCAAGAATTAGAGAATAAAATTATCGCTTTTGAACGAATCAATAAAGACGGAAACGGAGTTTTGGTTTTGGCTAATTTGACCAATGAAAAAATCGATTGTACCAACTTAATAGCGCCAAACAGTAGTTTTACCAAACAAGTATTGGTTTCTGAAAATGTGGATTTTGCAAAAACTCAAAGTGTACCTGCTATACTTAAAGATGCCACTTCGTTTGTATTGATTGAAATCCAAAAATAAATAAACCCCCGTTTTTGATTTATTGTCATCAGTTAAATATTCCAATTTAAACTCCGAACCAACATTCCGTTAAAGAATCAACTCATGCAAAGCACCTATTCCTCCGCAAAGCCTAAATTATCCATTACCCAAATCATAAACATGAGCATTGGTTTCATGGGAATTCAATTTGGTTGGGCACTACAAATGGCCAACATGAGTGCCATTTACGAATACTTGGGAGCCGAACCCGATAAATTGCCCTTTTTATGGCTGGCAGCCCCGCTTACGGGACTTATAGTGCAACCCATTATTGGATATTGGAGCGATAGAACTTGGCATCCCAAACTAGGAAGAAGGCGACCCTTTTTCTTGGTTGGTGCAATTTTAAGTTCCATTGCATTGATTTTTATGCCGAATAGCTCTTCGCTTTGGATGGCAGCAGGACTTCTTTGGATTTTGGATTCATCGATCAACATTTCCATGGAACCCTTCCGTGCATTTGTTGCAGATAAACTCCCCGAAGAACAACGAACTTTAGGATTCTCCATGCAAAGTTTATTCATTGGATTGGGATCAATTGTTGCCAGTTCACTGCCTTGGATTCTTTCACATTGGTTTGGAATTACCAACAAAGCCGAGTCCGGAACCATCCCTTTCAACGTAAAAATTAGCTTTTACATCGGCGCTGCTGCGTTTCTCACTTTTGTATTGTACACGGTATTTACCACAAACGAATATCCTCCAGCAGAATTAAACAACCGCGATAAAGTGAGCGAATCAAAAAAAGGGTTTGGAGCTGGTTTGGTTGAAATTACACATGCTATAACTCACATGCCCAAACGCATGCGGCAGTTGGCATTAGTTCAATTTTTAACTTGGCCAGGATTATTTCTCATGTGGTTCTATTACACACCTGCTGTGGGTCGTTTCATTTACGGTGGAGATCCCAATGGTGCACCTGAGTTAAAAGAATTATACACCCGAGGAACCGAATTTGCTGGTCTCACCTACTCCTTTCAAAACATCATTACGTTCTTGTTCGCATTTGCAATTCCCTTCATTGCATCCAAAATCAAAAACAAATATACCCACATGTTGTGCTTGTTCATTGGTGGCGCTGGACTACTCAGCATTCAATTTATATCGCACGGAAATGTATTGATGCTGTACGCTGTAATGGGAGCAGTGGGAATTGCTTGGAGCAGTATTTTATCTATGCCTTACAGTATGTTGAGCGGTTGTCTTCCGGAGCAAAAAATTGGAATTTACATGGGAATTTTCAACTTTTTCATCGTACTACCCGAAATTATTGCCGCATTGTTTTTCGGTCCAATCATGGAAAATGTGCTTCACAACAACCAAATTCACGCTGTAATGGTGGGAGGCGGCCTGCTAATCGTTGCCGGAATTTTAACTGTTCGAATTAAGGAGTAATTTAAAAATATCCCTAAAACAACACACTAAATACTGTTGTATTCGAGTTGGTTTTGTTCAAACGGCTTTAATAAAATTGAGGCTTACTGTAGATTGATTATTTCTAAACAAGCCAGCTCGTCATTTATGATAAAGTCTTTGATAGATTCAAGATGTTTTCTTAACAAAACCTCTATGTTTGGGGAAGTTTGATTTTGCGTTCTGATCCAAACTATTTTAGGAGGATGTCCCCAAATCAAAGAAAAATCATAGAAATCCGCATCAAAAGTAACTATTGTATAATCGTTTTCTTTTGCGTAATTCCAAATTTGCGCATCTGTAAAATTCTCGATACCTAAGCTTCTAACTTGTTTAGAATCTGGCAAAATATCCCTAACCAACGCAACTAACCTGTGTGAAATATTTTGATCGAATAATAGTTTCATGAAGCAATTCCCAAATGATCCTCACGATTGGCCGCATAAAGTAAACAGGCGTTAATTTGTTCATCATTTAATTCAGGAAAGTCAGATATTATTTGTTCCCGGGTTAGACCATTAGCAAGCCAATTTAAAACATCAGCTACTGAAATTCTAGTACCCTTAATAACTGGCCTACCAAACCGTTTATTTGAGTTTATTTCAATGTGATGCTTGATGTCCATAGTATTTACGAATTTCGATAATAAATCTGAGTTAAACAAACAGTATGGCCAAGGCTTAATTAATTTTTGATTTGGATGTAGAACTCTTGGAGAATTTCCACATCAACAATCCAAATAACGCAGTGCCAAGTCCCATAAGGGATTCGGTTGTTTTATCATTCATGAAAAACCAAGCAACGGTACCTGTCATCACAATGAAAATTATAGGAGTGAATGGATATCCAAAAGCTCTATAGGTAGAAGGCTTTCCATGGGTAAATCGCATTTTTATCATGCCAAAAACAGTGAGCAATGTAAATAAACTCAATGTAAAAGCTACATAATAAATTAAGGATTCAAAATCCATCGTAAACAACATAATTAAGCTCATTGCTCCTTGAAAAATTATGGCATTCTGAGGCGATCCTTGATTGTTTTCTACAGCCAATATTCTTCCCACGTTCATTCTTTCAAACATGGATTTCAAAACACGTGGACCGGTAAAAATCATACTACTAATGGTAGAAACCAACAATATGCTGATGATTCCACCCATCAAACTTCCAATTGCATTGCCAAAAAGGGCTTGAGCCGCCACCAATCCAACCTCCTTCTTGCCTACCAAATTTCCCCAATCGGTTGAAAACATAAAAACATAGTTTAACAAAAGGTATAAAACCATTACCACCAGGGTTCCCAATACAATACTTCGGGTTAAATTCTTGTGCGGATCTTTTACGCTTCCAGCGATATAAGCCGTGGCATTCCAGCCACTATAAGCGAATGAAACCCAAACCAATCCAATGGAAAACGCAGGCATGAACCATGTACCACTCCAGATTTCATTCCACGATTCTATGGAAGGCAGAAAAGAAACCACCTCATTTCCACAGGTTAAAATCTGGGAAGAATCGCGAAAAATAAAACCAAAAACTACAAAAGTTAAAATAATAATCACTTTTGCTAAGGTGGAAATTCGCTGGAAAAAAAGTCCCCACTTCACACTTTTAATGTGGATGAAAGTGATACCTATAATAACAAAAGCACCCATCCATTTTCCCCAAAGACTTCCATCCCCAGAAAAACCCAAAATGCCTTCTATATATGCGCCTAAGGCGAGAGCGGCTCCAGCAACGGGCGCTGTAAATCCAACGGTAGTACTTACAAATCCGGCCATAAAACCAATGGATGGATGAAACAATTCAGATAAAAAATAAAACTCTCCTCCATCTTTGGGCATTCGATTGGCCAATTCCGCATAACAAAACGCTCCGGTAAGGGCAATCAATCCCCCAAAAACCCACAGCATAAGCAGGGTAAAACCATTCTGAATACTAAATAACTGATATCCCAAACTGGTAAAAACCCCCGTTCCCACCATGTTTGCCACTACAATGCTTGTAGCTGACCAAAAATCAATTGTACGCTTTGAATCTGAGCTCATTGAAACCTCAATATTACGAAGGAATTTGTGAACTTTATCTCATTCAACAACTAATGTCAAGGATAAACTATGGACTACTTTTTGCATTTTTACAACTTTTACTCCTGAATCCCAGCTTTTTTCGATCTAATTTGCGGAAAATCAAAATACTTCATCCTCAATTATCCTAAACTTCGTTGTTGCTTTGCTATGAAAGCACTTATTTTGCTGTATGATTTCTAACGATCCCCGTTTTTTAACCATCGACATACACACGCATATTCTTCCATCTGATTTACCTAAATGGAAGGAGAAATTTGGATACGGCGAGTTCATAACACTCGAGCATCATAAACCGTGTTGTGCAAAAATGATGATGGATGGTGATTTCTTTCGAGAAATTGAGAACAATTGTTGGGATGCGGATCAACGAATTCATGAATGCAATAATTTTCATGTCGATGTTCAAGTTTTGAGCACCGTGCCCGTTATGTTTAGCTATTGGGCAGAACCCAAGCACACCTTGGAAATTGCTAAATATTTAAACGACCATATCGCTGATATTGTTCAACGCTATCCCAAACGTTTTGTAGGTTTAGGAACGCTACCCATGCAACATACCGAATTAGCCATTCAAGAACTTCGTCGCTGCAAAGAAATCGGATTAAAAGGCATACAAATAGGATCACATATCAATGACTGGAACCTCAACGAGCCTGCATTATTCCCCATTTTTGAAGCCATGCAAGACTTAGATATGGCATTATTCGTTCACCCTTGGTGGTATTCCGCAAAAGTTAAAATGCCCCATTACTGGTTGCCTTGGCTGGTAGGAATGCCTGCTGAAACTTCTTTGGCAATTTGTTCTATGATTTTCGGGGGAATTTTTGAACGTTTGCCCAAATTGCGTGTTGCATTCGCTCATGGAGGAGGTGCTTTCCCAGCTACGCTTGGAAGAATCGAGCACGGTTGGCAAGCCCGTCCAGACTTAGTAGCTGTTGATAACGTTCACAATCCCAAGAAATATATGGGACAATTCTGGTTCGATAGTCTTGTACACGACCCCAAAATGCTGCAAATGATTGTTGATTTAGCAGGAAAAGAGCGAGTATGTTTGGGAACCGATTATCCTTTCCCATTAGGCGAAGACATTCCTGGTGAATTAATTAAAAACAGTGGCTTGGATTTGAATACACAGGAATGGTTATTGGGGAAATCGGCTCTAGAATGGTTGAACATGAAACCAACGGATTTCTAATTAAAATCCTAGCAAAAATTAATTAGAATTCCGTTTAATTTAATTCGGATGAATTCTCTCATTCTCTTTGAATTATTTGGTTGAATAATCCATTAACTAAAATGAAATTGGGACAAATCGTTCACATTTCGTCACATTTATCAAAATAAACGACGGATTTTTAATCGGTTCTTATTTTGAATCGCGGATTTATTTATCTTCGAATAAATGAAAATAAATACGAACCCAACTAAATTAGTTTTTGCCTTAGGTGCACTTATAGTAAGTCTTCCGGTATTTGGACAATTATCTCCACAAAACGGCTTTTTTAAACCGGGTGTTTTTACTAAAAACTCAAACCAAAAAATTGTCACTTCCATGTTAATGATGGGTCAGCCCATGGACATGAAAATGAGTATGGAATACGAAATGGGAGTAAAAGTACTTCCATCAAAAGGCGAAGAACAGGTAATTTCAATTACGTTCAAAAAAGCTTCGGGTACGATGGAACAAGGTGAAAACAAACAAGAAATTCCTATGGATGTGAAAGCGATGGGCGAATTCAATATTTCTACAGATAAGAATGGAGTTGTAACCCAAGTTAATGGCAACACTGAGATTTTACAATCGCTACAACAAACAGGTATGGGTGGTTTTGTAAACGGAAAACCTTACAGTCAATATATTTTTGTAAAAGAAACTAAGAAGATTGGTGATTCTTGGATTGACTCGAGCTACGCCGATAAAATGATGGTTAGTCACTACAAATACGTTTCCAATAATGGCGAAAATGCTGTGCTTGAATTGGTTGCTGATATTCACATGATTAACGACATGGAACAACAGGGAATGAGCATTCACCAAGACTTAAAAGGAACGCTTACCGGTCAAGTTTTAGTCAACAGAAACACCAACATGATTGTAAAAACAGAAGGCAAAATGAAAGTTGAAGGAACCATGGAAACCATGGGTCAAATGATACCACTTACCATGGAATCTGACATGCTTGAAACCGTAAAATAATACAATGAATTAAATTCCTCTTATGAAAGCTCCCTTATTAGTCTCTTCATTTCTTTGGATCAGTGCGTCAATTAACGCCCAAGTTATTCCTTCCTTAGCAAATGGATACCCAACAGGTGAATACAAACGCGAACAACGCATAATTACCAAATTCACCAGTCCAACTGCTACCCCGAAATCACTGCAATACAACATGCGCAGTGTGGGTAAATCGTATGCATTCAACGACCCAAAAACCAAACATACTCGAGTTGAGTACACCTATACTGAGATTTCTGGAATCAAAAGAACCGATGGTGTAGTTACCGATTTAGGAAATCCTATTGAAGATAAAACGGAGTATGCTTATCGCATCATTTACGATGAAAATGGTCAAGCAGAAAGTGTTCAGGGTCGCGATGTTTATGTGGATGCTGTAATCAATGGAAATGTACACGACATTACCCAAGGATCGTATTACATGTACTTTTTACATACCATGAAACCCCGTAAATTGGGTGATACTTGGACCGATTCCATCTTTTCATATCCTTTACTTGAGCACATACCCATGACGTTTACATTTGAGAAAATGGAAACCACTGATGAAGGGAAAACTGTGCCCGCAGAGGGAAAAACTGCTGCAAGAATTAACATATCAGGCAATTTAAATTATCCCGAACATTACGGAATGATGGGTGATACACCTCGAGAAATGAATTTGACTGGAACAGTAAACGGATACATGCACGTTGATGTAAAAACCAATCGCATTTACCGAATCAAAGCTACGGTAAATTTGAAAGGCACCATCAATATCGACGGGAAAAACGAACCCTATGAAGTGGAACTAAAAATCCATGAATGGGAAATGAACGTAAAACATCTCTAAAAATCAATTTAATTACAACGGTAATTGATGGACTTCATCCATTGAAAATCCTTTGGCTATCAAATACCGCAATAATTTTACTTTTTGAGTATATTCTATTTTCGATTCTCCGTTCATAATCGATTCTGCCATCTCCTCGCTTTTTAAGAGAATTTTCAATTTCTTAAAGGCGGTTTCATGCAATGTATTTTTCAATGATTCATTGGATATTTGATCCAGAGCCAATTGAATTAACTTATCGGTTACTCCTTGGCGTAACAATCCTTGTTTGATCTTGGTTTTACCCCAGCCCTTTATTTTAAACTTACCACGTGCAAATGCCAATGCAAACCGTTGCTCATTGATGAAGTTATTCTGAATCATCTCGATTAATAAATCTTCTGATTCTTCTCTATTTAAGCCATAATACCGACACTTTTCTACAACTTGCTTTTGGCTCCGTTCTTGATATGCGCAGTATTTTTCTAATTTTTTTCGAGCGGTTGGGATGTCCAGTCGCTTGGGCAACTTTTCTTGCGATTCTCCTGTATTCTTATTCCAGCTCATTTTCACAAAAATAATTAAAATGCTCTCTTGCTGACAGAATTTCAGTTCAAACCGTTTTACATCCCTCAAAAATCCAACAAAATATGCCAACTTAAGTAATCTCTATCATCTTCTTGCGCTCAGAATCTGACAGATTTTCATATTCATAGCATTGGAACAGTCTTTGACTATTCCCAAATCATGAAACAAGGTCAAATTTCTGTTCAATCTGAAAATATTTTCCCCATCATTAAGAAGTTCTTGTACACGGATCAAGAAATTTTCTTGAGGGAATTGGTGAGCAATGCCGTGGATGCAACCAAAAAAATTCAAACGCTTTCACGAATTGGAGAATACTCGGAAGAACTGGGTGAACTTAAGGTAGTGGTTAGTATCGATGAGAATGAAAAAACCATCACCATTTCCGATTCAGGTGTAGGTATGACCGAAGATGAAATTGAAAAGTACATTACACAATTAGCATTTTCTGGTGCAACAGAATTCGTTGAAAAATGGAAAGATAAAGAACCGGAGCAAATGATCGGTCACTTTGGTTTGGGTTTTTATTCTGCCTTTATGGTTGCCAAAAACGTAACCATTATTTCAAAGTCGTTCCAAAAAGATACTGAAGCAGCTGAATGGAATTGCGATGGAACCACTTCTTATACTATACAAAAAGGCAATCGCGATCATCGAGGAACTGACATTGTTTTGCACTTAACCGATGAAGATTCTGAAACCTACTTAAGTAAGTGGAAAATTCGCGAATTACTACGAAAATATTGCCGATTCCTTCCCATTCCCGTTGAATTTGACGGTGAGGTAATCAATAACACTCAACCTATTTGGACCAAAAAGCCGGCAGAATTAAACGATGAGGATTACAAGAAATTCTTTGAAGAATTGTATCCCATGCAGGAAGCTCCTTTATTTCACATTCACATTAACACAGACTACCCGTTCAATTTAACCGGTGTATTGTTTTTCCCTAAGATCAATCACGCAATAGATAATCGAAAGGATCGCGTTCAACTATACAGCAATCAAGTTTTTGTTACTGAGGATGTAAAAGATGTTCTACCTGAATTCTTGGTGCTGTTACAAGGTGTTGTTGATTCTCCTGATATTCCATTAAACGTTTCCAGAAGTGCGTTACAAAGCGATAGTAATGTGAAGAAAATTACGGCGCATATTTCTAAGAAAGTAAGCGATAAATTACAAGAACTCTTCAACACAAATCGTGAAGATTTTGAAAGTAAATGGGAATATTTGGACTTAATCGTGAAGTATGGAATGTTGTCAGATGACAAATTTGCTGAGCGAACCAAGGATTTCTGCATGGTTAAAACCACTGAAAATAAATTACATACCATTCAAGAATGGATCGATATCTGTAAAGTAAATCAAACCGATAAAAATGGTGAAACGGTGGTTTTATACACAACCGATTCGCAAGCTCAACACATGAGTATTAAATCCGTTACAGATGCAGGCTATCAGGTGATTCAATTGAATGGACCTTTGGATGTGCATTTTGCCGGATTTGCCGAATCCAAATTTGAAAAAGTTAAATTTAAAGGGGTAGATAGTGCACCTGTTAATCAGTTAATCGAAAAGGATGAAACCATTGAATCTGCTCTAAGCAAAGAAGATCAAGAAACCGTTGAAAATGCAGTTAAAACATTGGTTAACGAGGTTGCATTCGACGTGAAGATAGAATCCTTACCTCCTCAACAAGAGTTTATTAGCATTCATAAAAACGAATGGGAACGAAGAATGGAAGAGTATGCAAAAATGGGACAAGGCATGCCATTTGGCGACATGGGCTTAAAAAAGCACACACTTATTATCAATTCCAACCATCCGATAGCTTCTAAAATCCTGACTCAAACGGATGATTTAAAAACAGATACGGTTCAGTATTGCATTGATTTAGCATTGTTAGAAAAGAACATGTTAAACGGTGCTGCTTTAGAAAGGTTTATTTCTAAAGCCAAAAATTTAATCCAGTAATTTTTGATTGTAAGCAATAAAAATCAATAAAATAAAAAGGCTGTAAATTTCTTTTACAGCCTTTTTTTATATTAATGCTTTATTTTTTTCTTAACGTAACCACCGTGATTTCTGGGAAAATTCCCATTCTGCCTGGATAACCCAAATAGCCAAATCCGCGGTTTACATATAAATATTGCTTGCCTTCTTTGTATAAATCCATCCATTCTTTATAGATGTATTTTGCAGGACTCCAACGATAAAACTTGGTGTCCACCCCAAATTGCATTCCATGCGTATGTCCACTAAACGTAGCTCTAATTTCCGGCTGAAAATCTAAAACTTGTTCACGCCAATGAGATGGATCGTGCGACAAAAGTAATTTAATGGAAATTTCTTCCGTACCCTTTAACGCTTTTTTAAGATCACCATATTTAGGGAAACGTCCCTTAGCACTCCAATTTTCAACTCCAACGATAGCTATTCTTTCACCGCCCCGTTCAAGAATTCTATTTTCATCTAGAAGTAAATCCCAACCCATTTTCTTGTGGTGTTCATACATTTGGAGCATATTCTGATGTTTGGATTCCAAGGAATCCCAAATTACATAATCGCCGTAATCGTGGTTTCCCAAAATTGAAAAAACACCATTTTTGGCTTTAATTTTACCAAAAACATCGGTCCACGATTCCGCTTCTTTTGAAGTATCATTAACCAAATCGCCGGTAAAGAAAACGGCATCGGCATTTTGTTCATTTATCAATTCTATTCCTTTTTGTACTGCTTCTCGATCCCAAAAACTACCGCAATGAACGTCAGAAATCTGCACAATTTTAAATCCATCAAATGCATCTGGCAAGCCATCAATTTTCAAGGTTCTTTTCCGCACTATATAATTATGAGCACCTTTAACTACACCCCATATTGCATTACCCAAGAAGGCCATTCCAATTCCCAAACCCAACCAGTTTAAAAATTTCGATCGGGAAATACCCCCATTGGCTGCAGGCTCAAATCCCGGCGTATTTTTAGTCCAACTTAATTTAATATCACTAAATAACCACTGAATAAATCGCTGTATATCATCAACTAAAAGAAATAGTACCCAAATGAGTTTCACCATAATCACGGCAAAAGCAAGAGCACCAATAAATCGCATAGTGATACTAGAAACAGGAGCTTGAGTCAATCGAACGGCTGTAAAAAATACAACCATCCCAACCGAATATCCCCAATAAATCCAGGCAACTAATTTGCGAATTCCCGGACTGAAATTTTTAATTAGCAATTTTACACCTTGCCAACAGTAGATATCAATTAAAACGAAAAGTAAAAAGAAAAATGAGAAACCGATGATTTTGCTTTTGAACATGTGAATGTGACCTTATAATAAAGAACCGCAAATTTCGATTATTGTTCTCAAACCAAATAAAAGATTCGACGAAAGTATGTTTTGTAATATTTTGTAATAATCATTGGTTTTTTTCAGGTTAATACCCACTGCGCTAATTGAAAGTATCTATTTTGGGGAATTTGGTTTAAATTTGTCTGTTGTTTTAAGTATTTTACTTACTTATCTCATAATCTTAAATTCATGCGCTTGTCAAAACTTAAAATGCTTTGGATTCTCGTAATCCTGATGGTTGCACAAAAGCCCATCCAATCACAGCAGTTGATCATTGGCGCTGGTGTTACCCCATTTTCACCCTATTACTCATTTTCCCAGTTGAGGTTAAAAGTAGGTGTAACCAATATTTTCAAAAATTTTGGTGCTTATGGAATGTGGGAAGTAAATCCTTACAATTCTTACGGTAGAGATGCCGTTGGTATCAATTATCAATTGAGTTGCTTGTTTCGAGTTTGGGCCGGCGTTGGAATTTTTGAAAAAGGTTTAATACGTCCGCAAAATACCGTAAATCCACTCAATGGGTTGAGAAAAGAAATGGGAATCGGTTATATAGCACGTTCCAGACCCATTCAATGGGAATTGGGCTACTCGTTTACCCTCGGACCCACTTTCCAAATCTATTACGAAATACCTCTTGTAAAAAAAGATCGTAATGGAGACGGTAAATACAACAATATCGATCGAAGTAGACCCTGTGTTTTAGAATGGGAACGACGTGATTCAACGGTAGAATATATTGTTGACACCATATATATCGACCCCAAACCCAGTCAACCTATTTGTGCTAATCCATTGCCCATTGACTCATTTAACGATGAGCGCGCTACCAATACTACGTTCTACCTTCCCGTGGCTTACGAAAAAGATCAAGTCATGCTAAACACGGATATTAAGGAGAAACTTAAGTATTACCTGGTTGGGATTTTGAGCCAAAGAACCGACTTAATTGTAGAAATAGGCTCTCATACCGAATGCGATGGACGCTCTTTGTTCAACCTACAATTAACCCAAAGACGTGCCGATTCTATTGCCCGTTTTATGAATGTTGAATATGGGCTTGATACTTCAAGAATGATTGCCAAAGGTTACGGTGAGTTTACTCCCATAAATCATTGTAACTGCGAAGGAGGGGATGTTGTTGGTTTCACGCCCTACTACCCCGGTGTAACGCTCAAGCAAACACCTAACTTTAATCGAATGGGCCAATTCATCGGTAATATGTATACCGAATATGAATCCACTGAAATCGATACCTTTGGAGGGAAACTTTATATCAAATGCGATGATTTCCAAAAACGTCAAAACAACCGAATAACCCTAAGATTCAAGCGAAAACTTCGTCATTTTGCTCGAATTAAAGATACGTGCGACCGACCTTTGGATACTTTAGTGCCTCAACCAAAAAATTGTAGAGACCATTTTGAATTGGGTTCGCTATCCTATTATCAACTAACCAACCAAACGGCTACTCAAGGTATTTTCGATTTACCTTTAACCTTTGATCGATCTAATACCTTCCTAAACGATAAAACTAAATTAGTTCTCGATTCATTCGCCAAGAATTTCTTAATACCCAATTCTCAATTTGTATTGGAAATAGGTACTCATACCGATTGTAGACAAAGCAAATCCTACAACGATCAAGTTTCTCAAAAACGAGCTGAAGAAATTCGAATGTACCTGTTCAATGCCCACAAAATTGATTCGAACCGGATTGTCGCCAAAGGTTATGGTGAAAATTATTTAACAAACAGCTGCAATTGTGAAGGTACCGAAATCAATGCTTACACTCCCTACATCGCTGGGCTCACACAAAAATTAGAAACAGAATTCGACGCCCGAGGCAATGCTTCTCGGACCTATTTAACCGAATATTCTCCAAGAGAAATTCGAGTAATTGATGGCAACCCCTTTGTGGCATGCAACGATAAACAGCACAAACAAAGTGTTCGAACCACATTAAGAATTGACACCAGCTTTTACAATATTTGCATTGACAAACCGTATACTCCGCTAATCATCGAACCGGAAATGGATGAAGGAGTTATGGCTAAAGGCATTGATATTGACCAATTTGAAATCGAAAAAGCATATTCTGAAATTTATACCCTTCCTATTTTTTATGATCTCGATAAAGCAGTTATCCGTCCTGATGCTCAACGAGTACTCGATACATTTGCTGTAAAAATACTTCTAAAATATCCATTCCTTGTTTGCGAATTAGGTTCTCATACCGACTGTCGTATGCCTTATGACTACAATGAGCGACTTTCTAAACGTCGTGCAGATTCAGCGGTTGCATATCTTAAACGGGTATGGAAAATTGGCTCAAACAGAATTATTGCTAAGGGCTATGGTGAAGAAAATCTACTGAACGAATGTCACTGTGAAGATGCACTCGCCGTTGAATATACCCCATATATTGAAGGTAGAACTCGAAAAATGCTGGTAGATTTAGACGATGAAGGAAACGTAATTGGAACCATTTACCAAGACTATAAACCCAGTGAAATAGTTTACTTCGATAATGAACCATTTGTAAAATGCGAAGAGTTTCAGCATCGTCAAAATCGAAGAACCACCGTTCGGTTCACTCAAGATCCTGCAAAATTTGGTATTAAAATTGATCTTGAAGTTGATAAAAACAACACCAACGCCAGTCAATCTAAATATTACGAGCGTTTAAGAAAAGGAGGTAAAGGCCACATTCGAGAGCAAGTTGAAGAATTCAGATACCAATACACCGACATCAACAATTTCAAAATCGATGAAGCTACACTAAAAGCTTACGCACTTCCTATTTTTTATGATTTGGATAAAGCCATTATACGTCCAGATGCACAGCGGGTTTTAGATAGTTTCGCCGTGAGAATCCTAAATAAATACCCCAAACTTATTGTTGAACTAGGTTCACATACCGATTGCCGTATGCCCTATGACTATAACGAACGTTTATCAAAACGCCGTGCTGATTCAGCGGTTGATTATCTAATTCGGGTTTGTAAAATTGACCCCAAACGAATAGTTGCGGTAGGTTATGGTGAACATCAAACCATTAA
>JACCDQ011919802.1_pt1 | contig 19683 bp, 18 predicted proteins | sample 7446031 | NCBI WGS metagenome assembly JACCDQ01 (sample SAMN15323442, study PRJNA562643) | freshwater metagenome | isolation source: river surface water | place: USA:Blue River Watershed | collected 2017-08-17
ACGTAGACGCCCCCGAACAGGCCTGGGAAGGCATCAAGCGGTTCTACAACCTGCCCGACGCCTGCGGCTGCGCCTGACCCCGCCCTTCTCAGCGCCGCTCGGGCACCACATCGCGCGGCAGCGGCGCCTTGGACTTCACCTTCAAGTGCAAGGCAGCCTGAGCCAGCAGGTTGGCCGACACCGGCGCTGTCACGAACACGAACAGCGTGATCAGCAACTCGGCCACGCCGGGGCGCCCGTGCGAAAAGGTGACGAGCATGGACGCAATCAACACCCCGCCCACGCCCAACGTGGAGGCTTTGGTGGGTGCGTGCAGGCGCATGTAGAAATCGGGAAAGCGGACCAAACCCACCGCGCCCACCAGCAAGAAGAAGGACGCCACCAAGATCAGCACGCCAGCGATGTTTTGAAGGATTGCCGTCATCATCAACTCCGGGTGTGCTTCACTCGACCACGTCGCCGCGGGTCAGGTAACGCGCCAACGCCACCGTGGACACAAACCCCATCATGGCCACCAACAACGCCGCTTCAAACAGCAGCTCGGTGTCCCAGCGGAGGTTCAGCAGAATCACCAACGCGACCACACTCATGTACAGCGTGTCCAGCGCCAGGATGCGGTCCGGGATATCCGGGCCTTTGAGCAGCCGCCAGCCACACAGCAACACGGCCAAGGCGACCACCACCAGCCCGATGTTCAGGGCCACGTCCAAAAATGGGCTCATGCCTGTCCTTTCTGCCCGGCAGGGGCACGGTCTGGATTGACTTGAAAAATGGCCAAGAGTGGCAGTTCGTAGCGTGCCTTCATGTCAGCCACCATCGCTGGGCCATCTTCGCAATGGAGTGCGTGCACCCAAATTTCCCGACGCTGCTCGTCGATCGTCATCGACACAGTGCCAGGTGTGGTGGTGATGATGCTGGCAAACAGCGCATTGACCCGGTGGTGGTCGCTGGCCAGCGGCACGCGCAACCAAGCTGGCTGCGGCTTGGACATGGAGCCCAGGGTGATGCGCGCCACGGTGATGTTGGATTTGACGATGTCCCACAGGACCACACCGACCAGACGCGGCACGCCCGACCAGCGCACCGAGCTCGCCGGCCCCAAAAAGGGCGACAACCACCGGGGAAGTAACCAGGCGATCAACAGCGCTGACAACCAGTGGACCAACGCCAAGCTGTGCGACAAAGCCAACCACGCCACGGCGAGCAATGCCGACAGCACCGGGTGCGGGAAGAACGCTTTCGGCTCCGCCTGGGACGGAACGGCATTCTCGGAAGGATGCGTCTGTTTCACTGGCTGGGCTCCTCGGAAACGCTGGGGGCATCCACCGCAGAGGGCGAACGCTCTACGGGACCGCGCCGGCCATCGTACGGCACGGTGGTGCGCAGCTCCGCCCCACCCTGGCGCTGCAGCACCGCTTGGGCATAGCCCGCTTTGTCGGTCAACTGCTGCGCCAAGGCATCGGTGTAACGCTTGATGGGCGATGCCCACACCGCCATGGCCACCGTGACGGCCATGAACATCAGTGGCGCCGACAGCAGCTTGGTGCTGCTGCCCGACACGTTGTCCGCAACGTCGGGTTGGACATGCCAAAACACCACCACGCCAGCGCGCGCCAAGCCGACGATGGTCAGGAAACCCACCACCAGCACCACCGTCCACACCCAAGGCTGTGCCGCCAAACCGGCCGAGCTCTCCAAGATCATCAACTTGCCCAGAAAGCCCGGCAGCGGGGGCAGACCGGCGGCCGACGCGGCACCGAACAGCATCATCACGCCCAGCAGCACCGGCTCCCGCACGGCGGGTGCGGGCTGCAGTTTGTCGTGGGTGGCACCGCGCTGGGAAGCGATCAACTCCACAAACAGAAACAGGCCGGCGATGACCACCGTGCTGTGCAAGGTGTAGTACATCGCTGCCGAGAGGGTTTCGGGCGTGAACAGTCCAACACCCGCCAAGATGGTCCCCACCGACGACACCGTCAGGTAGGCCACCAGCCGGTTCAAGCCATGCGCCGACAACGCGCCCAGCACACCCAGCGCGCTGGTGAGCAACGCCGCTGGCAACAGCCACGACGCCACCGTCATGGACGCCTGCCCTGCGTCCACCCCAAAAATGACCCAGTGCACCCGGATGATGCTGTAGACGCCAACCTTGGTCATGATGGCAAACAAGGCCGCCACGGGCGCACTGGCCGCCGCGTAGGTACCCGGCAACCAGAAGTACAGGGGCACCAACGCGCCCTTCAAGCCAAACACCACCAGCAGGATCAACGCCGCCGACTGCCCGAGCCACAGCGCGTCCATGTCCAACTGCGCCACATGCAGTGCCACATCGGCCATGTTCAGCGTACCGGTCACCGAATAGACCATGGCCAGGCCGATGAGGAACAAGGCCGACGCCGCCAGATTCAGCACCACGTAGTGAATGCCCATGCGCAAGCGTTCACGGCCTTGGCCATGCAGCAGCAGCACGTAGGAGGCGATCAGCAGCACCTCGAAAAACACGAACAGGTTGAACAGGTCGCCCGTCAGAAAGGCACCGCACAAACCCATCAACTGGAACTGGAATATGGCATGAAAGTGCCGACCGCGGGTATCCCAACCGCCGGTGGCGTACCACAGCACCGGCACCGCCACGATGTAGGTCAGCAGCACCATCAACGCAGACAGGCGGTCCACCACCATCACAATGCCGAACGGCGCGGGCCATTCGCCCAGCTCGTAAACCATCAGGTCGCCGCCATGGGCGCGCCACACCAGGGCCACGGCCATCAGCAAACCCAGCAGCACCGAGCCCAAGCTCAGACCTCGACGCCAGCGCAAGCGGCTCAAACCCGCATGGCCGCCTCCTTGCGCCGACATGCCGTTGTGATCACCCAGCAGCAGCAAGGCCATAGCGGTGAAAGACGGCAACAGCACCGACAACACAGGGGCGTGTTGCCCCCAAAAACTGGACAGGGCATTCCACATCAGGCCTGACCTCCCTGAATTGGATTGGTCCGGGGCTCTGCCGGGGTGTAGCCCACGGCATGCCCAGGTTCGTGTCCGTCCACATGGTCGCTGCCCGACTCGTGCCGGCTGCGCAACGCCAGTTCAATGACAAAGCCCGTGGTGGCAAAACCGATCACGATGGCGGTGAGCACCAGGGCCTGCGGCAAAGGATCCGCCACCAGCTCGTCACCCACCAGGATCGGATGGGCGTCGGTCCAAAGCCTGCCCATCACGAAAATGAACACGTTGACGGCGTAGCCGATCAAGGAAAGTCCCAGCACGACCGAGAAAGTGCGTCCACGCAGCAACAGATAAATGCCGCACGCCGTCACCAGACCGATGCCGGTGGCCAAAAGAAATTCCATGCTCATGCGACACTCCCGGTGGAAGCGGGGGGAGCCGTCCCCTCCCGGCTGGCGGAACCCAGCACTGAAATCGTCAACAAGGTGCTGCCCACCACGGTGAAGTACACCCCGAGGTCGAACATTGCGGCCGAAGCGAACGGCAACTCACCCAACCAGGGCACGTGGGGGTAGCCGTGGGCGCTGGTCAAGAAAGGCCGCCCGAACAGGAAAGCCGCCGCACCCGTCAGGCCGGCAATGCTGAGGCCCATGCCGACCCATCGCACAAAACGGCGCCCACCTTCGGCTCGCAAGAACTGCTCAGCCCGGTTCTGACCCATGGCCATGAACTGCAACACCAGCGCCACCGCCGTGATCAACCCGGCGATGAAACCGCCGCCCGGCATGTTGTGGCCTCGCATGAAGATGTAGAGGGTGAACACCAACGCCACCGGCAACACCACCGAGGCGGCCACCCGCAGCAGCAGTGGCTGCTGGGCAAAGGTCCAGGCACGGCCCTGACCATCCACCGGTGAGCGGCGGGTGCGCATGCCTTCCATCAACGCCAGCACGCCAATCGCGGCGATGCCCAGCACCGTGATTTCACCGAAGGTGTCATAGCCGCGGAAGTCCACCAAGATCACGTTCACCACGTTGGAGCCGCCGCCCTTTGGTATGGACTGCTCCAGGAAGTACCAGGAAATGGAGCTGTGATCGCGGGTGAGCATGACCCAAGCCACCCAGGCCATGCCGGCACCACCCGCCACCGCCAACGCGCCATCGCGCAGCTTGCGGTTCACCGAAGATTCGCGCGGCGAATGCTGCGGCAGCAGCGCCAGACCCATCAGCAGCAGCACGGAGGAGACCAGCTCGACCGACAACTGCGTCAGAGCCAGATCCGGCGCGGAGAGGCTGACAAACACCAGCGAGGTGACCAACCCGACCACTCCCACCAGCACGACCGACTGAAAGCGCTGGTGGTGCGTCAGCACCAACGCGAGGCAAGTGGCCGCCAATAACAGCCAAACCACCATCGCCAACGGGTTGGCCGGCAACAGCTCGCGTCCACCGGTGCCAATGGACTGCCCCCACAAGGGCGCGGCCCCGACCACGATCGCTGCCCCGACAAAACACGCCAGGTAGCGCTGCAGCGACCCGTTTTCCAGCCCACCAGAGATGCGGCCAGCCATGCGGAACACACCGTCAATGGCGGCCTCAAACAGGTGCCGACCGGTGAGGCGCCCAAACCAGGCTTCCGAACTGATGCGGTGCAACCGCTTACCCTGCGCCAGCCAGGCGTACAGGGCGATGCCGGCCGCCAGTGCGATGGCACTCATCAGCAAAGGCAGGTTGAAGCCGTGCCAAATGGCCAGGTGGTAATCTGGCAGCGCCCCGCCCACCAAGGCCCGAGCCGCAACGTCCACCAAAGGCCCCAACGTGAGCGCGGGCAACAGGCCGACCACGACACACAAGGTGACCAGCAAAATGGCCGGCAACTTCATGCCCAAGGGCGGCTCGTGCGGGTGGTCATGGGGAACGTTGCCCAACGGTCCGTTGAAGTAGGTGTCGTGCACAAAGCGCAGCGAATAGGCCACGCTGCAAATGCCCGCCAACGTCACCGCCACCGGCACCACCCAACCCCAAACGCCGCTGGTACCCACCACCGCTTCGGTGAAGAACATTTCCTTGGACAGAAAGCCATTGGTCAGTGGCACCCCGGCCATGGAGGCCGCGGCCACCATGGACAACGTGGCCGTCCAGGGCATGAACTTGTAAAGCCCCCCCAACTGGCGCATGTCACGCGAATGGGTTTCGTGGTCCACGATGCCAGCGATCATGAACAGCGAAGCCTTGAAGGTCGCGTGGTTCAGAACGTGGAACACCGCAGCCACAGCGGCCAGCGGCGAACCCAAGCCGACCAGGAATGTCACCAAGCCCAGATGGCTCACGGTGGAATAAGCCAACAGACCTTTCAGGTCGTGCTTGAAGATGGCGATGAAAGCCGCAAACAACACCGTGATCAGGCCAGCCGCGGTCACGATGGCCTCGAACCAGCCCGAACCGGCCAGCACCGGGTACATGCGCATCAACAAAAACACGCCCGCCTTGACCATGGTGGCAGAGTGCAGATAGGCCGACACCGGGGTGGGCGCTGCCATGGCGTCGGGCAGCCAGAAATGGAAGGGAAACTGCGCGCTCTTGGTGAAGGCACCCAGCAAAATGAGCAGCAACGCCGGCACAAACAGCGGGTCGGCCTGAATTTCGGCCGCGCGTCCGGTCATCTCGCTCAACTCAAAGGTGCCGGCAATCATGCCCAGCAACACAAAGCCCCCGAGCATGGCCAAGCCACCCCCACCGGTCACGGCCAAGGCCTGGCGGGCGCCGCTGCGCGCATCGGGCCGGTGGCTCCAGTAGCCCACCAGCAGGAACGACGAGACGCTCGTCAACTCCCAGAACACCACCAACAGCAACAGGTTGTCCGACAGCACAACCCCCAACATGGCGGCCATGAACAACATCATCACCGCATAGAACTTGGCGGCGGAGTCCTTCGGGCTCAGGTAGTAATGGGCGTAGAGGATGATCAGCAGACCGATGCCCATGATCAGCCCGGCGAACATCAGCGACAAACCGTCGAGCCGGAAGCCGAGGTTCAAACCGATTTCAGGCACCCAGGGAATGTACTGAATCAGCGCCTCGTCGGCGAAGACGGCCGGGGCCTGCGCCAGCAACAGGCCCAAGGCCGCCAGTGTCACACTGGCGGCAGCCCCGGCGGTCAACAGGCGCGAGCGGTGGCCCAGCCACCAGGTCAACACCGTGCCCAGCACCAAGGGCAAAAGAACAATCATCAGGATCACGGCAGCTCCGTTGAATGTACGAAACGGGCGGGTCTGTGGAGACCTGCCCGTACACGCGGGGGTGCCAGGGCGCTGCTGACAGCGCCGCCGGACGAGAGAGACCGGAGGTCAAACTCCAGCCCGGACTTACTGGAGGACAAGGCTAGCTGATAAGTTCCCGAACTCAAACTCCAGAGGCCACCATCGACTCGAGACTCACGCGGGCAGCAAGCGGAAACAAGCTATTGCCACCAGTGTGGGGCCCATCGCGCCCAGAAACAGACTCATCGGGGAAATGGCGCCTTGGTTGAAGGTGGACTTCAGGATCGACGCACCCGCCGGGTTGGGCGCGTTGGCGATGATGGTGAGACCACCGCCCGTGACCGCGCCCGTCACCAACGCGTACTTGAACTCGGGCGTCAGGCCCTCCACCAGAGAGCCCAAATAGGTCAGCGCGGCGTTGTCGGTGATCGCCGTCAGCGCGGTGGCCCCAAAGTACACCTGGGATTCGTTCATGGACATCAGCAGCGGCTGCAACCACCACTGCTGCATGCCACCGAGCACGACCAACCCCCCCAGGAAGAAGCCGACCAACAAGCCTTCACGCAGAATCAAGCGGTCCTGGTACGCTGGATAGGCGGTGGCCACGCCCATGAACAGCAGGAAAACGGCCATGAAAGCGGCCGGGTGGTGGGCAAACACCACAATCGCCAGCAGGAACAGCAGGTGAAGCACCACCATCCAGCCCGGCACGCCGGTGTACGGCGAACGGTTGGAAAACTCCAGCGACCGCAGCTCGCGCGCGAAGAGCATGGTGAGCACCCCGGCGTTGATAAACACCGCGATCGCGGCCTTCCAGCCAATGTGGGTGAGCATGTAGGTCATGTCAAAACCCCATTTGCTGGCCACCATCAAAATGGGCGGTGCCGCATAGGGAGTCAAGGTGCCCCCGATGGAGATGTTGACGAACAACGCGCCCAAGGTGGCGTATTGCAGGCGCCGCGACGCCTTGGCGAACACCGTGTCCTTCATCAGCAAGGCAGCCAGCGTCATCGCGGCCGGCTCGGTGATGAACGAGCCCAGCAAAGGCACCATACCCAAGGCGGTAAAGTAAAACGCCATCGTGCGCTGCATTGGCATGACTTGCACAATGCCTTGCACCGACGCGGAAGCCGCTTGCAGGATGGGCCGGCTGCCGGCCACGACCATGATGGCGAACACGAACAGCGGTTCGGTGAAATTGCGACCGTCCAAATAAACGAGCGCGTCGTCTTTGCCGATCATGAAGGCCATCGCCACCATGAACACCATGGCCCAGAAACCGAAAACGATTTCCACTTCGGCCAGCAGGTGCCAGACGCCTGAATGCGCGGGCCGGGTGTGGGCCAACCGTTCAAAGTATTTGGTGGAAAACGTGTGAATCAGGGCCAGCGCAAAAAGCACCGCAGCCACCACTTGCACCGTTGTGGGTGTCATTGTTGGGTCTCCGTCTGGTGGGTGCCACACACCCCCTCGCCAGCGATTGTATAGAGGTGCTCAGGCGTCCTCGCCAGCAGGCAGTGGCACCAGCAGCGTTTCGGCCTGGGCAGCGGGCAAGGCTTCGACCTGGCGCAAGGCCCGGCCCATCGCTCGGCTGCGCACCTCGGCACTTTCCAGGGTGTTGAGCACCGTCTGGGTCTGGTTCTTGACCTTGGCCAGCACATCGCCGAATTTGCCGAACTCGGTTTTGACCGCGCCCAGCACCTGCCAAACCTCACTCGACCGCTTTTCCAGTGCCAATGTGCGGAAACCCATTTGCAGCGCGTTCAACATGGCGAGCAAGGTGGTGGGCCCCGCCAGCGTCACCCGGTGCTCACGCTGGAGCAACTCCACCAGGCCGGGCCGTCGCAGCACTTCCGCGTACAAGCCCTCGGTGGGCAAGAACAACAGGGCAAAGTCGGTGGTGTGGGGTGGCTCCAGGTATTTTTCGGCAATGCTTTTGGCCTCCAGGCGCACCCTCGCCTCCAGCGCTTTGGCCGCGGCTTCGGCAGCCACCGGATCGGCCACCCGCTGGGCCTCCAACAACCGTTCGTAATCCTCGTTGGGAAACTTGGCGTCGATCGGCAGCCACACGACCGCGCCATCTTCACCTTTGCCGGGAAGTCGAATGGCGAAATCGACCACGTTGCGGCTGCCGGGGCGGGTGGCCACCTGGGCCGCATACTGCTCGGGCGAAAACACCTGCTCCAGCAACGAAGCCAGCTGCGCCTCACCAAACATGCCCCGGGTTTTCACATTGGTCAGCAGGTGCTTGAGGTCGCCCACCCCCGCCGCCAGAGACTGCATTTCGCCCAGGCCTTTGTGCACCTGCTCCAAACGCTGCGCGACGTGCTGAAAGCTTTCTGCCAGCCGGGTTTCCAGGGTTTGATGCAGCTTTTCGTCCACCGTGGCCCGCATTTCGTCGAGCTTGGTGGCGTTGCTTTGTTGCAACTGGGCCAGTTGCGCCTCCAACGTGGCGCGCACCTCACCGAGGCGCCGGGCGTTGGCCTCACTCAAAGCTTGCAACTGCACCGTCAGCGTGTCGCCCAGGGTGCCGCGCAGTTGCACCAGCTGCTGGGCAAACGCGTCGATCTGGGCGTTCTGGGTGCGGGTGGTCTCCGCCCCCTGCTTGAGCAGCGTGTCCTGGAAGGTGGCCAGCGTCTGGGTCACCTCCTGACGCAAGCCCCGGGCGGACTCGTTCACCTCACGGCGCAGCTCACGCTCCAAGCGATCGGTGCGCTCGGCCTGTGCATCCATCACGGCCAACAAGCGCTGGCGCGCGGCCAGCGCATCGGGCGTTTCGGACGTGGCGGCCTGAAGGCGCCAGGCCAGCGCCACCAGCACCCCGAGTTGAACGATGGCCAGCAGCGCCAGCCAGAGGTTGGGGAAATCGGTCATCCGCCAATTATCTGGCGGCGCGCAAAGTCTCCGGTGCGTTCACAGGGGTCAACACCCGGCCTTGCGTGAGGAAGGCGATCAGGTTATCCGCCGCCAACTGGGCCATGGCCAAGCGAGTGGCACGCGTCGCACTGGCAATGTGCGGGGTCAACACCACATTGGGCACGGTCAACAGGTCAGGATGGACCTTGGGCTCGCCCTCGAACACGTCCAGCCCCGCCGCCGCAATGCGCTTGTCGCGCAGAGCCTGGGCCAGGGCCGCGTCATCGACGATACCGCCGCGCGCGATGTTGACCAACGTGGCGGTGGGCTTCATTTGCGCCAGCTCCGCCGCGCCAATGGTGTGGTGATTCTCGGGTGTGTAGGGCAACACCAGCACCAGGTGGTCGGCTTGGCGCAGCAACTCTTCCTTGCTCACGTACTCGGCTCGGCACGCCGCTTCGGTGCTTGCATCAAGCCGCGAACGGTTGTGATAGATCACCCGCATGCCGAAACCATGGGCGCCACGGCGGGCGATGCCTTGGCCAATGCGGCCCATGCCCAAAATGCCCAAGGTGCTGCTGTGAATGTCTTGCCCTGCGAACATGTCGTAGGCCCAGCGGTTCCATTGGCCCGCGCGCAGGAAGTGTTCGCTTTCGGCCATGCGGCGTGCGGCGGCCAGCAGCAACGCAAACCCAAAGTCGGCCGTGGTTTCTGTCAGCACGTCGGGGGTGTTGGTGCCCAACACGCCGGCAGCGGTCATGGCCGGCACGTCGAAGTTGTTGTACCCCACCGCCATGTTGGAGACGATGCGCAGCTGCGGACAGGCCTGCAGCAATTCAGCGTCGATGCGCTGTGCGCCCGTGGTGAGCACACCCGCCTGCCCTTGCAGCTTCTGGCGCAATACGTCGGGCGACCAGTCTTCGTCGTTCTCGTTGTAGGTGACGTCAAAATGCTCGCGCAAATGCGCCAACACCTCGGGGAAGATGGCGCGAGCCACCAGCACGGCGGGTCGGGTGCTCATCGCGTCAGACCGCCAACAGTTCCACTTCGAACAGCAGCGTGGCGTTGGGCGGAATCACGCCGCCGGCACCACGGGCGCCATAGCCCAGCTCCGGCGGAATCACCAGACGGCGGGTGCCACCCACAGCCATGCCCTGCACGCCTTCGTCCCAACCCTTGATCACGTGCCCAGCGCCGAGTGGGAACACAAAGGGCTGGCCGCGGTCTTTGCTGGAATCAAACTTGCCGCCCTGCTCGCCGTTGTTGTACAGCCAGCCGGTGTAGTGCACGCTGACGCGCTGACCGGCGGTGGCCACGCTGCCGGAGCCGACCACGGTGTCCTCATACTGGAGGCCGCTGGGGGTGGTGTTCATGAATCGTCCTTAAAAAGAGGGGGAAAATCAGTCGAGCCAGGTGGTGAAGTTTTCCACCGGCTCGCGCGGGGTGACGAAGGTGTTGACCTTGTCGGCGGTGTCGGCGTAGCCCAAGGCCATGCCGCAAACCAGCATTTCCTGTTCGCCCGCACCCACGTGCGGCAAGATGATGCTGGCGAAATTGTTCCAGGCGGCCTGAGGGCAAGTGTCCAACCCATGGGCGCGGGCTGTGACCATCAGGTTCTGGATGAACATCCCACTGTCCACCAGCGAGCCGCCACCCATGATCTTGTCGATGGTGAACATCAGACCCACGGGAGCGTCAAAAAACTGAAAGTTGCGCTGGTGCTGGGCGTGCATTTTGTCTTTATCGCCTTTGGTGATGCCCAGCAGGCCGTACAGGCCCCAGCCATTTTCGCGCCGGCGGTCGATGTAGGGACTGACCCATTCGCGGGGGTAGTAATCGTAGGCTTCCTGGTATTGCGCGGCCAGGCCCGGGTTGCTGCGCATGGCTTCGTGCGCGGCGCACACTTTGTCCACCAGCGTGTCGCGGGCACGGCCCTGCAGCACGTACACCTTCCAGGGCTGGGTGTTGGTGCCCGATGGGGCCCGGCTGGCCACCCGCAGCAAGTGTTCCAGCGTGGCACGGGGCACCGGGTCGGGCCGAAAAGCGCGTACCGACATGCGCCCAGTGATGGCGGCATCGACGCTGGCGGGGTCGGACACGGCAGGGCGAAAGTGTTGTTCGGATGCGTTCAAACCAAAGTCTCCTGTAGTGGTACTTTCAATGTGCGCTGGCCCGCCGATTCTGCCACCGGCGCCAATGGTCCAACGCGATGCGGTAGGTATTCATCTGCACCTGCACGGTGGTCTGGATGTCGTGCCCGTAGCCACCGGCCATGCTCATCGCCACAGGCACGCCGCGCGACAATGCCCAATCAAACACCCGCAAATCGCGCGCCTGCATGCCGTCGTCACTGACGCGCAAGCGCCCCAACCGGTCGCCTTCGTGGGGGTCGGCCCCGGCCAGATAAAACAGCAGACCCGGCTCGAAACGTCGCCCCAGTTCATCCAGCCCATGGTCCACCGCTTCGAGGTAGGTCGCATCGTCGCAGCCATCGGGCAGATCGATGTCGCAATCGCTGGCCTCTTTGCGGAAAGGGAAATTCTTGGCCCCGTGCACCGACAGGGTGAACACCGAAGGGTCGTTGCGGAAAATGCTGGCGGTGCCGTTGCCCTGGTGAACATCCAGATCCACGATCGCCACCTGCAAAGGCTGGCGCCCGAGGGCGCGGGGTTGCCGCGCCCATTCGGCCTGCATCAGTCGTGCGGCCACCGCCGCGTCGTTGAACACGCAAAAACCGCCCCCTTTGTCGGCGTAGGCGTGGTGGGTGCCGCCGGCCAGGTTGGCGGCGACGCCCTCGCCCGCCAGCGCCGCCCGCGCGGCCTGGACCGTGGCGCCCACCGAGCGACGCGCCCGCTCAGCCATCGCGGGCGTCCACGGAAACCCGATTTCTCGCTGCTCAGCGGGCGTCAAGCCACCGTTGGACACCGCGTCGATGTAACGCGGGGTGTGCACCAGAGCGAGCTCTCCGTTGCTGGCAGGCAGCGCTTGGTCCAGCCGGACCTCGGGCAACTCACGCGCCAGAACCTGCCGCAACAAGGCGTATTTGGCCATGGGAAATCGGTGCCCCTCGGGCAGGGGCAGCACAAAATGGTCGGCGTAGAAAGCTTGCACGGCGTTGATTGTGCCGTCGGCCATCCCCGCCTGCTGGGCAGGGGATAAAACCGCCCCATAGAGGGGAGTCAAGTTTTTTGCTGCATTGCAACAAAATGGCTTGCAATTCCAAACAGAGTCCCTATAATTGAAACCATGCTGCAGTGCAGCAACACACCCTCAGCCCACACGGAGTATGTCCATGTTGACCGCAGAACAATTGCTCGCCGCACAAAAAGCCAATATCGAAACCCTGTTCGGCCTGACCCAGAAAGCCTTCGAAGGCGTGGAAAAGCTGGTCGAACTGAATGTTCAGGCCACCAAAGCGGCCCTGACCGACACCGCCAGCAACACCCAGGCCATCATGAGCGTGAAAGACGCCCAGGAACTGCTGACCCTGCAAGCCTCCCTGATGCAGCCGTTGGCCGAAAAGGCTTCTGCCTACAGCCGTCAGCTGTACGAAATTGCTTCCGGCACCGGCGCTGAGTTCACCAAAGCCGCAGAAGGCCAGGCCGCCGAAGCGCAGCAAAAATTCATGTCCGTGGTGGACAACGTGGCCAAAAACGCGCCCGCTGGCTCTGAAACGGCTGTGGCCGTGATGAAGAACGCCGTGGCTGCTGCGACCAACGCCATGGAATCGGTGCAAAAAGCGGTCAAACAGGCCAGCGACATTGCCGAATCCAATTTCAACACCATGGCCAGCAATGCCCTGGCGGCCTCCAAGCCGGTTGCCAAGAAGCGCTGATCGATTTCCGGTTGTCTCCTCGGGTCTCTTCGAAATCGGATTCAGGGACCCTTCAGGCCTCGCTCTGCGAGGCCTTTTTTTGTGTCACGGGGCGTCGCTGCGCCGGCTGACCACAGGCTGGCGGCGTGCTTGCCACTGCTCGCGCAAGCGGGGCATGGCGGCCTGCATCGCCTGGCGCCCGGCGGCCATCGCGCGCTGGCGGGCGGTGAAATCCGCACTGCTCACGCCGGACAGATCGGGCTTGATCGGCACTTCGGCCGACGCCACCACGTGCCGGTTGATGCTTTGGCCCATGATGCTGAAGGTCTGCAACAACACCCGCAGCACGTCCTGCCCAGGGCTGGGGTTCGGGGGGCTGGAAATGTCCACCGCCACCACCAACTCCGCGCCCATCTGTCGCACTTGATCGACCGGCACTGGCGCCACCAGCCCACCGTCCACGTACAGTCGCCCCGCAATCTCCACCGGGGTGAACACCCCGGGCACTGCGCTTGACGCTCGGACCGCCGTGCCCGTGTCCCCGCGTCGAAACAGCACGCCCTCACCGCTGCTCAAATCAGTCGCGAGAATGCCGAGGGGAATCGGCATGTCTTGCAACAAGCGGCCCTGGACTTGGCGATTCACATAGCGGGCCAAGGCCTCGCCACGCAACAACCCCCGGTTGAAGATCGGTAGCGTCCAATCGGCAATCGCGGCTTCTTCCATCTCAAGGGCGGCGCGCTCCAGCGTTTCGCCGCCCATGCCACTGGCGTACAACGCCGCCACCAGGCTGCCGGCCGAGGTACCGGCCACCACGTCCGCCTTGAATCCCTCGCGCTCCAGCACCTGAATCACGCCGATGTGGGCAAAGCCCCGAGCCGCTCCCCCCCCCAAGGCCAGCCCCAAGCGCGGCGGACGGGTGAGCGGCACCACGGGTTGAGGGGTCGGCACCGGCACCTCGATCGGCTTGACCGCACAACCCGCCAGCCAAGCGGCCCCAGACACCATCAACCCTCGGCGAGTCCAAAGAGAAGTTTTCACAACAATAATGATTCGCGTTTGTGTTACTATAACAACAGGTTTTCAACAACGGACGACTTTCATCACCATGCGCTCACACATCGCTCCCGTCATTGGTTTGATCGCTCTTGCCAGCATCGCCTCTGTGGCTTCTGCCCAGGACAAAGTGCTCAACATTTACTCGGCGCGTCATTATCAGACCGACGAGGTGATGTACGACACTTTCACCAAAACCACGGGCATCAAGCTCAACCGGGTGGACGCGGACGACGCAGGTATCGTGGCGCGTTTGCGCGCCGAAGGTGCAGCCTCCCCGGCCGACGTGGTGTTGCTGGTGGATGCGGCTCGCATGGCCGCCGCCGATAGCCAAGGCTTGTTCCGGCCCATCAAGTCGGCCAAGCTGGACGCGGCCATCCCCGCCAACCTGCGCGCCACGCCCACCGCCGACGGCGTGACCTGGACCGGTTTTTCAACCCGCGCCCGCGTGATCGTGTATGACCCGCTGCGCGTGAAAGCCGAAGACGTGGCCACCTACGAGCAGTTGGCCAACCCCAAGCTCAAGGGCCTGCTCTGCACCCGCTCCGGCTCGCACCCGTACAACCTGTCGCTGTTTGCCACCGTGGTGGAGCGCCTGGGCGACCAGCAAGGCGAAGCCTGGCTCAAAGGCTTGGTCGCCAACATGGCACGCGACCCCAAAGGCGGCGACACCGATCAGATCAAGGCGGTCGCCACGGGCGAATGCGGCATTGCGCTGACCAACACCTACTACGCGGCCCGCCTGCTGAAAACGGGCAAGCCGGAAGACCGTGCCGTGATGGAGAAGATCCGCGTCGTGTTCCCGAACCAGGGCACCAGCGGCACCCACGTCAACATTGCTGGCGCGGCAGTTGCCAAGCATGCCAAGAACCTGGATGCTGCCACCCAGTTCATGGAGTTCCTGGCCAGCCCGTTCGCACAGGAATATTTTGCCAACGGCAACAACGAATTCCCCGCTGCCAAGGGCGTGAAAGTGGAAAACGCTGCACTCAAAGCCATGGGCGGCGCCAACTTCAAGGCAGAAACCATTCCGCTGGGCGTGGTGGCCAAGAACATGACCAAAGTGCAGCAAATGCTGGACCGCGTCGGCTACAAGTAAATGCTTCTCTCCACAGACCCGCACCCGCGGGTCTTTTTTTGATTGATAATTGACGTTTACGTAAACGTCATATCAACCACGCAGGAGCGGCAGATGGAGATTGCAGGCAAGGTCTTTTTGGTCACGGGTGGTGCGTCGGGCTTGGGCGAAGGCACCGCCCGCATGCTGGCGGCCCACGGTGGCCAGGTGGTGTTGGCCGACATGCAAGATGAACGCGGCCAAGCCGTGGCACGCGAGATTGGCGGCACGTTCGTGCACTGCGACGTGAGCAATGAAGCCGATGCAGCGGCGGCGGTGGCTGCGGCCACTGCGCAAGGCAAGTTCGTGGGCCTCGTCAACTGCGCCGGCATTGCCCCTGCCGAGAAAACCGTGGGCAAAAACGGGCCGCACAGCTTGAGCCTGTACACCAAAACCATCATGGTCAACCTGGTGGGCACCTTCAACATGATTCGGCTGGCCGCCGACGCGATGGCGCGCAACGCCCCTGAAGCCACGGGCGAGCGTGGGGTGTTGATTTCCACCGCCAGCGTGGCCGCCTACGACGGCCAGATCGGCCAAGCGGCGTATGCGGCATCCAAAGGGGGTGTGGTAGGCATGACCTTGCCGATCGCGCGCGACCTGGCGCGCAACGGCATTCGCAACATGACGATCGCACCGGGCATTTTTAGCACGCCCATGCTGTTCGGCATGCCGCAGGAGGTGCAAGACGCACTGGCCGCCAGCGTGCCCTTCCCCTCGCGCCTGGGCCGCCCGGAAGATTACGCCAAACTGGTGCGCCACATCCTGGAAAACGACATGCTCAACGGCGAGGTGATCCGTTTGGACGGTGCAATCCGCCTGCCCCCCCGCTGACGCCCGAAGGCCTGCCGGCGGCGGTGTAAGATGGCGGAAAATTCCAAATGTGATTCTCCATGGCCGCACAGACGCCGCAGGACATTGCCCGAGAAGCGGTCAAATTGCTGGCCGCCCGCAAGCTCCCCCCCACGCCGGACAATTTTCAGGCCGTCTACCACGAGGTCGCCGGCACCCGCGCCTTGCGGCCTTTTCCGCTAGAGCCACTGCGCAAAATCGGCCAGGCCCTGCCCGACAAGAACCCGGCGCAGCAACGGTTCAGGGCGCAGTTCAACAAAGCCGTGACCCTGCACAGCTGGGACGACCTGGAAAAGGCTGTGGTCAACCTGATCAACAAGCAGTCCACCCCCGTTGAGGTCACGATCGGTCACTCCGACACCGCGCGTGAGCTGGGCTTGCCCGCCGAGCTGGCCGAACAAATGGCGCGCATTGTGGACCATGCGCTGCCCGCCGTGGGGAACGACGATTTGAAAGTGGCGGCCCAGGCGCGGGAACTCGTCAGCGAGTTGCGGCAAGACATGCCGCACCACACCGTGCTGCGCAAAATGATGAGCGACTACGCATTCCGTTTGTCGTTCGTGGCCGAAGAGCAGCGCCAGATCCGGGAAACGTTGCTGAGCCTGTTGCACACGGTGTTCGAACAGTTCGAGGAGATCAACCCGGACAGCCCGTGGCTGCAGCAGCAGATGAACGCGCTCAAAGAGGCGACGCTGCCGCCTTTGTCGGCGCGCCGGCTGGACGACGTGCAGCGGCGCCTGAAGGACGTGATGTTCAAGCAGGCGCAGGCGCGCGAGCAGGCGCTCGAAGCGCAGCAGGTGATGAAGGAGACACTGAGCGTGTTCCTGGATCGCCTGGCCCAAACCGCTGCATCGAACGAACAGTTTCAGGTGCAAATGGAGAACTGCGCCACCCGGCTGGAATCGGCTCGGGACGTGACCGAGATGGCCCCGGTATTGCAGGAAGCCATTCAATCGGCCCGCTCCATGGCGATGGATACCCGCCGCACCGGCGAAGAACTGCAAAGCCTGCGCGAGCGCGCGCTGGAGGCCGAAGCCGAAGTGAAGCACCTGCGCCAGGAACTGGACCGGATGAGCGAGATGGCCAGCCACGACCTGCTGACTGGCGCCCTCAACCGCAAAGGCCTGATGGAGGTGGTGGAACGGGAGGTGTCGCGCGCCGACCGCATGGGCATTGAAGTGTGTCTGGCGGTGCTGGACATCGACGACTTCAAGAAGCTGAACGACACCCACGGTCACCTGACGGGCGACAGCGCCCTGAAGCACCTGGCCGACGTGGCCCGCCGGGCGCTGCGCCCCAACGATTCGGTGGCCCGCTTTGGTGGCGAGGAATTCGTGGTGGTGCTGCCCGACACCGGCCTGGACGAAGCGGTGGAAGTCATCACCCGGCTGCAGCGCGAGCTGACGACCCAGTTGTTCCTGGAGGGCGAAAAGCGGCTGCTGATCACCTTCAGCGCGGGCGTGACCCGCATGTCGCCCGAGGAAACCAGTGCCGAGGCGCTGCAACGCGCCGACCAAGCCATGTACGCGGCCAAACGGGCTGGCAAAAACCGCGTCATGCGGGGCTGAACGCGACCCAAGCGCGTGCGCTGCGCGGTGGGCGACAATACGCAGTGGCCATCCCCCAAGGTTTCATTCAGGAGTTGCTGTCCCGCGTCGACATTGTCGAGGTGGTGGGTCGTTACGTCCAGCTGAAAAAGGGCGGCGCCAACTTCATGGGCTTGTGCCCGTTCCACGGGGAAAAATCGCCCTCCTTCAGCGTCAGCCCGACCAAGCAGTTCTTCCACTGCTTTGGCTGTGGCAAGCACGGCAATGCGGTCGGGTTTCTGATGGAGCACACGGGCATAGGGTTTGTGGAAGCCGTCAAAGACTTGGCGCAGCAGGTGGGCCTGCAAGTGCCCGAAGAGGACATTCCACCGCAGGAGCGCGCCCGCGCGGCCGAACAGCGCAAGCGCCAGAGCACCCTGAACGAGGTGCTGGCCAAAGCTGCCGATGCGTACAAAGCCCAGCTCAAACAGGCCCCGGCCGCGATCGATTACCTCAAACGCCGTGGGCTGACGGGGCAGGTGGCCAAAACCTTTGCGCTCGGTTACGCCCCGCCGGGCTGGCGCTTCTTGTCCACCGTGTTCCCCGATTACCAAAGCCCGCTGCTGACCGATGCCGGTCTGGTGATCGCCCCCGATGACGGCGCCGAAGCCAACACTGGCGAGGGGGGCGAAGGGCGAAGGTACGACCGCTTTCGGGAACGGATCATGTTCCCGATCCGCAACGTCAAGGGCGAATACATCGGCTTTGGCGGGCGGGTGCTGGACCAAGGTGAGCCCAAGTACCTGGACTCGCCCGAAACCCCGGTGTTCAGCAAAGGCCACGAGCTGTACGGCCTGTTCGAGGCCCGCAGTGCCATCCGCGCGGCCGGCTACGTGCTGGTGACTGAGGGGTACATGGACGTGGTGGCGCTGGCCCAACTGGGCTTTGGACATGCGGTGGCCACCCTGGGCACCGCATGCACGCCCGACCACGTGCGGCTGCTGTTTCGATTCAGCGACGCGGTGGTGTTCAGCTTTGACGGCGATGCCGCCGGGCGCCGGGCCGCGCGCAAAGCCCTGGAGGCCGCCCTGCCCTGGGCCAGCGACACCCGCAGCATCAAGTTTCTGTTTCTGCCGGCCGAACACGACCCGGACAGCTACATCCGTGCCCACGGCCCGGAAGGCTTTGCCGAAGCGGTCAAAGCCGCTGTACCGTTGAGCCGCTTTTTGGTGGAGGCAGCCGCCGCTGGTTGCGACCTAGACACCGCCGAGGGCCGCGCCCGCATGGCGAGCCAGGCGCAGCCGCTGTGGAGCGCCATGCCCGATGGCGCGCTGCGCCGGCAACTGCTGCAGGAACTGGCCGACGGCGTGGGCCTGGACCCCCGGGAATTGGCCGGTCTGTGGCAAGCGCCCGGGCAACGCAACGCCCCCTCGTCGCGCAAGAAGAGCGATCACTCTCCCCCGGAAGTGGCCCACTACCCAGCCCCGGCACGCGCACCGGCCAGCGTTCGCTCACCGCGAGAACCAGCCGCCGATGCTGCCCCATACAGCTCGCGCTCCACGCCACGCTACTCCCCGGCGCCCAACCGCCGCCGCACCCCCAAAGGCTGGCTGGACAAGGCCGACCGGGTGGCACGCCTGGTGTTGGGCACTCCCGAAGCGTGGGACTGGCTGACCGCAGAAGATCACCACCTGCTGGCGCAAGAACCTGATCCCCACGGCAGCCTGTTTGCTTGGCTGGAGGGGCAATGGCACGAACACGGCGCGCAACCCTGGGCTGCTTTGCGGGAAGCCTTGCGTGGCCAACCCTTTGAAGGGCTGGCCCTGGCCCTGAACGACAGCGGCACGGCCCTGGAACGCGCAGGCGCCGACGAATCCCCCGAAAGCCGGCCCGCGACCGAGCAGGAAGCGCGCCGGGAATTGCGCGAACTCTTGCGCCGCATGCACATCGAACGGCTCAAGCTGCGCGAAACCGAATTGATTGCCCAAATGGGCATGGACCCGCAGGCGCTGGCGCTGTACCGCGAGGTGCAAGCCGCCCGCAAGGCGTTGGAAGCAGAACCGATCGACTGATCAGCCGCCTGGCCGGAACTTGGAGCCAGCGGTATAATCTAAGGTTGTACGCAAGCGCGACAGCAGCACCTCCGGACCGGCCACCACCCTCAAGGGTTACAGGAACCACTCCTTTTGGCCAGGGCACCTTGCCCGCCCCGCAAGGACTGCACACCAAATGTTCGCCCATCCAGCTTGCGGCG
>JACCDQ010203469.1_pt1 | contig 19678 bp, 21 predicted proteins | sample 7446031 | NCBI WGS metagenome assembly JACCDQ01 (sample SAMN15323442, study PRJNA562643) | freshwater metagenome | isolation source: river surface water | place: USA:Blue River Watershed | collected 2017-08-17
GATAAGATCAATTGGGATAATCTATCCAAAAATCCAAATGCAATCGAACTGCTTGCGGAGAATCAGGATAAGATCAATTGGAAAAAACTGTCAACAAATCCAAATGCAATTGAGCTACTTAACGAAAATAGAGATAAGATCAGTTGGTATAATATATCCAAAAATCCAAATGCAACTGAGCTATTTACAGAGAATCAGGATAATACTAATTGGGTTGCATTGGGGAAAACACAATCGTTATTCACATATGATGCTGACGCTATGCGCAAAGCCAAACATTGCGAAATCGAATGCGTGGAAATATACTTCCACCATCCGCGATTCATTCAACAGTTTCTTGAAACACACAGTATGGAAGACTTGGAAGAATTCGATGACTGGATCTTAAATAGATATGTATGCTAATTTTTTTGTAATGATGGTCGTATGGATATGCTGTAATTGGACTGAGCGTAAAATTGACGAAGATTAATCATAAATATAGATTGAACATCACTAATTATGGATTCATTGGAACTATCGCTATATGCTCACTTGGTATTTGTATATATAGCGATTCGATTATACGAATCTTCGGATTGTATTGAATTTAAAACAATGCAACTGATCTTTATGATAAAAGGTATGTATGGAGCATGTGTTAGATGTAAACTAATGATACAACGACAAAGATTAGATAATCATGAAACCACAATATAGAAAGAAGATAATCATTCATGTGTGGATATATTTTTTATCACTGAGCAAAACGCGACAATAGATTGGATATGCTGTAAGTGTACTGAGCATAAAATTGACGAAGATTAATGATAAATATAGATTGAACATCCCTAATCATGAATTCATTGACGCTATCGCTATATATCAATTTGATTATATTGGCTATGACGATCAATATAATGTCGGATTCGGTGTATTATGTTATAATCAAGGTATTACTATTCATCAATGTTTTGGAAAATATCATATCCATATATTACGATTATAAACTAATCGCGCAAGAAAAAAGATTAAAGGATCTTATCGCAGAACGCGAAACCCTACTACGAATAAAACAACAACTTCAAGATAAGAAAATGAAGTACATCGCAAAAATTGAACAACTGCAATCAAAACAACAATTTTACGATAAGAAGATGAAGTATATTGAGGAAAATCAACAACTTAAAAAGAAGATAATCAATCACGCGATTAATGCATAGAGATATTTTTTTATGTCAATTTGATTCCAAGTATTAGAGGATAATTATAATATCACAATGTGGAGTGCAATGTTCAATAAAATGTTTAGAGATAAAAATGCACGATTACAGAAAATGATAGATGATCTTAACAATGATATTGTCTTAGCAAATGAAAAAATAGATCAGTTATTGTTGGATAACGCTAAGATTAAGAAAGATATTATCAAATTCAATAGAATTAATAACATATCAAAGGAAAATACTCATATACAAGATGCGCATTACAGTATGTTGCTTGAAAGATAAGCTATAGAAAATATTAAACTGAGCGTAAAATTGACGAAGATTAATGATAAATATAGATTGAACATCACCAATCATGGATTCATTGACACTATCATCATACCTTAATTTGATTGTATTGTTCGTAGCGATTCAAATATTGTTCGATTCTGATTATTCTATTATAGTGAAAATATCACTACTTATCAACGCAATAGGAAATATTGTTTCCACACGTTATGAATATAAACTGATTGAGAAAGAAAAAAGATTAAATGAGCTTATCGCGGAAAATGAACAATTTAAACAGAAGATAATTAATCGAGCCAGCAACGCGTAGATATATTTTTTTGTCTTGTTTATATTAACATATGAACTAATATGATATAAAAAGATGATTGATGATGTTAAACTCAGCGTGTTTTCAAATGCGGTTGTTGAATTTTTACGAGATCGTTTGAAGTTAAATCCAACTGGCAATCAACTATTAAGCATGATAGTATTGAATACAATCATTTGGTTAAATCATAATATCGATGATGATTCGATCAAACACATCATCGACACTATTCTACAAATACATTACATGGTAATTGGATTTATTGGATTATCGATATATCTCAATCGAGAATTGATTCGCGATATAATTCATCATAGATATAACAAATCAAATGATGATGATTTTATTCAACCGACATTAGTCAATGAGAATCAGGATGAATACATCGTAATCGATATATCCAATATTCCAAAATATATCATGTCTATGTACAAGTATATTTCATTGAAGCAAAGCTATTTTGATACCAATGTCGATTCTAAATACATTATATACATTGAAGATGCGATGATTCCACTTTATAATAATAAACTGCATTTCAATGATGAAAACTATGAAGTTTTTGGATTCATAACTACAAAATATAGTCTCACAATGGTAAAGGAGCAAAAGGTGCACAACTATACAATGCTAATACATATCGATAAGAAGAGTAAGGCGTTGGAGAACAACAATAGTATTGATTACATAAAATTCATAATGAAGTATTTGGACGATGACTTGAAGTATGGAAGCAGGATTCAGTTATACTACTACAAGATATTGCATGATAAGTTAATCAAAACTACATATTACGATGCCGATGTTGAAACTTGGGAGAAAGATGTAAAACTTCTACGGGAATCATTCTTTAGTGAGCACAACGAAACCCTGTTCAATGTTATCGATAATAAAATACGTGGAACTAATATCGTGGAAGCTCAAGCTTGGAATAATCTATTACTTCACTCAAAGCAGGGAGGTTTAGGGAAATCATCTGTAATATACAGATCCGCGATTATGCTCAAGAAGAATGTGCTTAGCATTGATATCGCGCAGTTTATCAACAAGAAAAATGATCTATACTCGATATTCCACTTTCAGAAATTTAAACTTCCGATAGGAGGAGAAACTGTATACGATATAGATAACTATATCATCGTATTGGAAGAATTTGATCATGCCATCGAAAAACTATACCACATAGATAAGTTTAATAAGATAAAGTATGAACTCAAGAAGAAACGCATGCGATGCCAACAACAAGGAATCGAAAATGCAACAAGAGATCTATTGAAAGCATCAGAAGTTAATACTGAAATTATCGAAAATAGTGGATCAACTATGGATCCCATGCAGAAGTTGATCAACAGCGAAATTGGTCATCCACGAAGTTATCCAAAATCAAACAAACAACAGTATACAAATAATATCACGATGATTAACAATGATATACAAGACATATTAAACGAAAATTCAAATACTATAAATCAAAACATTGTATACTTAGGAGACTTGTTGGAATTATTCCAAGGACCAATTCATATCGTCGATAGAATCATTATCGCTACTACAAATAATATAGAGATCATAAGAAATGCATTGCCTATGCTAATTCGTCCAGGAAGACTAACACCAATTAAATTTGATTATCTAAACTGGGATATCTTCTCCAAACTAGTCAGTTACTACATTGCAGAGATGCCAGAAATTGAACCATTCGAGATTACAGTTCCAACAAGCCAAATCGTTGAATTAGCAATAAAGCATAAAAATGCGAATGACGAGAACACAAATGCGTTTATCGAGGAGATGCGAGAATTGTGTGCTCAAAGCAAAAAAATATAAATACGCATTATTTTTTTGCAGTTGGATTTGCCAACATTGGATTTGGACTAGACCAAAAAAATTTTGAAAAATCGGGTAATTGTTTTTCGTGCTTATAAAAACACTGACATTTTTATACATTGTATATATTTCATTCAGAATATGTGTATATTGATTATATGCTGTGGTTATGTCGATAATATAAAAACATAAAACTGACACACGTAATCTATGCAATGAGCATATTTGTATTTTGGAATAGTTATAACATTGCGCTATATTATATATTTTTTATCAGAATTGATTAATCATTTTTGCAGTTGGATTTGTCAACATCGGAATTGGATCAGACCAAAAAAATTTGAAAAATCGGGAATATTTCGTGCTTAGAAAAATACTGACAAAACTAAATATGCTTATATATTATGATTACCAGTTTAATCCATATATCAATAGAATAAAAATATGTCTTTACTTTAAAAAAAATAAACTGACATATATCTGATATAAGATAGTTTAAAATATAGAATGTTCTACGATTCGTTGATCGTGTTTCCGCCACGATTCAACGGTTATTTAAAGCATGATAATAACAAGACAGGCATCGAGTATAGAATTCGATATGTTGATCCACCAGATGGATGGAGTGAACTCACTAAAAGTATTCCAATCAAGAATGAATTGTATGATCAAAGAATGATACGAGGAGACATATGCATAGCTACTGGTTGGAGAAATCGTATTACGGTATTAGAATGCGCTAGTAATCAGAGGTTGCCAGCCAACGTAAAGACCATTGAGATCAATACCCGAGAAAGCAACCTCTATATATTTAATTATGAATCTTGTCTATCTAATATACACCAAGTGATGGATGGAATTAATATTATTAACGATGGTAAATTTATTACATTCGACTATACAGCAATGTGTATAGATCAGGATAGAAAAATTATTTCGATTCCAAAAGAAATACTCACCAAATTATTGATCGAAAGTCAAAATCATACATATGGAAGGATTGACGAAAAGATGTTCGAACTATTAATGCTATTACCAGATGAATGGTTCAACAAAAATGAACTTATGAGCAGAGTGGTATTATTGATAAGAAATACAGTTTTAACAGCTGAAATGCGTAAAGCAACACTTACTAAATTAATAGTAGAACGATCATATACATTTAACGCAGATGATGTGGATACATTTCTATCATTACATTTGAATAGTATTGACAAGAAATATAATTTAGTTGCATTAATGAAAAAATTAGATGATGAAACTGTTTGTAAAATTTTATTATTACAAAAGAATAGAAAAGAATCCATACAACAAATGATATATAAAGCAAATAAACAAAAAGATTTAATATTAGAATATGAACAAGATTCTTTGGTTAAATTAAGTGATATCAAATCAATTGATAGTTCTTTTAATACTAAAAAAATACTTGCAATGGATTCACGATTTGAACAAATTAGGATGAATGTTTGCAAGGCATGTAAAAATCTACATAAAAGAGGATGTTGTGTGAAATATTTAAGAAGAAGTAGTACAACTGCCGTATTTATCAAGCATGCTAAAATTGTTTCATAAATACGTATATTTTTTTGAATCACTAACGCAATATTGATGATATATGTACCAATATAAATTCAACTATGATGATGAAACTGCGTAATTGGATTGATATTAGATATATTAATTGGTATAGCTTAATGCAAAATAAAAATCCTGAGGCAATTAAGTTTCTAAAACAGAATCCCAAAAAGATTGATTGGACTGGATTATCTTGGAATAAAAATCCTGATGCCATTAAGTTTCTAAAACAGAATCCCAAAAAGATTGATTGGACTGGATTATCCTATAATAAAAATCCTGAGGCAATTGAGTTACTCAAACAGAATCTAGATAAGATTAATTGGATTAATTTATATTGGAATGAAAATCCTGAAGCGATTGAGTTATTCAAACAGAATCCAGATAAAATCGATTGGATTGGATTGTCAAGAAATTCATCAATATTTTCATATGATTATGAAGCTATCGAAAAGATATATCGTTCTAAAAATGAATGTATTGAGCAGTATATGTTCAATCCAAAGCACGTGGATGAATTTCTGACTACACATGATGTATTAGAAGAAGACATTTTCGTCGAGTGGTTCAAGAATAGATATGTGTGCTGATATGCATGATATTTTTTTATCACTGAACGCAAAATTGACGATGGATATATCAAGATATAGATTGAATATCCAAAACTAATTTACATTACCATGATGATAAATCTACTTAGTTGGATTGATCCAACTAAGCTCGATTGGCATACATTGTGTGAAAACAAAAATCCCACAGCTATTGAGGTGCTCAAACAGAATCCTGAGAAGATATGGTGGTATTTATTATCTGCTAATCCTAATGCAATTAAATTACTTAAACAGAATCCAGACAAGATTAATTGGGAATGGTTATCATATAATTCAAATTCTGAGGCAATTGAGTTGCTCAAACAGAATCCTGAAAATATCGTATGGGAAGAGTTATCTCTTAATGAAAATCCTGCAGCTATTGAATTACTTAAGCAGAATCCTGATAGAGTTGATTGGGCTGAATTATGCAGTAAATCATCAAACCTTGCCGTTGTTGAACTTCTCGAGCAGAATCTTGATAATATTTATTGGGATGAATTATCGCATAATCCAAATCCTGTAATTGTCGAATTTCTTAAACAGAATCCCGATAATATTGATTGGAGGGAATTATCGACAAATAAAAATCCTGAGGCATTTGAATTACTTAAACAGAATCCAGAGAAGATTTATTGGGAAGGACTAAATTCTAATGCAAATTCTGATGCGCTTGAATTACTTAAGCAGAATCCAGAAAAAATTGATTTGTTTGAATTAGAACAAAATGATAATCCTTATGCGATGAAAATTATTTCAGATAACCAAGATGATATTAACTGGTATTTATTATCAAAATATGCTAATTCTGATGAAATTGAATTACTCAAACGGAATCAAGATAAGATTGATTGGTGTGAATTATCAAGTAATCCAAATATATTTATTACATACGATTACGAAGCTATCAAAGAGCTGTATAGTGTTAAAAATGAATGCGCCGAGCAATGTATGTTCAACCCAAAACACGTGGATGAGTTTCTGACTACACATGATGTATTAGATGAAGACGTTTTCATCGAGTGGTTCAAGAATAGATACGTGTGCTGATATCTATGATATTTTTTTGAATAACTGATCGTAAAATTGACCATGAATATATCAGGATATAGACTGAACACTCAGAACAATAATGTTTGTTAAACTACTTGATTGGATCGATATCAAGAATATAGATTGGACTGGATTATCTTGTAATAAAAATCCCATAGCTATCGAGTTGCTAAAAAAGAATATGAAGAAGATTTATTGGTTTGGATTATCAAGCAATCCAAACCCAGAGGCGGTTAAGTTGCTCAAACAGAATCCAGAGAAAATTGATTGGTATTGGTTATCTTGTAATGAAAATTCTATGGCTATCGAGATACTTAAACAGAATCCGGAGAAGATTGAATGGGATGGATTATCTAGTAATCGTAATCCAGAGGCAATTAAATTACTCAAACAAAATCCAGAGAATATTGCTTGGGATATGTTATCTTATAATAGTAATTCAGATGCTATCGAGCTACTCAAACAGAATTCGGAGAAAATTGAATGGTATTCGTTATCTTATAATAATAATCCAGATGCTATCGAGATACTCAAACAGAATCAAGATAAGATTGATTGGGAAGGATTATCAGGTAATAGTAATCCAGAGGCAATCGAATTACTCAAACAAAATCCAAACAAGATTGATTGGAGTGAATTATCAAGAAATGGAAATTCTAATGCAATCGAATTACTCAAACAGAATCAAGATAAGATTGATTGGAGTGAATTATCAGGTAATAGAAATCCAGAGGCAATCGAATTACTCAAACAGAATCTGGAGAATGTTTATTGGTATGAATTGTCATGTAATAAAAATCCTGAGGCTATTGAGTTGCTCAAACAGAATACAGATAAGATTAATTGGTACGAATTATCAAAAAATCCATTAATATTCGAGTATGATTATGAAGCTATCGAAAAGACGCATTGTCAAAAAAACGAATGTGTCCAGCAATGGATGTTCGATCCAAAGCACGTAGATGAGTTTCTAACTATGCATGATGCATTAGAAGAAGACATTTTCACTGAGTGGTTCAAGAATAGATATGTGTGCTGATATCTATGATATTTTTTTGACTGAACGCAAAATTGACCATGAATATATTATGATATAGACTGAACACTCAGAACAATAATGTTTGTTAAACTACTTGATTGGATCGATATCAAGAATATAGATTGGACTACGATATCTTATAATCAAAATCCTGATGTAATTGAATTGCTTAAACAGAATCCTGAGAAGATCAATTGGGAAAAATTGCCTTGGAATACAAATTCTAAAACAATTGAGTTACTCAGACAGAATCCGGAGAAGATTAATTGGATTGGATTATGTAGAAATCAATGTCATGAGGCAATTGAGTTACTCAAACAGAATACTAAAATGATTAATTGGCGTTACTTATCTAGAAATGAAAATCCTGACGCCATTGAGTTGCTCAAACAGAATATGGAGAAGATTGATTGGATGTCATTATGTAGAAATGAAAATACTGAAGCGATTAAGTTACTCAAACGGAATCCAAAGAATATTAATTGGAAACATTTATCTAGGAATAAAAATAATGAGGCAATTGAACTGCTTAAACAGAATCCAAAGAAGATTTATTGGCGTGGATTATCTCTGAACTCAAATCACGAAGCGATTGAATTACTCAAACAGAATCCAGAGAAGATTAATTGGAGTTGGTTATCATTAAATAGTAATGCCGTTGAGTTACTCAGACAGAACCAAGAGAAGATTGATTGGCATTTGTTATCTATTAATTCAAATCCTGATGCGATTAAACTGCTCAAACAGAATTTGGACAAGATTGATTGGAGAGCATTCGCTTGTAATGAAAACCCTAAGGCAATTGAGTTACTAAAACAGAACCAAGAGAAAATTCATTGGGATGTATTCTCTATGAATGAAAATATATTCATGTATGATTACGAAGCTATCGAAAGAACGTATCGTCCAAAAAATGAATGCGTAGAGCAGTATATGTTTAATCCAAAGTATGTAGATGAATTTCTAACCATGCATGATACATTAGAAGAAGACATTTTCGTTGAGTGGTTCAAGAATAAATACGTGTGCTGATATCCATGATATTTTTTTGACTGAACGCAAAATTGACGATCCATATATCAAGATATAGACTGAACACTCAGAACAATAATGTTTATGAAGCTACTTGATTGGATTGATATTAAGAAGATTGATTGGCATGGATTATCTTGTAATTCAAATCCTGAGGCGATTGAGTTGCTCAAACAACATACAGATAAGATCAACTGGTCTATATTATCTCGGAATTCAAATCCTGAGGCGATTGAGTTGCTCAAACAACATACAGATAAGATCAATTGGTATAACTTATCTCAGAATGAAACTCCTGAGGCAATTGAACTACTCAAACAGAATCAAGATAAGATTAATTGGGAGGGGTTATCTTATAATGATACTCCTGATGCAATTGAGTTGCTCAAACAGAATCCAGATAAGATTGATTGGGAGGCATTATCGGGAAATAAAACTTCTGAGGCAATTGAGTTACTCAAACAGAATCAGGAGAAGATTGATTGGTACGCATTATCTTATAATGATAATCCTGAAACAATTGAGATATTCAAACAGAATAAAGAAGAGATCAGTTGGTATATATTATCTCAAAACAATAGCCCTGAGGCAATTGAACTGCTCAAACAGAATCCAGATGATATTGATTGGGAAGGATTATCTCTTAATCAAAATCCTTGGGCAATAGAACAACTTAAACAGAATCCATATAAGATTGATTGGGAGATGTTATCTCGTAATGAAAATTCCGATGCAATTGAACTGCTCAAACAGAATCCGGATAAGATTGATTGGTATCAGTTATCTCGTAATGAAAATTCTGATGCGATTGAACTGCTCAAACAGAATCCAGATAAGATTCGTTGGAAGAGATTATCTTGTAATGAAAATTCTGATGCGATTAAACTGCTCAAACAGAATCCAGATAAGATTTGTTGGAAGAGATTGTTGAAAAATAAAAATCCTAAGGTGATTGAACTACTCGAACAGAACCCAGACAAGATTGATTGGGAACAATTATCTATGAATGAAAACATATTCATGTACGATTACGAAGCTATCAAAAGAACGTATCAACAAAAAAATGAATGCGCAGAACAGCATATGTTCGATCCAAAGCATGTGGATGAATTTCTAACCACACATGATACGTTAAATGAAGACGTTTTCATTGAATGGTTCAAGAATAGATATGCATGCTGATATCTATGATATTTTTTTTGATTTGGGCATCTAAAACTCAAATTGGGCGTAAAATTGACGATCCATATATCAAAGTATAGACTGGACAGCCTAGAACAACAATGTTTGCAAAACTGCTTGATTGGATTGATGTCGAAAATATCAACTGGAATGGATTATCTCAAAATAATAGTCAAGAAGCAATTGAGTTACTCAAGCAGAATCAAGATAAAATTAATTGGAATAGATTATCAAGAAATGAAAATCCAGAAGCGGTAGAGTTACTCAAGCAGAATCAAGATAAAATTAATTGGAATAGATTATCAAGAAATGAAAATCCAGAAGCGGTAGAGTTACTCAAGCAGAATCAAGACAAGATTAATTGGACTGCGTTATCAGGAAATAAAAATACTGAGGCGATCGAGTTACTCAAGCAGAATCAAGATAAGATTGATTGGATGTCATTATGTAGAAATACCAATTCTCAAGCAATTGAGTTACTCAAGCAGAATCAAGACAAGATTGTTTGGTATGAAGTAGCTAGAAATAATAGTCCTAAAGCAATTGAGTTACTCAAACAGAATCAAGATAAGATTAATTGGGGTGAATTAGCTATGTTTAATGAAACATATGAAGCAATTGAATTACTCGAACAAAATTTGGAGAAAATTGATTGGTATGGATTATCATTTAATAGTAATGCCATTGAGTTACTCAAACAACATCCTGAGAAAATTGAGTGGTATGCATTATCTCAGAACCAAAATACAGAAGCGATCGAGTTACTCAAACAGAATCCAGAGAATATTGATTGGTTTGGATTATCTAGTAATGAAAATCCTGCGGCGATTAAATTACTTGAACAGAATCAAGAGAATATTGATTGGTGTGCATTATCTTATAATAAAAATCCTAATACCATTGAATTATTCAAACAGAATCCCAAAAAGATTAATTGGATTGAATTCTCTATGAATCCAACAATATTCGAGTATGATTATGAAACTATTAAAAGAACATATTGTTTAAAAAATGAATGTGTTGAGCGATATGCGTTCGATCCAAAATACGTGAATGAATTTCTAACTACGCATGATGCATTAGATGAAGACGTTTTCGTTGAGTGGTTCAAGAATAGATATGTGTGTTGATATCTATGATATTTTTTTGACCAGACAAAAAAATTATCAGATCTAGATATAATCTTTATTTGAATATGAACCCATTGCACGAAATATTCATGTGAATAATATCCTTCATGATCACAAATAATCATGAGATTTAATTCAGACTCATCATGAAAACTAATCACAATAGGAATTGCGCATGTGATTTCTTCATAGTTTTTTATATCTGGTAGAAATCTGATTCGATGAATGCTTTTGCCAATCAGGGCTTCTTTAAACTGCTGAATTTTTTCGTAATCGATTTTGTCATTAATGGTGGTTTTAAGTTCACCCAAAACCATTTTTATTCCCCATACCTCGCAACAAAGTTGCATATCGCTAATCAATACCTTCACTTGCTGAGTATTAGTAACGATGACAATTCCTGTATATCCAAGATAGTCTTCATATGCAGTGTCTGCATCAGAATCAACTTTAACGTCAATGATAACATCATTCGTATTATTGTTTGTGTAGTTAGCCATGGCAGTTGCGTTGCTATATATTATCTTAATGGTATCAATTTTGCCAACATTGGATTTGTATAATATCGATGATAGATACACAAAAAAATATTTTTTATGATATTATTTACTATTCAATAGCTTATCGACATTAATATCCTTGACCAATTGTAATTTGGAATCCACAATCAGTGTACATGGCTTTGGCGTATTAATGCTATTAACGCATTCGTTATCTGAATTGATGATATCAGTGATACATCCAATGTTAGTTGAGCCACTTGTAAGCATCATATTTTTAGTAATTTGGCCAACAAGCGCAGATGCGCCAAAGATCATTGGACTGCCACGCGATACAATCAATGATTTGATGATTCTAATAACAGCAGGCATGATTACACGACATTATATTTATATATTTGGTATATCAATTATAATAGTATGTATCCAGATTAACTAATGTATCAGGAATTGATTTAACACCCGTATTGGCGCAATTCAAATATTTAAGATTGACCAAGGTATCCGGAATAGAAGATACGTATGTATCATTAAAGTATAACCATTCTAATTCGATTAATGTATCCGGAATAGATGATACCCATGTATTGACAATGTTCAAATATTTAAGATTGATCAATGTATCGGGAATCATACAAATTGATGTGTTTGGGCAATGCAGTTCTTCAAGATTTACTAATGTATTAGGAATATCGGTAATGTTAGTATTATCGCAAATCAAGTATTTTAGATTGATCAGTGTATCAGGAATCATACAAATTGATGTGTTTGGGCAATTCAGGTCTTCAAGATTTACTAATGTATTCGGAATGTCTACAATATTAGCATTATCGCAAATCAAGGATTTTAGATTGATCAATGTTTTAGGAATTTTTTTAACATTAGAGCAAACATCCAGTTCGAGGATCTTAGCATGATTGACATTATGACATAGTTGACACATCTTGATTGGATAATATGTTATATAATGATGTTGGAAATATCAATTCAAGCATGTGATATAGTAATATATATTATTTTTATACGATATCATGTCTAATACTATGCTATTTAGATCCAGCATGTTTATTACGATACTTCATATCTTAGCACAACTGTGGTATCGCCAGACAAATCTAATATTGACATTAACTATCATTGGAGGACTCTCAACATCTATTTGGAATCACGGAACTACTTCAAGAATTGCAATGATCTCTGATAGGGTCATGATGGTTATTGACTTTTGCGCAGACGCGTATCTTATATTGATAATCCCATTACAATTTAAATGTGTATTAGCTACAGCAATGTTGATATCATCAGTAGTTTTATATTGGGTATCCAAAATGCCTTACGCATCGCAATTTCATATTAACTCATTTTGGTTATGCGCGCCAATACGTCAAATTCGTGGAAGTAATATTCCTCATATGATAGCGCATTTAAGTCTTACTATGACGCATATAATTCTCATGAGCATATTCGCCACGTAGATAAAAAAATACAAACACGCTACTGTGGTAGACAATTCGTCGTTATTTGTTGAATTTCATCAACGTATATGTATTACGTTTATGAAATCGCATGTTTTGCAATGCTTGGCATCTATTCCATTCTTCTGCGGTAGTGTCACGCGCCTCGTAGGTTGTTGGTTGTTTGTTTTTTATCTTTTTGATTCCAACCAATCCTTCCTGTGGTTTATTGGTGATGTTTATGATGTTTTTGATATCCATCATTTTTCCACCAGTTGGATCACGCGAGATCTGTTGAAATGCTTGAAATCTTGCCCATTCTTCTGGAGTGGTGTAATGTGCTTCGTATGTTGTTTTGTCGTTGGGGGTCTTAATCTTTTCAGTTTTTTTGCTATTGACTGCACGTAGATTGATTGATGGGCAGATTATTTCTCTGGTGGCATATATCTTGTTGTGCTTTCGATAGTTCAGAATGCTTGTGATGATCTTCATCGTTGCGCTTTTTGAGGTTGTAATTAAATATGATAACCCATCAACTATTTTATGCTCAATTCTTGTTTCAAGATACCAAATAAAATTGAGTGCAAAATAGCAAGCAATATATCATATTTATACACACGATACCAAACGATTTGTCAAACACTATGGCGATCAACACATATTCTGATCTTCGAGTCTTTCTCAAGAAGCAATTTGATGCAAACTGGGAATATAAAATCGGAGTCACAGAATTGTTGCAACTCAGCGAGAATATCACCAATGGAAGCAATTTAGATCCTTTATTGAAGCGTCGTGCAGAAATGTTATTGGCTGATCAACGAGATACGCCATTCATATGCTTTAATACTGAGGCTGTTGCATTTGGACTACTCAAAGGACGTGAGCTAAGTGGAAGGAATACCCCCAGTTACCACATGATAAACATATTAGTGATTTTATCAAAGATCATGATTTTATACTCGGTAAGGATGTATTCATGCGTAAGGATCATAAGAAGCAATATATTATGGAGTCATTTCGTCGCATCCATTTAGTAATAGTGATGAGATCATTGATCATATTGAATCAATGAAAATGGAAATCGCGCAGTTCATTCAAGAACGAGTCGATGCTGAGTAGAGCATGGAGCGTAAATTCTACATATTTTTTTGCATCACTGAAGTTCGAAATTTAGAATCAGAAAAAATTATACTATTATTCAGACTGTTAAAAGGACGAGAACTCGTCTTGAACGAGGCGAGTTCGCATACGATAAACATATTACTCGATTTATAAAGCATGCAGTTAAGTATAAAATTGACGATGAATATATCAAAATATAGACTAAACATCTAAAGTAACGATGGTTGCAAAACTACTTGATTGGATTGATATTGAAAACATTGATTGGCGGGGATTATCCTATAATGAAAATCCAGAGGCAATCGAGTTACTCAAACAGAATCAGGATAAAATTGATTGGGAGAGATTATCAAGAAATGAGAATCCAGAGGCAATCGAGTTACTCAAACAGAATCCAAAGAAGATTGATTGGAATCAATTATCCTATAATGAAAATCCTGAGGCAATCGAGTTACTCAAACAGAATCAAGACAAGATTGATTGGTGGGGATTATCATACAATAAAAATCCAGAGGCAATCGAGTTACTTAAACAGAATCAAGACAAGATTGATTGGTGGGGATTATCATACAATAAAAATCCAGAGGCAATTAAATTACTCCAACAGAATCCGAATAAGATTATTTGGAAAAGATTATCTAGTAATGAAAATCCAGAGGCAATTAAATTACTCCAACAGAATCCGAATAAGATTATTTGGAAAAGATTATCTAGTAATGAAAATCCAGAGGCAATCGAGTTACTCCAACAGAATCAAGACAAGATTGATTGGGAGGAATTATCTATGAACTCAAATCCAGAGGCAATCGAGTTACTCAAACAAAATCAAGACAAGATTGATTGGTATGGATTATCATACAATAAAAATCCAGAGGCAATCGAGTTACTTAAACAGAATCAAGACAAGATTGATTGGTGGGGATTATCATGTAATAAAAATCCAGAGGCAATCGAGTTACTTAAACAGAATCAAGACAAGATTGATTGGAATGAATTATCAATGAATCCATCAATATTCTGCGAAGAGTCCAAAATTGAAAATACTCATAATAAATCTATAGATACTTCATCTACAATGAATCCAATTAATATTGATATTTCGCAATCAATGTTTAATCCATACTTTAAAACAAAATTACAAATCGTTGCATACGAAGCGAAAGTAAATAATAACAAACTAATGTTATCAGAAAAAACTATTAATGCTATTAATAAACGAGTTGATGCGATTACAAATAATATTGAAGCAACTATCACAAAGACCAATGAAGAATATAAAAAATTGTATTTACGTGCCTTAAAGGAATTTGCGCAATCCTGTAAAATCGTATATAAAAATGATGCAATTGTATTCACAATTAATTGCGAAACGGTGGAAACAATGAATGTAAAACTTGGTATCGATCTTGAATATCTTGGAGTTATTATTATTAAAAAATGTAATTATATGAATGATCCACGATCGATGCTGAGAGATTTGATAATCAATCAAAAGATGAAACTCATTGATTTAGTTAATGATGATGGAGAATATTCATATAAAAATATTAAGGAATGCTTACCTGAAGGATTTAAGTTTGAGCTGAGACAAATGTGCAAATTATATAATTTCAGACACCGTGCTCGTGCGCATTTCGACAAATTCAACAAGATTGAATATGATTATGCGGAAATCAAACAACGCAAACAATTATTGCATAACGAGTTCAGATCATATTATAGATTATTCGAAAAAATTATCACAATGACATACCAAATGCCAGTTGCGGTTCAAGTGAATAAGTAATAATCACATATATATTTTTTTGGATGATCCTACAATTCGAGTTGCATTTTGCATAAAAAATACAATATAATTGAATTCACGAACTTATGCTAATTAATTATATTTGTTCTGCATAATGGTTGCATAACAGTTATACTTACTTATACTTAGATATCCAACGGCATCGGTACTGATATTCTCATCAATGGAAATTACTAGATCATAGATAGCATTAACTATCTTGATTAAATCATGCGATCGTGCATTTATTCGAAAAGAATATTGAGAATATTCATTGGTATGAATTATCAGCTAATCCATCAATATTTGTATATGACTACGAAGCGATTCGCAATGCAAATATGACCAAGAATGAATGCGTAAAACAATATATGTTCAATCCAAAACTTATAACAGAGTTCCTACAAACACACTGCATGGAACATCTTGATAATCACGAAACATACTTAAATTGGTTTAATTATCGATTACAGTAGTGGAGTGTATTTTTTTGCAGTTGAAAATGTATCATCGGATTGCCAAGACCAAATTTTGACCATCTTAAATGGTTTCCTAAGGTTGTTAAAATTATAGAATTGATATTTTATAATATAAATATAATACAATGATGAATACTCTAAACCAGCAACAAGCATTGTTTGTTAAAAGTGATATTGAACAATGTCGACTTATTGGCAATCCAGGATGTGGTAAAACTAGATCAATTATAGAGTTTGTTATTGATAAATACAAGAATAAGTGTATCAAAACATCTACACATTTTATGATCATTACTTTTAGTAAGATGGCTCAACAAGACTTTTTAACTAAAGGTAAACTATCATCCAATCCAAAATTGTTTACATCGATCAATGTAAGAACTATTCATTCAATCGCATCATCTATCTATAAAAAATTGTTTAATGGAACATCTATATCCATCAATACTATTATTTTAGCAACATTACGTACCATTAAAGATGGATGTGATCTAAATAAAATTGCATGCGTTAGAAATTGCAAATTTATCATAGTGGATGAAGCTCAAGATATTAGTAAGAATCAATATTGTTTAATCAATGAAATTGTTACTAAGTTAAATATTCCATTGATTTTGGTAGGAGATCCAAATCAAAATATATTTCAATTTCAGGGAGGAACTGAAAAGTATCTTATGGAACATACTGGTTCATCGCATACACTTATATCAAATTATAGATCCACCAATGAAATAATTAACTTTATTAATGTCATGCGACCACATGATGATTTACCAGAAATGATATCAGCCAATAATACACATGGACCAAAACCAATTATCTTCAATGGAAGTATTGAAGATATTAATGAGTACATTCTTAAAACAATTAATAATTGCAAATATAATTTAAAGGATGTTGCTATCATTGGACCAATCAAACGTGGTAAAACATACAATAATAATAAATATACATTATCCAGAGTATCAAATTTATTATCAGATAATAATATTGGATTTGTAGATCATTATACCGATAATGATATCGATAGAGTGGTTCGCAATATTACACGTAAGGATAATTGTGTAAATATTATGACATGCCATGGATCGAAAGGATTAGAATTTGAAATGACAATTGTTATTGGATATCATTTCAAAACAATGAATAGAGTTCCGACATATGAAGATTATAATAGATTTAAGTATTTATGGTATGTAGCATTAAGTAGAGCTAAACAAGAATTGATTATATGCGTAGAAGAGAGTAATAATCCATTTCCAGAACTTACCAATATTGATAGCAATTTATTTGAAATTGCTGGAACTCCATTAAATATTAAATCCATATATGAACTTCGATTCAACGAACACCTAAAGCAAACAATGTTTACTGTATGTGATGTTATCAGAAATAATGAGTTTTTCAACGAGGAACGATTATTGGATTTTGAGCAAGAACAATTCTTTGACAGCATTAGTAAGAGCGTACAAGAATATCATTCATTTGAACTTACGGATATTTTAGATGAAGATAAATATTGCATGCTATATGGACTATTTATAGAACAACTGTTTATGCTATACTATTATCAATCACGAGATGAATTGAATAAGGTTGTTGAATTTTATTCGAATAAATTTGCACATATCATTCTTCTGGATAAATCATATTCAAAACCCTATATGGAATTAACGCGTAGAGGAATAATTAATAGTAGAGGAGAATGCGATCTTGATATTTCTTCCGATAAGTTGAATAAAAATACAATGAGACTAATTAATTATTGTAAGTCACAAGTTACTGACAACAATGTATCCATATTCATTAAATCTGATATGATAGCATTTGATAAAAAACATTTCAATCAACTATGTAATAATATCATTGATAAAAGTAATAAGGAGATTGCATTATTTGAAATTGTATTGTATTTATATCAAATACAATGCGAAAAAAAATATATCCTGAAGAATGACTTCACTGAGCACGTAAATAGTTTATCTCATTATTTTGATAATATATATGATCTAGCTACTTCATTTCCATCCTTACGATTTCAGCAAAGAGTTAAACATCCTAATATTAATATTGTAGGTATTATTGATGCGATTGATGAAACTAATGGACATATTATCGAACTTAAATTTACAAATGATATTTCGTTATTGCATAAACTTCAAACAATATTGTATTACAATTGTTTATACCCAGACTGGTCTAATAATCAACCTATTGAAATCCTAAATCTTAAAACCGGAGAACAAATGTTACTAACGATAAATAGTAGTAATCCATGGTATTTCAATGTATATTTATGTGATGTATTAGACATAAAAATGGATAACAATGTATTTCTTCTAGATATCGAAACCAATACAATAAATGAATTTGGTGATCCATTTAGTCCTAACAATACAGAAATCATTGATAGATATGTATATGAATATAATTTCAAATGTGCTGTATCAGATGGACTAATTCGTAATAATCATCCAATCACTAATGCAAATATTCATGGTATCGAAGAATGTCATATAAATATGAATACTGATACGATAAATAATCTAAAACATGATTTCGATACAATTTTAAATGCATGCAATAATCCAATATTTATTGGACATAATGGAAAAAGATTCGATATACCAGTATTAGAATATCATGAAATATTATACGCCTCAAAAGATCATATGTTTTATCAATAGATACCAAAGTAGCACTATGATAGAACAGGGAAAATCTCTTGTTTTTTGTTTCGGGTCGAACTTCTGTTAGGAAGAACGAACAACCTTGGAGTAGGCATCTCCAGGCACTTGAACTAAATTAGTCCAAGTGAGTAAATTTAAATTCTTTAGAAAGATATTTCGGGATGCATTAACATCACGATCGCACGTGTAAGAACAATGATTACATTTAAAGACTTTCTCTTTGGTTATACTGTGGTTGATAATACCACAACAAGAACAAGTCTTAGTAGTGTAATGTTCTTCGCAAGTAATCATTCTACCTCCAGTTCTTTGCATTTTATAATCAAGCATCATTTTAAATTTATAATGAGACCATGTCAATAGTTGTCTGGTTGTTTTACTTGAAATTCGGGATTGACGTTTAGTCATAC
>JACCDQ011527418.1_pt1 | contig 19676 bp, 11 predicted proteins | sample 7446031 | NCBI WGS metagenome assembly JACCDQ01 (sample SAMN15323442, study PRJNA562643) | freshwater metagenome | isolation source: river surface water | place: USA:Blue River Watershed | collected 2017-08-17
TCCTGGTGACGCAGCGCGACGAAATGAGCCAGGTGCTCGATGCCGCCAAAACCATGCAGGTCAAGCTGGGCAACGACATGGCCGAAGAACGCATCCGTGGCAACGAGATGACCCGCATCAAGATTGCGCTGGACAACGTGAGCACCGGCGTGATGATTGCCGACAACGACCGCAACATCATCTACGTCAACAGTTCGGTGCAGCGCATCCTCAAGGCGGCCGAAGCCGATCTCAAGAAGGTGCTCCCCACCTTCAATGCCGACAAATTGGTGGGCGAAAGCATCGACCAGTTCCACAAAAACCCGCGTCACCAAGCCGACATGCTGTCCACACTCAGCAAGGTGTACACGGCAGAACTCACCATCGGTGCGCGCCGCATGCAAGTGGTGGCCAACCCGGTCATCAACGAACGCGGCGAACGCCTGGGCGCGGTCGCGGAATGGAAGGACCGCACTGAAGAGCTGGCCGCTGCGGAGCGTGAGGCCCGCCTGGCCGATGAAAACCTGCGCGTGCGCATTGCGCTCGACAACGTGAGCACCGGCGTGATGATTGCCGACGCCACCCGCAAGATCATTTATGTCAACGGCTCGGTGCAGCGCATCCTCAAGGCGGCCGAGAGCGACTTGCGCAAGGTGTTGCCCACGTTCAATGCCGACCGTCTGGTGGGCGAGAGCATCGACCAGTTCCACAAGAACCCGAAGCACCAGGCCGACATGCTGGCAACGTTGCAGCAAACCTACACCGCCGAACTCGCCATTGGCGACCGCCGCATGCAGGTGGTGGCCAACCCGGTCATCAACGACAAAGGCGAACGCCTGGGTGCTGTGGCCGAGTGGAAAGACCGCACCGCCGAAGTGCGCACCGAGGGCGAAGTGGCCCATGTGGTGGAGTCTGCCGCCCGTGGCGATTTCTCTAACCGCGTCGATCTGGCCGGCAAGGACGGTTTCTTCCGCACCCTGGCCCAGCAAATCAACACCCTGGTCGACACCGCCGATGTGGGCCTGAACGACGTGTCCCGCGTGCTGTCGGCCTTGGCCCAGGGCGAACTGACCCAACGCATCACCGCCGATTACGACGGCCTGTTCGGTCGCCTCAAAGAGGATTGCAACCGATCGATGGAAGTGCTGTCCAACACGATTGGCGAAGTCCGGGCCGCAGCCGATGCGCTCACCGGGGCCTCGGGCCAGGTGTCGTCCACCTCCCAGTCGCTGTCCCAGGCGGCGAGCCAACAGGCGGCCAGCGTGGAACAAACCTCGGCATCCATGCAGGTCATGTCGGGCTCCATCCGTCAAAACTCCGACAACGCCCGTGTCACCGATGGCATGGCCAGCAAGTCCGCCGAAGAGGCCGCAGAAGGCGGTCAGGCGGTGGAACAGACCGTGCAGGCGATGAAGCAAATCGCCACCCGCGTTTCCATCATTGACGACATTGCTTACCAGACCAATTTGTTGGCTTTGAACGCTGCCATCGAGGCCGCGCGTGCAGGCGAGCACGGCAAGGGCTTTGCTGTGGTGGCCGCCGAAGTGCGCAAGTTGGCCGAACGCAGCCAGGTGGCGGCCCAGGAAATTGGGCAACTGGCCACCAGCTCGGTCGGCATGGCCGAGCGTGCGGGCACCTTGCTGACGCAAATGGTGCCGTCGATCCGCAAAACCTCGGAACTGGTGCAGGAGATTGCCGCTGCCAGCGAGGAGCAGAACGAAGGCGTCACCCAGATCAGCGCAGCCATGGGGCAGCTCAGCCAATCCACCCAACAGAACGCTTCGGCTTCGGAGCAGTTGGCGGCAACGGCCGAAGAAATGTCGGGCCAGGCCGAGCAACTGCAACAGCTGATGAGCTTCTTCAAGGACGAAGGTCCGGTGGCCGTGACGCCTGTGTTGTCTTCCAAGAAACCCGTGCGCCGTCCTGGACTGCCGGCATCGACACCGCCCAAGCTGCGCCGAAATTCCGACTATGCCGCCCAGGGCAATGACGGCACTTTCGTGCATGGCCCGGTCACGGTTGACGAGTCCAGTTTCTCGCGTTTCTGACCTGACGCCACACCATGCAGACCCTCACCTTCGCATTGAAAGGCGAAACCTTCGCTGTTTCGATAGAAGCCATCAAGGAAATCATCGAATACCCCGAACTGACTTCGGTGCCCCTGATGCCGGCGTTTTTGCGGGGTGTCATGAACCTGAGGGGGGCGGTGATTCCGGTGGTGGACCTGTCTGAGCGCTTTCACCTGGGGGCGGCCATACAGGGCCGCCGCACCTGTGTGATCGTGTTTGAAGTGGCCTCGCCCGATGGACAGCAGGTGATCGGTGCCATGGTAGATGCTGTGCACGAAGTCGTGGAGGTGGACCCCAGCTTGCTGGATGCCACACCCGAGTTCGGCACCCACGTGGCGTCCGAATTCATCAAAGGCATGTTGAGGCTGGACACCCGGATTGTGGTGCTGCTGGATCTGGAGCGCGTGTTATCGTTGGAGCAACTTGAGGCGCTGATGGTGCCGGTTTGAACCCCTTACATGTCTGACACGCTTTCCCATGACGGCTTCGCGCTGGTTTCCGATTTCTTTTTTCATCAATCTGGCATACGTTTGAAGGGTGAAAAAAAGCCGTTGGTGGTGGGGCGTCTGGCGCGTCGGGCGTCGCTCATGGGTTGCAGCCTCGACGACTATGTGTACCGGGTCACGTCCAGCCCGACCAGTGAGGAGGCGGTCATCCTCACGGATTTGCTCACTACCAACGAAACCTATTTCTTTCGTGAACCCCAGCATTTTGATCACCTGATACAGGCGGTGCGCACCACCAACAGCGTGCCGTTTCGTGTGTGGTCGGCGGCCAGTTCCAGTGGTGAAGAGGGTTACACGATTGCCATTGTGCTGGCCCGCCATTCTGGTACGCGTCCCTGGGAGGTGGTCGGCACCGATTTGTCCACCCGCATGGTGCAGCAAGCCCGCCAAGGCCTTTATGTGTCAGATCGCTGCGCCAAAGTCCCCCCGGATGACCTCAAGCGCTGGTGTCTCAAGGGGGAGGGCCGTTACCAGGGACAGGTGCTGATGAACAAAGACCTGCGTGCGAAGGTGCGGTTCGAGGAAGGCAACCTGATGGAGCCGATGCCCTGGCTCGGTCAGTTCGATGTGATTTTTCTGCGCAATGTCCTGATCTATTTCGAGGGAGAGGCCAAGGCCCAGGTGGTACACAATGTGCTCCAAAACCTGCGAAAAGGCGGTTATTTCTACACCGGGCATGCCGAGTCATTGCAAGGCATAGACCACGGTTTGGAACGTGTGGCGCCTGCCATTTTCCGAAGGGTGCATTGATGGGGGTGCACCACCGCGCACGCGATATATTTTTGCTGCCAGGGGCTTTGGCCTTTGGGGGGGCGAACCTGCGTTTGCGCACCTTGCTGGGGTCTTGTGTTTCGGTGGTGGTGTGGCACCCCAACTTGCGTTTGGGGGGTATGTGCCATTTTCTGTTACCGGCGCGTTTTCCCGCTGATCCCGATGCACCGCTGGATGGGCGATACGCCCATGATGCGCTGCACATGCTTTTGCTTCAAATGTCTCAATCCGTGATCGATATTTCCGAATTCAGCGTCCATATCTGCGGTGGCGCCAACTGCTTCAGCGACATTGCCGAACGGTCCGCTCAACCCTTTGACATCGGCCGTCGCAACATCGAGGCCGCAGAGGCCTGGGTGGCTGAAAACCGCCTGGGCTTGTTGCAAAAGCAGGTAGGCGGAGAGATGTACCGCCACGTGTCATTTGACAACACAACGGGCTTGCTTTCGGTGCGTCAGGGCACCCAGGCCGAGGCGCAGCAAAGCGGGGTGTCTGTATGAACAACACCGCACAACGCCCTACCCGGGTCATGATCGTGGACGATTCTGCCGTGGTGAGGCGTTTTTTGAGCGACATGCTGCGTGCGCGCGGTTTTGACGTGATCGCTGCTGTGCAAGACCCCTTGTTTGCGTTGGATTTTTTGAAAAAAGACCAGCCGGACGTGATCGTGCTGGACGTGGAAATGCCCCGCATGGACGGGCTGACCTTTTTGCGCCAGCTCATGTCCACCAACCCGCTGCCGGTGGTGATGTGTTCCACGCTGACTGAAAAGGGCGGCGAAATCACCATGGCGGCGTTGGCGGCTGGAGCGGTCAACGTCATCACCAAGCCCACGCTGGGTCTGAAAGACTTTTTGCAAAGCGATGAAAATGGCTTGGTGCAGGCGCTGCGCAGCGCAGCGCGCGCCAACATGCGCAATGCAGGGGCCTTGGCTGCTCGCGGTCCGGTGGTGCCCGCACCACGCCTGGCCCCGGTGGCGGCTGCCTCCGCCAGTGTGGGTGCCAATGGGTCGGCCGGTTCGATGTTCGGCACCACCCATAAGGTGGTGATGATGGGACTGTCCACCGGGGGCGTCCAGGCGATTGAGCAGGTGTTGCCACGCTTGCCGCGCAATTCGCCCGGCATTGTGATCGTGCAGCACATGCCCGAGAAGTTCACGGCGTCGCTGGCCGATCGGCTCAACACCCTCTGCGCCATCGAAGTGCGCGAGGCACGAAACGGCGATCGCGTCATTCCCGGGCACGCCCTGATCGCACCGGGTGGCAAGCACACAAAACTGGTGCGCAGCGGGGCCCAGTTCACGGTAGAGGTGTTCGATGGCCCGGTGGTCAACCACCACCGTCCTTCGGTGGATGTGCTGTTCCGTTCCGCGGCCCAATGCGCCGGCAAAAACGCCGTGGGCATCATCATGACCGGCATGGGTGACGACGGTGCCCGGGGCATGCGGGACATGCACGAGGCCGGCGCCTGGACCATTGCCCAGGACGAGGCCAGTTGCGTGGTGTACGGCATGCCCAAGGAGGCGGTTCGCATGGGCGGTGTGTCAGAAACGGTGCCCTTGCAGTCGATTGCCGATCGTTTGCTGCGCAGCGCCGCAGCCACGGATGGCAGCACGGCCTGACGCCTGGGTGCGGCGATTCACGTCCAGGCGTTGAGTCTGTCGGAGGCTGACTGCAAGGCTTGGTCACACAACCGTTTCGCTTGATCGGTGTCCAGGTTTTCCACGGCTTCCGCAAGGGCTTGCCAACGGCTGGGGGCGTCGGCTGATACCAGGGTTTGCAACGCCTCCACCAATTCAAACATGCCCATGTCGTTGGTGGTCAAAAGGGTTTGAAGGTTTTTCAGCAAGTCCAGTTCCTGGGGGCTGACAGGTGTTGAGGCTGCCAACGCTGGGGTGGCAATTGCAGTTTCATGGTCCGGGGTCAGCAATTCCCGGATGTGTTCTGCCATGTCTTGCAAGTCGGTCAAATCCGGGCGATCACCGCGTTTGCAAGCAGCTTCGGCCCGTGCCGCCAAGTCGGCCAGCGGCTGAGCCCCTACCGTGGCAGACGTGCCCTTGAGCGTGTGCAGCGCTGCGCGCTGTGCGTCCAGCTGCCCGTTGCAGTGTTCCGGGGTGCAGGCCGCTAACATCTGGGGCAGGTCTTTGGCAAAGCGTTCGCTCAAACGTTTGAGCAAACTGACGCTGCCGCCCAGGCGCCGGAGTGCGTCGGTTTGGTCCAGCCAGTCGCACACCACCACCCCGGGCCGAGGCGACGGCGCCTGCGGTGCAAAGGCCCTTTTCAACGGGGTTGGATTGATAAAATCACCGGTGCTTGTGGGTTTGAAAGGCAACAGGCGACTGACCAGATCTGCCAGATCGAACGGTTTGCCGATGTGATCGTTCATGCCTGCGGCCAAGCAGGCATCTTTGTCCGATGTGAGTGCGTTGGCTGTCATGGCAATGATGGGCAACCGCGCCAAGCGCAGGTCTTGGCGGATGACGCGGGCCGCTGTCAGCCCATCCATCACCGGCATTTGCATGTCCATCAGCACGGCATCAAATGGGGTGTTCGCCGTGTGCGCGTTTTGCACCGTCTCGACACCCTCGGCACCGTTGGCGGCCAGGGTCACTTGGGCGCCTTGCAAGGTCAGCAACTCTTCGGCCACCTGCTGGTTGATGGGGTTGTCTTCCACCAGCAACAGGCGCATGCCTCGCAAGGGCAGGGCAGCGGATTCGCTCCTGGTCTGGGCATGGGGGCTGGGGCTTGCCGTTTGTGCCCGGTCCCAGGCTTCGTAAAGCATGGCGTGTGTCAGTGGCACGACAGCCGAGGCGTCCACCAACGCGCACAGCTCAGGCGCTTGCTGGGAAAACGCTTCGTGTTCCAACGCGCTGAACAACATCAGCAGGCGTGTGCCAAGCATTTTGGGTGACGGTGGTTGGCACAGCGCCCGCAATTCACGCAGGGTGTCTACCGGCAGGGTGCCATGCAGCACCAGCAAGTCGTAAGTTTGGGTGGTTTGTGTCAGATGCTTCAAAAGCGCCTGTGGATGGACGTGCGATTCGACCTGCCAGCCCAGGTCGCCGCCCATGCGGGTCAGCAGGTCGCGGTTGCCTGCATGGCTGTCCAGCAGCAGCACGTTCAACGCCTTCTGGGGGGACCTCGAAATCAGCGTGCCCGTATCTGGCGTGGCATCGGGCAGCACCAATTCAAAAGAAAACCGGGTGCCCACGCCCAGCTGGCTGGTCAGGGCCAGCTGGCCACCCATGATTTGGACCAATTGCTGACTGATGACCAGGCCGAGGCCGGTTCCACCGAAAGAGCGGGTGATGGAGGCATCGGCCTGGGTGAAGCCGTTGAAGATTTTCCCCTGGTTTTCTGGGGCAATACCGATACCGGTGTCTCGAACCTCGAACCTTACCCGGCAGCCGTCGTCGCTGTGCTGAACCAACGCCAATTTCAGGGTGACTTCACCCTTCTCGGTGAACTTCACGGCATTGCTCAGCAGATTCACCAGCACCTGCTGGATCCGGCCACGGTCACCCAGCAGTTGGGCAGGCAGGTGGGGGTCTGTATCAAACAACACAGCCACAGGTTTGTTGCCCAGAGTGGCAGAAGCCAGCACTGACAAATCGCGCAACAAGCCTTCCAGGTCAAACGTGTGCAGATCCAGCGTCAATTTGCCTGCTTCTATTTTCGAGAAATCCAGAATCTCGTTGATCAGGCCCAGCATGGACTTGGCCGCTGCGGTGGTTTTGGTCAGGTAATCGTGTTGACGCGCATCCAGGGTGGTTTGCTGGAACAGGCGCAACATGCCCAAGATGGCGTTCATGGGGGTGCGCAATTCGTGGCTCATGGTGGCCAGGAATTCGGACTTTGCCTGGTTGGCCCGTTCTGCGGCCTCTTTGGCTTTCAAGTAACCCAGGCGGTTGATGTACGAGTTGGCGTGCGAGCGTATTCTCGCGATCAGCTCCACGGGGTCGGGCAGTTTCACCAGGTAGTCCACTGCCCCCAGTTCAAACGCTTGGTGCTTGGTCTGGGCGTCTTCGTCGGATGACAGAATCATCACGGGAATCGATTGCGTGGAGGCCTGCACTTTGTACTGCCGCAGCAAGTCCAGGCCACTGGCACCTGGCATGACCAGGTCTTGCAAGATCACCGAGGGTTGAATCTCGTTGGCCATGGCAGATGCTGCTTCGGCCTGGGTGCAGCTGTAAAACACCAGGTCGGGCAGGCCGCGCAACATCGATTCGACGGCCTGTACGACCATGGGTTGATCGTCTACCAGCAACACCTTCAGCAGGGCGTCCCATGTGGGGCCGGTGGGGGGAGGGGTCATGGCTTGGATTGCAGATGCAGGGTGTTTTCAGCTGCGCATGCCCGTGCGCTTGGCAGCGAACGGGCATGCGGCAACCTCACTGGATAAAATTTTATTCAAATTAACCTCTCTGATATTTTTGTATTCTATTTTTCTTTTGATATATGTCAAATAATTGGCGTTTTAGTTATTTTTTCGTTTCAACAACACCGTGAACCAGAACGTGCTGCCCAGCCCCGGTTCCGATGTCACTCCGATTTGGCCGCCCATCAGCGTCACCAGTTGTTTGCAGATGTGCAAGCCCAGGCCGCTTCCCCCGAAGCGGCGGGTGGTGGAGGCATCGGCTTGGCTGAAGGGCTGGAACAGGTGTCCGATTTGCTCGGTGCTCAGTCCGATCCCTGTGTCCACAATGTCAAACCTCAGCAGATCATGGTCGGCCCGTCGTTCCAGCCGGTGGATGCTGCCCACCACCGCACCATGGGGTGTGAATTTGATGGCGTTGCCCACCAGGTTGATCAGCACCTGGCGCAAACGCAGTTCGTCACCCAGGTAGGTGGTGGGTTCGCCGTCCAGGTGCAACAGTTGCAGCTCTAGCCCCTTTTTGCGGGCCGTGTGGCCCAGTTGTTCTGCCACGTTCTGTACCAGGGTGTTGATTTCCAGCGGGTGGGACTCCACCACCACCATGCCTGTTTCCAGTTTTGAAACGTCCAGTATGTCGTTGATGATGTGCAGCAAACTTTCGGCGCTCAGGTTGATCTGGTCCAGCAATTGGCGTTGCTTGTCGGCCAGTTCGGTGGTGCCCAGCAATTCGAGCATGGCCGTGATGCCGTACATGGGGGTGCGGATTTCATGCGACATGTTGGCCAGGAACTGGCTTTTCGCTAAATTGGACTGCTCCGCCGATTCTTTGGCCCGAGCCAGTGCTTGGTACACCTTTTTGCGTTCGCTGAGGTTGCGGAAAAAAGCGAATGACTCCCCAGTGTCCCGAAAAGTCACGCTCACCTCCACCGGCCACAGCGAGCCATCTTTGCGTCGGTGGATACGTTCAAACAACACCCCTCTCTGGGGTTGGGAGTCCAAGACAATTTGGTGAAAATCGCTTTGGGAAAGACCGACATCCACGTCCATCACGCTCATGTCGAGGAGTTCGGCTTCGCTGAACCCGCTTTCGTGACAATAGGCGGCATTGACGCCCAGGATGCGCCCGTCCGGGCTGAGGTGCCAGAAGCCGTCCTGGGTGGTTTTCAGGATGTGGTCCAGGATGTCCTTGTTTTCGATCAGCAAGGCGTTGCGCTGTTCCAGAACACCGCTTTGCGACTGCAGTTTCTCGGTTTGTTCCAGCACCTTGCGTTCGATGGCCGCAGCCTTGCCGACACTCGTCAACAGCAGTATTTGCAACATACCCGTCAGCAGCAGGCCGCCGAACACCACACCTGCCGCCGTCCAGGCGTGCACCTGGCGCGTGTAATCCGCACTGGGGTACACCTGCAGTTTCCAGATGCGGTTGGCCACCATCAGGCTGCGTTGCCATGCGGTATTGTCGGGGATGGCTTCTGGGTTCGACCGGTAAATCAGCGCCTTGTGGGCCGGGGCCATGCTGTCAATCAGCTGAAAATCCAGCCCGTCCACCGTTGCACCGGCTGTGGCAATCCGCAGCATGTCGCCCAGTTTGACCACCCCGACCGCAAAGCCCGAGACCGGGGTGTCCAAAACAGGTGCACCATGACCGTGTAGGTGGTTGGTGTGTGCAGGTTCCAGGAGCAACAAGCCGGGTTGGGTGGCGTTGTCTTGCACCAACTGTATGGGTTCTGTGATGGCCAGGTTGTTCGAGGCCAGGGCCTGTTCAATGGCAGTACGGCGCACCGGTTCCGAGAGAATATCGAAGCCAATGGCGGCCTTGTTGGGCTGCAAGGGCGATATGTACGCCACCGGCACATGCACGGGTCGAACGGCGGCCGGTACCAATTGCTTGTTGGCATCGCGGTCCTTGATCGAAAACCCAGGCATGTCCAGCAAATTCGCGGTATGGCGTTCAAATTCACTGCGGTGAACCTGGGTCACGTAGGGGTTCACGCTCAGGGCGAACAGGTCGGTGTTTTTCTCCAAGGTGTTGCGTGTGAAGTGATCGAATTGCTCGTAAGTCATGTTGGGCGTGACCTCGACCAGGCGGGCCAGTGCCGCCACAACCTCCCGGTGGGCCACAAAGCGGTTTTCCAGCAGGTGAGCTATTTTTTCACCGTGTGATTCCACCAGATCTTGTTGCCGGATTTGTTCCCAGCGGCTGGCGGCGATGTATGCCACCATCACCCCGCCCAAGGCCGCCACCATCGGCAGCCCCAAATGCTTCAGGCGCCCGGCCCAGGGCCTGCGCTTGCGGTAGATGATGGCAAAACTGAGCGGTGTGACCACCACCACACCGAGGGCGTCCCCCAACCACCAGAAGAGCCAGGTCTGCGCCAGTTCGTGCGATGGAATGACCCCGGTGGCAAACAGGGCAGCGGTTCCCACCGTGGCCGATACGGCGCAGGCCAGAGGCCCGGCCAGCAGCACGGCACGCAGAATCAAGCCTTCGCTTTCGAGGCGATGGAGCCCTTGTATGACGAGCCGGTTCACACCAACAGCAGCCAAACCAGCTTGCAATGTGGCGCCGATGCCTATGCCCAAGGCCGCCAGAAAATCGGTCCCCGTCCACTCCCATGGCGCCCCTGAACGCGACAGATTCAACACCAGCGACGCCATTGCCACCGCAGGCCACAACCGGCCGCGCGACCACACCATGGCCGCAACGGCCAAGCCAGCCGCTGGAAAAATGGGGCTACCGAAGCCCGGTTCGATGGCAAACAGCAGGCCCAGGCGTCCCAGCGCCAAGTACATCAGAAACGCCAAAAGATGGTGCCATGCCGAGATCGGCCGAGGCAGGTTTGCGGTAGGAACTGGCATGTGCATGGGATACCGCGCTGGTGGTTAGGCAGAAGGCGGCTGGGTGGCCGCCACGTGGTTGGAAATTGCTTGATGAACCGCGGCAAATAGGCTGGGTAACTGGTTGATTTCAGATTGCACCTGCGTCAGGTCATGGGACTGGCCAGCGGTTTCAATGGTCTGGCACAGGGCCGCCAGCGCCAAAGCGCCCACCGATTTGGAGGACGATTTCAAGGTGTGGGCCGCTCCTGCCAGCAGGTCGGCGGCACCTTCGGTGGCAGCGGCGGCTATGGCGGCGACTTCCTTTTGTCCATCTTCCAGGTAACGGGTGAGCAAGCGGCGGCACAGCAAGGGGTTGTTGCCCACCAGGCCGGTCAACACCGATACATCCCAGACGGGATTCGTTGTCGGGGGAGGAGCCACAGAGGTGGCCCCTGGGTCGATGGCAGCTGGCAAGGGCAGCCAGCGTTCCAGCATGGTCCGCAATTCCTGCAAGCGCAGTGGTTTGGACAAATAGCCGTCCATGCCACGTTCGCAACAACGCTCGGCCTGGCCCTGCATGGCGTTGGCCGTGACCGCAATGATCGGCAGGCGGGTCCCCGGTGGTTCCGAGGCCCGTATGGCTTCCGTCAGGCCAAAACCGTCCAGGTTGGGCATGTGGCAGTCGGTCAAAAGCAGGGCGTAATGGCCTGCGCGCCACATGTCCAGGGCGATGGCACCGTCTTCGGCCATCTCGCAGGTGTAACCCAGTTGCTCCAGTTGCAAGCGCATGATGAGGCGGTTGGTCGCGTTGTCTTCTGCCAGCAAAATCAGGCGGTTTGCTGCGGCGGCCTGCTCGACAGAGGGAGCCGGGGCTGCCGGGGCGGGGATGCGGGCTATGGCGGGGGGTGACTGGGCCGGTTGGGCCAACCGTCCACTGGCCTGCGCCAAGGCCTGCAACAACTCGACATACGTGATGGGCGCTGCGCAAACGGTGATGTTGTCGTCCGTCGGGGCGGGATTGGGGTAGGTCAATTGCACCGACATCGATTTTTCCAAGGCCGTCAAAGGGGTGACGGTGGGGTCGAAATCGGGCCCCAGCAGCAACACGGTGGAAGACATGCCGCCCAGGGTGTGGGGCAGCAGGGCCCGAGCCACCTCCAGGTGCATCACAGTGGACACCCGGGCCCCGACCGATTTGGCGTAGCTGGACACGATGTCACACAGGGCTTCATCCCGGGAGATCACCACCACGTGTGCGTTTCCCAGCTGGGGCCGGGTGCGCGGGGTGCCCGCATTGGTGCTCGGCCGCAAAGGCAGTTGCAAGTCGAACACCGAACCCGCGCCCGGCGTGCTGTGTACCTGGATGCTTCCACCCAGCAAAAGCACCAGCCGGTGTGTGATGGACAAGCCCAGACCGGTTCCACCAAAACGGCGCGAGGTGCTTTCGTCCCCCTGCGTGAAGGGTTGGAACAAGCGCTGTACCACCGCCTGTGTCATGCCGATGCCATTGTCCCGGACCTGTATTTGTACCCAGGCGTTGCCTGCATCGTCCTGCATGGGCTGGGCGTTCAGGTGCACGCGGGCCTGGCGGTCCGGCTGGCCGGCGGAAAACTTGAGGGCGTTGCCCAGCAGGTTGAGCAGGGCCTGTCGCAACCGGTTCGGGTCGGTGTCCACCCATTCCGGCAAATCGGGCGAAACAAAAACCGTCAGCCGGGCGTTTGCGGCGCCCAGCGTCGAGGCGCTCTGGCGTGCCGCGCCTTCAATCACGTCTCTGAGGGGGGTGGGCAGTATTTCTATTTCCAGTTTGTCGGCTTCCACTTTGGACAAATCCAGGATGTCATTCAGCAACGCCAGCAGGTTCAAGGCCGATTCGTGTATGGTTTCAATGGCCCTGCGTTGCTGGGGTTCCAGGTCCGACTGCAGCACAATCTCTGCCATGCCAACAACCCCATTCATCGGGGTCCGGATTTCGTGGCTCATGTTGGCCAAAAAATCCGACTTGCTGCGGCTCGCTGCTTTGGCCGCATCTTCCGCCGCTTTGCGTGCTGTTACGTCGGTTTGAATGCCAATGTACTGGCAAGGTTGGCCGTTGCCGTCAAACAAGGGAACCAGCGTGGCTTCGGTCCAGTAAGTCTGGCCGCCTTTGGACTGGTTGACGATCTCGCCGTGCCACACGCTGCCGCTTTCCAGGGTTTGCCACATTTCTCGATAAAGCGCTTTGTCCTGTGCCTTCGAGGCCAGCAAGCGGTGGGTCTGACCCAGAATTTCCGCTCTGGAGTAACCGCTGATTTCACAAAATTTGTCGTTCACATGAACGATTTTTCGGTCCAGGTCCACAATGCTGACGATGGCATGCTGGTCCACCGCAAATTGCCGGTTTTGCAAAGCGGTTTCGTGAAACTGGAGCTTTTGTGAAACCGCATTCAACGCCAAACCCAGGTCGCGAATCTCGCCTGAATGGGGGTAGGGGGGCAACACCACGCCCATGTTTTCATCCAGGTGCCTGGCAAACTCGGTGGCTTTTAGCAGGGCTTGGGTGGGTTTGTGCAACACCACCGAAAACAACAGCACCGCGCCCACACCCGCCGCCACAAGTACCCAGATCGATTCCAGCAGATGGCTGTAAATCAGTTCGGCCGTGCTGGGTTCGACATACAGCACGCTGACCCATCCCAGGGTGATGCCTTCGCGTATGGGCAGCCAGGCCTGGAAGTGGCCAGGCGGGGCCGTGGGCAGGTGTACCACCGTCTGGGCCGATGTTTCTTGCGGCGGTGCAACCGCAATGCCGGCGTTGACCGTGTTGTAAACAGGTGCCCAGGTCTTGCCTTCCTTGACCAGGTGCAACAGGGCTTTGCCTTCGGTGTTGGTGACCCGCAGGGCCCGTTGGTGGCCATCTGTGCCAAAGCGCGACACCGTGCTTTCCAGTTCTGCATAGTCTTCTGTGGCCAGATACACGGCACCGATGGCCGCCAAACTGTGGGCCACGGTACCTATTTCAGCCCGGATGTCGCGCTGCTGAATCCGGGCCTGCGCGCTGGCCATGTAAATGCCGTACACCAGAACGGCACCTACCATGCAGGCCACGGTGAGCAGCAGCAACCGCAACCGCACGCCTTGCAGCACCAGGCGCAAACCGCCCAACCGCTGCCAGAGGGTTCGGATGAAGAAACGGGGCATGCGTTACTGAAAAAATCAACCGAGCGCGCTCAGTCAGAGACCACAAACTTTTCCAGACCCAGTTTTTCCAGGGGTCTGTAGTCACGGTTGTAATCAGCGGCCACCGGGGTGGGGGTGCGTATGGCTTGAAGCAGGGTCTGACCGTCGGCCGTTTTGGTCAAACCAAGGATGGTGTTTGCCACGGCGTTGCGCACCGCAACGGGCACGCGAGGGTGTACCGCCAGGGGGTGGGAAGCCGCCTCCGGCGTGCGGTAAATGACCTGTATCTGTTCGCGAACGGCTGGGGATTCGTCGTTGAACGCGGCAGTCACCGTTCCGCCAGCCGCCGCCGTTTTGAGCATGACATGGCGAAACACATTGGGGTGTGTTTTCACATAGACCGGCTGGAATTTGACGCCGTGTTCCACTGTCAACAGGGCGCGCATGTAAAGCGCAGCACCAAAGGCATTGGGTGACGGAAACGCGATGTCCTTGAGGTTCAGGTCTTTTAGGGTTTTGACATCGCTGTCTTTGTGGGTGAACAAAATGCCTTGCAGCGGTTTGCTGTCTTTGACCAAAGGCAGGTACCCCTTGGCCTTGAAGGCCATGACCGCGTGGTAAGGGTTCAAGTAGACGAAATCGGGCTCACCGCTGAGGAAATGATTTTCAAATTGCGGAATATTGGGCTGCAATTTGAGGCTGAGTTGAACACCGGTTTCTTTTTTGAGCTGCTCCACCAGTGGGCCCCAGTCTTTGACCAATTCGTTGGCTGAGAATTGGGGTACCACCGCCAGTGTGTAGGAGGCGGCCGTTTGTGCCAGCGCCGGGGACGTGATCAGCAGAGCGAGTCCGCCCGCCATGGTTGCCCTGCGGGTGAGCCAAAGGCTTAACGGATGTGCTGTCATGCAGAGGTTTACAGGTCGAGGGCGTGGGCCAGTACCTCGGGTGTCAAGGGTTTGGTGAAGGCCCCCACCAAATGCAAACCACCCGTCTCGGCCACGGTTTTGGCCACCGCCATCATGTTCACGTCCAGCCCGCTGGCCAGCAAAATGCGGCCGCTGTAATGCAAATCGGTCAGGGCTGACAAAAACTCAATCCCATCCATGTCGGGCATGAAAATGTCGCACACCAGCAAGTCGGGTACCTGGGGCAAGGTTTTGATCAGCCCCAAGGCGCTGCGGCCATTGTCGGCCGTGCGAACGTTCGTGACACCCATGCCCTCCAGCGTACCGGCGATCAATTCGCAACTGAAAGCGTTGTCATCAACCACCAGCACTGTCTTGCTGTGGTTGCCATTTGGGGTAGAGGGCGAATCGGTCATGAAAATTCAGCGTGAAATGCAGAAACAGCCGAACTTTCACAATGTGTGCTGGTAAGCACCGCATCCGATCAGCAGGTCGTCGGAAACACCGACGATGTATGAAACTTTGGCACGTATGTCTCCCGTGAGTGGGCTGACCACGCTGTATTCGACCCAGCCACCGCCTTGCTCGGCACGCATCCAGGTATCGGCCAGGAATTGGGGGGCATTGATTCCGGGGGTCTGGCTGATGTGACTGCCAACCATGGCCGGGTTGGCACCGTGGGCCTGGTAAACCCCTTCCCGGTTGATCGCAAACACGTACAGGTCGCGGTCTGTGTAGTTGCCCAAGGGGTCGTTGAACTCGACCAAGGCTTGTTGCATACCCGCCTGGGCCACATAGGCCTGCGCTTTCAGGGTCATTTGCATCGCTTCGTCGGCCGAACCCTGGCGCAACTGGATGTGGCTCACCGCCTCTCGCAATTGCTCGGAACGCTCGATCAGGCGCATGGAGCGGTGCGAGGTGCGTTCCACCAACGCCGAGTTTTCGTAGGTCACAGAATCGATGTCGCCCACCGCCTGCACCACCTCATGCAGCGAAGCGCTTTGGCGCGAGCTGGCGTCGGCCATGGCGTCGATGTTGATGGCCACTTCGCGGATGCTCACAATCAGGCTTTCCACAGTTTCACCCACGTGGCCGATTTGCTTCACAGACGTTTCCACCTTGCTGCCCGATTCCACAATGAGTTGCCGCACCTCACTCGCGGCGGCCTGGGTCCGTTGGGCCAGGTTGCGCACTTCAGCGGCCACCACGGCAAAACCCCGGCCCTGCTCACCGGCCCGCGCTGCTTCCACGGCGGCGTTCAGGGCCAGTATGTTGGTCTGGAAGGCGATGCTGTCGATGGTGCCAATGATGTCGTTCATGCGCGCCGATGTGCCTTTCAGCCCCGCCATGCCTTCCACCATTTGGCGCATCCCGGACCCGGCGGCTTCGGTTTCCTGGTGCAGGTGCTTGGTCATCAGGCTCAGTTCGTGGGCGGCTTCGGAGTTGCGCATCACGGTGTCGCCCACCGAGCGCACGTGCTTGGTGGTGATTTGCAGGCTTTCGGCCTGGCTTTGGGTGCGTTCGGACAGCAACTGGCTGTCTTCCACCAGGCGTGTGCCCACATCGCCCACCATGCCGGCAGCGCTGCGCACATCGGCCACCAGGGAGGACAAGGTGCTGAGCATGGTGTCGAATTCCCGACTGATCTCTGCCACTTCGTCCACCCCTTCGATGTTGAGTTTGAGCGACAGGTTGCCTTGCTCGGCGTCCTTCATGGCCAGCATCAGGCTGCGCAGGCTGCCCAGGGTGGCAATTGCGAAGGAGCGCATCAGATAGACCAAGAACACCAGGCCCGCCACGGCCATGCCCAAGACCAGGTACATTTCCCGCGCATCCGACCTGGCGCGGTCTTCCAGCAGGGCGCGCAACTGGCCGTTGGCCTGTTTGAGCAGGGCCTGCACCGCCGCAATGGCCTGCGTGCCTTGTGCAAAGTAGGCCTGCGGGTCGCCTGCGGGTGGGGTCGATGAAAAAGCGCTCGATGCCAGATCGGCAAATCCGGCCGTGGCCGTTTTGGCCGCGTCCCACTGGCTCAGCCCGGGGGCACCGGCGCGCTGCAACGCTTCCATTTTCAAAGCGACGCCGTTCAGGTGTTGTGATGTGAGCCTGGACTGGCCCACCACGTTGAGCACGTCTTTCAAGGCGGGGTCGGTCTGGGTCAGCAGGCCGGCCCCACTTCCTCGCAACAGGCCCAGGGATTCCGTCCAGGGCAGGGCACGATCAATCAGTAAATCGATCAACAAATTGCTCTCCAGGCGGGGGTCGAGCAGCAGGCCCGACGACTCGCCCGCACGGACAATCATGGCGCGCAGGCGTTCGATTTGCGCGCTGTGTTGTGCAAAAACGGTGGGCCGCTGTTCGGGCCTGAACGGGGTGTTGACCAAGGTTTGCAGTTCGCTGGCCACGGCCCGCCAGTCGGCCACCAGGTCGGGCATTTCCTGTGACAGGGTGGTTTGGGCGGCCTCCATGGCCTGGCGCAAGGCGGCCTGGGTGTTGTTGCGGCTGCCACTTACCTGCTGGTTGCCCGACAGCAGCATGTTGGTCTGACCGCGGTGGGTCTGGGCTTGTATGGCCACTTCCAGCAAACGCTCTACCACGGTGAGGCCCTGCAATTCACTGCGGGCCATTTGCACGTTGGTCCACAAATGCTGCACCAGTGACGCCACCACCAGCACCAGGGGCACCAGCAACACGGCGGCCATCAGGCCCAATTTCACGGGCATGCGCAAACGCCCCATCAAAGCCACTCCGGGCCGTGCAAGGGCTGAAACCGCTTGCTGGGGCGCGGGTTTGGGGGCTGGATTCATGGTCAGGCTTGAAAAAAAGGACTGCTGTTCAGTGTATCGACCATTACAGCCAAAGCGTGATACCAAAGTGCAGCAGTCGGGCTTCTTTTTATAGCCTATTTGTACCGTTTAAAGCGTAACGCTTGTGGCAAATTCGGGTTTTTGTATCAATTCTATTTTGTAACCATCGGGGTCGGTTACAAATGCGATCACGGTCTTGCCACCTTTGACCGGTCCGGGTTCGCGTGTGACCTGTCCTCCTGCGGCCTTGATGCGTTCGCATGCGGCATAGGCATCGGGCACGCCCAGGGCGATGTGGCCGTAGGCCGTGCCCAGGTCATAGCGGTCCACGTCCCAGTTGTAGGTCAGCTCGATTTCAGCGTGTTCCGGGTTGCTGCCGTAGCCCAGAAAGGCCAGGGTGTACCGGTATTCGGGATTTTCCGAGGTGCGCAGCAAGGTCATGCCCAGCACCTGGGTGTAGAAATCAACAGAACGCTGCAGGTTGCCCACCCGCAGCATGGTGTGAAGAATGCGCATGGCCTGGCAGGACTTATTTGATGCGACCGTAGCTGGTGCGCAAGGGGTCTATGCCACCGCCACCGCCTTGTCGTTGTCCCTGGCCCCCGCCACCTGGCCGTCCACCGCGGCCCCGGTTGTTGCGGTTGCCGCGTTCGCCCAGTGCGTCAATGCCGGTGCGCAGCGGGTCGGGCTGGCGTTGTGCGCCTTGGCCTGCGCTTGCCCCACGGAATTCACCACGGTTGTCGGCGGAGCGGCCTTCGCTGCGGCCTTCACCCCGGGGTGGGCCGTTGCGCGGACCGTCGGCACGTGGGCCGCGGTTGCGGTTCTGGCCCCCGCCAAAGCCGCCGCCACCGTTGCCGGGGCGGGGTCCGTTGGGGTTGAAGGAACGGCGCTGGCCGTCGTGGCGTGGGGGCTGTTGCTCGCCGTCTGCGTCGCGGTTGGCGCTGCCTTCAGCGCGTGCCGGGCGCGGGCCTTGCGCACGGGCCGGGCGTCCGCCCTTTTCATTGCCTTTTTTCTCGCGAATCCGTTCCATCATTTCGGAACGAGCCGCTTTGGCTGCAGCCTGCATGACTTCACGGCTGGGTGGCTTGCCGGCGCCACCCCAAATGGTTTGACGGCCCATGGCAATCGGTTCGGCCACTTCGCCGGGTTCGGGCATGAAGTCCTGGAAAATCTCCACCGGAATCTGCTGCTTGGTGAACTTTTCGATGGCCATCATGAAGCCCTCTTCGTCCAGGCTGACCAAACTCACGGCGGCCCCTTCGGCGCCTGCACGGCCGGTGCGGCCGATGCGGTGCACGTAGTCTTCGCACACGTTGGGGATTTCGTAATTCACCACGTGTGGCAGGTCGTCGATGTCGATGCCACGGGCGGCGATGTCGGTGGCCACCAGGGCGCGCAGTTCACCGGACTTGAACCCGGCCAGCGCCTGGGTGCGGGCGGTCTGGCTCTTGTTGCCGTGCAACGCCATGGCGCTGATGTTGTTCTTGTTCAGAAAGTCGGCCACGTTGTTGGCGCCGAACTTGGTGCGGGTGAACACCAACACCTGGCTCCAGTTGTGCTGGTTGATGATGTATGCCAGCAGGGCCTTCTTTTTGCCGCGACCCACCGGGTGGATGGTTTGCTTGATGCGCTGCACCGTGGTGTTCGGTGGGGTGACCTGGATGCTCTTGGGGTTGTTGAGCAGGCCGTTGGCCAGTTCGCGGATTTCGTCGCTGAAGGTGGCCGAAAACAGCAGGCTTTGCTTGTTTTTGGGCATCAGTTTCAGGATTTTTTTCACGTCGTGGATAAAACCCATGTCCAGCATGCGGTCGGCTTCGTCCAGCACCAGCATTTCCACCTTTGTCAGGTCAACGTGGCCTTGGTCGATCAGGTCCAGCAGGCGACCGGGGGTGGCCACCAGCACGTCCACCCCTTTGTGGATGGCGTTGATTTGGGGGTTCATGCCCACGCCGCCAAAAATGACAGCGGATTTGAGCTTGAGGTGTTTGCCGTAGGCTTTGACCGACTCTTCCACCTGGGCCGCAAGTTCGCGGGTGGGGGCCAGCACCAGGGCGCGCACGGGGCGGGCCTGGCCTTTGACCACTTCGGGGGCGTTGGCCTGCAGTCGGTGCAACAAGGGCAGTGTGAACGCGGCGGTTTTGCCGGTGCCGGTTTGCGCGCCAGCCAGCAGGTCGTGGCCTTCGAGCACGGCGGGAATGGCTTCGGCCTGGATCGGGGTGGGGTGCTCGTAGCCTTGTTCGCGTACGGCTTCCAGAATGGCCGGGGCCAGGTTCAGTTCTTCAAATGTCA
>JACCDQ011822995.1_pt1 | contig 19656 bp, 25 predicted proteins | sample 7446031 | NCBI WGS metagenome assembly JACCDQ01 (sample SAMN15323442, study PRJNA562643) | freshwater metagenome | isolation source: river surface water | place: USA:Blue River Watershed | collected 2017-08-17
GGTCTTACTAGAGAAACTCCATCTGCTAAACTGATTACAAGAAAACTATTCAACATTGCATCTACAAATGAAAATTCATTGATGGACTTGAAATCACCACCAGTATGTGATGGTGATAATGTATACTGGGCAACTGATGCACATGAAGTTTTCTGTGCAAACATAAGAACCGGTTGCTTATTATGGCATTTTACTGCACCATATAGTTATACAAATGAACCCAAAGGTATTGTCAATCTAATAGCAGTTAATGACCGATACGTCTACTTCAACACATACAATGGTTTTAGTATAAAACTTGATAAACAAACAGGCGATCAAATTTGGATTAGTAAACCTGGTAGATGGATTCATTCCAGCACAGAACTACATCCATCAAATGATCTAATGTATATATCAACTGAGTCAAGAAATTTTACTGATACCAGTCCTTCTGGCGACTTTGTCTGTATGAAACAATCCACAGGTGAAGTTGTGTGGGCCACACCTGCAAATGAACTATCGCCATGCACTCCATACTATTGGAATGATATCGTAATCGTCGCAGACAATTCTAACAAACTATATGGCTTATGTGCATATACTGGAAAGATACTATGGAAAACTTCTTTGGAAGGTAGTATAAAGGGCAAAGTCGCGATTAACACCAATGAAAAGTGTTGTGCTACAACAGAGAATGGGTGGGTGTATATTGTTGATCCCAGAACGGGAAAAATATTATATCGTAAACTATTTGCAAATGGATTCAGGCATAATTTTGTACAAAGTCACAATGATAACTTCATATTACTAGACACGGATGGTATAGTAAAGTGTATTGATGAATCTATAACATTGAGATGGGTTTCAAGAATGCATGGATCACTTGGTTGGTTTCCTGTGATTCATGGTGATCAAATGTACTGTATATCAACAACGGGTGAATGCATATTGTTTGATATAATCACTGGCAAGAAACTAAAGGCGTCTCAGCTTTCAGTAACAACTTCTTCAGCACTATGCATATGCAGTGATAGACTTATAGTACATACAACACATAACGGATTAAACATATATGAACTTACTAATTGATATCGCCACCAATAGAGTTATTAAATTTTCTGATAACATATCTGAGTTATCAACCAGTTTCAATACAACGATTGCATATTATAGCGGTGAAATGCCGGAAACCATGACGGTATCAAATTGTTGGAATTGGCAACTTATCGGTAAAGAATTGGTAAATCTATCGCAAAACAACACTGCGTTCAATGTCAATAAGAAAACACTATTGGCAAAAATAAATAGTAAGTGTATGACAGAGCATGCTACTATACAACCAACCTTAATAGTATACTATACCAGTCAACATAATACCGACGCCTTTACTGACTTAATTCGTATTAGATCAAAGGCAACTGGAGATTCATATGAATCTACAATGTGTATAGTACAACAAGAAATACATGATGCTCTGAAGAAGCAGCGGATCATTGAGTTTATAAAAACTAGATTTATAACCGCTGTAGAACGTTGTAATGGTATAAGTGAACTTGATTCAGTAAGGTCTAGGTTTGAACGATCCATGTTTACCCAAGAGTATGTTGATGATGTTCAAAACGAACTCATAACAGTTCTTTCGAGAAATATTGATGTATCTGACATGTTGAATGAGGTATTATCAAAATATCATAATTTTGACTTGCATCAGCAACGTCAGCAAAAAATTAAAGTTCAGGAAAATACCCGAACAATACCATTGGTTCGCGGGATGCCCTTGAGCGGGAAATCATGGCCTGAAAACTTATGGGATTCGCATATGTACACTAAAACTGACCTATATGCTGAATATCCTATCATAACATCATGGCTTGAAAACTATTGCAAAGATAACGGTTTGATATTGGCAAGAATTGCAATAGTTGAACTAAACGATGAAGGTTCTGTTGGTTCTCATATAGATGTTGGTGAATACTACAAAAAAAGAAATCGATATCACCTTTGTTTACAAGGCTCATATGAATACAATGTTCTAAACAAAACAGAACTTATTACACGAGGGATGCTGATTCAGTTTGATAATAAAAACATCCATTCTGCAAAAAACGTTGGAGACTGTAAACGAATCTCCATAATATTTGATGCTGAACAAACTCAAGCATCTTAATATCAAACGATCTTTTAAATAATACAAATATTGGCAGAATTAACATTAAGGTATTGCTATGGCAAAAACAACAAAACGTGTTTCATTCAAATTAACTAAAACATTTACATATACTGTAGATATGCCTGGTTGGTCAAATTATACTGATAACCAAGCATTAGAGCAAGCAAACTTACCAAATGGTTCTAATGTTTTAGGTGAATTGTTAGCAGGATCATCTGCTAACAATGGTACTATTACGTCATCTGGAAAAGTTATTTCTATTGAAATGACAAATGCTGGTTCTGGATATACATCAGCACCTACAGTGTCATTCTCTGGTGGTGGTGGATCTGGTGCTGCCGCAACTGCTGTTCTTTCAGGTACAACTGTTGCGGGTGTTGTCATCACTAATCAAGGATCAGGATATACAGCAGCGCCTACAGTATCATTCTCCGGTGGTGCTGGTTCAGATGCTGCTGCTACAGCATACATTAGTGCATGGTTAGTAACAGGAACTAGTTCAGCAATTGAACAATATTCTATGTATACAAATAGCTATGCTTATAATTTAGGTGATCAGATTACTGGTACCAGTCCAACAAATAGATTATATGTGTGTAAAACTGCAGGTACTTCAGGAACGACTGAACCAACATGGAGTCAGACTATTGGTGGAAATACAACTGCTGGCACTGCAAGTTTTATTACTGTTGATAAGTTTGTCAGCGTTGCTACTTTTGCTGTTTCTACAGCATATACATTAGGTCAAGTTGTTAAACCAACATCAGGTTCTGCGTCTGAATTTGTTGTTACCACTGCAGGTACCTCTGCATCAAGTGCGCCAACATGGCCAACAACTATTGGTGGATCTGTTACATCCGGTACAGCAACTTTCTTGTGTAGATCTATCGGTTAACTTAAGATTATGTGATATAATACCTCTATCAATCCAAAGAGGTATTATATGGGTGGTAATGCATTAAAAAATTGTTATACTAGACGTTATAATTCAGATGAATATCATCCGCTTAAAGCTCATATAACAACTAAACTTATCACGTTGAATAAATTTGTTTCTCAGACGAGAACTATTCTCGCTTATAGAAATAAAGAATCATTTGGCGATATGGATATTCTATATTGTACTTTTGACAATAATCCATTGTCAATTGATGATGTACTACATGTATTTCCAGAAACAAAAGAAATCATTAGAAATAATGATACTATTAGTTTTGAATATAATGAACTCCAAATCGATTTAATCCATTCCAAGATAGAATCATTTGATTATGCTTATTCATATTTCGCTTGGAATGACCTTGGAAATTTGATCGGAAGAATTGCTCATAAATTTGGATTAAAACATGGTCATCGAGGATTGACTCTTCCTCTTAGAGATGGTGATAATCTTTTTGATGAAATAATACTGACATATGATCATGATAGAGCATTAACATTTCTTGGTTTTGACTCTACTCATTTCAATAATGGTTTTAATTCTATTAATCAAATCTATAATTACGTCATAACTAATAAGTATTTCAATCCTGAGATTTATAAACTAGAAAATCTTAATACTATTGCTAGAACACGAGATAAGAAAAGGCCTACATATAATGGTTTTTTAGAATTTTGTCGCGATATTGACTCATTAAAGTGCTATCAATATAGCATAGACAAAACTGTCTACCTAAGTAAAATTTTCTCGTATTTTCCAGAACGTCAACAACAGTTTGATGATATAATGGCTAAACTTGCAATGCAAAAACTAGCTAAAGAGAAGTTTAACGGTTTGATTGTGTCGTATTGTACGGGTCTAAAAGACAAATCTTTAGGTCATTTTATGAAATATCTTAAGAATAAACGAGAGTTTAACCAATCTTTTATTTGTTATCTAACAGATAAGCAAATAGAAAAAAACATTATGATGTATTTTGAGGATTTTAAAAATGAACAGATTTGATGATTATCTTTTGCTAGTTGAATATGACATTGATCAAAATTATCCAAAGATTGATTATGTATGGTATGCATATAAAAATGGAGAAGTTTTTAAATGTGATACTGAATCTGATGCCAAAAAGATTTCAGATAATGTTGAAAAGGTACAATCAAAAGAATCAAAATACATTTTTGATCAATATTGCACAAATCAACGAGAACTTTATTCCAAAGCTACACAACTGTGGTATAATGATCTAGTAGAACAATTTTCACACGTACCAAGACCGGTTGTTGACATTGCATACTCTTATGCATATGATCGATCACATTCAGGTGGTCATGATGAAATCTATAATTCGATTCATGAATACATTGAATTTTATGAAAAAACTTGTAACATTAAGGATTAAACAATGACTAACGATTACACTCTAGATTTAAATTCAATTATTAATAGTCATAGTTCATGGGCTCTTAATAAACAACTTGCAACAAAGCTAAGTTTAGTACCTAATTTTTCTGTTGGTAGTTTCTTTTCATCATTGGATGACAATGATATTGTTTTTCTATCCAAAGAGGTAAGTGAAACAAATTATGAAGATAATGCTGCAGCAGAATTATTTCTAATGCTAGTTCTTCTAATGACTGCTGAAGGTCTAGATATTTCTGATGACGAAAAGTTAACAGAAAAATTTGAAATTCTTCTAATGTTTATTTCTCTTGAAAGTCTTCACCGAAAGAATCTTGTTAAGCTAAATCATGAAAACATGACTTTTGACGATGATATGGATCATACCACTCTAGTTGAAGCAACAGATGATGGTATGTATCTAATGGCAGAACTACTAAAACAAGATCAAAAATGAACGTAAAACAAGGTGATTTAGCTGAAGTTGTACAATCTATTGATGGACATTCTGTTGGTATGATTGTACAGGTAACTCAATTTATGGGTGAACATTCACAATATGGTCCTATTTGGAGATGTCGTTCCAACGATGACATTGTTACCGAATATGGCGCAGTTGGCAAAACTGCCGATTTTGCTGATGATTGGCTACGACCATTAAAGCCAAAACAAAAAGATAAAACGACAACTAAACAATTGGAGCATCATGAGTAAAAAATGGATATCGAGTGATCTTCATTTTAATCATCAACGGATTATTGAGTTTTGTCCCGACAGCAGAGGACATTGCAGTTCTGTTGATCATATGAATGAAGTTATAATTAATAATTTCAATTCGGTCATTAAACCGGAAGATACTCTTTATCTTCTGGGTGATATTGGTTTTGGTAAAGTTGAACCAAATTTAGATCTTATTGGTAGACTAAATGGGACTAAAATATGGATTCATGGCAATCATGATCGTAAGTTTTGGGTGAGTGACTCATATTATCAACGCAAAACAGAAATAGGTGTTAAAGAAGATACTCCGTATAAAACTATTTCGCATACTGTTGACAATGTTAAGTATGGTTTAGCCTTGTTTCATTTTCCAATTGAGTCTTGGGAAGGACAATCTAAGGGGTCTATTCATCTGCATGGTCATCTACATAGTTTAAATCAACATATTACGCGTCGACGTATGGATGTTGGCGTAGATGGAAATAATCTTATGCCATATTCATTAGATGATGTCGTACGATTACTATCATCAATGCCTATTGATAAAGATTATCACAATAATTAAATAAATGGTAAAGGAACATCAACATGCTAGCTCAACCATTTAGACATCAAACTACAAGAAAAATTATCGTTGCGTTTGGTCAATTATTTTCTAATATTAAAATTCAACGATTTAATAAAGATGACACTTTAGAGCAACTTATTGATGTTCCAGTATCATATGGCAATAAGGAAAAATGGTATCAGCGATTAAAAGAAGAAGCTGATATTGATGTTCGTGTTGCTGTTACTTTACCTAGAATTGGGTTTGAAATTGTTAACATGCAATATGATTCAACGCGAAAGCTTAATAAGCTAACTCAATTTAAATCATGCGGACCAAATGCAAATGGTAAATTTTTATCGGTATATTCTCCAGTGCCATATCGTTTAACGTTTAACCTATATATAATGACTAAAACACAGGATGATATGTTTCAAGTAGTTGAACAAATTATTCCTTATTTTGGTCCACAATATGCTTTGAGTATCAATGCTTTGCCAGAATTGGGTATTGTACAGGATATTCCAATTGTCCTTAATAGTGTTGAATTTAGTGATTCATATGAAGGACCTATGTCTGAACGTCGAGAAATTATTTCGACATTAACATTTACCGCTCATGTTGAGTATCTAGGTCCAGTAAACGACAATACTAATCAAACTATTCTGCATACTAAAGTTAAGATAGATCCACAGGCTGGTGATGTTGCGCGAGAAGTAGACACTGATGTTGTTGGTTCGATTGATAACTACACGATTATTGAAGATTTTTTCGACATTCCTAGACCTATATCTTGATTTTTTGATATAATGACTCATGACGACATACTTTTGAAAATGCAAGAAATTTATGGGGAGTTTGTAGCCAATCCTACAATCTTTCCTAAGATGTTTATGTACCAATTTTGTTTAACCAAATGGGAACTTGAAAATGGAAAAACTGACTAAAGCTACATGTGGTCATACTGTTCTTCCTAAGGAACTTTTTAGTATGAGTAATTTCTATCTTTCTAATGGTAAGCGTGCTGTACGATATGCGACTTATTGTCAAAAATGTGCTAAAGAACTCCGAAAAACTGGGACTGTTATTAATGACTATTCTAAAGAAAGCCATTGGCTTATTGATGGATTTCTTGCTTAATCCATATGTTGATTATGTGCTAATAATGACATTAAGTATCTTTAGTTATATTATGATTGTAGGAATGATATGAAAAAGATTTTATTGTCTATAACTAAAAAACAATTTAGCCTTATTGATTCGGTATGGATGGGAATTTATGGGTGTATTCCAGCATTGGCTGGATATGACATAATTGGTTTTATTCTTTGGTTGTTTCCTGGCGCACTTATTATGAATATCATTATGACATATATTCAAGACAAAATTGTAACATTTTGTAACAGTTAAAAACTTTGGGAGTATAGACTCCCAATTTTGTTATAATACATTCATGAACATCTTTTATATTCATCCTGATCCCAAGATTTGTGCTCAACAACACAATGATCGTCATGTTGTCAAAATGTGTACCGAATATGCACAATTGATGTCAACCGCGCATCGTGTTCTTGACGGAGAAAAATGTATTGGCCTTACTCAATCTGGCCGTCGTCAACAGCAATGGTTCTTTAATGACAAATACAAAGATGACTTGATTTACAAAGCGTCTCATGTAAATCATCCTTCAAATGTATGGACGCGTCATTCTCATTCCAACTATAACTGGTTGTATGAAATGTGGTGTCATCTTCTAGATGAATATACTTATCGTTATGCTAAAATTCATGGTTGTTCTAAACTAAAAGATATTCTTAAAGAATGTCCTAAGAACATTAGCCAAGGAGAATTTACTCAACCAACACCGGCAATGCCTGATGAATTTATCGTAAAAGATTCTGTAGAATCTTACCGGATGTATTATAATAAAGCTAAATCACACATCGGTCAATGGAAAAATCGTTCTGTCCCTGAGTGGTATATTGGAGTATAATATGACTAATTTTGAAGACTGGTTTTATTCTCGTCACGATAAATCTTTTGCACTACGTGCAGAATATTTTTACGAGGATGTAGAAATGGAAAGTTCTTCTATGAAAAATCAGCTTATGAAAGAATGGTTGAAAGAAGCATTTGACGCTGGAAAACAATCTAATAAGGAATAATATGAACTTGATTTTGATTCGTGGTCTTCCTGGTAGTGGCAAAACTACTCTTGCCAATCAACTTATGTATCATTTTATGCATCTTACTGAAGCTAAGATGTTTGAAGCTGATATGTATTTTATGCAAAATGGTAAGTATGTGTTTGATCGCAAACTTTTGGGTCAAGCTCATAAGTGGTGTCAAGATTCGACTGATGATTGGTTGAGCAAAGACGGTACTGCTATTGTTAGTAATACTTTTACAACTATGCGTGAGCTTAATCCATACTTTGACATCGCAAAAAAGTATGAGATTGTTCCGACGGTTTATATGTGTCAAAATGACTGGGGCAGCATTCACAATGTTCCCTTTGACACTATGATCAGTATGAAAAATCGCTTTCAGTACGATATTTCTTCTCTTCTCAAGGATTTTTCATAAAATTTAGTGTATAATCACTATATCAACAAGTTTTTCAACCACCAACCAAGGTAACTTTATCATGCAAATGTCTTTCTTCAACAAGCCTGCTACTACTCAAGAATTCCGTAATGCTATGTACAAGGCTATTTGGCGTCTTAAGGTGAAGCAGTACAAGTCTTGGACTGAAGTTCTTCCTGAAGAAAAATCTTCTGCTATTAGGTCTGATTATCGCATGGTTTGCTTTAAGCTTAAGGGTTGCCCTGTAAATACTGAAGCAGTCGCATTCCTTGCTGAGCATATTCTTAATGAAGAAGGCAAGACTGCTAACGTTAGGGTTGGTACTCGCAATAAAAATAACATTCGTGCATTTTGTAAGGGTGTGAATTACCGTAAGGATCCTATTAGGTATCCTGAATTTCATGAATATAAAGGAAAGGATCTGAATGATTGAAGTAAAAGGCAAAAATAATATTTCAGCGAAAGTCATTGCGGATAGCATTAACCAAAAAGGTATCCGCATGACTACATTTGAATTGAATTTTCATCGATATATTCTAGCAGAAGCAAATACTCATCGAATGCTGAGTAAGAATGCTGCTAGTTCGAGGGCAATTCCACTTCAATCCATTATTCATCAGATTATGAATGAACCGGCAATTCCAGTGCATTGGGGAACCAATAATCCAGGAATGCAATCTAAATCTGAAATGTCTCTTGAAAATCAAGTGATTGCTAAAGAAAAATGGATTGAAGCTATGCATAAGATGATCGAAAGCGCCAATATTCTTGGTGACAAAAATGGTCTGAATATGCACAAACAAAACGTTAATAGACTGCTTGAGGCATTCACTATGACTAAGCAGGTTCTTACTGGTACAACGTTTGCAAATCTTCTGAATCTGCGCGATCATGACGATGCTCAACCAGAATTTAGGGTACTTGCAAGTTGTATTAAAGAATGTCTAGAACAATCTAAACCAGAACTTCTAGTACCAGGAGAATGGCATGTACCATATGTAGCGACTAAACGAAATAGTATTGGAAATCTAGAGTATTGGTCTAATGATACTAAAATTGATCTAGATACTGCTCGTAAGATTTCTGCTAGTTGTTGTGCCCAAGTGAGTTATCGTAAGCTAGATGATACTATTGAAAAGGCTTTAGATATTTTTGGTATGCTTCATTTAGAAGATGATAAGAATAGACATAAGCACAGTTCACCGGTTGAGCACCAGGGAACACCGATCGACGAGTACAATATTCCATTCAACCCCAATTCCTGGGAGCCTGGGGTGACCCATGTAAGGCGAGATGGTAGTCTATGGTCTGGTAATCTACAAGGATGGATTCAGTATCGACAACTAATTCCAAACGAATCTGTTTGGTAAAATAACAAAGGACCCTAGGGTCCTTTTTCTTATTCTGGTGTCAATAATGTTTTTAGTCGAGATACTTCTGCTGTAAGTGATGTTACTTCTCTATGAAGCTTTTGATTTTCATCCGTCAAAGTTCTTAATTGTGTATTAAGAGTCATTATTTCAATTTGAAGTTTATTCAATTCTTCTGTCAAAATTTTATTTTGTTTTGACATTCTTTCTAACTCTTCATGCATAAGAGTTATAACAGATGTTTCTGCGCTACTTTCTTTCCATCCTTTAATAACTTTTTGTAGTCCTAATACTAGACCAAAAATACCAAAGGCTAACATTGCTGCATATTCTGCTATAGTATTATTTGACATTTTTTACTCCGCAGCAATTATCTTTTGTAAACGTAGAACTTAGCATAATCCAAAACTCTGAAATTAGTGGTGCTAACAATAAAAATTCTGTTGGGTTAATTCTAGATGAGTCATAAATCACAAAACTTAAAAATACACAGTTCCACATCCATATGCCTAAAATACTTGTAAATATGCAAACTTTTTGAGGAATTTTAAAAACACAACATAACAATTTAACACATCCATACACAAAAAATAAAATTGACCAATACTGCTTAGACATAATATCAAACAGCATGATACCATTTGGATCAAGATTAAAAGTATTTAAAATACCTAATGCTATTAGCAATCCTGATATAGCAGTCAAAATTTGTATTTCAAACTTTTGCTTTGTCAAAACATACAGTAAACTAAATCTGTTTTCAGTTTTCATTTTTCAACCTATTAGACAACATTATTACTAAAAACATTGTTAAAATATTAAACAAGTCCCAAAGTTTATTAACCAATGGTATTACAATATTAAAACCTGATACATATGATTGAATCCAAATAGATTGACATATTATCATTAATATACATATAATCTTACTTATAATGATTTCTGAATTGTTAGTGTTTATCCTAGACATATTCAGTAAAGCATAGATAGCAATCAATATAGGTAAACTATCTAAGATAACATTTACTAACATTTTGTTTTAGTCTCCAATGAAAATGGGTTGAGATCTTAACAATCATCAACCCATAAATCAAGTATTATTATTTTACGTATTTAACTGATTTTTTATATTATCAATTTCATCCAAATCAAATTTATCTGATTTGAATATCTTATACTTAACATCATGACTATCTAGATAAGACTTTTCATAATCAAGAATATTATCTTGAATATAAGAATTGAATATCCATTCGCCTTTATTATAAGTAAAAACTATATTCATGCTACAGTAGTCTTAGTTCCAGTATTTGATACAGAAGTAGCATCAATCGTTAGTACAGCATTGACTGTAGGAGTCACGCCTGTTTCAACGATAGTGCCACCATTAAGAACAATAGATTGTGTCCCTACGCTTAAGGTTTGACCTGCTGCAGGTACTGTAAATGAGAATACCAAAATATTACCTTGACCTGCAGTACTAGAATATGTTGCAGTAACAGCACCAGACACAGATCCTGTAACTACGACAGTAGGTGAACCTGTTACAGTAACTTTCTCATTAAAAACTACTCGAACTGTTCTTGTAGTACCTGCAGTCCAAGAACCAGTACCAAAGCGGACTTCAGTAACATTAGCTGCACCAAGTTTTGTTTTTAAGTTAGCAATAGCAACTAGTGTTTCTTCAATTCCGGAATTGTGACGAAGAACCCAACCGCTGTTCGTAGCAAAAGTGTTTTCCTTTTGTGCAGGAGTTAACCAATTTGGCTTAACTTCATTGCCACTCTTAATTCCCCATAAACTTTGACCCATTTTGATTCCTTATAAAAGAGATTAGTATAGTTATATTTAAGAATTGTATATATTACGATGGTTTAAAGGATTGTCTTTAGCTGCATGTCTAATATGTGGGTGTTCATCATTTCGCAAAAGATTTAATGTTTCTGGTTTAATTGCATGATTTTCAGCGAGTGAAAATCTTACAGGTGAAAGCTTGTGTGAAGCATATTCGTGTAGAATATCAGCATTTATATATGGGTTTCCCGCTAAATTAGAGTGAACATGCGTATTATCACTTTGTTGTAATTGCCTAACATGACCATCTAATAGATCATTGCGTAAGGCCATTCTTTGATGAATAATATTATCTTTAAACTTTTCGCTATCAGTAAAACCTAACTTAATTATATCGGATTTTTGATAGTCCTTTAGATTTTTTCTGTTTACTAAAGCTCTAACTGACATTAAATCCATATTTTTAATCGTATCATCAATAATATTGTCTGGCAACTTAGGATTCATCATTAATGCTTTTCTAACTTTTGAACTATTATGTAAAGATAACAACTTGAAGTGATTTTCTGATAGTTTTTCATTTCTTGCTGCGGCAGCAACAACGTTTTCATCAGTATCTCTAGACATTTTTTCAATATGTCCTAGGCTAACATTATCTAGATAAGAATTATTTATTTTTTCTTCTTTTGTCTGTTCCTCATATGGCTTATCAATTGCACTCTTTGGGTGCAATTTTGCAGACCATTCTCTATAAATCCTACCGTCATATACGTAATGTTTTGGATGAGGATTCATGATAAATGCATGACCCTTATCTAATAGATATTCTTCTTCATCTTCATGTTCGCTAAATGATTTAACAAACATTCCATGAGGATAACCACCTGGTACTGTAAAAGTCATTACATCATGAATTTTGTGTGGATAATCTACATCAGTTTTTTCTCTAGCAAAATCTAATGCTTTTATTTTCCTTAAAGAAGTACTTGTAAATGCTGGATTATGGAAAATGTAATTTCCATTTTCATCAGTAGCTTTAGCATCTCTTTCGGGATTAAATTCAGCGTGTAATCCACTATATACTTTAAAGTCATTATTATGAGATTTATGTGGAGCATTATTAATAACATTAGAAATGTCAGAAACCGCGGAATGAATCTCATTATATGGCATTCCTAGAATTTTACCATTTCCTGATATTTGTCCATTATGTAATAAATGAAGATATCTATTGAATTTTGCGGAATCTTCAGTATATTCACCAATTGATCCATTTTCATCATTTGTATCTTTATACGTATTGTGCAGCTCGTTTGAAATAGCTCGATGAGACACTAAATCATTTAACGCATGAGATGTAATAGACGGGTTATATGGATTATGTCCTAAATACCTATAACCTTCTGTTGGATGATATTCAAACTCTGTATTAGAACTAGGATGAAACAATAATCGAGCATTTGTTGGCTTTAATGATTGAGGAATTCTTTTAATCTCATCTCTAGAATATTCCGCATTATTAAGAGATGTAACCTTTGGTCCAGATGACTTAGCCCATTGGTCTAATAATGGTATCCATTTTTTCTTTAGATAATTAGAATTAATTGGATCCAAGTCAGGCATAGTAGCAACACTTACAACGTGTAATGCTGTTTTGCCTGAAGGAATCCCTTCCTTCTTTAGAGTGTCATAGATATAATTATCATGTGCATTTGCTTGCCCTTCATGCTCAATATATGGTTTAACATTTTTATGTAAAGCCTCTAAATCTTCATGAAAGTTATTTCCTTTGATAGAATTGGAAATATCATCATATATGTCATTTTTAGAATATGGTATAAATTCTTGTCTATTTGATTCTGACAGTGACACATATTTATCAGAAGAATTTTTATTTCTATTGTGTATACCAGCAACCAATTCTGGAATTTCATGAATGTTTTTATTGATATCTATTGTACGTATAATTTTCATTTTAGTTAAATACATTGATTACTACTAAAAGATATTTAACATGCCAGTCAATTCTTTATTTCCCAGAGGCTCAAAATCAGAAACTTCAATGATAGAAAGTCTAATCATTGAATCTATTAAGCAATATGGTAGAGAATTTTACTATATGCCTAGAAAGTTGGTTGCACTGGACGAATTATTTGGGGAAGATCCTTTATCTAAGTTTGAATACGCATATCAAATTGAGGGTTATCTAGACAATGTAGATAACTTTGCTGGTAATAGTATGTTTATGAATAAATTTGGTATGTTTATTGAAGAACAAGGGCAAGTAACAATTGCCAGAAAAAGATGGGAACAGCTTGTATCTAAACATGGAGAAGCTATTATTCCAAGTAGACCTGCAGAAGGTGATTTATTATATTTCCCGACAACAAAAGGATTATTCGAAATTAAATTTGTAGAGCATCAAAATCCATTCTATCAATTGGGCAGACTGTATGTTTATAAACTAAAGATTGAACTATTTCAATATTCATCTGAAAGAATTGATACACAACTTGATGATGTTAATCAAGCTGCATTGGATATGAGCTTTGATATATTAGGTGATTTAACTGGTGAAGCTAATCCAAATAAGAGAAACTCGTTTAATAATACAGAATTACAAACAGAAGCGGACACTGGGGATGGTGTACTAAATTTTGATGAACACAATCCATTCGGCGAATAAATACGAATATAAAAGGAATAAAAATATGCTACAACAAGAAGTTGATTTACTATTAGAAGATTTTGCTATCGAATTAACAGAAGCTCAACTAGAGTTTCTTATTGAAAATCGCATTGAGTTTATTAAAAATGCACATCGAGACAAGTTATCTACAGCACATGACATAGAGTCTTCTAATCTAACATCAGATAAAATTATTGATCATATTGCAAATAAAATTGATCCTACCACTCGCAAAGAACATACACAGTGGCTAGTTAATCGTTATAAAAGTGGTGATTTTAAATTATCAGATTCTAAAGACATGAAGAAACTTATGTCTAAGTTTGAATCTGCAAAAGGTTATCTTGAAAATAAAAATCTTAATGATATCAAGACGGTGAGTCAATTAAAGGATAATGTCGCAGTCACATCTAGTCGTGTAAAATCTTTGGAAAAAGAATCCAAAGAAAATGAAGTTAAACCTATGCCAGTTGTTTTTGAAAATAACGAAGCTAAAGGTTATCAAGTTCCTAATAAGTCTACATCTATTAAAAATTATGGTCCAGCTGGTAGAATGTGTAAAACGTCATGGTGTACTGCTTCACCAAATGACAATATGTTTAATGGTTATGGCGGCGGTAAATACACATTACATTTGAATAATGGTTCAGTTCTGCAATTACATCATCAATCTAATCAACTCAAAGATGAAGAAGATCATGAGATCAATCTAAATGATAATCCGCGTTATAAAGATCATAAAAACACCATTCAAGACTTTATTATTAAAACGCATGAATTGGAAGGTTATCCAGATTCTAAATTAATGAATCATGTGCCATTAAAGTCTGAGCAATTTCAGCGTCTTTTAGACAATCATGCGAATATCATGAGTAATCCTAAGACTAATAGATGGTCAGATGATTACAAACAATCTATCAATAATATTGATACTTCTATTAGCACTAATGCTGATATTACGAATGAACAGTTTGAAAAGCTAAAGCATATCCCTGAATTCAATTCTGATTATAATGCGCCATCAGGATCAATTATACATGAAGATAAAACACATCTATTAAAAACAAACAAATTTGCTCATCCAGAGCATTTAGATAAACTGGTTGATTCTGCTATAGAATCCGGTATGATTAGATCTTCTAGTTATAACGACATTGGCAAGACTCAAGAATTAATCAAAAATACAAATATTTCAGGTGATACACATCATAAGATTATTTCTGAATTATTAAAGGCTGATCCTGCTACGCATCGTGGTGTTATACACAACTATGTATCGCATGCACATAATTTACAACCAGAACATTTTAAACGTTTAGAGCATATTCCTGATACTAAAGCATATGCAGTAATGAATAAATCTAAAACAAGTATATTGCCTGAAGACTTTAGATATGGAACTGATGAAGGATATTTGACAAATGTAGCAAATCGTCATGATATTGATGTATCTACGGCTAAGCATATTATAGAAAATGCAACAACTAAAAAGCCAATTTATGCTTTAGTTAATAATACGAATACGCCTAAAGAACAATTATTTGAAGGTTTGCACAGTATTAAGAATGACTTAACATCTGATGTTGATTTTCACAAAATCATGACACGCGAAGATCTAAATGATTCGGATGTTACTAATTTAGTGAATAGACATATGGACGGCTTGCATAAGACCAATTATAATGGTTTTCCATTACGTTCTACACGTTTATCTAGAGAGCATATTCGTTCAATCATTAATCATCCTATGTTTCTTAAACGTGGTGAAGGTGTAATTAGGAATCCTAAAATTAAATCCGATGACTTAGATTTAGCATTAGATAAAGATCCAGAAAATAAGTTATATGTAAGTGATGTTCTAAACTCACCAGCATTAAAGTCTAAGCATATCGATAAACTATTAGAGAAAAGAGGCATGAATGATAACTTTGCCAAACATCTAATAGATGAAGATAATGACAATCCAAAATACCTATCTCAGGTCACCCCAAGTCATCTACACAGTGTTCTTGACGCTGATGTCAATATGCACTTTAAACACAAAGTTCTTCATCAACCAGGTGTCCAGGTTTCACACTTTGAAAAAGTTAAAAATAATCCAAAATTTTTTGGTGCTATCACATCTTCAGAAAATGCTCCTCCTTCAATTTTACATTCTCTCGCAACTTCCCCTATGGATCATATTCGGCAAAACGTTGCCGAGAATTCCAATACCGAACTTAGAACTCACCAAATTCTAAAGAATGATCAAAATCCAGAGATTGCTAAAATTTCAGCTAAAAAGGTAAAGTAATATGTCTGATAATTTAAAACCTAAAAAAATCGATGATAATAATGTTGCATATCATGATAAACTAACAAATGACCCGGTAGCTATTGTCACTCGTATTAAACCAAGATATGGCACAAAGTCTGATTATATTGCTAAATGGCATCCGGTAATGAAAGAATTATATCCAGATGAGACATCATCATTTAGTCATATGAACATTGGTACTGCCGACTCTGCGACTACTATCCAAAATTTTATTTCTGGCGCATATAGCAGATTACTATCCCCCAATGCTGTTAAAGCTGATCCGATGAAGGTTAGAAATGCAGGCGAAATGTCAAAGACCTGGGATGATAAAGAAACAGTAAATTATTCTGGATCTCCAGTTACAAGACATTATACGCAATTTCATGTATTGGATAATGATGAAAATCATGTTGCTACCATTAATGTTGATAAGAATTATGTTAAAAATATTGGGACTAATAAAGACGAAGTTTTTAGTTCTAAAAGAGATGCACACATAGAATTTTTAGGTCAACAACCTAATGAATCGCAAATGAAAATTTTGCAAACAAAAAATCCTGGCATGCATCCAATGGCCTTGTTATCACAAGTGCATCATTGGCAAACACTTAAAAGTGTAGAACCTAGATTTATTGGTTTGCATCATTACAGTGATTCGCATTCGCATCATGCTGTGTATTCTACCAAATTATCTCCTGAAGAAGCAACAACAGAATATGTAAAACATCTACAAAGTTCAAATACTTACAGTCGTCATTCTTTCCAACGTATTAGTCCTACACTAGTAATGGCTAAACATAATCCAACTGGCGGATTTATTGGAAAAACAGAATTTATTGATGGCAGTATTGAAGGAAAAATTAGTCATACTAAAATCAATAATTACCCAGAAGACAGTTATAACAACAAGAAATTAAACAACGTCATTGAATAAAAGGAAAACCTAGTCTAAACAACTAGGTTTTCCTTTAAGTATTAAATATCTAAATAAAATAATTAATGCTTAATTTATGTCAACAATAGTCTACAGAGAACAAAAAGGTTCTGCTTTAACTACAGCAGAATTGGATGCAAACTTAACAAATATCAATGCAGAGACAGTAGATAATTCTGCGATTTTTAATCTGCGTCCAAGTCTTGACGTAGATATTGTTGGCTCAAAGACTTTATCTCCTTTAGCTAGTTTTTCTCGGGCTTCTACTGGCACTTATTATGATGCTAATGGAGTTCTAAGAACTGCTGGTGTCAATGAACCTAGATTTAATTGTGATCCGGCGACTGGAGAATTTAAAGGATTATTGGTTGAGGAAAGTCGTACTAATCTGCTGACATATTCTGAACAGTTCGATAATGGGGCTTGGTCTGTATATAACTGTTCTATTACACCAAATACGACAATTTCACCTGATGGAACATTAACAGCAGATACTTTTGTTTATGGTTCTATTGCTGCTGGCGTTTATAGAACATATTCACAGACAGGAACATATACAGCAAGTGTATATGGAAAATTTAATACATTGAAATGGTTAAAACTTGATGCTGTTTATACCACTCCTGCTGCATCTGCATTTTTTGATTTACAAAATGGTGTAATTGGAAATACTTCCGGATGTACGGCAAATATCACATCAGTAGGAAATGGTTGGTATAGATGTTCAATAACATATACAACCAATGCGGCGTCTGCCAGATTTTCTATCTACGGAACAGATACTAACGGTGTTAGCTCTGGTACTGCTGGTACTAATTTCTACATCTGGGGTGCTCAACTAGAACAAGGTTCTTCAGCAACATCCTACATTCCAACTACTTCAGCAGCAGTAACTCGTCAAGCAGATCAGTTATCAATCTCTAAAGTTACTTCAAGTTGGTTTAATTCAGTTAATGGTACTCTGTCATTATCCCATGATGTTCCAGCAACTCTACCTTTACTCGGAGAAGGTTCAAATACTATTACCAATTCACTTGGCGCAGGAACAACCAATATCGACTACTCAAATTCTCAGTTATCGGTAGTCTCCCAATCAGGTAAATCAAATTACACTCAGGGTATCTTTAACTTTGATTCTGATATGTATATCTTGGGGAATTCAACTACCAAGGCAAATGCCCATGTTAAGTATCTAAAGTTCTATCCTAATAATGTTATTGGATCTACACCAGCAGGTTCTGGTTTTATTTTAGATGATGGATATGCCCTAATGCAGGAAGACGGATCAGTTATTTTCCAAGAGTAAGATATGCCAAATAAGAATTTTAATGAATTAGCAGTTGCAACTACTACTGACGGAACAGAATTAGTTCCTGTTGTATCAGGAGGAGTAACAAAATCTGTGTCGGTTGCGACAATCAATTCTGGTATTGCCGTTGATGCCGTTTCTGATGTCTATGATGCAAGGGATATTGCTCAGGGACAGAGTTCAATTGCTGCCGCTGCTGCAACAGTTGCTGGAACGATTAGTCAGGCTGATCTGGGTGCTGTTAGTGCTGGACTTCATAGAAGCCCTAATCCGGTTACTACTATGTTTGTCTATGATACAAGTAAGGATTCTGATGGTGGAGCATGGACTGATCGTTGTCAACATACGAGTTGGTACAACGAGGCACTGAGTGGGAAATGGTTGGGTGCTCAAGACTCGGAAACTAATGCTAGATTTGGTGGCGGCACTTTTGGTTCTGAATTGGTATCTAATGGAAAGTTTGATGCGACACCTGATCCGTTGACTGGTTGGTCAACAGATACTGATGGTGGTGGCAATTACTGGTCAGCAACTGTAGAAAATGGCACATTAAAGGCAACAGTTCTTCGTGTTGGGTTGTCTCTTGAATATCATACCGCAATTACAACTCAACCCGGCAAAGCATATAGATTAACACTTGACGTTTTAAAGGTACAATCTAATACATTGCAAATTCGAGCAGGTGGCCAGATGTTACAATATATTGGAACTACATCAACACCAAAGTCATATACTTTATATTTTATTGCATCAGGAACTACAACATATGTTGGGTTTGGTGCTTATTATGCAAATGGGGCAGCCGTAGGAGATTATGTAATTGCAGACAATATCTCTGTGAAAGAAGTTACATCTGTTGCAAATGCCAGAGATTATTTCCAAGATTCTACTACTGGTAGGTTCTTTCAATTATCCAAGAAC
>JACCDQ012219150.1_pt1 | contig 19656 bp, 18 predicted proteins | sample 7446031 | NCBI WGS metagenome assembly JACCDQ01 (sample SAMN15323442, study PRJNA562643) | freshwater metagenome | isolation source: river surface water | place: USA:Blue River Watershed | collected 2017-08-17
AAACGCTGGAATTCAACTGCCGCATGGGCGACCCGGAAACCCAACCCATCATGATGCGCCTCCAAAGCGATCTGGCCGAAGTGATGCTGGCCGCCACCGAGGAACGCCTGGACGCGATCAACCTGCAGTGGGACGAGCGCTTTGCCATGGGCGTGGTGCTGGCGGCGGCCGGCTACCCAATGGATCCGCGCAAGGGTGATGCAATCACCGCCTTGCCTGTGGACAGCGCCGATGCCGTGGTGTTCCACGCGGGCACCGCCTTGAAGGATGGGCAGACTGTTACCTCGGGCGGACGGGTGTTGTGTGCCACCGCCTTGGGGCACGGGGTGGCCCAAGCGCAAAAGCGCGCTTACCAATTGGTGGCTGGCGTGGCGTTTGATGGCATGCAATACCGCCAAGACATTGGCTACCGGGCACTGAGCAAATGAGCCAGTCCCACGTGCAAGCGATGCGTGAGTACCTGCTGGGCTTGCAGCAGCGCATCACCTCCGCCGTGTCAGAAATCGACGGCAAGGCTTTTTTGTCGGACGCTTGGGCAAAACCAGCTGGCGAAACCCTGCAGGGCAATGGCGTCACGCAAATTCTGGAAGACGGCGCGGTGTTTGAACGCGCCGGGTGTGGCTTTTCACACGTCCGTGGCCCGCAATTGCCGCCGTCGGCCACGCAGCACCGCCCTGAGTTGGCCGGTACGCCCTTTGAAGCCCTGGGCGTGTCGCTGGTGTTCCACCCGCGCAACCCCTATGTGCCTACGGTGCACATGAACGTGCGCATGATCACCGCCACCCCGGTGAACGGTGGCGCACCGGTGAGCTGGTTCGGCGGTGGCATGGACCTGACGCCTTATTACGGTTTCGAGGACGACGCGGTTCACTTCCACCAGACCTGCAAAAACGCGCTGGCTCCGTTTGGCGACGACAAATACCCCCGTTTCAAGGCCTGGTGCGATGACTATTTTTCTTTGAAGCACCGCAAAGAACAACGCGGTGTGGGCGGTGTTTTCTACGACGACTTTTCCGAATTGGGCTTCGACGGTGGTTTTGCCATGACCCAAGCCGTGGGCGACGCTTCCCTGCACGCCTACCTGCCCATCTTGCACAAGCGCATGGACGTGCCTTACCAAGAACGCGAGCGTCAATTTCAGTTGTACCGTCGCGGGCGCTATGTGGAGTTCAACCTGGTTTGGGACCGCGGCACCCATTTTGGTTTGCAATCGGGTGGACGCACCGAATCCATACTGCTGTCCATGCCGCCCTTGGTGCGGTGGGCTTACCAGGAACATCCAGCCCAGGGCACGCCCGAGCACAGGCTTTACACCGATTTTCTGGTGTGCCGGGACTGGGTGTGAGCCGTCAGGACAATGCAAGCCCGAGGCCCTTGCGCATCGGCATGTTTGGCGGGGCGTTCGACCCGCCCCACCACGCGCACCGCAGCTTGGCCGAGGCAGCCGTTCGGCAATTGAACCTGGATGCCTTGCACATTGTGCCCACAGGGCAGGCGTGGCACAAAAGCCGTCCGCTTACACCGGCCGAACACCGCTGGGCCATGTGCGAGGTCGCGTTTTCCGGCCTGCCGCGCGTGCAATTGGACGACCGCGAAATCCAGCGCAGCGGCCCCACTTACACCTTCGACACGCTCACCACGTTGGCACAAGACCACCCTGGTGCCGATTTGTTCCTGGTGTTGGGTGGCGACCAGCTGGCAGCCTTTTTCACCTGGCACCGGTGGCGCGATATTGCGCGTCTGGCCCAATTGGCTGTGGCTCAGCGCGAACTGGGCTCTGACGCTGTTGTGACGGAGGTGTCCCAGGTACACAAGACCTTGGCTGAAGAGGGTGTGCCGCTCATTTCGCTCGATTTGCCTTTGTTGGACATCAGCGCCACCGACATCCGCGCTCGGGTGGCGGGGCGTTCCTGCCAAACTGCTTCTTTGAACGTGTTGGTGCCCGAGGGCGTTGCGCGTTATATTTCTGAACATTCCCTTTACAAAGCCCACGCATGACCAGCGAAACCGCGACCAAAAAAAACATCCAAAAGCTCCAGCGTGCCATCGTTGACGGCCTCGAAGACGTGAAGGCCCAAGACATTCAGGTTTTCAACACCGAAACACTGTCCCCCCTGTTTGAACGGGTCATCGTTGCCAGTGGTACCTCCAACAGGCAGACCAAGGCGTTGGCGGCCAGCGTGCGCGATGCCGTTCGGGAGGCTGGGTTCGACAAGCCCCGCACCGAAGGCGAAGAGAACGGCGAGTGGATCATCGTCGATTGTGGCCAGGCCGTTGTGCACGTGATGCAACCCAGCATCCGCCAGTACTACCGTCTGGAAGAAATTTGGGGCGACAAGCCGGTTCGGTTGAAGCCGCCTGCCAGAAAGACACCGGGCCAGTTGCACGCTGCCAGTCTTGTCAAGGCCGATGCTGCCACCGAGCAGGCCCCGAAAGCTGCCAAATCGGCCCCAGTGGCACGCAAAAAAACGGTGGTCGCGAAAGTGGACGCCACCGCGGCCCCTGCCAAAAAAGCCCCTGTGCGCCGCAAGTCTGTTGCCAGTGCCCCGGCCACCGCCGACAAGGAGGCGAAGCCACGCAAGTCAACCGCCAAGCCCACAACCCCATTGACGGTGGTCAAGGTGGGGGTGCCAGCCAAAAAGGCCGTGGCCAAAAAAGCTGCACCGAAGTCTGCCAAGTCCACCAAGTCCCCGGCCTCCCGTACCGCTCAGTCCAAAGCCAAGGCCTGAATGTGAAGCTGTGCATCGTGGCGGTGGGGCAGCGCATGCCTGACTGGGCCCAGACTGCCTACGACGATTACGCCAAGCGGTTTCCACCTGACTTTCGGGTCGACATCAAGACCGTCAAAACCGAACCTCGCGGTTCTAAAACGCTGGAAACCCTGCTCTTCGCCGAACGGACGCGGATCGAAGCTGCCATTCCGCGCGGCGCAAGGGTGGTGGTGTTGGATGAACGCGGTACGCAGCTGACCACGGTGGCTTTGGCTCAGCATATCAAGCAGTGGCAATTGCAGGGTGATGACGTGGCTTTGATCATTGGCGGTCCCGATGGACTGGACCCCGATTTCCGTGCCAAGGCCCATTTCCGCATGCGGCTGTCAGACATGACCCTGCCACACGCTTTGGCCCGCGTTTTGCTGATTGAGCAGCTCTATCGGGCATGGTCAGTCAATGCCAATCACCCCTATCACCGGGAATGACGCCATGAACCACAGACCCTGGTTGTACCTGGCCTCGCAAAGCCCCAGGCGTCGACAACTGCTGGAGCAATGGGGCGTGGATTGTCGCCTGCTGTTGCCCGATGTCAGCGAAGACGCCGAGGCCTTGGAGCAGGTATGGCCCGGCGAAGCGCCAGCGCATTACGTAAAGCGGGTCACTCGCCTCAAACTACAGGCAGCTCTGGAGCGTGTGAAGGCACGTGGTTTGCCCGCCGGGCCTGTGCTGTGTGCCGACACCACCGTCGCCTTGGGGGCTGATATTCTGGGCAAACCGGAATCCCCGGGCGACGCGGTTCGGATGTTGGGGCAGTTGTCTGGGCGGCCTCATCATGTGTTGACCGCTGTGGCCTTGGGAAGCGGGGGCAAAACACACCAAGCTTTGAGCCGGTCTGTTGTCCGCTTCAAGGCGCTAACGGCCGACGAAATCGAGCGCTATGTGGCCACAGGCGAACCCATGGGGAAGGCAGGTGCCTACGGCATCCAAGGGCTCGCGGGCCTGTGGGTGCAGCGCATGTCGGGCAGCTACACTGGAATTGTGGGCCTGCCCGCCTTTGAAACCGCGAAAGTCTTGCAGGCTGCCGGTCTGCGTCTGCTTTAATGCTGCCATGGGCCAAGATATTTTGATCAATTGGTCACCGCAGGAAACGCGTGTGGCAGTGGTGGAGCAGGGCGCGGTGCAGGAAGTGCACCTGGAGCGCACGCTGGAGCGCGGCTTGGTGGGCAATATTTACCTGGGCAAGGTGTCCAGGGTGTTGCCCGGTATGCAATCGGCCTTCATCGACATTGGGCTGGATCGGGCAGCGTTCTTGCATGTGGCCGACCTCATGCCCAACATCAATGCACGGCATGCCAACAAAGCCACGTCCAAAGGAGACCCCAAACCCGAAAGCGCCGCACTGCTCTCGGCCCCACCCACCGAGGCCACTTTGCCGATAGAGCGGCAAATTTTTGAGGGCCAGGCACTCATGGTGCAAGTGCTCAAAGACCCCATCGGTTCCAAAGGGGCGCGGCTCACGGCTCAGATCAGTATTGCCGGGCGTTTGCTGGTTTTTTTGCCCCAAGACAGCCACATCGGGGTCTCGCAAAAAATCCCCTTCGCTCAACGTGAGGCCTTGCGCCAGCGCCTGATGGCATTGACTGCCCAAGGGGGCGGCGGCTTTATTTTGCGCACCAACGCAGAAGACACCGAAGACCCAGAATTGGCAGAAGACATTGCGTATTTGCGTAAAACCTGGGGCCACATCAAAGCCGCAGCCACACGCCAGCCACCGGCCACCCTGCTGTACCAGGACTTGACCCTGCTGCAGCGTGTGTTGCGCGATTTGGTCAACAGCCACACACAGTCGATCCGGGTCGATTCCAGGGAACAATTCGGTTTGCTCAGAGGCTTCGCGCAGGAATACATGCCAGGCACGGTCGAGCGTTTGTCCCTTTACAGCGGCGAGCGGCCGATTTTTGACCTGCACAACATCGACGATGACATTGCCCGGGCACTCAGTCGGCGTGTGGAGCTGAAGTCGGGTGGTTACCTGGTGATCGACCAGACCGAAGCGTTGACCACGGTGGACGTGAACACCGGTGGCTTCGTCGGGGCCCGCAATTTCGACGACACCGTGTTTCGCACCAACCTGGAAGCCGCGCAGGCCATAGCCCGCCAATTGCGTCTGCGCAACCTGGGGGGAATCGTCATTGTTGACTTCATCGACATGGTACGCGAGGACCACAAAGAAGCTGTGTTGGCCGAATTCCGCAAACAGGTTTCACGCGATCGGGTGAAGACCATGGTCGGCGGTTTTTCGCAACTGGGCCTGGTGGAAATGACACGCAAGCGCAGCCGCGAGTCCCTGGCACAGATGCTGAGCGAACCTTGCGATGCTTGTGCAGGCCGTGGGCAGGTCAAAACCGCCCGCAGTGTGTGTTACGACATCCTGCGGGAAATTCTGCGCGAGGCCCGTGCTTTCAACCCCATCGAATTCCGCGTCGTGGCCTCGGCCAAGGTGGTCGAGTTGTTTCTGGACGAAGAAAGTCAGCACCTGGCCGGGTTGAGCGATTTCATTGGCAAGCCCATTTCTCTGCAGGCCGAATCCTCCATGACGCAAGAGCAATACGACATCGTGTTGCTCTGAAACCTGGGTCTAGGAGTGAGCAGGCGGCTCTGTTGTTTGCTGGTGCAAGCGCGCGTACAGCCCTTGGGCCCGCAGCAACGTGGCGTGGGTGCCCTGTTCTGCAATCCGTCCTTCGGACAGCACAATCACACGGTTGGCGTGCTCGATGGTGCTCAGACGGTGGGCAATGATCAAGGTCGTTCGGCCTTTCATCAAGCGCGCCAAGGCCTCCTGCACCAAGCGCTCCGATTCGTTGTCCAATGCCGAGGTGGCTTCATCCAAAATCAAAATGGGGGCGTCTTTGTAGATGGCGCGTGCAATCGCCAGACGTTGGCGCTGCCCGCCAGACAATTCGGTGGCGTTGTGTCCCACCTGGGTGTGTATGCCGTTGGGCAGGCGTGCCAGCAAATCCCCCAGGTTGGCTGAAGCCAGGGCGGCACGCACGCGCTTTTCGTCCAGCTCAGACCCCAAAGCCACATTGGCTGCCAGGGTGTCATTCAACATCACCACGTCTTGGCTGACCATGGCCAGTTGCTGGCGAAGGTTGTCCGTGGCCCATTGTTCCAAAGGAACATGGTCCAACAGCACTTGTCCACTTTGTGCTTCCACAAACCGCGGCAGCATGTTGGCCAAGGTGGTTTTGCCGGAGCCAGATGGGCCCACAAACGCCACCACCTCGCCGGGGGCCACCTGCAGGGCTATGTGGTCCAAAGCGAGTTCGGCTTTGGTGGCGTAACGAACGCACACCTCACGCCATTCCAGGTGCCCCTGGGCCCGGTCGCTGCGGTGGTTTCCACTGGTCGCTTCAGGCGGCGCCTCAATCAGTTCCAGCCCCCGCTCCAGTGCTGCAATCCCGCGTGTGATCGGACCCGCCACGTCGGCCAGGTGCTTGATGGGGGTGATCAGCATGAGCATGGCGGTGACGAATCCCACAAACCCGCCCACCGTGATGCCGTCTTTGTTGCTTTGCCACAAGGCCACCATGACCACCGCTGACAACGCCACCGCCGCCAGCATCTGCGTCACCGGCATCATGGCAGCGTGCGAAATCGTTGCCTTCATGGCCAGTCGCCGCAATTTCACGCTCAGCTGCTGAAAACGCTGTGCCTGGTGCTCCTGCGCGCCATGCAGCCGGATCATGCGGTGTGCCAGCACATTTTCCTCGACCACGTAGGCCAGGTCATCGGTGGCTGTTTGGCTGGTTCGCGTCAGCTGATACAGCCGTTTGGACAGCACCCGCATCACCCAGATGAGCCCCGGAAAAAGCAGCATCACAATCAAGGTGAGTTGCCAGTTCAGGTAAAACAGGTAACCCAGAAGTGCCAGCATGGTCAGCGTGTCACGCGCCACAGACAGACAGGCGTTGACCAGCAGGTTCGCACCGTTCTGGACTTCATACACCACGGTGTTCGACAACTTGCTGGCGTTTTGATCTCTAAACAAATCCAAACGGGCGTTGTTCAAACGTTCAAACATGGCCCGACGCATGTTCACCATACCGGTGGTGGAAGTGTGTGTCAGCGCGTATTTCGCCAGAAAAGATGCCACCCCACGTGCACCGAACTCCCCCATCAAAGCCACCGGTACCAGCCACAAGGGAAAGCCCCCTTCTACAAATCCCTTGTCCAGCAAGGCCTTGAGCAGGGCTGGAATGGCTGGCTCGGTCAAGGCCACCACCACAGTGGCCAGCGCCGCCAGCACAATGCCGCCTCGGGCCTCCCGGAAATAAGGCCAAAGCCGCTTCATGCGCTGGCGCAACTGTGGCACGGCGGCGGTTGCGGAACTCTCGGCGGGGTTGGAAGTCACGTGTGGTGCGGGCCGTCGTTGTTGGGTGTCCGGTATTATCGGCGCCTTCAGACGCATCTTTGGCGTTGTGTCTGCTCCTGTCTTTGGAGCAGACCGTTGTTTCACACACCTATATGAACGTATTTGAACCAAAACGCAGGCGTTTGCTGGCTGGTGCCATTGCCGGAGGCGTTTCGGCATGGTCGTTGCCAGCCTGGTCGCAGTTTCGAGTGGAAGTCAGCGGCGTGGGGCTCAAGCAAATTCCTTTTGCTTTCGCGCCGTTTCGCGGGGCTGAGGGCATCAACCCCGGGGTGGCCGCCGTCGCTTCTGCCGACCTGGAACGCAGTGGCCAGTTTCGTGCGATTGCGCCGGTGCCCGGGGTGCTGGACGAAAACGCCCGCCCCGATCTTGGGCCCTGGCGTGATCGCTCGGTGGATGTGTTGGTCACGGGCAGTGTGACCCGTTTGGCCGATGGCCGTTACGACGTCCGTTTTCGTGTTTGGGATGTGGTCAGCGCACGGGACTTGAGCGGTTTGAGCTTCCCGGTGGCCGCCGCCGACCTGCGTTTGGCCGCGCACCGCATTGCCGATTTTGTGTACGAAAAACTGATTGGCGAGAAAGGTGTTTTTTCCACCCGTTTGGCCTATGTTTCCAAAAACGGCCCCAAATACACGCTGTGGGTGGCAGATGCCGACGGCGAAAACGCCCAGTCGGCGCTCAACAGCCCCGAGCCCATCATTTCCCCGGCTTGGTCACCCAATGGCAATCAGCTGGCCTATGTGTCCTTTGAAGCACGCAAACCCGTTATCTACAGCCACGACGTGGCAACAGGCAAGCGCCGTTTGCTGGCGAATTTCAAGGGGTCCAACAGCGCACCATGCTGGTCACCCGACGGTCGGCAACTGGCCATGACCTTGAGTTTTGGCGGCAATTCGCAAATCTACCTGTTGGATGCCAACGGTGGTGAGCCGCGTCGCCTGACGCAAACCGGCAGCATCGATACCGAGCCTGTGTTCTCGCCCGACGGGCGATCCATCTATTTTGTCAGTGACCGTGGCGGTTCTCCCCAGATTTACCGCATGGACGTGCAAGGCCGCAACCCCGAGCGGGTGACTTTCAATGGCAGTTACAACATATCGCCCACCGTCAGCCCCGACGGGCGCTGGCTGGTGTTCGTTTCGCGCATCAACTCTGCCTTTAAACTACACGCTATGGAATTGGCCAATGGCAACACCGTGGCTTTGACCGACACACAAGATGACGAGAGTCCGAGCTTTGCGCCCAACGGGCGGTTGTTGATTTATGCAACCCGCCAGCAAGGGCGCGAGGCTCTGATGACGACGACCTTAGATGGAAAAATAAAAACCCGATTGGCCAGTACCCCTGGGGACATCCGTGAACCCGCGTGGGGCCCATTTACCGCTTAATTTTGAAACGCTTTCAAATGAATCAACCGCTTTTTGCGCGCCGCGCTTTTGCCCTTTCTTCCGTTGTGCTGGCCTTGACGCTGGCCGGTTGTGGTTCCAGTGTCAAGTTGGATGAAACGCCTGTCGCCGACCGTTCCCCAGCGGTTGTGGTTGGTGCAGGTGCCCAGGGAGGCAATGCCGGTGCGCAAGCAGATGCAAATGCTTTGAACCAACGCGCGGTCAGCAGCGTGGATGCCAACGCCCTGGCCATGGGGCAACCGCCCGCCAATGTGGCACGTCTGATCTATTTTGATTACGACGACTACACCGTGAAGGCTGAATACGCTGCCACCCTCGAAGGTCATGCCCGTTTCCTCAAGACCGATCGTGCTCGCAAAGTCAACCTCGAAGGCCACGCCGACGAGCGCGGTGGCCGTGAGTACAACTTGGCCCTGGGCCAAAAACGTTCGGAAGCTGTGCGCAAGTCCTTGTCACTGCTTGGCGTGCCAGAAGCCCAGATGGAAGCCGTGAGCTTCGGTGAAGAGAAGCCTGCGGCCATGGGGTCCACCGAAGAAGCCTGGCGCCAGAACCGCCGCGTTGAGCTGACCTATCGCTGAAAGACGCCATGACCAGCCATCTACCTGCCCAGCTCAGCCGTTCCATGTCACAGTTGCGAGGCCTGCAAGTGGCATGGGCCATTTGTGGGGCGCTGGCGTTGGTGGCTGGGCCGGCCCATGCCCTGTTCGGTGACGACGAGGCGCGGCGTGCCATTTTGGACCTGCGTACCAAAGTCGATACCCACAAACAGGCCAACGACGAAGCCCTCAAACGCATGGCTGAAGAGGCCCGTCAACTGTCCGAGGCCGTCCGTGCGCAAATTGACGAGGGGCAGGGGCCTGCCCGGCGTGGTTTGTTGGATTTGGCCAATCAACTCGAAAGCCTGCGAGGCGAACTGGCCGGCCTGCGAGGACAAAGCGAAACCCTGGCCCGTGAACTGTCTGAAATGCAACGCCAGCAAAAGGATGTGCTGGCCGTGTTCGACCAACGGTTGCGTGCCTTGGAGCCCAGCAAAGTGGCACTGGATGGGGTTGAGTTTTTGGTCAAAACCGAGGAAAAAGCGGTTTTCGAGGCCGCCATGTCGCTGCTGAGGGAATCAAAATTTCCGCAGGCGGCTGCCAAATTTGATGAGTTGCTGCAACGCTTTCCCGGTACCGGCTATGCTGCCCAGGCTTACTACTGGCAAGGCAATGCTTTTTATGCCGCGCGTGACTACAAGCCCGCCATTGCTTCGTACAGCAAATTGTTGCAGGACATGCCCAAACACCCCCGGGCACCGGAGGCCAAACTGGCGATAGCCAATTGCCAACTCGAACTCAAGGACGCCAAGGCCGCCAAGGTGACCTTGCAGGAGCTTGCCAAAGCCTACGCCGATTCTGAGGCGGGGGCTGCGGCTCGCGAGCGGTTGGCCAAACTCAAATAACCTGTATTTGCAGCCCCGGGCCGCGTCGACTTCATGGAACTTTCCGATCTGCAAGCACTGCACACCCAAGTGTTGTTGGCGGCGTTTGCCTTGTCCGCCGTGTTTGGCGCAGTGGCCCAACGCACCCATTTTTGCACCATGGGCGCGATCAGTGATGTGGTAAACATGGGCGACTGGACCCGCATGCGCATGTGGGGCATGGCGGTGGGCGTGGCCATGTTGGGCTTTTATGCCATGGCGTTTCTGGGGTGGATCGATCCCTCGCAAAGTATCTATGCCAGCGGCCGCATTGTGTGGCTGTCGGCCTTGGTGGGCGGTGGCCTGTTTGGCTTTGGCATGGTGCTCGCGTCAGGGTGTGGCAGCAAGACTTTGGTGCGCATGGGCGGCGGCAGTCTCAAGTCGCTGGTGGTTTTTTGTGTGATGGGGTTTGCCGCTTTTGCCACGTTGCGCGGTGTCACGGCGGTGGCCAGGGTGGCCACGGTGGACAAAGTGGCGTTCGATCTGTCCGCAGGCGCGTTGGTACCCGGCTGGTTGGCAAGTGTTGCGGGTGTTGATCGCTCAGCGCTCGGCTTAGGCTTGGCTGTGTTGCTTGGCGGAGGGTTGATTGTCTGGGCGCTGTCCAACCGCACGTTTCGGGCTTCTTCTGACAATTGGATGGCCGGTCTGGGTGTGGGCCTTGTGGTGGCCGGTATGTGGTGGGTCAGTGGCCGACTCGGTTTTGTGGCCGAACACCCCGAAACCTTGGAGTCTGTGTACCTGGCCACCAACAGCGGGCGCATGGAATCTTTGACCTTCACCGCGCCCATGGCTTACACCTTGGATTGGTTGACCATGTTCAGCGACACCTCCAAAGTGTTGACGGTTGCAGTGGCGTCGGTGTTCGGGGTGGTGTTTGGGGCTTGGGGCTATGCCATCGTCACCCGTACATTTCGCTGGGAAGGGTTCCGAAGTACCCAGGACACGGCCTTGCATCTGGTGGGCGCAATGTGCATGGGTGTCGGGGGTGTCACCGCCATGGGGTGCACGGTTGGGCAAGGCCTGTCAGGCTTGTCCACCCTCAGTTTGACCAGTGTCGTTGCCGTGGTTGGCATTGGCGCCGGAGCCGTGCTGGGTTTCAAGTTCCAGTTGTGGTTGTTGGAACGTGACTGAAGCGCCATCGGTTTTGGACGTTCAGGCTGTGTTTGAACGCCGTTTCGGCGGTGTCAGGCGCCTCTATGGCGTTGACGGAGCCAAGGCGGTGTTTGCAGCGCATGTGGTGGTGGTTGGCATCGGTGGCGTGGGTTCCTGGACCGCCGAAGCGCTGGCTCGCAGCGGGGTGGGGCAGATCACTTTGATCGATATGGACCATGTCAGCGAATCCAACACCAACAGGCAAATACATGCGCTGGAAGGCGTTTATGGCATGGCCAAGGTGGACGCCATGCGCGATCGCATGCTGCAGATCAACCCCGGACTTCGGGTTCAGGCAGTGGATGATTTCGTGACCCCATCGAACTGGGGGGCGTTGGCCATGCCGTGGTTGAAAAACCAACCCTTTGCGGTGGTGGATGCCTGCGATCAAGTGCAAGCCAAGACGGCCATGGCCGCTTGGGCCTTGGCCCACAAAGTGCATTTTGTGACCGTCGGGGCGGCAGGTGGTAAACAGCTGGCTGAGCGGGTGGAGGTGGCTGACTTGAGCGAAACCACCCACGATCCTCTGCTGGCTTCTTTGCGTTACCGCTTGCGCAAGCAGCACGGTGCCGCCAGAACCGGGCGCATCCGTGTCCCTTGCGTGTTCAGCCGCGAACCGGTGGCTGCGCCACAAACCGACACCTGTGAACTGGATGCGTCACTTGACAGTTCTTTGAACTGCCATGGCTACGGTTCCAGTGTAGCTGTGACAGCCGTTTTCGGCATGACGGCTGCAGGTCTTGTCCTCAACCAAATTGCCCGGAAAGCCTGAGTCAGCAATATTCTGAAAAATTTTGGATGGTTTGCAAAAAGGCAAAAAATCTGTCTATAATTCAAGTCTGTTGAGCAGCGCAAGCGGTTCAAAAAGTTAAAGGTTGGGACGTTAGCTCAGTTGGTAGAGCAGCGGACTTTTAATCCGTTGGTCACAAGTTCGAATCTTGTACGTCCTACCAAAAAATCAAGCACCTAGCGCAGAAATGCATAGGTGCTTTTTTGTTTTTTTATGATCAACTTTGTTGTTTTGTGTCGCAGCTTTCAGCGTGGCGGACGGGTGTGTTTACCCATTGCAACGATTGTGTGGTGCTTCAATGCCCCTGTTCTGGCTGCAGAATTGCATTGTCGGCTTGAACGTGGCACCACCGTTTTGCATCATGTTCAAAAGCCGGTACCCGATCCCTACGGTGTGGCCCCGGTGCCTGCGGGGCCTGGTTTTCAATTCAAGTCCTTGGTGTTTGAAGAACAAGGCCAGGTGGCCCATGTTTTGGTTCATGCGTACTATTTGCGCAATGGTCAACCAACCTTGTTGCACCAGGCAAATTACACCCGCCCTGTTGTTCCAACCACCGACTTGACCGGCGAGCAGGTGGTGGTTGAGCCCCACATGGGGCGCGAATTGCGCTACCGCTGTGCATTGCTGGAGGGGCTGTCATGATGTGGCGCGCATGGCTTGCATTGGCTTGTTGGTTTGGTGTCGGCAGCGCCTGGGCGAGTGGTCCGCCTCAGGTGTCCATGGTGTTCGTGGGCGATGTCATGCTGGATGATGGACCCGGTCGCGTTGTGCGCAATGGGCGTGATCCTTTCGCCGACTTCTCTGCCATTTTTCAGAAGGCTGATGTGCGAATCGCCAATCTGGAGTGCGTGGTAGCCACCAGAGGGGCGTCGGTGGAAGGCAAGCCTTGGACGTTTCGAGCACATCCACGTGTTTTGCCCTTGCTCAAACGCCATTTCGATGTGCTTGGCTTGGCGAACAACCATTCTTTGGACTACGGCCAACAGGCTTTTGTCGAAATGTTAGGTCGATTGAATCGCGCTGGTTTGCTGTACATCGGGGGTGGGCGCAATGCTGCAGAGGCCCACGCCCCTCTGATCATTGAGCGCAACGGCTTGCGCATCGCCTTGCTTGCTTACAACGAGTTCTTCCCTCGCAGTTTTCAGGCACAGGCCACCAGCCCGGGCGTGGCCTGGAGCGAAGATGCATTCGTGGCCCACGACATCAAGCACGCACGCAGCCATCACCGAGCCGATATCGTGATTCCGTTCATGCATTGGGGGCATGAATACACCCAGCGTGCCAATGACAGGCAACGCCAACTGGCCCGTTGGATGATAGACGCTGGGGCCGATGCCGTGGTTGGGGGGCACCCCCACGCCACACACGATACCGAAACCTACCGGGGCAAGCCCATTGTTTACAGTTTGGGCAATTTTGTGTTTGATGGCTTCTCTGAAGCTGTTGCAAAAACCGGCTGGTTGTTGCACATGGATGTGGATGCCCAAGGGGTTCGTGCGTGGCGTACCCGGGTAGCTGACATCGACAGAGCAGGGGTTCCACACATGAACACACAACAGCCTGGGGAATGTTGGCAGCGGGGCGATGGCGCCGCTTCCACATGCCCTTGAGCCCTCAGTCACGGTACACTGCCCCCATTTTTGAGGGGATGTTGTGGTTGATTCAACGGGTGGGGCTGTTTGGCAGGCGAGGGTGGTGCACCTGCGGCAAGTGTTGCACCATCATGCGCACTGTTATTACGTGCTGGACGCGCCCGAGGTGTCCGATGCGGTGTATGACCAGTGGTTTCAGGAGTTGCAGGCGCTGGAACGCCAACACCCAGAGTGCTTGACTTCCGATTCGCCCACGCAACGTGTGGGCGGACGTGTGCTGGACGGATTTGCGCCGGTGCGCCACCGGGTGCCCATGTTGAGCATACGCACCGAAACCGACACCGAGGCCACAGGTGCTTTGACCTTCGATACCCGTGTCCGCAAAGAGTTGGAATTGACCCCCACAGCACCGCTGGTGGAATATGTGGCCGAACCCAAGTTTGACGGACTGGCCATCAACCTGAGGTACGAGCAAGGGGCCTTGGTGTATGCCACCACCCGAGGCGATGGCGAGACCGGCGAGGACGTTACCCAGAACATCCGCACCATAGGGCAGATACCGCTGCATTTGCGGGGCGTGGCGCCTGAGGTGTTGGAGGTTCGTGGCGAGGTTTACATGAAATTGGCGGACTTTGCCCGGTTGAACGAGCGCCAGCGAGAACGCATGGCTGCCGGTGTCAAAGGCGAAAAAACCTTTGTGAACCCCCGCAACGCCGCAGCCGGCGCTGTGCGCCAGTTGGACCCCGCGATTGCAGCGCAACGCCCATTGAGTTTTTATGCTTATGGTTTGGGTGAACACAGCACGGACCTGCGTTTTGCCACCCATTGGGATGTGCTGGTGGCGTTGAAGGCGTGGGGGTTTCCGGTTTCAGATTTGGCGCGGCGTTGTCAGGGAGCCGATGAACTGGTGGCTTTTCACCGAGAACTGGGCGCCCGCCGTCACGAGTTGCCGTTTGACATTGATGGCGTGGTCTACAAGGTAAACAGCTTGGATCGACAGCGTGCTCTGGGCTTTGTGACCCGCGAGCCCCGTTGGGCTGTGGCCCATAAATACCCGGCACAGGAACAGGTGACAACCGTGCTGGCCATCGACGTGCAGGTGGGGCGTACCGGCAAACTCACACCTGTGGCAAAACTGGCCCCGGTGTTTGTTGGCGGCGTTACCGTGACCAATGCCACCCTGCACAACGAGGACGAGGTGCAACGCAAAGACGTGCGCGTGGGTGACCAGGTGATTGTTCGCCGGGCGGGTGACGTGATTCCCGAAGTGGTATCCGTTGTGCATGCAGACCTGTTGCAGCAGGCGCAACGGGGGGATGTGTTCTTCATGCCCCAGCTGTGCCCCATTTGCGGCAGTGCGGTGCAGCGCGAACCGGAAGAAGTCGATCACCGCTGTACCGGTGGGTTGTTTTGCAGCGCGCAACGCAAACAGGCGCTGTTGCATTATGCCCAGCGCAGGGCACTGGACATTGAGGGGTTGGGCGACAAGCTGGTGGAACAGTTGGTGGATGCGGGCGTGGTCAAAACCCTGCCTGACCTTTATCGAATGGACTTGCCCGTTCTGGTGGCACTGGACCGCATGGCTGAAAAGTCGGCTCAAAACGTTCTGGCGTCGGTGGAAAAATCCAAGCACACCACCTTGCCCCGCTTCCTGTTCGGGTTGGGCATCCGGCATGTGGGTGAAGCCACGGCCAGGGACCTGGCACGGCACTTTGGCTCATTGACCGCGGTCATGGATGCGGGTCTGGACGAGTACCTGCGCGTGCGCGATGTGGGTCCTGTGGTGGCGCAAAGCCTGCGAACCTTTTTTGACCAAACCCACAACCGGGAGGTGGTGGAACAATTGCGCGCTTGTGGCGTGCATTGGTCCGAAGGTGAGGCCGAATCCGACAAGCCTCAAACGCTGGCTGGCAAGACCTTGGTATTGACCGGCACCTTGCCCAAGCTGTCGCGTGACGCAGCCAAGGCACTGATCGAGGCCGCCGGAGGAAAGGTCAGCGGTTCGGTCAGCAAAAAAACCCATTGGGTGGTGGCTGGAGCGGAGGCCGGCAGCAAGCTCGACAAGGCACTGGAGCTGGGCGTGCCCGTGTTGGATGAGGCCCAGTTGCTGGCGCTGCTTACTTGAATTTGTAGTGGTCGCGGTTGAGTACCGCGGCCACCGCTGTCACCTCTTCGGGGAACATTTGCATGTTCAGAGACGCATTGCATTGTTCCACCATGCCTCGCAACAGTCCGGCGTTGTTGATTCGCCCCATGGGCTTGTAAATCGATAAACCGTCTCCGCCCACCTTTTGCGCATGGCATTGGCTGCACCTGTTCTCTGCAATCAAGCGCTCGCCCAGTGCCAAATCGGCGTCTCTGAAAATGTCGGCGCTGTGGGCCGCTCCGCCCGCAAAAACCAACAACAATACTGCCCAGCTGGTGTGTTTGCCTCGCATTTTTGCCTCCTTCAGTGGGTTCAGTTTCGCCCGTCCAGCACTTCCAGCAGTTCGGTTTCGATCTCGATTTGCTGGCGGTTGTAGTTCAGTGCAGCACCGCTGATCAAAAACGTGTCCTCCACCCGTTCGCCCAGGGTGGTGACTTTGGCCAGTTGCAGGTTGATCTGGTGTTTGGCCAGCACCCGCGAGATGGCATACAGCAGGCCGATGCGGTCACAGGCCGACACGCTGAGCAGCCAGCGCTGGCCCTTTTCGTCGGGTTTCAAATCCACGCGAGGAATCACAGGAAAGTTCTTGACCCGGCGTGACAACCGCCCTTTGCTGGGCAAAGGCAAAGGACCGCACTCTTCTATGGTCCGCAGCAGTTCGCTTTCCACCATGGCCAACAGTTCGCGGTAGTGTTCGGACAAAGAGTGCGTGACCACCTGAAACGTGTCCAGCGCATGCCCATCGCGCGTGGTGTGCACCTTGGCGTCCAAAATGCTGAAGCCTGATTCGTCGAAATAGCCGCAAATCCGAGCGAACAGGTCGGGTTGGTCGGCGGCATAGACCAGCACCTGCAAACCTTCGCCCGCAGGGGAAATGCGGGCACGCACCAGCATGGGGTGAGGTGCTCCCGGTTCCAGTTGGGCCAATGGTTTGGACAACTGGCGGGTGTGCCACGCGATTTCCTCGGCAGGATGGCGCATGAAGTAGCTCACGTCCAGCCGATCCCACAAGGACTTGTGCGCCATGTGGGGCAGGGCGTAGCGGGCCAACAGGGTCAACGCTTCGCGTTTGTGGGCCTCGACCACCGCGTGTGGATCGGGGGCTCGACCGCCCAGGGCACGCAGGGTGTAGCGGTACAAGTCTTCCAGCAATTTGCCTTTCCAGGCATTCCACACCTTCGGGCTGGTGCCCCGTATGTCGGCCACGGTCAGCAGATACAGGGCCGTGAGGCGCCTTTCATTACCCACACGTTGCGCGAAAGCCGCAATCACGTCTGGGTCGCTCAAGTCCTCTTTCTGGGCGATGCGGCTCATGGTCAGGTGTTCGCCGACCAAAAAAGCAATCAGCTCGGCATCGACGCGGGCCACTTTGTGTTCGCGACAAAAAGTGGCCACGTCTTTGGCTCCCAGCTCCGAGTGGTCACCCCCTCGGCCTTTGGCTATGTCGTGGAACAGAGCGGCGATGTAGAAAATCCAGGGCTTGTCCCAGCCCGCCGCCAACTGAGAGCAAAACGGGTATTCGTGCGAATGCTCGGGGATGAAAAACCTTCGCACATTGCGCAGCACCATCAGAATGTGCTGGTCCACGGTGTACACGTGGAACAGGTCGTGTTGCATTTGTCCCACGATGTTGCGGAACACCCAGAGGTAGCGCCCCAGCACCGAGGTTTGGTTCATCAACCGCATGGCGTGGGTGATACCCTCGGGCGATTGCATGATTTTGAGGAAGGTGGCGCGGTTGACCGGGTCGCTGCGGAAGGCCGCGTTCATGATCGGCCGTGCGTTGTAAAGGGCGCGCAGTGTTCGTGCAGACAAGCCCTGAATACCCGGCGTGGTCTGGTAGAGCAGAAACGTTTCCAGAATGGCGTGCGGTTGCTCGAAGTACAGGCGGTCGCTGGCCACCTCCAGCATGCCTCCACGGTCCAAAAAACGGGGGTTGACGGCTTGCAGCGGCAGGTGTTCGCCGCGCTCGTCGCTTTCCAGGCGCTCTTGTATGTTCAGCAGCAGTATCTGGTTCAACTGCCCCACGGCCTTGGCAGCCCAATAGTAGCGGCGCATCAGGGCTTCGCTGGCACGTCGGGCTTGCCGGGCGCTGGCATCGCGCCGGGCCCCATCGGTGGTTGCTGGGCCCATGTCGGCCTTGAGGCCAAATGATTCGGCCACTGCGGTTTGCAGATCAAACACCAGACGGTCTTCCCGGCGCTTGGCCAACACATGCAGACGTGCGCGAATCAAGCGCAGCAAAGCTTCATTGGATTTGATTTGCCGGGTTTCGAGCTGCGTGATCAGCCCTCTGCGTGCCAATTCGTCCCAGCTGTTGCCCAGGCCCGCTGCCTTGGTGACCCACAGGACCAGTTGAAGGTCGCGCAGGCCCCCTGGGGACTCCTTGCAGTTGGGCTCCAGGGAGTAGGGTGTGTCTTCGTATTTTTGGTGGCGCTGGCGCATTTCCAGCGTCTTGGCCACAAAAAAGGCCTTGGGGTCCATGGCGTTGCTCAGCGCCTGCACCAATTGTTTGCACAGTTGCCGCGACCCGGCCAAGTGACGGCATTCCAGCATCGACGTCTGCACCGTCACGTCTTTGGCGGCTTCGTCCACACATTCGGCCAGGGTGCGCACGCTGGAGCCAATTTCCAGCCCCAAGTCCCAGCATTGACCGATGAATGACTCGACTTTGCCGCGCAGGTTGCTGTCTTGTTCCAATGATGCGTTGGCGGGCAGCAGCAGCAACACGTCCACGTCGGAATAGGGGAACAGTTCGCCACGGCCATAGCCACCGACCGCCAACAGCGCATGCTGTGGTCCCAATTCGGCGGTTTTCCACAGCGTGTGCAGCGCGTCGTCGGTCAGATGGGCCAGTTGCTTCAGGTGCTTGTGCACACCCCGCGAATGGGGTGGCAGCGCAGATATGCCTTGCAGGATGGTGTTTTTGCCATCGCGATACGTTTGCTTGAGGGTCAGGATCGCGTTCTGCATGGGGGTAAATGAAGGGATCAGGCAGGAAGGGCGGTTGCAGGGGCAACGAATGCAGGGGTGGCCGGACTGCCAGCCGACAAGGTGAGTACCTCGTATCCATGGGCGGTGACCAGCACGGTGTGCTCCCATTGGGCCGACAGGCTGCGGTCTTTGGTGACGATGGTCCAGCCGTCACCCATTTCACGGATGTCGCGTTTGCCTTGGTTGATCATCGGTTCAATGGTGAACACCATGCCCTCTTTGATCTCCATGCCCGTGCCAGGTTTGCCGTAATGAAGAATTTGCGGGTCTTCGTGAAACTTCTGGCCAATACCGTGCCCACAAAACTCGCGCACCACCGAGTACCCCGCCGCTTCTGCGTGGCGCTGGATCACGTGGCCAATGTCGCCAAGCCGAATGCCTGGCCTGACGATTTCGATACCTTTCCACATGGCTTCATACGTCACCGCAGCCAAACGCCTGGCTGCGGTGGTGGCATCGCCCACGAAAAACATGCGACTGGTGTCACCGTGCCAACCGTTTTTGATCACAGTGACATCGATGTTGATGCTGTCACCCTTTTTCAGTGGTTTGTCGTTCGGGATGCCATGGCAAATCACCTGGTTGACCGAGGTGCAAATGCTTTTTGGGTAGGGGTTGTAGCCACTGGGGGCGTAGTTGAGCGGTGCTGGGATGGCCTGTTGCACGTCCACGATGTAATCGTGGGCGAGTTTGTCGAGCTCGTTGGTGGTCACGCCGGGTTTGACGAAAGGCGTGAGGTAGTCGAGCACTTCAGAGGCCAGTCGACCCGCAATGCGCATGGCCTCGATGTCAGCTGCGTCTTTGATGGTGATGGTCATGTTTTCACCGAAAAATTACTGGTTTGGTTGGACGCGGTGTGTGGCGCGGCGTAAGGGAATCGAACCCCTGACCCCGGGTTTAGAAGACCCGTGCTCTATCCAGCTGAGCTAACGCCGCCCGCATTTTTGATAATGTACCCGTGTCGGCCTTGG
>JACCDQ011506150.1_pt1 | contig 19654 bp, 21 predicted proteins | sample 7446031 | NCBI WGS metagenome assembly JACCDQ01 (sample SAMN15323442, study PRJNA562643) | freshwater metagenome | isolation source: river surface water | place: USA:Blue River Watershed | collected 2017-08-17
CATACATCACCTTGTCGACCACGATGGGCGTGGCCTGGAACGTGGCCTTGATGCCGCTCTGGTAGGACCAGGCCGGCTGCAGCTGTGCCACGTTGGACTTGTTGATCTGGCTGAGATTGGCATAGCGGTGGTTACGATAGTCGCGGCCATAGCTTGGCCATTCCGCGTCTTTCGCCCATGCCGTGCCTTGCGCTGCAAGGGCCAGCGCCAACAGGCCCAGGCGGGCCAGTGAGATGATGTTCATGTCGTTGTTCAAGGGGTAAAGGGCTGTCTCATGATGGGCGACGGACGCTTGTGGCATCCGGCCTGTCCGGATTTTACCCAGATGACAACGGGCCGCTGACTTCACGACGTCATTTCATGAAATTGCGTATTCGTCCGCGGATATGATCATGAGCTGCTCCGGCGCATGCTTCCGACACTCTGCATTTGAATAACGGGAGGCTGAATGCGGCGCAGCGGTAGAATTGCGCCTTTGCCCGCGCTGCGCGCAACTGCAGCGGAGCTATTCATGGCCATCAAATCCGTCATTTACAAGGCGACGCTGCAAGTCGCCGACATGGATCGTCATTACTATGCCGACCATTCACTGAACATCGCCTGTCATCCGTCCGAAACCTTGCAACGGATGATGGTGCGCATCCTGGTCTTCGCACTCAACGCGCACGAACAGCTGGAATTCGCCAAGGGCATTTCGGATTCCGATGAGCCCGACATCTGGCAGAGAGACCTGACCGGCGCCATCGAGAAATGGATAGAAGTCGGCCAACCGGATGAGCGCCGCATCATGAAAGCCTGCGGCCGCGCCGGCGAAGTCATGGTCTATGCGTATGGCAGCAGCACCGACGTCTGGTGGAAGCAGATCGCCAGCAAACTGACGCGCGCGAAGAATCTGGCCGTGATGAAAATCGAACCTGAAACGGCCGAAGCGCTGGAACGCCTGTGCGAGCGCACGATGCATTTGCAAGTCACGATCCAGGACGGCGAGATCTGGATGCGCTCGGCCAGCGACGCTGTCGAAGCCAAGCTGAGTCCGCTGATCATCGCATCTTGAGTACCCTGCCCGGGGTCGCCCCTGCGAATCGCGCTGCCGCGACTGATGCGGCCAAGGTGATCAAGGTGACCAAATCGATCCCGGGCAGCCCAAAGCGTCCAGTCGTCCAAATAACCAGACCTTCAAGGCCACTGACTCTGACTAGTCAGCCAAAGCGCATAGTGGAAATTTATATTGATATATAAAATATCATTTTTTTGATGCCGGAGCGGAAGATCACGTCGATTTGGCGAAAATCCGTTCAATCGCCAGTTCCTGGGTTGATCGTTGTCATGTTTTTCCTTTCATAAAGATGGCAGGCTTGTCATAGCGCCTGAACTGTTGCTCGCGGCTTTTCATCCTCGTCGGGCATGCCACATGAACCACCCTGGTTCATGAACAGAGGGCTCTTGTTCATGGGTTCTTCAGAGGCCATCTCGATGACAACATCCACGAAGCATCCAGCCCGGAAATCAATCCGCCATCTGCTGATTGCCTTGCTGCTCCCACTTCCGCTCCTCATCGCCGGATGTGCATTGGAGTTCCTCAATGCCAAGCCTGCACGTGAACTCAATCCGCCTGCGCCGTCCGGAAACCTGTACGCGGGGTGGCGGGTATTTCAAGACAAGTGTGCCAGCTGCCATGGAATGACAGCCACGGGCAGCGGGCGAGCGCCGGACCTCCTTCCTATCGTTCGTGAAATGAGCGGGCGGCAGTTCGCCGAGGTGGTTTTGAAGCGCTATGACTTGGGCAACAACCCAGCGCAAGGGACATCGTCCCAATCGACTATGGACACCCGGATCGAGGAAATTCTGCGCTACAACGAACCGCCGATTGAAATGCCCGGCTGGCAAGGCGAGCCGGCAGTGAATGCCCATGTCCTGGACCTCTACGCCTACCTGTTGGCGCGTGCTGACGGAAAGCTGGGCCTGGGGCGCCCGCCGCGCTGATCGTGTTGGGCTTGCCCGGCAGCGCTCGAGATGCGACGTCAGGTAATCGCCCTTCTTATAAATACGCAGCGGATATACAGGTCGTAAAACGTAGCGGTGCGATACCGCCTAGAACACCGCATGGTCTCCCAACTCGAGATGCTGCTCGCCGGAGATCAATTGGTCGTAATAGTCAAACAGGGTTTGCGTGCCAAAGGATGGCGTCGCGTCGGCGTCATACCTGCGTACATTGGGGTCCCAGACCAGCATCGACTCGGTCGCGTAATAGCGGCCGATCCGGGCGAGCTCGGCCTTGTTCGCCAATGACGGCACGAGGTATCCGCCGAACTTCAAGGTCTGGATGATGACGTCCATCATGGCAATCGGCAGGCGCTGGTAACGAGGCCTTTGACCGAGACGCTCGAACAGATATTCAGCCTGCTCGATCGGCGTGATCGCCGCCCCCGGCCCGCCGACCGGCAAGATGCGATCGTGCTTGTCGGTGTCGCCCAGGCAGCTGACCAGGAACGCAGCCAGATCGTGATCGCTGATGGGCTTGCATGCTGTCAGCCGTCCGTCACCGAACAACAAATACGGTTTGCCTTGCTGTACACGGCGCAGTTGCCCCGACAAGGATTTGAAGAATGCAGTGGGCCTGACAATGCTGTAGCGCATACCTGACCTTGCGAGCTCATCCTCGAAGGCCAGCTTCGCGTGCTGGAAACCAAGCAAGGGCTTCTGCACGCATATTGCCGACAGCAACACGAAGTGTTTGACGTCGGCTGACATTGCCAGCTTCAGGATGTCGGCGTTCAAACGATAATCCACCTCCCAGGCATCGCCCGGCGCCCCCGTGCGTGAGGCAAGGCAGGAGATGACGGCATCAATGCGCCGCTGCCGGAAAAAATCCGGCGGCAGCCCGACCACCGAGCTGCCATCGTTGCAGTGAAGTTCGACACCCGGCAGCAACGCGCGCGTCCTGTCGGTATTGAGGTCGCCGCTAAAGCCGGCCCGCTGGCGCACCGGGCAAATCACTTCATGCCCCTGATCGAGCAAGACCTTGGCCGTCGCCCGGCCGATGGTCCCGGTCGCCCCAAACAACGCAATGCGCATGTTTCATCCTTTCGACATCGTTGCCGGCGGTCCGTCAGAGACTGACCTGCTTCACCCGATTTGCCAAAGCCAGGTGTGTTTCTTTACGTTCGCTGTACCGGTCAACGAGATAAGGGCTTATATCCACGACGCGATCGTAGCAAAGCCTGCAGCAGGCGCAACAATACGCTGTTCCCGCACGCGACATGCGAAAGCCTGTCGCCGCCGGCAAATCGGCTGATCTGCTGATCAACTGCTATCCTTGCAGATTGATTGATGGGCTGATTGACTACCTCTCTGATTTGTCGCGTCGCTCGGGCAGCATGGTTGCCCGGACCTTTACGTTCACGATTTCCCGATTTGCTGCCCCCGGCCCCGGCCTCTGATGATCACCGCTTGCTTCTTTTCTCGCCACCGCTTCAGCCGTGTGATTTTTGTTCTGATGACTCTGGCGAGCGCCAGCCTTGTCGGCAGTGTGCCGGGCCTCGTATGGGCGCAAGCGCGGCTGGCGTCGACCGACACGATGGCGCAGCGCACGATGGCCTGCACCGCCTGCCACGGCAAGGAAGGACGCGCGACGCGTGACGGGTATTTCCCGCGGATCGCGGGCAAGCCGGCCGGTTACCTGTACAACCAGCTGCTGAATTTTCGCGACGGGCACCGCCGCTATCCCCAGATGACCTACATGGTGTCGAACCTGTCCGATGCCTACCTGAAGGAGATGGCCGAGTACTTCGCGTCGCTCGATCTTCCCTACCCCCCCGCGCAGCCGGCTGCGGCATCCACGGAGATGCTTGCGCGGGGCCGCAGGCTGGCGCTCGATGGTGACCCTGCCAGGAACATCCCTGCCTGTACTGCCTGCCACGCCGCACAGCTGACAGGCATGCTGCCGACCATACCCGGCCTGCTGGGACTGCCGCGCGATTACCTGAACGCGCAATTTGGTGCATGGCGCTCCGGGATGCGCCATGCGGCCGAGCCGGACTGCATGGCCGAGATCAGTCGCAAGCTCAGCCCCGAGGACATCGGCGCGGTCAGTGCGTGGTTATCGTCTCAGCCTGTGCCGCAAGACATGAAGGCACGACCACAAGGCAGCACGAAGTTGCCAATCCGCTGCGGGAGCTTTGCGCAATGAGCAGACTGATTGTGGGCCGCTCCCGCCGCATCGCGCTGCTGAGCGCGCCTCTACTAGCCTTGCCACTAGCCTTGCTACTGGCCCTGCTGCTAGTGCCGATCTGGCAGTGGGCGCATGACCCCGGTAGCGAGCTGCAATCCGCGACCGTCACCGATCCCGCTGCGCAGCTCAAGCGCGGCGAATATTTGGCGCGGGCGGGCAACTGTGCAGCCTGCCACACGGCGCGCGGCGGCCAGCCCTATGCGGGTGGACGCGCCATTGCCACGCCCTTCGGCGACATCTATGCGTCTAACCTCACGCCGGACCAGCGGACTGGCCTGGGCAACTGGTCGGCCGATGACTTCTGGCGCGCACTTCACAATGGCAAATCGAAAGACGGCCGCTTCCTGTACCCGGCCTTCCCGTATCCGAACTTCACCAAGGTCACGCGGGACGATGCCGATGCGCTGTACGCTTTCCTGCGCAGCATCCCGGCCGTGGAACAGGCGAACCGCGAACATGCACTTCGTTTCCCGTTCAATCAGCGTGTGTTGCTGGCCTACTGGCGTGCGCTGTATTTCACACCGGGGGAGTTCGAGCCCGACCCGGCGCAGTCGACGCAGTGGAATCGCGGTGCCTACCTGGTGCAGGGACTTGGCCATTGCGCCGCTTGCCACACCTCGCGCAACGCATTGGGCGGCAGCGTCTCGGGTAGCGATCTGTCTGGCGGGATGATACCCATGCAGAACTGGCAGGCGTCCTCACTGACCTCCGCAGCAGATAGCGGCTTGGGTGCATGGCACCAGACCGAGATCGAGGACTTGCTGAAGACAGGCGTCTCCGCCAGGGCGGCAGTCTACGGGCCCATGGCCGAGGTGGTCGGCGCGAGCCTGCAGCATTTGTCCGGGCCGGACATTCATGCCATTGCCACCTACCTGAAGGCCATACCCAAAACCGACGACGCCGTGACGCGGCGCGTGGCGACCGATGATCCCGAGACGGCGGCCATCCTGAAAGCGGGGGCGAAGCTGTACGAGAAAGAATGCGCCGAATGCCACCAGAGCGATGGCAAAGGCCAGCACACCGCATATCCGCCATTAGCCGGCAACGCATCCTTGTCTGGCGGCTCGCCCACTAATGCGATCCGTATCGTCCTCAACGGCGGCTACCCGCCCAGTACCGCAGGCAACCCGCAACCGCATGGCATGCCGCCCTACGCAATGACGCTCACCGACGAGGAGCTGGCCGCCGTGGTGTCTTACATCCGGACCAGCTGGGGCAACAAGGGCGCGATGGTGACGCCCAATGAGGTGAACCGGCTCCGCGGCGCGCCGCTGTAATTCCCTGAATCAGAGCCAGTGCTGCATCAGTCCGACCGCCAGCGCGGTCGCGACGCCGTTCATGCTCATCGCCAGTGCCGCAAAGGCTACCGTCTGCGGATGCGCTTGCATGACCCTCGCGGTGCCAATCGCATGCGCCGTCAGGCCGAGCGTGAAGCTCGTCACCGCCGGGTCGGTAATCCGCAAGCGTTTCAGCAGTGGGACGGTCAGCATCGTTCCGAGCACCCCGGTGGCAACCACCGACATCGCGGCCAGTGAGGGTATGCCACCAACGCGCTCGGCCGTGGCCATCGCGATCGGCATCGTGGCCGACTTCGATACCAATCCCAGCACGAACTCCCGCGGCGCACCGAACGCCCGGGCCAGCAAAGCGGTACTGACGATAGCCGTCAGGCAGCCGACGACCAGCGATGCCAGCAAGGGCCAGGCCGCCTGTCGCAGCCATGCCGCTTGGCGGTAGAGCGGCACCGCCAGTGCGATGATGGCCGGGCCCGTCAGCCAGCGAAGCGCACTGGTGGCCTGCGCATACATCGGATAAGCCGTCCCCGTTGCCCACAAGGCTGCGACGACCAGCGTCGTACCGACGAGCACCGGCAAGAACAAAAGCTTGTGTCCGGACCTTCGATAAAGCATCAGGCTCAGTACGTACGCAACCACGGTCAGCAAGGTCCAGAACAACTTGTCCGTCATGCTTTGCTCCGGCGCCATAGCCATTGCAGCGTCAGGCCGGTCGCCAGCGAGGTCAGCGCCGTACCGATCACGGCGGCGGCCGCGAAGGGCGCAGCGCCGGCAGCGATCAGCCCGCCGTACACCGATACCGATGCCACGGATGGAATCAGCAGCAGCATCAGGTGGCGCAGCAGCGGTTGCGTGACATCTTCAACGCCCTCGGGCACACCGCCGCGCAGTATCAGCAGGCCCAGCAGCATCAGCAAGCCCACCAGCGAGCCCGGCACAGGCCAGCCTGCCCATGCCACGATGGCGTCACCGAGCCACTGCAATGCGAACAGTCCGAGCGCGGCGCCTGCCGCCATCCATAGTCGTCGTTTGGGGAATGTCATCAGAAATTCACGATGAGTGAGGTCGCCCGTTCGCTCTGCACAGGCGACGATGTGATTGTCTCGCTGGCATTCTCGCCGACCGCGGGCAAAGCCTGCGCCGAGCTTGGGCCAAAAAGAAAGGCCCGCTTATCGGTCCCGATCCGGCCTGCAGTCTGGCCTGCAGTCCAGCCTTTACGCGCCTGACTGTTCGGGGTCGTCATCCCTTGGCACACGGCGGTGCGGGATGGGTATGTGCGGCAAGTCATCGTAGTTGAAATCGGATCGCAGATAGCGACTCTCGTTGCCGATGAAGTAATGGATGTTGACGACTTCGCGCGCGACTGCCCAGCACCCCCAATACGTGATGGTGTCCGGCGGCCCTTTCGGATCGACGATCCGTGTCAGGTAGGCGATGCGCTCGCCACTCGAACAGCCCTCGTGCCGCTCCGTCGTGAGTACGACTTTCCCCTTGGCGCCCTGGTCGGCCACCATGACCGGCTCGGCGGCCACAAGCGTGGAAAATGCGATCGCGCCCATTGCCAGAATTTGCTTCATGTCCCGCTCCTCGAAGGTAGTGAACTTCGATGCCGCAGGACTATGGCCTGTGGGCGTTATTCATTTCCATCATTAAAGCAAAAAAATGCAAATCCTGCCGAGACCGCACTCGAGGGCCTCTCGCTGGCTCCGCAAAACGCGGGGCGATTCGAAATGCGTGTTTCGAGAGCTTCAACGGCCGGTTCCGTGAAGAGTGCCCGAACGAGCATTGGTTCGTCTCGCTGGGCGATGCAGGCGCAGTGATCGATGTCAGTAAACGCTACTGCATTTCAAAATCAATAAAACAAGGTGCGGTTTGAACCAGAGAGCTACTGCCGGGGAAGCAGTGCGAGATTTGCTTGGGTATGTGTATTGGTGAGTACAAATAAAAAACGCGCCAAAAGGCGCGTTCTTTTTCACATCTTGGCGGGCCAATAAATTCCGCATCAATAACTTGCTCCAGTCAGGATATATCGTTTTTTGGTGTGACCCGGGATTCGAATACTTGTTTGGGATTAAGCATTCAAGTCTGGATTTGAATGCTCGGAGAAAGTTAGCACGAACATCTGTCAAACATTCAAACAATCGTTAGAATGTATGACATGGATAAACGAGCAATCAAAGATCTGTTGTACGAACAGGTATCCCGCATCGGAAAGGCACTCGCCAGTCCGAAGCGTCTGGAGCTGCTGGAGTTGCTGGCTCAAGGAGAGAAGTCCGTTGACGTGCTGGCTGATGCGCTATCCATAGAGATCAAACTAGCCAGCGCACATCTCAAGGTGCTCAGAGAGGCTAGGCTGGTGAACGCACGAAAAGAAGGCAAATTCGTGTTCTACAGACTCGCCAGTGATGACGTTGCTAGCCTGTGGGTGACATTGCGAGAGACTGCGCAGGAGCATCTGGTTGAGCTGAGAGTGGCAGTCCAGCATATGACCGCTACGCCCGACAAGCTGGCCAGCATCAGCCGGGAGCAGCTCCTCGACAAGGCCAGGCGCGGCGCCATCATCCTGCTTGACGTTCGTCCGCGAGCCGAATTCGATCATTCTCATCTCCCCTTCGCGCGCTCGATGCCCTTGGAAGAAATCAGGCATCGGCTTGCTGAGCTTCCAAAGTCCAGAGAAATCGTCGCGTATTGCCGCGGGCCTTTCTGCGTTTTTGCCGAAGAAGCCGCCCATCTGCTGAGGCTGCATGGCAGAAAGGTCAGCAAACTCCATGATGGCGTCGCAGAGTGGCGCGCCTCTGGCCTTCCCCTTGAATCGGAGGCGATTCAATGAGCAAGCTGCTCTTCATCGTCAATGACGCTCCGTATGGCAATGAGCGGCCCTACAACGCACTGAGACTTGCCGGCACACTGGCCACTCGTGACAAAGTTCATATCCGCCTGTTCCTGATGGCTGATGCGGTTGGATGCGCCAAAAATCACCAGAAAGTGCCTGAGGGCTACTACAACATTCAGTTAATGTTGACAAAGATCCTCCGCAGAGGCGAAGTCGCTCTTTGCGGAACCTGCATGGATGCCCGCGGCCTGAACGAATCTGAAATCATTGAAGGGGCGCGACGTTCCACCCTGACTGAGCTGGCCGAGTGGACACTGGATGCAGAAAAGGTCCTGGTGTTCTGATGAATCGTACCTCGGCCACTTCGACGGATGCAGATCTGAGGCACGGCATCTTTCACAACCGGAGCCAGTTCCTGCACCAGCTTTTACAGGTGCTACTGGTGGGGCTTACTATTGGCATGACTCGTACGGTCATTCCAGCACTGGCTGAGTCCGATTTCGGTGTACCTAAAAATTCCTTTGTTTTGCTGAGCGCATTCGTGGTGGCCTTCGGATTGGTCAAGGGCGTCATGAATTTTGTGGCTGGTCGTCTCTCCGAAAGTATCGGACGTAAGAAAGTACTACTGTACGGATGGCTGGCAGCACTCCCGATCCCCCTGATGATCTGGCACGCACCAAACTGGAATTGGATGGTGGCCGCCATGGTACTGCTAGGCGTTAATCAGGGCCTGACCTGGTCGATGACGCAGACCGCCAAGCTCGACATCACCCGCTTAGAGGAGCGTGGGCTGACGCTCGGGCTAAATGAATTTTCAGGCTACGTCGGCGTAGCGATCGCCGGCATCATTACCGCATACATGGCGTCGCACTTCGGCGCCCGCCTGGGGTTGCTGATTTTTGGACTGACCGTCATTGTTCTCGCTCTGATACTGACTCAGTTATGGGTGCGGGACACGCTTCCCTGGGCTCTGGCAGAAGCCGCTAAGCACGCGCCAGGCGCTACCCAGACACTCCGACCTCGCTACCCAACAGAAATCTCATCTACACCGACAACCGGTGAAATTTTTGCGCTGATGAGCTGGCGCGACAAACGACTCATGGCGCTAAACCAGGCAGGACTTGTGGAGAAATTTGTCGATGCACTCGTCTGGATTTTCTATCCTGTCTTCTTATACCAGCAAGGCGTGAGCCTGCCCGATGTGGGCTGGATCATTAGTTTTTATGGTTTTACCTGGGGCGGCTCACAGCTGTTTACCGGCAGGCTATCGGACCGAATTGGCCGTCACGTCCTGAACGTATCCGGTATGTGGATTTGCGGCGCAGGCGTGGCTGCCATGGTATTGGGAGAAGGCATGGTCTGGTGGGCCGCATCATCGGCCATTTCCGGATTCGGTATGGCTTTGCTATACCCCAATCTGTCTGCAGCAGTCGCTGATATCTCACACCCGTCCTGGCGGGGCTCGGCAATCGGGATCTATCGATTCTGGCGCGATCTGGGGTACGGCATAGGTGCTCTGGGCCTGGGACTTGCAGCTCATGTCAGCGGACAAATTCAATCGGCATTTTGGTTTGTGGCCCTGGCGATGTTTGCGTCTGGCTCGCTGCTGTGGTGGCTGGGTGAGGAAACGCATCCTCGTTTGAATCCCATACCGCCAGCGGACAATGGGGAGTAATGGCATGTCGCGCTTTGAGATCCTGATCAGTCATCTGGAGGCTACCCTGCCCTCAGTGAGCCCCTCAGAACTCCAGGCATTGATGACCTCGGAGTCAACTCCACTCGTCATCGATGTCCGTGAGGCCGCTGATCATCAGCTCGGCGCCATAGAAGGAAGTATTAGCCTGCCGAGGGCCAAGCTGGAAGCCAACATCGAAAAACACATGTCAACTCCTGACCAGAAAGTTATTGTTTATTGCGGTAATCGGGGCCGGTCCCAACTAGTTTGCCGTCTGCTGATTGAGATGGGTATCGATGCAGCTTTCTTGCGAGGTGGCTTAGCAAATTGGGCCGCATACCAAGGACATATGAACGATCAGACGAAGCAACGATTTGATGTCCCATAACGGCACTGTCGAAATCTTCACTCTTTTTTGGAGGTTGTATGTATTCATTCCAGACGCGATTGGCACTTTCCGTCGAACAAGCGCTACCGATAGTGCTTGAGCAGCTCAAGCAAGAAGGTTTCGGTGTACTGATGGATCTAGATATTCAGGCGACGATGAAGCAGAAAATCGGTGCCGACATACCGGCCTACCACATCCTCGGTGCTTGCAATCCGCAGCTCGCTCATCAGGCCCTGACAGCAGAGCCCGAGGTTGGCACCCTTTTGCCCTGTAACGTGGTGGTTCGTGCAGACGGCGATCAGTCCATCGTTAGTTTCATGGACCCAAAGGCGATGATCCAGATGACGACCAACCCGAAGGTGCATGCGGTGGCCAGCGAAGCAGAGGCAAGGCTGCGGCGTGTTTGTGCAGCGCTCGAGGGCAGCAATTCTGCGAAAAAGTAATAATCGTTAGCCATGCACGCTCCCATTTTAATGAGCTTGCACAGGGTGATTAAAACAAAAACTTGTGAAACGTAGTGCTTGCGATTAACAACGTATGCTCACAGTGCCGTCAATAAAATGTTAATCGGTACTACTTTTTTGGATGTTGTCTGGAGTCTTTGCAACAAAGGACTCCCCCGCCCGAGCTGCTTTGTCTTGCGCACCAGCTTCAGTACGTTAACTGCCTGTGTGATCAGTTATAGATAGAGTAGTGTTGCTTTCTGAATTCGCTCGGCGCGAGACCACAGTCCCGCTTGAAGAATTTGACGAAATTTGTCGCCTCATCAAAACCAAGCCGCTCGGCAATTGCTGAGATCGGCATCTGCGTGTGAGTCAGCAGCCGTTTAGCTTCTAGATTGATGCGTGCGGCGATGTACTGTTTAGCGCTGGTGCCCGTGGCACCGAGCGTAGCTCGACTCAGGCTTTTCACGGTACAGCCTAGTTGCGAAGCGTAATGGGCCAGCTTGTGCTGGCGTGTATACGATTCCTCGACCAATTTTCGAAAGCGCCTGAAGCGCCTGGCCTCAGTAGAATTCGGCTCGATGGCGCGGGTCTTGTTGGATAACATGAGCACGCGCAGGAGCAGCGCTTTCAGCTGAAAGCGCAGCATGGCATTGGTCAGCGCTTGGTGATGGCTACCCTGAGCATCTTCGCGCATCAGTGCAAGGAGCGATGACATCATATGGCGCGATGCCTCATTCAGCTGAGTAAGCGCCGGCAGACCTTGCATTTCTTCGACCAGGAAAAAATCCCCACCAAGATCGTTACCGAATGAGTCGAGATACTCCGGGCGGAAAATCACGACCCAGCCTTCCCAGTTCGCGCTGAGATCAAGCTTCAGCGCCTGATTCGGTCGAACCAAAAGCAGCGAGCCTTTTTTCTCTGGTACCGGCGTGTAATCAACGACGGGCTGGCAGCGCCCACTCTCCACCAGCATCATCAAATAGAAATTAATCTGATGAGCCTGCCGGAAATGCTGCTCGATGGTACGCCGCCTGAGTTCATTCGCCGAGAGGATCTCGATGTCCAGTCCGTACGCCTGTGGCGGGGTGAATACTGCGCGCGCGAGTGCACCCGAGGACTTGCGCCGAGCGGCAGTGCGTTCCGATAAATTTTGTCCGTTTTTTACCATTAATTACCCGTAAATTACCGATGATTTTCGGTGATTTTTTCTTAATATTACCGCCAGATACAGCGCTAATTATTTTGATGGCTTTTCGGAGGGTGAATGAATATGCATGCACGACGATGGATGAAACTGCTTGGCGTCAGCGCGCTGATGCTGGCAATTCAGACTAACGCTGGAAATTCGGTAGAACCAAAGGAGAACAATATGAATCCCACGCCAAAAGAGCAGGTCGCCCAACTACTAAAGAGCATCGAGACCGGCGACTCAGCACCGATTGCTTATGTCAATCCGAATAAGTACATCCAGCATAACCTCGCGGTCGGTGATGGCCTCGCGGGTTTTGGCGCAGTATTGCAGCAGCTGCCTGCTGGCAGCGCGAAAGTAAATACCGCGAGGCTGCTGCAAGATGGAGAATACGTCGTCGCGCACACGGCCTATAACTTTTTCGGCCCCAAAATTGGCTTCGACGTCTTCCGTTTTGAAAACGGAAAAATTGTCGAGCACTGGGACAATCTGCAGCCGACTCCTGACCAGCCAAACCCGAGTGGCCGCACAATGACCGATGGCACAGCCGAAGTCACCGATCTCGAGAAGACCGATTCCAACAAGGCGCTGATAACTGCGTTTGTGAATGATGTGCTCGTCAACGGCAAGCTGGACAAGCTGTCCAGCTACTTCGATGGCGATAACTACGTGCAGCACAATCCCGCGATAGCTGATGGATTGTCCGGGCTCGGCGCTGCGCTAAAAGCGATGGCTGAGCAAGGCATTACGATGAAATACTCGCAGGTACACAAAGTTTTAGGCCAAGGCAATTTTGTGCTCGTCATCAGCGAAGGTGAATTCGCGGGCAAGCCGACCTCGTTCTACGACTTGTTCCGCGTCCATCAGGGCAAGATTGCTGAACATTGGGACACGATGGAAACGATTCCGGCCCGCGGGGACTGGAAAAATCAGAATGGCAAATTCGGTTTCAAGTAATGCCATGCGGCCCGCCTGGTTGAGGCGGAACCGCTAGTTCGAAAAAGTTCGGCTTGCAAGCCGAACCCTTCGAAGCCCACACGCGACATGCGCAGGCATGTCGCTGCCTCCGCCAAAAAGAAAAGCCCGCTTGCGCGGGCTTTTCGGTAACTGGCGGAGACCGAGGGATTCGCCTACATCCTGCAGGCCGCGGTTCGGCTTGCAAGCCGAACCCTTCGAATCCCACACGCGACATGCGCAGGCATGTCGCTGGCTCCGCCAAAAAGAAAAGCCCGCTTGCGCGGGCTTTTCGGTAACTGGCGGAGACCGAGGGATTCGAACCCTCGATACAGGTTTAAGCCCGTATGCTTCCTTAGCAGGGAAGTGCCTTCGACCACTCGGCCAGGTCTCCACTTGCGCAAACCGCAGCCAAAGCCACGGAACGGCAAAGGCGAGATCATACCTTTCTGCATGGGTTCCGGTCAATCTGAACCCTGCATTTGGTATGAAAACCGCGCAATTCTGCGCATTTCATCACCTCATTTGCCCTCTTGCTTGCTCTTTTTCTCGACCACTTGCAGCCGATCGCCATCGGCCAGGCCATCCGGCGGGTTCAGCACCCGCCTGTCGGCGACCGAGATCCGGGACAGCACTTCAGTCTTTGCACCAAAATCCTTGCCCGGTTCGACGGCCTTCAGGGTCGCGACACCCTTCTCGTTGTCGGTCAGCCCTGCTCGAGGCCAAAGGCCTTGTGCAATGCGCGGACGGCCAGCTCCATGTACTTCTCGTCGATCAGTACCGAGATCTTGATCTCGGACGTCGAGATCATCTGGATGTTGACGTTCTCTTCCGACAGCGTGCGGAACATCTGCGATGCGATGCCCACATGGCTGCGCATGCCGACGCCGACCACGGACACTTTCGAGACCTTGGCATCGCCGGTGACGCTGGCTGCGCCCAGGGCAGCCTTGGCGCCGTCGATGACCTTCAGGGCCTTCTCGTAGTCCGCGCGCGGCACGGTGAAGGTGAAGTCGGTCTTGCCGTCGTGCGACACGTTCTGGATGATCATGTCGACTTCGATGTTGGCGTCGGCGACCGGGCCCAGGATCTGGAATGCGATGCCCGGCTTGTCCGGCACACCCATCACGGTGATCTTGGCTTCGTCGCGGCTGAAGGCTATGCCGGTGATGGTGGCTTGTTCCATGTTGGTGTCTTCCTCAAACGAAATCAGGGTGCCGGAATTCGCTTCTTCTTCCAGCGGCATCAGCGGGTCGGTCAGCGAGGACAGCACGCGCGTCGGCATACGGTAATTGCCGGCGAATTCAACCGAGCGGATCTGCAGGACCTTGGAGCCCAGCGAAGCCATCTCCAGCATTTCCTCGAAGGTGACCGTCTTCAGACGACGCGCTTCCGACACGACGCGCGGGTCGGTGGTGTAGACGCCGTCGACGTCGGTGTAGATCAGGCATTCCGCTGCCTTCAGCGCGGCAGCCACGGCCACGGCCGAGGTATCCGAACCGCCACGACCGAGGGTGGTGATGTTGCCCTTGTCGTCGATACCCTGGAAGCCGGTGATGATCACGATGCGGCCGGCGTCGAGGTCCTTGCGGACCTTGGCGTCGTCGATCGACTGGATGCGGGCCTTGGTATAGGCGCTGTCGGTCACGACGGGCACTTGCCAGCCGGTGTAGGAGACGGCGTCCTTGCCGATCGACTGCAGCGCAATCGCCAGCAGCGCGACGGATGCCTGCTCGCCGGTGGAGGCCAGCATGTCGAGTTCGCGCGGATCAGGCGTACTGGTCAGTTCTTTGGCAAGGCCGAGCAGGCGATTGGTTTCGCCGGACATTGCGGAAGGAACGACCACGATCTGGTGGCCGGCGTCATGCCATTTGGCGACGCGGCGCGCGACATTCTTGATGCGCTCGGTCGAGCCCATCGACGTGCCGCCGTATTTGTGAACGATTAAGGCCATTTTTGGACAGGATTGTGCAGCGAAACAAACCCGCTATTTTACATGGCGCAATGCGGAAAGCCAATGGAGCCGGGTGGCTTTGTAATCAATGGGGCAATACCTGACCACTCAAACAGACAGGCCGGTAGGGAACAAATGCCATCCCAGTCGTATGCCGCCTTCGTAGTTGGCGATTCGGACATCGGCACCCAAGCCGGCGGCATAGGCTAGCTGGTCACCGACGTAAATCAACGGCAACCAGGGCCGGGTCCGGGCGGGCAGGCCTGCCTCCTGAAACAGATTTTTCAGCGTCCGCGATGGACGACGCGCATCCAGTTTCAGGCGTTCGCTGCCTGAACGAGCGACGATGCGCAGGGGTTGCGAGGACAGCAGCCTAGGGTCGATGCCGAGACCGACGGCCTGCTCCAGTGACAGCGCGCCATGCCAGCTAGGGATCGCGAGTTCTCGCTCGCCGCGCCATGCCACAATCACCTCGTCGACTGGCGGGGCTTCGGTCAGGAATGGCGGGGCCACGCTCAGCAGGCCACGCTCGCGAAGCACCGTGAGACCGGAGATTTCCAGTAGCGGATGCGCGTCGGACTGGGCGCCCAGCACTTGCTCGCGCAGCTGGCCCAATTGCGCCTCGCTTGGCGACTGCACAGCACCTTGCGATTGCAGCCAGTGGCGCAGCAAGTTGTCGATGCGCTCACCGGATAGCGACCGCAATCGTTCCACCATCAGCGCCCCGCCCTGCGCGCACGCAGCAAGATCGATTGCAGCGAGCTCGTCGAGCAGACGCTGCGCGGACTGCAGGTGGCGTGCGCTGCGACTGACCGTGGCGGCGAAACCGGGGAAATATGCTTCGATGGCAGGCGCGATCCGCTGCCGGATCGCGTTGCGACGGTAGCGGGTATCGGCGTTGGATTCGTCGTCGATGTGAACCAGCCCGCGTGTGTGCGCATAGTGCTCGAGCTCGGCACGCGAACAATCGAGCAAGGGGCGCAAGACGGCAATGCCCTCGTCCAGCAGCCCGTGCGCTTCATGCAGCGCAGCCATGCCACCGAGACCGCGCAGGCCGGCACCGCGGAACAATTGCAGCAGCACCGTTTCGGCCTGATCGTCCTGATGGTGTGCCGTGAGCAGCAGCGTCACCTGATGCTGCTTGCACATATCCGCCAAGGCTTCGTAACGTGCAATGCGTGCAGCTTGTTCGGTACCGTGGTCGGCAATGTCTTGCACGTCGACTTCACGCGCATCGAAAGTCACGCCGAGGACTTCGGCCTGATGACGGCAATGTGCAATCCATTGATCGGCATTCGGGCTCAGCCCGTGGTGCACATGAAATGCATGGAGGTCGATGCCAGCCTCGCGGCAATGAGCTACAGCGAGGTGCAGCAGCACCGAAGAATCGAGGCCACCACTATAGGCAACTGCCAACCGCAAACGGCTGCCTGTCGCCGCGCCAGAAACGACAACGCGCGCCGGAATCGCTTCCAGCGCGCGCTTGAAACTCGCTTCGACCTTGTCAGCCGGCTTATTCAGCGGAGTTGAGTTCCTTGAACTTGCCATAGCTCATCAGCTTTTCATGACGCGCCGCGAGCAGGTCCTTGGTCTTCATGCCTTCGAACTGGCGCATGGTGTCGGCCAGCGCGCGCTTGAGCAGCACGGCCATCTGCTTCGGATCGCGGTGTGCGCCACCCAGCGGTTCATTGACGATCTTGTCGATCAGGTTCAGTGCCTTCAGGCGATGCGCGGTCAGGCCCAGTGCCTCGGCAGCATCGGAAGCACGCTCGGCAGTCTTCCACAGGATGGAGGCGCAGCCTTCCGGCGAGATCACCGAATAGGTCGCGTACTGCAGCATCAGCACCGCATCGCCGACGGCAATCGCCAGTGCGCCGCCAGAGCCGCCTTCACCGATGATGGTCGCGATCAGCGGCACCTTCAGCTCGGCCATCGCATACAGGTTGTGGCCGATCGCTTCCGACTGGCCGCGCTCTTCGGCGTCGATGCCGGGGAAAGCGCCCGGCGTGTCCACGAAGGTGAACACCGGCAGGTTGAATTTCTCCGCAACCTTCATCAGGCGCAGCGCCTTGCGATAGCCTTCGGGCTTGGGCATGCCGAAGTTGCGCATCGCGCGCTCTTTGGTGTCGCGCCCCTTCTGGTGACCGATGACCATGCAAGCCTTGCCGTTGAAACGCGCGAGACCGCCGACGATGGACTGGTCGTCCGCATAGCTGCGGTCGCCGTGCAATTCATGGAAGTCGGTGAAGATCTCGTTCACATAGTCCATCGTGTACGGACGCTGCGGGTGACGCGCGATCTGCGAGACCTGCCAAGGGGTGAGCTTGGCGTAGATGTCCTTGGTCAGCTGCTGGCTCTTCTGCGAGAGGCGGTCGATCTCTTCGGTGATGTCGACGGCGGAGTCTTCCTGCACGAAGCGCAGTTCTTCAATCTTGGACTCCAGCTCGGCAATGGATTGCTCGAAGCTGAGGAAGGTGGTTTTGCTCACGGTAACTCCTTGTTATCCTGGCAATTCGGGGCGACTCGTGGTCGCCGGCGCCAAGGATAGTGTCTAACTTACATCAAGTAAATCAATATTCTACCGGTACGGGATCGAGGCTGCGCCACAGGTACCAGGTGGCGACGGTGCGCCATGGCTCCCAGTTGGCGGCAACCTCGCGGGCATCGCTGCGCGACACCGGCTCGCCGGAGAAGTAATTGATGCTGATGCCTTTCAGCAGGCCGAGGTCATCCAGCGGCAGGATATTCGGCCTTAGCAAATTGAAAATCAGGAACATCTCGGCAGTCCAACGGCCGATGCCACGGATCTGGATCAGTTCGGCGATCACGGCCTCGTCGTCCATCGACGACCAGTCCTTCTCGTGCACGCTACCATCGCGGAAATGCATGGCGAGGTCGGTGATGTACTCGGCCTTGCGCTTGGACAGGCCACAAGCCTGCAGCTTGGGGATGCCCATCTTCTGCACCGCAGCCGGCGCCATTTTCGGGCAAGCCTCGAGCAGGCGTTCCCACACCGATTGCGCGGCCTTGACCGAAATCTGCTGGCCCACGATGGACCGGGCCAGCGTCACGAAGGGCTCGCCGCGGCGCACCAGCTGCAGGTCGCCGAACTGCGGAATCAGCTTGCGCATGATGCGGTCGCGCTTCATCAGCTCGGTCTTGGCCTCTTCCCAGTAGTCGGGCACGTGCGGGGCTTCGGGTTTCTTCGCCATGGGTCTCTTGTTCTTTGCCGGGTCGTTCTATGCGCCCGGGCTCAGGCACGACGCCACTCGGTGACGCCGCCCGGCTTATCTTCAAGCACGATGCCCTTGGCCAGCAGGTCGGCGCGGATGCGGTCGGCCTCGGCGAAATTCTTGTCTTTCTTGGCCTGCGCACGCGCGGCGATCTGCGCATCAACGTCGCCCTCGCCCAGTGCACCCTCGCCCAGTGCACCTTCGCCGCCCGGCACCCCGCCCTGCAGGAAGGCTTGCGGCTCGCGGCCCAGCAGACCCAGCACGCCGGCAAGGCCTTTCAGCTGGCGCGCCAGCGCCGCATCATGGTGGCGGTTGACCTCGGTGGCGAGGTCGAACAGCACGGCCAGCGCGATCGGCGTATTGAAGTCGTCATTCATCGCCTCGGCGAAGCGCTGCGCATACGGCGCATGCCAGTCCAGCGGCTGCGCATCGGGCGCGGTCTCTTTCAGCGCAGTGTACAGGCGCGACAGCGCGACACGCGCATCGTCGAGGTGAGCGTCGGAATAATTCAACGGGCTACGGTAATGCGCGCGCAGGATGAAGAAGCGCACGACTTCGGCGTCATACTGCTTCAGCACTTCACGGATGGTGAAGAAGTTGCCCAGCGACTTGGACATCTTTTCATCATCGACGCGCACGAAGCCGTTGTGCATCCAGTAGTTGACGAACGGGTGACCGCTCGCACCTTCGGACTGCGCAATCTCGTTCTCGTGGTGCGGAAACTGCAGGTCCTGGCCGCCGCCATGGATGTCGAACTGTTCGCCGAGCAGGTCACAGGCCATCGCCGAGCACTCGATGTGCCAGCCCGGCCGGCCATGGCCCCACTTCGAGGCCCACTTCACTTCTTCCGGTTCGGACTCGCGCGAAGCTTTCCACAACACAAAATCCAGCGGGTCGCGCTTGGCGCTGGCGACTTCGACGCGCTCACCGGCACGCAGGTCATCCAGCGACTTGCCGGACAGCTTGCCGTAGCCTTCGAAATCACGCACCGAGTAATTGACATCGCCATCAACGGCCTTGTAGGCCAGCCCCCTGGCTTCCAGCTGCTCGATCATACCCAGCATCTGCGGCACATACGCGGTCGCACGCGGCTCATGGTCGGGGCGCTGCACGCCGAGCGCCGCGGCGTCTTCGTTCATCGCATCGATGAAACGGTTCGTCAGCTGGCCGATGGTCTCGCCGTTTTCGACGGCGCGGCGGATGATCTTGTCGTCGATGTCGGTGATGTTGCGCACATAGGTCACCTCATACGACTGCGCGCGCAGCCAGCGCTGCACCATGTCGAACACCACCATCACGCGTGCGTGGCCGAGATGGCAGTAGTCGTAGACGGTCATGCCGCAGACGTACATGCGCACCTTGCCGGGCTCGATCGGCGTGAACAACACTTTGTCACGCGCCAGCGTGTTGTAGATTCTTAAAGCACTCATGGATGAGAAGATGCGGCGACGGCGGA
>JACCDQ011341474.1_pt1 | contig 19653 bp, 18 predicted proteins | sample 7446031 | NCBI WGS metagenome assembly JACCDQ01 (sample SAMN15323442, study PRJNA562643) | freshwater metagenome | isolation source: river surface water | place: USA:Blue River Watershed | collected 2017-08-17
CCCGAATTTCGCCAGCAAGCGCGCGAGCGCATTCGCCTCTCCGACCTGACCCTGCCGCACGCCATGGTGCGTGTCTTGTTGATTGAGCAGTTGTACCGCGCCTGGTCCATCCAGGCCAACCATCCTTACCACCGCGAATGAAACCTGACTTCATTTACCTGGCCTCTCAAAGCCCGCGCCGACGCCAATTGCTGGAACAACTCGGGGTGCGCTATGAGTTGCTGTTGCCGGACGACGAGGAGGACGCAGAAGCGCTGGAAGCGGTTTTGCCGGGCGAGCCGCCTGCGCGCTATGTCCAACGCGTCACGGCCTTGAAGTTGCAGGCCTCGTTGGTTCGGCTAAAGCGCCGCCAATGGCCTGTGGCGCCGATTCTGTGTGCCGACACCACCGTGGCCTTGGGCCGCAAGATTTTGGGCAAACCCGCTTCGGATGCCCAGGCGCGTGCCATGCTGCAAGGCTTGTCGGGGCGCGACCACCGTGTGCTGACGGCTGTGGCCATGGGGCAGGGCCGTCGCACCGTGTCGCTGCTGAGCCAGTCGCGCGTGCGCTTTGCGCCCTTGTCGGCGTCCTGGATTGCCGCTTATGTGGCCAGCGGCGAGCCGCAAGGCAAGGCCGGCGCCTATGCCATTCAGGGGCGAGCTTCGGTGATGATGTCGTCCATCAGCGGCAGTTATTCTGGCATCATGGGGCTTCCCTTGTTCGAGACGGGGCAGTTGCTGCGCTCGTTCGGCTTCAAACTTTGACCTTCCGATGCAACAAGACATTCTGATCAATTGGTCGCCCCAGGAAACCCGTGTGGCCGTGGTGGAGAACAGTGCGGTTCAGGAGTTGCACATCGAGCGCACGCTCGAGCGTGGCTTGGTGGGCAATGTCTACCTGGGTCGCGTGGCACGCGTGCTGCCGGGCATGCAGTCGGCGTTCATTGACATCGGATTGGAGCGCGCCGCCTTTTTGCATGTGGCAGACCTGATGTCCAGCGTCAATGCGCGGCATGCCGACCCCGAGGCACGCGCCGCGGTGCCGGCCGTGCCCATTGAAAAACAAGTGTTTGAAGGCCAGGCCTTGATGGTGCAAGTCATCAAGGACCCAATTGGCACCAAGGGCGCGCGCTTGTCTACCCAAATCAGCATTGCGGGCCGCTTGCTGGTGTTCTTGCCCCAGGACCAGCATGTGGGCGTCTCGCAAAAAATTCCCGTGGAACAACGCGAGGCCCTGCGCTTGCGCTTGCAGTCGCTGGTCGACCAAGGCGTTCCTGCGGGCCAAGCGGGCGGCTTCATTTTGCGAACCAATGGCGAAGACGCCAGCGACGCTGAGTTGGGCGAGGACATCGCCTACCTGCGCAAGACCTGGGCGCGCATTCGCGATGCCGCCACGCGCTTGCCGCCCATGTCCTTGTTGCACCAAGACTTGAATTTGTTGCAGCGGGTGCTGCGCGACTTGGTCAGCGAGGTCACGCAGTCCATTCGCTTGGACTCGCGTGATCAGTTTGAAAAATTGCTGGTCTTTGGCCGGGAGTTCATGCCTGCGGCAGCGGGCAAGTTGCAGCACTACAAGGGTGAGCGCCCGATTTTTGACCTGTTCGGTGTGGATGACGAAATCTCCCGCGCGCTGGGCCGCCGGGTGGATTTGAAATCAGGGGGCTACCTGATTGTCGACCAGACCGAGGCCTTGACCACCATCGATGTGAACACCGGCGCCTATGTGGGCGCGCGCAACTTTGATGACACCATCTTCAAGACCAACCTCGAAGCTGCCGGTGCCATTGCGCGCCAACTCCGTTTGCGCAACTTGGGCGGCATCATCATTGCCGACTTCATCGACATGTTGCGCGAAGAGCACCGTGACGCTGTTTTGCAAGAGTTCCGCAAACAGCTCGCACGCGATCGGGTCAAGACCATGGTCAGCGGCTTTTCGCCGCTGGGACTGGTGGAGATGACACGCAAGCGAACCCGAGAGTCGCTGGCGCACATGCTGTGCGAGCCGTGTGAGATGTGCCAGGGCAAAGGCATTGTGAAAACCGCGCGCAGCGTGGCCTACGACATTTTGCGTGAAATCTTGCGTGAAGCCCGCCAATTCAGCCCCAAGGAATTTCGGGTTGTGGCCTCGCCTTCGGTGATAGAGATTTTGTTGGATGAGGAGAGCCAACATCTGGCCGGCTTGAGCGATTTCATTGGCAAGCCGATTTCGCTGCACCGAGAGGCGGGGATGGGGCAGGAACAGTACGATATTGTGCTGATGTGAGGTTGGCGCAGTGAAGATCGCCGTTTTAAGTAGAAACTTCGACGCAAGGGGCGGTGGGGCTGAGCGTTATGCCTTTGAAGTTGCCAGTCAGTTGGCGCAACGGCATGAAGTTCATGTCTTTGCGCAGTCGTTCGGTGAGCCCGTGCCGGGCATTGCATACCATCGACTGTCTTTTTCAATCCGGCGCCCCCGCTGGTTGAATCAGCTGGGGTTTGCGTTAGAGACTTGGCTCAAAACCCGCCATGGTTTTGATGCAATTCATTCGCATGAAAACACCTGGCACGGCCATGTCCAAACAGTGCATGTTGTTCCTGTGCGGTCGAGTTTGCTACAGGGGAGGTCTGGATGGCGCAGGGTTTTTCAATGGGCCAAAATTGCCGTCAGCCTTCGCCTAGTCAGCTACTTGTCTTTAGAGGCGTTGAGGTTCCGAGCCTCTCCTAATCGGTTTGTTGTCGCTGTCTCAAAACCACTTTCTGACACCATTGAAAAGTCCTACCCTAGCACGAAAGGAAGATTGAAAACGATAACGCCTGGGGTTGATTTGCCTGAGGCGACTTCAGCGATCACCTCAAGGCAGGCGAGGCTGAATTTAAAGCTGCCTTTGGATCGGCGGATTGCGCTCTTTGTCGCCAATGACCCACGGCGAAAGGGCCTAGACGCCATTCTTCAGGCCATGACCAAGACCTCCGATGACTGGACTTTGGCTGTGGCGGGCGCTAGCCATCAATATGAAACTTATCAACAGGTGTCCGCCTCTTTGGGGCTTGGAGGTCGCGTCCTTTTTCTCGGCTCCTTGCAAGATATTTCTAAAGCTTACCAAGCTGCGGATATCCTTTTGCATCCCACATGGGAGGATACTTTTGCCATGGTTGTTTTAGAGGCAATGGCGCATCGCATGCCTGTCGTTGTATCTGATGCGCATTATTGTGGGATTTCAGAAATGCTGACCCATCAAAGGGACGCACTGATTCTTTCCAACCCTGGCGACGCGGCCCAGATCGCTGAGTTTTTGAACCAACTGGCAAGCTCCGCTGAATTGACAGAGATGCTCCAACAAAATGGTTTTGCTCTGGCAGCCACGCATGCTTGGCGTACGGTCGCACAAGGTTATGAGACGCTGTTTCACGCATGCGAACAAAACAAGGTGGCCATGACACAATGAATCAACCGCGATACCGATGGCTTGTTTTGTCTCATGCCTTCAATATGGATGGGCGCGCTGCAAGCCACACCGTGACGGACAAGTTAAAGCACCTTAAAGATGCAGGCATTGAGGTCGTCGTGATAAGCGGGGTTTCTGGGGAATGGGACCCTAACCTCGAGCATCATCGGCTCTGGCCATGGAGCGCCTCAGGCTTTCGTTTTGAGCTCAGGCATGTCTTGCAGAAAAAATGGGGCAGAAGTTTTCGTTATCGGTTGGCGATGCTGGCTGTATCGAGTCTTTTGTTGCCTCTCAACCTCGCGGAAAAGCTGCTCAAGCCAGTGGAAAGTAGTTGGCTCTGGTGGTTGCCAGCGTGGCGAGCGGCGAGGAAGTTGCACCGAAAAAAGCCGTTTGATCTGGTTTATTCAAGTGGCGGAGCGTTGGCTGCGCATCAGGCGGCATCGCGATTAAAGGCAGAGTTTGCTGTCCCATGGTTTGCGGAAATTCATGACCCAATGGTCATGCCAGGTGCTACGCCTGTGTCATGCCAGGAAAAGCTCCAGGCTGAGGTGGAAAAGTTAATCTGCGAAGATGCCGACCTTGCCGTATGGTTTACGGAGCAAGCTCTGGCAAGCGCCAGACAAAGGCATCCTCACCTCCAGGACCGAGGCCAGGTGATTCTTCCCGGTGTCGATGCGCCCAGCGTAGCTTTGTTGCCATACAAGCCCACTAAGCGTTTGGTGGTCGCACACTTTGGTTCCCTGTCTGCCACCCGCCATTTGGGCCAGGTTGTTTCTGCGTTGGAGGCGTTCAAAGACCAGCATCCGACAGAGTTTCAAGACTTTCAGCTTCATATTTTTGGAAGCGCTCTCGATGACATTTCCAAGCGGGCGCTCGAATCGTCTTCCATTGCGCAACAAGTACTTGTGCATGGGCGCCTTGAGGTCAATTTGGAAAACGGTGAAAGTGGGCGTGATCAAATTTTAAAAATCATGCGCCAAGCGGATGTTCTTCTATTGCTTCACGGCCACGACGCTGTTTGCGCAGAATACATTCCATCCAAAACTTATGAGTACCTATGGATGCAACGTCCTATTCTTGCGGTGGTTCATCAGAATTCGCAAATGAAAAAAATCCTTGAAGGTTTAGGCCATGTTGCTATTGACTCTTTGGCGCCTATCGAAGACTTTTTATCTGCGTTCTTGATGTTTCACCGCGACTGGAAGTCGTCTCAAGGACTGCGCGATCTCCCTTATGGGCATCCATACACAACCCAGGCGGCTGTCTCCAGGTTGCTGGAGTTGGCGCTGCCACTGATCGACAAAAATGAATGAACCTTTGCTGAGCGTGATCGTGCTGGGATTTCGCCATTTCGGCAAAACCACCCAGCCTTGCATTGAAACGCTGCTACCTTGGGCCGCTGACCCAAGGGTTGAAATATGGCTGATTGACAACGGCTCTGACGATGATGCGGGTGCCAGAGCCAGAGCATGGTGCGAGCAGCATCCTGTGATCAAATTCTTGCCAGGCAATCAAAATCTTGGCTTTGCTGGCGGCATGAACTGGGCAAGCAGTTATGCCAGGGGAGAGTGGCTGCTTCTGGTCAACAATGACACGTTGTTCCCGGAAAATACTTTGAATGCGTTGATCAGCGTGCTGAAGGTGGCGCCTGCCAACATGGCAATGATTGGGCCCGTGACCAACGCCGCCGGAAATGCCCAGCGGCTTTGGATGCCAAATTTAAGCGCCACAGAAATGTTGGAATTAGGGGCTCGCCTGAACGCCTCGCCCACAGGGCAATTGTTTCCCGTTTATCGATGCGACTTCTTCTGCATTGCCATTCGAAAAAAAGCGTGGCAGTCGCTGGGGGGCTTAGACACAAACTTCGGCTTAGGCTATTACGAGGATTTTGATTTTAGTTTAAGGGCACGACAAGCAGGTTGGGAACAAGCTGTTTCGGAGGATGTTTTTATATTGCATGTGGGAAGCGCAACATTCAAGGCGTCCAAGCAAGCAAAATTGCTGATGAAAGCCAACAAGAAATTGCTCAAGAAGAAGCACCCTGACGCCCTTTTTCAACATGCGCGCACGGGTAACTTGGAAATAGTGAAGGCCTACCAAGCTATAAGCCCCACTGCCAGTGAGGCAGTCAGAGTGCGGCGAGCCTTCAGATTGAGGGCCTTGCTTGAGGATGGCCCCCGCAGTTTTTGGAAAAAATGGCTTTGGAAAAGAAAGATCAGGCCTTTTGTCAATTCGGCCTAGGTGCTTTTTGGTTTTTCAGGTAATTGTTTATTCTGGAGCCGACCAAGTTGGCTGCAAACTCGGAAATATGGTCTGTTGTCCCATAGAGGTATCGGCCATCCTTGTGCATATTGCAAGTTGAATTTGTCATGTTGCATAAATCTGGCACAGAGTCATAAATCTCAATGACATGATTGGGATAAAGCTTTTGGGTGTCTAACAATAGTTTCCTGTACAGGAGGCTTTGTTCGTAATAGGTGTCAAGGGACATTTGGCAATTTGGACGGTATTTGGCCATAGCGTCGTCAATTGTTTTGATGCCTGTGTCCCTGCTCGCACATTTTTCTGGTGCTGGAAAGGTCGGGTTGTCAATGACCAGCAGGATGGGTTTTTTTAGCTTTGTCGCTTGCTCAATTCCGCGGCTAAATCGCTCTAAAACACCTTGATAGTCTTGATAGCCAAGCAACTCACTCAGCGAGTCATCGCGGCTGAGTTGGAAAAGTCCCCGAGTAGAGACTGCCATGACGAGCCAGTTGACGTCCTCCATAAGCTCAACTTGTCTGAGGACTGATTGATAGTTGGTGGCGTATTTTTGTAGGGCGGAAGAGTCTGAAATCAGGGGAATTGGCGCGCCATCCTTTGCGTTCCCACCAATGAACATCCACCCGCTCGATGATGTATTGGTTTGTATCAATCCCGGAAGCAGGGATGCTGCCTTGCTGTCACCTATCAAGACATACCCGATTTTTTTGCCGGGCTCTTTTTTGCATTCGTTTGAAATTTGTAGATTCGGACACGATTCGTACAAACCTTTCTTCGATCCTGCGTCGCCTGTTCCAAGTCCAATATTTCGCGCATGGATGCTTCTTGTGGGGATACCCCTTTCATGATAGGTCAACACGGCAATACAGCCGACAGCGAGCATGCAGAAAGCCAGGCCGTAGATAGATATGCGGTGGTTCATTTTGAACCTGACAGGGTCTTCCACATATTTTTTGGTTGCCCAGGCCAGCACCAGACTTGCAATCAGGAGCGCAATTTTGAAATCAACCGGAATGCCTAAGGGAAAAGCAATGAACCCGAATGACAGCAATGGCCAATGCCACAAATACAGTGGGTAGCTTAGACGGCCTAACCATACCGACAAAGGGTGAGTCAAGATTTTGGTGCTGTGGTCTGCCGCGCCGCAAATAATGAGTGCACTCGCGCTGACAACGCCCAGGGCCCAAAATCCGGGATATTTCATGTTTTCATGAAACATCATGGCCATGAGTCCAAGGCTCAAAAGGCCAATGGTGCTTGCTTTCTTAGGAAGCTTAGATTGAATTAACTGTCTGGGCGCAATCGCAAGCAATCCACCAAAGAGCAGTTCCCAAGCGCGTGAAACTGGCAGATAAAAGGCTGTAATCAAGTCTTTCTGAACCCAATATATATTGATTGCGAACGAAGCAAAACACAGCATGACCAGTGCCGGTTGCGGTTTTTTAAGCCATCGAAAGATGAGCCATAAAACAAGAGGCCAGGCCAAATAAAACTGCTCTTCAATGCTCAGGGACCAAAAATGAAGCAGTGGCTTGGCTTCAGAAGCGCTGTCAAAGTAGCCTTTTTCATTTCTGAGTAAAAAATTATTGACAAATAGAACGCTTGCAAAGAGGTGCTTGCTGAGCCTTCGAAACTCTGTGTCGTGTAACAGCAGCCAACCTAGACCATAAGTCGCCAACAGTACAGTGAGCAAAGAAGGGAAAATCCTCCTCACTCTGTTGGCGTAAAACCTGGCAAAAGAAAAGTGGCCGACTGCCAGCTCTGTATGGATGATTTTTGTGATTAAGTAGCCCGAGATCACGAAAAAAACATCCACCCCGATAAATCCTCCAGAAAGGATTTTGGGGAAAAAATGAAAGGCAATCACCAGCAGGACAGCGATTGCCCTTAGCCCGTCGATGTCCGGCTTGTAGCCAATGGGAGAGTGACTACCTTGAGCCTGCGTCATGGCGCTCAATAGACTGTTTTCCAAACAAAATTTACAAGATTCATGCTTCCCTTGACCATGATTCTTCTGAGGGCAGCGTGAGAGTCCCCCTGCTGAAATTTGCCATAGTTAGTGGTGGTTGCGCTGAAGTAGCCCGCTTCCTTGACCATTTCAAGGTGTACATCTTCGTACTTGCCATAGGGATAGCAAAAGTGACGTACTTCGCATCCCAAAATTCGCTCCAGCTCTCGCTTAGATTCGTCAATTTCTTGCCAGGCCAGCTCTTTGTCAATTTTTGTCAGGTCACAATGGCGTCGGGTGTGCGAGCCAACGTCCATCCCAGAAGCGATCCAGTCCCGCCACTGTTGGACGCCCATCAAAGGTTTTTGCGGAATGCCCAGACCTTGATCCCATTCGTTGCGTCCGTCCATCATGTCACTGACTGCATAGCACGTGGCTGTGAATCCGTGCTTGGATAAAACAGGCAGAGCGTATTGGTGGTTATTCGCGTAGCCATCATCAAATGTCAGCCCCACAACCTTGCCAAAACGTTTTCCGTCCAAGTAAGGCTCTAAATCTCGCATGGAAAGCCCTTGAAAGCCCAGCATTTTCAGGGCCAGCATCTGTCGATTGAATGCCTTGGGGGTCACTGTCAGCCCCCGCATAGGCGTGCCTCGCGGTGCTGCGGCATCGATTTGGTGGTACATCAAAATTGGAATCATTGGCGTCGTCACTTACCGCAGTGCTGCCCGGACCATCTCGCCGTCATAGCGTGAGAGGCCCACTTCTGCCAAAGTTTGTTGGCTTGATTGCACGGACTGAAGCCGCGCTAGGTTGGCATCGGTTTGAGCCCGGTCACTTTCTTCATGCCATAAATGGAAGACGCCGGTGCCGAACCGGCCATCTTTGCGTTCAATGCCAGAGTTGATGAGGCGGACTGCCAGGTCTGCGTCCTCGTGGCCCCATCCCGCATACTTCTCGTCGAAGCCATTGACATTGAGAAAGTCACTTCGCCAAATTGCAAGGTTGCAGGTCCTGGCGCCTTCCCAGCGTGATGGGTGAAGTTTTCGCCAGGATGCGTTGGGTAAAGTGATCATGGGTGAAATGCGGTTGATTCTGCTTGCGCTGAATTGCCACAACCAAAACGGCCAATTTTTCAAATGAACAGGCAACTGTTTGGTCAGGCATTCGGTTGTCATTTCGCGGTTCAGCAAAATGCGGTGCCCCGCTACAAACCAGCCGCTTTCGGCAAAGCGCAAATGATTGGCCACAAAATTTGGCCGCGCGATGCAATCTCCATCTATAAAAATGAGGTAATCACTGGTGCTGGCTGCAACGGCCAGGTTGCGAATGGCGGCTGCTCGAAACCCTTCATCGGGGTGCCATACATGAAGCAATTTGGAAGGCATGAGGGATCGCACTTCTTGTACGACGCTTTGTGTGTCACTTTGAGAGCCATCGTCCGCCACAATCACTTCGGCAGGAGGTGTCGTTTGGCTTGCAAGCGCAGCCAGTGCCGCCCTGAGTGCATCCGGGCGGTTGTATGTCGTGATGATGACAGCTGCGCTCATCATTTCGGGTGATTGCTTTTCTCATTCAAAAACATGAGCTTGAGGTATCGGTAATAAGTGCCCTCAGCATTTGAAACAGAAACTAGAAAGCCTTCACGCCCATCCAGAAAGCCTTTTTTTAAGAAATAAGTTCGAAAAAAGGCCCAGGCGCCATGGGCGATAGCGGTGCCAACACTGGCTTGGCGGCCTTTTTCCCATAATTTGAGTGCACCCTCGGAGGAGTAGTGGTTGACTTTGTCCAATACCTGCTCCAGGGAGTGAAAGCTTTCGTGCAGAAGCAATTGAGTCAAGGCGATCAAAGGCCCTTGCGTCAACAGCCTTTCGTGCACGCGATCATCAGAAAATCGACAACTCTGGCGCCGAAATAAGCGTGCTACCGGGTCTGGCCACCAACCAGAATGTTTCATGGGGCGGCCACAGTAACTCGAAAGCCTAGGCAGTGTGCATGCAACAACTTGAGCAGATTGAGGGCTTTGAAGAAAACGCCTGATCTCAGCCGCCAATTCAGGGGTCACCCTTTCGTCAGCGTCAATGGACAAAACCCATTCACAGGTGGCCAAGTCCAGAGCCCGATTTTTTTGGCGACCAAACCCTGGCCAGTCCATGACCTCAACGCGTGTGGCCCATTGCTTTGCGATGTGCACTGTGTCGTCCGTGCTGCCCGAGTCTATGACGATGATTTCTTGTGCCCAAGATACGGCTGCGAGGCATTCAGCCAAGTGCCTTGACTCATTCTTCACAATCAAAATCACAGAGAGGGGAACGCTTCGATTCATCTCAAAAGTTCCGTCGGGTCATTGCTGTTGCCTAGGCGTATCAGACGCAATAAATTGCATTCGATAAAGCTGAGCGTATTGCTGGTTCAATTGCAACAACTCTTCATGAGTGCCTATTTCCGCGATTTCACCTTTATCCATGACAACAATTCGATTGGCTTTCTCTATGGTTGTCAGGCGATGAGCGATCACAATGCTGGTGCGGCCTTTCATGAGATTTTCCAGAGCGGCTTGAACCAACTTGTCTGATTCAGAGTCCAGCGCTGATGTCGCTTCGTCCAGTATCAGAATCGGTGCATTTTTGAGGATGGCGCGTGCGATGGAAATACGCTGCCGTTGGCCGCCCGAAAGCTTCAATCCGGCATCTCCTACCTGAGTGTCCAGGCCGTTGGGCATTTCAGAAATGAACGGCCATGCGTTCGCAAGTCGGGCCGCTTTTTCGACGAGCTCCTCGCTTGCCTGTGTGTTTCCATAGGCGATATTTGCGCCAATAGAGTCATTGAACATCAAGACTTCTTGGGTGACAACGGCGATATTTGAGCGCAGGTCTTCGAGCACAATGTCATTGATGTCAAGGCCATCGACCAAGATGTTGCCATGATCAGGTGAAACAAACCTTGGGATCAAGGCTGCAAGCGTGCTTTTGCCGCTGCCAGAGGCGCCGACAATGGCAATTGTTTCGCCTGCATTGATTTTCAAGTTGATTTGGCGAAGCGCGGGCTCTGCAGCGCCTGGGTAGGTAAATGTCAGATTTCGTAATTGAATGTCACCGTTGGCGCGCTCTATTCTTTGCGTGCCATGATCAATTTCCTCGGGGCGGTCTAGAAAATCAAATGCGCTTTGGGCGCTGACCAGGCCACGCTGAATCGCACTGTTGACTTCAGCCAGTTTCTTGACAGGGGAGAGCAACATCAGCATGGCGGTGATATATGCGACAAATCCGCCGACAGTTTGAATTCCTTGGCTCTGCGACGAATTGGTAACCTGGTCTAGCGCGATATAGATGATCATTGCCAATGCAATGGCAGTTGCAATGTGCGTCATGGGCGTGGTCAAGGACGCAGGAATAGCCTCTTTCATTTGTGCGCGCCTAAATTGTGCGTTTGCAGTTTCGAAGCGCGCTTTTTCTATGGCCTGTCCGGCATAAATCTTGATGATTTTTTGGCACAAAACCGACTCTTCAAGAATATGCGTCAACTCACCCACAGATTTCAGGCTGCTGCGGCCGGCAGCACGCATCCTTTTCGACAGCAGGCCCACCAGTACGACGATCACAGGCCCAACCGACAGCGTGATCAGGGCCAGTCGCCAGTCCAGATACAACAGGTAGAGAATCAAACCAATGGCGGTAAGAAACTCCCGAATGCTGGAAATCAGTACCGTTGACACAGCATCGCCAACTTGCCAAACGTCAAAAATGACCTTTGAGACAAAAGTTCCGCGAGCATCTGCGAAAGTCAGTGACGGAAGGCGCAAAATTTTGCTAAAGAGCTCATTTCGAATCACCATCACAATGTTCGTCGTGATCCAAGTCATCATGTAGTTGCTGACATATTGAATCAGGCCGCGCAAGACAAACAAGCCAACGAGTGCCAAAGGAATGAGGTAAACAAGCTCAGGTGAGCTGACTTGGAAGCCTTGATCCAGCAAGTACTTCATCAAGGCTGGGAAGAGTGACTCGGTCGCGGCGGTCGCAACCATGCCTAGGATGGCAAAAACATACGCAAGCTTGTAAGGTTTTGCGTAGCCCAGCAGTCGCAAATAGAGCGATTTTTGATTCATAAATTGGTAAAGTCGATGCTACCATAGCGCTCCAGAGGGGCGTTGTTTCGCCTCGTCAGTTGATGGACCAATGTTTTCGTTTTTTTCACGGTTTTTAACGACTGGTTTGGCTGTATTTTTGTGGTGCGGCCAACCCGCCTTTGCCCAGTTCCGCGTCGACGTCTCAGGCGTCGGCCTGACGCAAGTCCCCATTGCCTTCGCGAACTTCCGCGACGAGCAATCTTCCCCTCAAAAGATCACCGCCATTGTCCAGGCCGACCTGGAGCGCAGCGGCCAATTCCGCGGCTTGGCAGCAGGGCAGGTGCTGGATGAAACGGCGCGCCCGGACATCAGCGGCTTTCGCCAGAAGGGCGCCGATGCCCTTCTGACGGGCAGCGTGACCCGCCTGGCCGATGGTCGCTATGACGTTCGCTTCCGGCTTTGGGACGTGGTCAAAAGCCAAGACCTGGGTGGCGCCAGTTATGCCGTGGTCACCGGTGATTTGCGCCTGGCAGCGCACCGGATTGCCGACTTTGTGTACGAAAAGCTCACCGGCGAGCGCGGCGTTTTTTCCACACGCTTGGCCTATGTGACCAAGTCAGCCCAGCGTTTCAGTCTCTGGATTGCCGATGCCGATGGCGAGAACGCCCAAGCCGCGCTCACCAGTCCCGAGCCCATCATTTCGCCCAGTTGGGCGCCCAACGGGCAACAACTGGCCTATGTGTCTTTCGAGTCCCGCAAGCCCGTGGTCTATGTGCATGATGTGTCCACGGGCAAGAGGCGTGTGCTGGCAAATTTCCGGGGCTCCAACAGCGCGCCCACCTGGTCTCCCGACGGTCAGCGCTTGGCGGTGACCCTCAGCCGTGATGGCGGCTCCCAGATCTACCTGATTCCAGCCGCGGGCGGAGAGCCGCAACGCCTGACACAGTCCAACAGCATTGACACAGAACCTGTGTTTTCGCCCGATGGTTCCGCGATTTACTTTGTCAGTGACCGTGGCGGCTCGCCCCAGATTTACCGCATGCCGGCGCAGGGCGGACCCGTCCAGCGGGTCACCTTCACGGGTAATTACAATATCTCTCCAAGTCTGAGTGCCGATGGCCGCTGGATGGCGTACATCTCCCGCGTGGGCGGGCAGTACAAGCTCCATGTGATGGACCTCAATGCCGACAAGGCCCAAGCCATCACGGAGACCTCTGCGGATGAGCGTCCCAGCTTTGCCCCCAATGGTCGCATGTTGATTTATGCCACCCAGGTGCAAGGCCGCGAAGCCCTCATGACGACCACGCTGGACGGCCGGATCACGGCACGTTTGGCGGGTCAATCGGGTGACATACGGGAGCCTCATTGGGGACCCTTCCAAAAATAAAATGAATTCAACCAAGGAAAACTGATGAAAAAATTCCTCCTCTCCTGTGCTGTGGTTTTGGCTTTGGCAGGCTGTTCTTCTGGCGTCAAGCTCAATGACGTGCCTGTGGAGGACAAAACTGGTGCGACCGCTGCCAGCAACGACGCGCCCAGCAGCGCACAGTCTGGCGTGACCACGGTGCAAGCTGGCAAGGCCGCCAACATTGACCCGGGCCCCGCTGGCGTTGGCAAAGTGGTGTATTTCGACTTTGACAGCTTTGCCATCAAGGCCGAATCCCAGGCCCTGATCGAAGCCCATGCACGTTACCTGCGTGCTGACAAAAATCGCCGTGTTTCCATCGAGGGCCATGCCGACGATCGCGGCGGGCGCGAGTACAACCTGGCGCTGGGCCAAAAGCGTTCGGAAGCCGTGCGCAAAGCACTCGGCCTGCTGGGCGTGAGCGATGGCCAGCTGGAGGCTGTGAGCTTCGGCAAGGAAAAGCCTGCCGTGCCTGGCAATGACGAGGCCGCTTACGCCAAGAACCGCCGCGCTGAGTTCAACTACCGTTGAAGCCCTGAATGAAACGCTTTGCTTGGTGCTGGGTTGCCGTGAGTCTGTGGGGCCACCTGGGCGTGGCCCAGGCGGCTTTGTTCGAGGATGATGAGGCTCGCCGCGCCATTCTCGAGCTGCGTCAATCTCACCGTGCATTGCAGGAGCGACTGGATCGCCAAGGGCAGGAACTGAAGGCCATGTCCGACGACAGCCAGCAATTGCGCCGCAGCTTGCTGGATTTTCAGGCCCAAAGCGAGGCCTTGCGTGCCGAGATTTCTCGCATGCGTGGCGACAAGGAAATTTTGCTCAAAGACCTGTCAGACACCCAGCGGCGTTTAAAGGACCAAGCCCAAGTGGTCGAAGAGCGTTTTCGCAAGTTTGAGCCATTGACCGTGACGGTCGATGGCATTGAATTTCAGGCGGAGCCTGCTGAAAAGCGTGAGTTTGACAATGCCCTGGCGGTTTTCCGCAAGGGTGATTTCACGCCAGCGGCCAATGCCTTCGCGGATTTCATTCGCCGCTACCCGCAAAGCGGCTACCTGCCGCAATCGCTTTTTTGGCTGGGCAATGCCCAATATGCCACCCGCGAATACAAGCTGGCCATCACCAATTTCCGCTCGCTGCTGAGCGTGGCCGCGCAACACCCCCGCGCCCCTGAGGCCTTGCTCTCGATTGCCAACTGCCAGGTGGAATTGAAAGAAACCAAAGCCGCGCGCAAGACGCTGGAAGATTTGGTCAAAGACTTTCCGCAATCCGAGGCTGCCGCTGCTGCCAAAGAGCGCTTGTCCCGGTTGAAATAATTTTCCGAGGAAATTTTCATGGAGTCGATCGATTGGGTCGCGTTGACCCGCTGGGTACTGCTGGCCGGCTTCGGATTGGCCGTTCTTTTTGGCGCCATCGCGCAAGCCACCCATTTCTGCACCATGGGCGCCATCAGCGATGTGATGAACATCGGGGACTGGACCCGCGCCCGCCACTGGGTGCTGGCCATCGGCGTCTCCATGTTGGGCTTCGCCTTGTTGAGCCTCAGCGGTCAAATTGACCCGTCCGCAGCCCTCTATGCCAGCACGCGCTGGCTTTGGCTGTCGACTGCGCTGGGTGGCATGATGTTTGGTGCCGGCATGGTCTTGGCCTCAGGTTGTGGCAACAAAACCTTGGTAAGGGTGGGCAGTGGCAACCTCAAGGCCTTGGTTGTGTTTGTGGTGATGGGGATCGCCGCCTTCGCCACCATGAAAGGCGTGACGGCAGTCGCGCGTGTGGCCACGGTCGACACGGTGTTTGTGTCGGTGGATCAGGGCGCGCACCTGGGCACCTTGGCCGCTTGGCTCGTCGGCGGATCGGGGGCTAAGCTGCAAGCTTGGGTGGGTCTGGCCCTCGGCCTGTTGCTGGTGGCCGTGGTGCTGCGCCATGCCGATTTCTGGACCTTCAACAACCTCCTCGCCGGTGTCGGAACGGGCGGTCTGATTGTGGCCCTGTGGTGGCTGAGCGGCCATTTGGGGTATTTGGCAGAGCATCCTGAAACCTTGGAAGAGGTTTACCTGGCGACCAATTCTGGGCGCATGGAGTCGTTGAGTTTCGTGGCGCCCATGGCCTACACCCTGGATTGGTTGATGTTCTTCAGCGACAAGTCCAAAGTTTTGAGCTTGGGCATTGTTTCGGCCCTGGGCGTCGTGGTGGGCTCTGCGCTTTGCGCGCTGCTCAATGGCAGCTTTCGCTGGGAAGGCTTTGGCAGCGTGGAAGACCTGGCGAACCACTTGGTCGGCGCCGTGCTGATGGGCATTGGCGGGGTCACGGCCATGGGATGCACCATTGGGCAAGGCTTGAGTGGCGTGTCCACTTTGTCACTCAACAGCTTCACCGCATTGGCGGCGATTGTGCTGGGCGCTGTGCTGGCCATGCGCTACCAAATATGGCGTCTGGAACAGCAGATTTAAGCCCGAGCGCCGAGCACGAGCGCCGCTTTGGCGGGCTGGCACGCCTGTATGGCGTCGTTGGCGCGCAGCAAATCCAGCAAGCACATGTGGTCGTGGTGGGCATTGGAGGTGTGGGCTCCTGGACGGTCGAGGCCTTGGCGCGCAGCGGGGTAGGGCGACTGACCTTGATCGACCTCGACCATGTGGCCGAGTCCAATGTCAACCGCCAAGTGCACGCCCTTACCGAGACCTTGGGCATGGCCAAAGTGCAGGCTATGCAGCAGCGCATTTCACAAATCAACCCTGCATGCCAAGTCCACTGCATCGAAGAATTTGTCACGCCCGAGAATTGGGCCCGCTGGGTCGCAGACTTACCGTGGCCATGTGATGCGCTTGTGGATGCCTGTGACCAGGTCCGTGCGAAAGCGAGCCTTGCCGCTTGGGCCCTTGACACCCACACTCACTTCATCTCAGTAGGCGCCGCAGGCGGCAAGCGCCACGCCCATGGCGTGGACATCCAGGACCTCTCCCTGGTGACGCACGACCCCTTGCTGGCCCAGTTGCGTTACAACCTGCGCAAGAGCCATGGCGCGCCACGCGATGGCAAGAAAATAGGCGTGGCGTGCGTTTTCAGCCGAGAGCCGGTGGCGCCCCCCGACCCCAGTTGTGGCTTGACTGGGGACGGCTCACTGAATTGCCATGGCTATGGGTCTGTGGTGAGCGTGACGGCGACTTTTGGCCAATGTGCAGCAGGTTGGATCCTGGACGCCCTTTCAAAACAGAAAATTCGCAAAGACGCTAAAAATCCGCTATAATTTGAGGCTTCGCTGAATGCAATTCAGTGATGTGTGGGACGTTAGCTCAGTTGGTAGAGCAGCGGACTTTTAATCCGTTGGTCACAAGTTCGAATCTTGTACGTCCTACCACCCAATACAACACCCTGTGCCGCAAAGCACAGGGTGTTTTTTTTGGCGAAACCCATGACACTTGCGGCATTGACGCGCTCCTCAGGATGGATAGCATGCAATTGAAAAAAATCTACACCGCCCATAGAAACACAGCGACCTTGTTTGTGGCAACCTTCATTGCGGTCGCTGGCATCGCTTACAACAGCCAAACAACCGCGCAATCCACCAGCGCGTCGATCCCAAGCTCTGGGTCTTGTGCATTGCTCATGACCCTGCCAGTTCCCTTGGGCGTCACCATTGGGACTGGGTTTGAGACGGGTTACAACGTCATCGGGCAGATACAGTTCACTTCCGCCACCACTGGGAAGTTTTCGGGGCGCGTTGTCAACCCGACCTTCAATGCGCAAAACAGTCCTTACATCGTGGCCGCAAGCAACGTCGACCTGAACGACTTGACGGTCACCATCGCAGCCATGAATTCGGCGAACGGCTTTCAAGGCGGCTACCTCTTCACTTTCAGTGGGGCGTACAAAGGAAACGCTGTGCAGTTCTCTTTCACGGGAGTTCCTGCCAACAACGGAAAGACGATCCTGTTTGCCTCCAGCAGTGGGGGAACGCAAAATAGCCCTGGCATTGGGCCTGGATCAGGGCTTTGCCAAGTCTGATGGCGATGCGACTCTCCACCAAAATTAAAACCATGCTGTGTGCCACTGCCTGCGCCCTTCAGGTCGCTTGTGGCATGGTCGGATTTGAGCAGTTGAGCCAAAGCCTGCTGGCTCAGATCCAGGCCAGCGCTGCAGTTGTCTGCGCCGTAGTCGCGGCCGGCCTGTAAGCCCTGCCTTCAAAACTTAGGCCGTGGCTTGCTCAATCTGGTCTGTCAGGACGAGCCAGCGTTCTTCCAGTGCTTCCAGCTGATCTACCAGAGCTTTCAAGCGGCGTCCAGCTTGGGCAATTTCAGCGGCTGGCATAGGCTGTGACAATTGAGTTTCCAGCGCTGTTTTTTCAGCGCTCAAGGCCTCCATATCGGACTCCACTTTGAGCAACTCCCGCCGCAGGGGTTGCGTTTTTTGGGAGAGTTCTGCCCGCCGCTGTGCCTCGACCTTTCTCTGAAGCTTTGGGTTGAGGCTTTCCCCAGAGGTGGCCAATGCGGCAGTTGACGCTGACTCCAAGGCACTTTCTTTCAAGCCTTCTCGCAGCCGCTTGGCCTCGTCCAGCAAATATTTTTGGTAGTCATCGAGGTCGCCGTCAAACGGCGCCACGCCGCCACGTCCGACCAGCCAGAACTCATCGCACACCGCGCGCAGCAAAGCGCGGTCGTGGCTGACCAGCAGCACCGTGCCTTCAAATTCATTCAGCGCCATGCCCAGGGCTTCGCGGGTGGTCAAGTCCAGGTGGTTGGTGGGCTCGTCGAGCAGCAAGAGATTGGGGCGTTGCCAAACAATCATGGCCAAGACCAGACGCGCTTTTTCGCCACCGCTGAGCGTGCCCACGGGCTGGTTGACCATCTCGTCGGCAAAGCGGAAGCTGCCCAAAAAATTGCGCAATTCTTGTTCGCGCGCTTGGGGCGAGACCTCTTTGGCCAGGCGCACCATGTGCTCGAGTGGGCCTTCTTGCGGTCGCAGCACATCGAGTTCCTGCTGCGCAAAATAGCCGATGGTCAAGCCTTTGCCCTCGGTGACACGCCCGGCCAGCAAGGGCAAGGTGCGCGCAACGGTTTTCACCAGGGTGGATTTGCCCTGGCCATTGGCGCCCAGGATGCCAATGCGTTGGCCGGCCAACACCGAGCGGTTCACGCCTTGCAAAATGCACTTGTTGCCCGCGTCGCTCTGGTAGCCAAAGCTGGCATCCTGAATTGACAGCATGGGGTTGGGCAATTGTTCAGGCTCACGGAATTCGAAGTTGAAGTCTGCGCTTGTCAGGATGGGGGCCAAGCGTTCCATGCGCTCCAGCGCTTTGACGCGGCTTTGCGCCTGCTTGGCTTTGGTCGCTTTGGCTTTGAAGCGGTCAATGAATTTCTGCAGGTGGGCAATTTTGTCTTGCTGCTTGGCAAAGGCCGCTTGCTGCAGCACGATTTGCTGGGCGCGCAAATCCTCAAAGGCGCTGTAGTTGCCGCCGTAGCGGGTCAGTTTTTCATGCTCCAGATGCAACGTGACGCGGGTCACCGCGTCGAGGAATTCGCGGTCATGGCTGATGATCAGCAGGGTGCCTTCGTAGCGCTGCAGCCAGTTTTCCAGCCAGACCAGGGCGTCCAGGTCCAAGTGGTTGGTGGGCTCGTCGAGCAGCATGAGGTCGGACGGGCACATCAGCGCGCGTGCCAATTGCAAGCGCATGCGCCACCCCCCCGAAAAACTGTTGACGGGCTGATCGAGTTGATCCAGCTGAAAGCCCAAGCCCAAAATAAGGGTTTGGGCGCGCGCGCGCGCATCGTGCGCGCCCGCATCGGCCAGCATCGCATGGGCATGGCCAATGGCTTCGCCGTCGTTGCTGGCTTCGGCCTGCGTCAGTGCGTGTTGCGCTTCCACCAGGCGGGAGTCCCCTTCGAGCACGAACAGCGTGGCGGGCTGGTCGGTTTCGGGCATGTGCTGCGCAACTTGCGCCAGACGCCAACTGGCAGGCATGTGAAATTCGCCACGGTCCTCGTGCAAGCTGCCATTGAGCAAGGCGAACAAGGTGGATTTGCCCGCGCCGTTGCGGCCGACCAGGCCAATTTTTTCCCCAGGGTTCAGGGTGACCGAGGCCTGGTCCAACAAAATGCGGGCGCCACGGCGCAGTTGAATGTCGCGCAGCGTGATCATGCGATGTCTTGCAGCGCTTGGGCGGTGAGCAGAACCACCTGCTCATCCCCGGCGGAGGTGGGCAGCCAAAGGCCTTCGAGAGTGGGGAAAGCCGCTTCGAAGTAGGCGATCTCGTGGCCAATTTCCAAGACCAGCACGCCCTGGGGCGTCAGCCATTGCGGGGCGTCGCGCAGGCAATGGCGGACAAAGTCCATGCCATCGGCGCCACCCGCCAACGCCAGAGCAGGCTCGGCTTGAAATTCAGGCGGCAGCCCCGCCATGCTTTCAGCGTTCACATAGGGCGGGTTGCACAGAATCATGTCGTAACGGCCAGACGCTTGGGCAAAGCCATCGGATGCCAGCAGTTGGATTCGCGCTTGCAAGTGGTGCCGCTGGACGTTGCGCTCGGCCACGGCCAAGGCTTGCGCAGACAGATCCAGCCCTTGTACCACCGCCTC
>JACCDQ010711980.1_pt1 | contig 19650 bp, 19 predicted proteins | sample 7446031 | NCBI WGS metagenome assembly JACCDQ01 (sample SAMN15323442, study PRJNA562643) | freshwater metagenome | isolation source: river surface water | place: USA:Blue River Watershed | collected 2017-08-17
CTGGCTTCAAAAGCTTCGGAGACATGCTCCAACATGCAATTAAGAGCCGGCACACCAGAAGGCGTATAGCGCATGGTGCTGGATTCGACAATTTGCGCCGTCAAAACCAATTGATTGACAGCAAGCTTGGCACCCGATGTTGTCACTCAAAAAATTTAAGCCTGGTATTCAGCTTGTTGCGTTTTGCGGGCGTCTTCACGCTCGACGGTCTTCATCATGGAAGAAGGACCTGTTTCAGCCTTTTTCTTCAGCACCGTCAAATGACGCAACACGGCATCATTGAACTTGAACGCGTGCTCGAGTTCAGCCATGACCGCTTGGTCAGCTTCAATATTGATGCACAGGTAATGGGCCTTGGCCAATTTGTTGATCAGATAGACCAACTGGCGGCGGCCCCAGTCTTCAACACGGTGCACATTGCCACCGCCGGCAACAATCATGCCTTTGTAGCGCTCCAGCATGGCTGGAACCTGTTCGCTCTGATCCGGATGAATCATGAGGATAATTTCATAATGACGCATTGAAACTCCTTCTGGATAAACCTCTTTGAGGCAAAAAACCACCCTCAGCGTCTAAATGAGGTGCGGTAAGGTAATCGAGGATTATAGCCGCTTATCGCTCAGAACTCATCATCGCGCAAGCGTCGCGGAGCCCCGGGTCAGCCAGCTTACGACCACGGTGACCAGCAGACCCGCTCCGACGCCAAAAACACCGGCAGAAACGGGTTCAATGTCAAACCAGAGGCCAGAGCCTTCCAGAGATAAGGTCGTCCGGACGGCAGCAATGTTGATCAACATGTAATAAAGCGTCAAGAACAAGCCGGTCAGCATGCCGGCGACAGCAGCAAAACGTGTGACGCCGTTCCAGAAAATACCCAGAATCATGGTCGGCACAAAAGCAGAACCTGCCAGAGAAAAGGAGGCAGAGACAAGAAAAAGAATGTCGGCTGGGCGCTGCGCTGCCACATAAGCTGCAATCAAGGCCACCAACAACAGTGCAAACTTGGACAGCATGACACGACGCACCGACCCGGCGCGGCCAGAGTTGTTCCAGTAAAACAAATCATGCGCCATGGCGTTGCCGATGGTCAGCAACAGACCATCCGCCGTTGACAGGGCTGCTGCCAAACCTCCGGCAGCCACCAGTCCCGAAACCACGTAAGGCAACCCACCGAGTTCCGGGGTTGCCAGCATGACAATGTCCGGGCCCAACTGGAGTTCGGCAAACTGCAGGATATGGTCACCATTGATGTCGCTCACCGAAATCAGGGCCGGATCAAGCTTGGCCCATTGTGCAATCCATACCGGCAAGTCATCAAAACGCATGCCCACCAGTTGGCTCATGACTTCGTACTTCACCATGACGGCCAGCGCAGGCGCAGAAAGGTACAGAAGTGCTATAAAAAAAAGCGACCAGGTGACCGAAGTTCTGGCTTCAGCCACAGTTCTTGTCGTGTAAAAACGGGTCAGCAAATGTGGCAAACCAACCGTCCCCACCATGAGGCAAAACATCAGGGCCAGGAAATTGCGCCGTGACACCTCAAACTTGGTTTGTTCCTGGGCGGTGCCATTCGGATCTCCAGCAAATGGATGGGTATGTTCGGGCATGCCTGCCAAAGGCTCGGCTCGCCCCAAATATTCCTGCCTGGCCTGCGTCCAGCGCTCGCGCGCTGACGCCTCATCGCGAGGCAAGGCAGCCAACTGGCGTCGTGCCGCCACAATGACAGACTCTTCAGCCCGCCCCTCCATCAAACGTTTGATAACTTCCTTTTGCGCCTTCTTTTCCATGTCCAGGGAGGCCGGTAATTCCGCAAGCTTGCGCTCAAAGTCACGGGCTCGACGCAGATATTCCTGAATCACCTGCTTCTCGGCGGGATCGTTTGCCAAATGTGACTCAAGTTCCGAAATTTTTTGTAGCTGTTGGCCGTAAACAAGCGCAGCCATCGGGTTACCCAACTGCTTGTAGGCAAGCCATGACACAGGGATCAGAAACGCAAGGATCAGCACCATATATTGCGTCACCTGTGTCCATGTCACGGCTCGCATGCCGCCCAGAAACGAACACACCAAAACTCCGCCAAGACCTAACAAAATACCGATCTCGAACTGGACCCCGGTCAGGCGTGAGGTAATCAGTCCAACCCCATAAATTTGCGCTACAACATAAATGAAAGAACACAAAACCGCGGACCAGGCAGCAATGATGCGTGGCCAACGTCCACCAAAACGATGGTCAAAATAGTCAGGCAGGGTGTATAAATTCAACCTTCTCAGATAAGGTGCAACAAATAGCGCAAGCAAACAAAATCCACCGGTCCAACCTAGTACATAGACCAACCCCCCGGGATGAATACCAGACCCTGAAAAGCCCTGCAGGTAAAGTCCCCCCGCCATACTGATGAAGGAAGCCGCACTCATCCAGTCAGCAGCTACCGCCATGCCGTTGTACATGGCAGGGATGCGCCGACCTGCAACGTAATACTCTGAAGCGTTGGACGTGCGCCCGTAAATGCCAATCAGGGCATAAAGAAAAACAGTGGCAAAAAGGAAAATGGCACCGACCCATATTTTTCGTAATCCGATCTGCTCCGCCACTGCCAAGGCCACAATGAACAGGAAGAGCATGACCGCAAAGATGGCAAACCGCCGATGAATGCGAAGGTTGTAGAGCTTGACATCTGCCGGCATCGACGCTGCCTGCCCTTCCTGCCGATTGGCAAACCAGGCAAACACAGCCACGATCCCGATAAAAATGATGACGCTGCCCTGCGCGGCAAACCAGTAGGCAACCGGCCAGCCGGCCACCACCTGTTGCAAATCATGGGCAAAAAAAACAAGTCCAAAAGACGCAACAAACCAGACCAGCAACAGCCAGCCATGCACACGCGTTAATTTGGCAGCAGGCATGTTATGGCGGGACGGGTGGTCGACATCAAGCGTCAGGTGATGTTGGGCATCTTCGGGGCTCGCTGGCGCAACGGCCTACTTGCCGTTGGCAAGACCTTGCCAGGTCGCCACCACCGTGTCAGGATTCAAGGAAATCGACGAGATGCCCTGCGCCATCAACCAACTGGCAAAGTCGGGGTGATCGCTCGGGCCCTGACCGCAGATACCAATGTATTTGCCTTCTGCCAGGCAGGCCTTGATCGCCAGGCTGATCAAGCTTGTGACCGCAGGGTCACGTTCGTCAAAATCCTTGGCCAGCAACTCGAGGCCCGAGTCCCGGTCCAGTCCCAGCGTCAACTGCGTCAGGTCGTTGGAGCCAATCGAAAAACCATCGAAGTACTGCAGAAACTCTTTGGCCAGAATCGCATTGCTCGGAATTTCGCACATCATGATCAACCTGAGGTCATCAACGCCGCGTTTCAAGCCCTTTTGGGCCAGCAACTCGGTCACTTTCTGCGCCTGGCCCAGGGTACGCACAAACGGCACCATCACCTGGACGTTGGTGAGACCCATGTCGCTACGCACGCGCTTGAGCGCTTCACACTCCATGGCAAAAGCCTCGCCAAAATCAGCACTGATATAACGTGCGGCGCCGCGGAAACCCAACATCGGATTCTCTTCTTCAGGCTCATAACGGCTGCCACCAATGAGCTTTCGGTACTCATTGCTCTTGAAGTCCGACAGACGCACAATGACTGGCTTGGGCCAGAACGCAGCAGCAATGGTTGCCACCCCTTCTGCAACCCGGTCGACATAAAAAGCCCGTGGTGACGCGTGACCCCGCGCCACCGACTCCACCGCCTTTTTCAGGTCGGAGTCAATATTGGGGTAATCCAGAATCGCCTTCGGATGCACACCAATGTTGTTATTGATGATGAACTCCAGGCGGGCCAGGCCCACCCCTGCATTGGGCAACTGGCAGAAATCAAACGCCAATTGCGGGTTGCCCACATTCATCATGATCTTGACATCGAGCTCGGGCATGTGACCACGCTGAACTTCGGTCACCTCCGTGTCCAGCAATCCGTCATAAATGAAACCGGTGTCGCCTTCGGCGCAGCTCACCGTAACCAGCATGCCATCCTTGAGCACCTGATCCGCATGACCACAACCCACCACGGCGGGGATGCCCAGTTCACGGGCAATGATGGCGGCGTGGCAAGTGCGCCCGCCACGATTCGTCACAATGGCCGACGCACGTTTCATCACCGGTTCCCAGTTCGGATCGGTCATGTCCGTGACCAGAATATCGCCGGGCTGCACCCGGTCCATCTCGCTGAGGTTGTGGACCACCCGCACCGGACCGGTGCCAATTTTTTGGCCAATGGCACGGCCCTCGACCAACACATTTCCTTTGCCCTTGAGCTTGTAGCGGTGCTCGGCCTTGCCAACTGCCTGACTTTTCACGGTTTCCGGACGCGCCTGCAGGATGTACAACTCACCGTCAATGCCGTCCTTGCCCCATTCAATGTCCATCGGGCGACCGTAATGCGCTTCGATCACCACCGCATAGCCGGCCAGTTTTTGCACATCCGCATCGGTCAGAGAGTAGCGGTTGCGCAACTCGGTCGGGACATCCGTCGTTTTCACCAAATGTCCAGTTGCGGCCTTTTCGTCGGGCGTGGAGAACTGCATCTGGCTCAGTTTGGAGCCCAGGTTGCGCCGGATTAACGCCAGCTTGCCAGCCTTTAGCATGGGCTTGTGCACATAAAACTCGTCCGGATTCACCGCACCCTGCACCACCGTTTCACCCAAGCCGTAACTTGAGGTGATGAATACCACCTGGTCAAATCCGGACTCGGTGTCAATGGTGAACATGACACCGGAAGCCCCCAGGTCAGAACGCACCATGCGTTGAATGCCGGCGCTCAGAGCCACATGCTCGTGAGCGAATCCCTTGTGCACCCGGTAACTGATGGCACGATCGTTGTAAAGTGAAGCAAAGACTTCCTTGATCTTGTGTAGCACTTCCTCGATACCCGTCACATTCAAAAAAGTTTCCTGCTGACCAGCAAATGAGGCATCGGGCAAGTCCTCCGCCGTCGCAGAAGAACGCACCGCAAACGAGGCCTTGTCATTGGAGCCACAAAGCGTGGCAAAGGCCTTGCGAATTTCCTGCTCGAGATCGGCAGGAAACGGCTGCGACTCGATCATGGCGCGGATTTCGGCACCGGCGACTGCCAATGCATTCACATCCTCGGTATCCAGCGTGCTCAGGCGTGCGTTGATTTTGGCGGCGAGGCCGTCAAACGCCAGGAACTCACGAAAGGCATAGGCCGTGGTAGCGAAACCGGTCGGCACTTTGACCCCGGTAGGCAAATTGGAGATCATTTCTCCCAAACTGGCATTTTTGCCACCGACCGACTCCACATCGGTCATCCTCAGATCTTCAAATGGAACGACCAGGGCGGTCGCCGCAAAACGTGCTGTCATAAAAAACTCCAGAAGTTAAAAAACCGGGCTAGATGGGTTGCAGTCAGGGCTGCTACCCAATTTGAGGCAAACGCATCTGATTGTTGCTTGACTTGTTAAATGGTCTGACGCTCTGAATTTGATCGGATAATTATTGTAGGCTTTGACCCGCACTAATATTTACCCAACTACTTCAACATGCCCAATCGCACCGTGTTTTTTGTCTCCGATGGCACCGGGATTACCGCCGAAACCTTTGGCCACGCCATCCTGAACCAGTTTGAGGTTGACTTTCGACGCGTAAGGCTGCCCTTCACGGACACGGTCGACAAAGCGCATCAGGCGGTGCGTCAAATTAACCAGGCGGGCGCGCTTGAAGGAAAAAAGCCCCTGGTCTTTACCACTCTGGCCAATGAAGAAGTCATGGCGGTCATCAGCCAGAGCTGTCAGGGCATGCTGATGGACATGTTTGACACGTTTGTGCACCCGCTTGAGCAGGAGCTGGGCATCAAGTCAAATCACCGCATTGGGCGCTTCAGCGATGCCAGCAAAAGCAAAAAATACCAGTCTCGCATTGATGCCATCAACTTCTCCCTGGACCATGACGACGGTCAATCGCATCGCGACCTGGCCAGTTCCGATGTGATTCTGGTCGGAGTCAGCCGCAGTGGCAAGACCCCCACATCGCTTTATCTGGCAATGCAATACGGACTCAAGGCTTCGAACTACCCGCTGATTCCGGACGATTTTGAACGCAAGGAATTGCCGCCCGCACTCAAGCCACATCACAAAAAACTGTTCGGCCTGACCATCCAGCCTGAACGCTTGAGTGAAATTCGCAACGAGCGCCGACCCGATTCCAACTATGCGTCTCTGGCCAATTGCCGCCATGAAGTTCACGAGGCCGAGGCCATGATGCGCCGCTCCGGCATCAAGTGGTTGTCGACGACGACCAAGTCGATCGAAGAAATTGCGACGACGATTCTGCAGGAATTGCGCATCGAGAACATGGTCTATTGAAAATTGTTGAACACTCCAGGAGGTGCATGCCCTGTCTTGTTTGAGAGCTGTAACTCTGGGCCCAGTCCCGGGCGAGTTTTACAACGCGGCAGTGCCGGCACGGGCAATTTGGGCGTCCTCATTGGCTTTCACGCCACTGACGCCAACCGCACCCAGACACATACCATCCTTCATGATGGGTACGCCGCCTTCAAGCATGCCTGAAATGGCCGGCACGCTCAGAAAAGCGCTTCGGCCCCCATTGATCATCTCTTCGTAGCCTTTGCTCTCGCGTCGGCCCAGCGCAGCCGTGTGTGCCTTGGCCGGTGCTATGTGCGCCGAAACCGCTGCCGAGCCATCCAGACGCTGCAACCAGAGCAGATGACCACCATCGTCGACCACAGCGATCGTCACCGCCCAATTGTTTGACAACGCTTCTGCCTCGGCCGCAGCGGCGATTCGTTTGATGTCTGACATTTCCAGAGTAGGTTTGGTCTTCATGGGTTTCACCAGTTAAAAAAGTGGATCAAGCATAACGCGGCTTGGCGACCGATTTACCCCTATCTCAGGTTAAAGTATCCTCAAGAAAAGTAGGAACCTGACCCAACCCGATTTCCGGAAAGTCGATTCCCCCATAAAATTGGATTTGTTTTTCCACTAACCCAAGCAAGGAACTTGAACATGACTGAAAACGTCCATTCGATCGAACAAAGCCATGGCTTTGGCGCCTTGGCTCAAGCGCGCAACAAAGTTTTGCGTAACACCTATTGGTTGCTGGCATTGAGTCTGATACCGACCGTGGCGGGTGCATGGCTGGGCGTGGCAACCGGCATCACCCAGTCGCTGGGTGGCGGCTTGGGACTGGTGCTGTTTCTGGGCGGCGCGTTTGGTTTCATGTATGCGATCGAAAAAACCAAGAACTCGGCCGCCGGTGTCCCGGTGCTACTCGGTTTCACCTTCTTCATGGGCCTCATGCTGTCGCGCATGATTGCCATGGTGCTGGGTTTTAAAAACGGTCCTGACCTGATCATGACGGCATTCGGCGGTACGGCAGGTGTCTTTTTGGTCATGGCCAGCCTGTCCAACGTCATCAAGCGCGACCTGTCGGGCTTGGGCAAATGGCTGATGGTCGGCGCTTTGGCCATTGTGGTGGGCGGCGTCATCAACGTGTTTGTGGGTTCGACTGCCGGCATGATGGCCTTGTCGGTGGCTGCCATCGGTGTTTTTAGCGCCTACATGTTGTACGACCTGAAGCGGATTGTGGATGGTGGTGAAACCAACTACATCAGTGCCACCCTGGCGCTGTACCTTGACATCATCAACGTGTTCCAGAGCTTGCTGGCCTTGCTGGGCATTTTTGGCGGCGAGCGCGATTAAGCCGGGCTGATTTACGCAGAAAAAAGGCTCCTTGGGAGCCTTTTCATTTTTGCAAGCCTGGATAGTGTCATGCAACAAGATCGAAAACCGCAATGCTTTCAACGTGGGCCGTGTGCGGAAACATGTTGACCACCCCCGCGCCGCTGCACCGGTACCCCGCCAGGTTGACCAGCAGGCCTGCATCCCGCGCCAGAGTCGACGGATTGCAACTCACATACACAATGCGTTTGGGCGGCAACCAGGCGTCCGCTCCCGGCGTGGCCGGTTCTTCAGACAGTCCCAATTTTTGCTGTTGCAGGCTGGCCAAGGCACGCGCCAGGGCAAAAGCGCCTTCCCGTGGCGGATCGACCAGCCATTTGTCGGCAATACCATCCGCAATCAAAAGCTCGGGGGTCATGTCGAACAAATTTCTGGCGGCAAACTCGGTCCTGGCCAGAGGCTTGACGGCGCCGGCAAGCAGCTTGTTTTTTTGGTAATTCTCGCGTGAACGCGCCACCAGCGTCTCACTGCCTTCGATCCCCAACACCTCCCGGGCCTGCGTCGCCAATGGCAGGGTGAAGTTGCCTAAACCACAAAACCAGTCAATCACGCGCTCATGTGTCTGCACGTCCAGCAAACGCAAGGCACGCGACACCAGTACCCGGTTGATTTGCGGGTTGACCTGGGTGAAATCTGTGGGTTTGAATGGCATGGTGATACCAAACTCAGGCAAGGCATAACTCAGCACCTCACCACCTTCATCCAGCAAACAGACCGTTTCAGGCCCCTTGGCTTGCAACCACCATTGCACACCCGCATGTTGCTCTGCAAACAGCCTCAACTTGGCCAGATCGCCGCAGCTCAAGGGCGCCAGATGACGCAACACCAAAGCCGTCACGCTGTCGCCGCAGGCCAATTCAATTTGCGGACAGGTCTCTGCGGCATCCAGCGATGCGATCAAGGCACGCAAAGGCATCAGCATGGCATCCACATGGGGCGGCAACACCGGGCACACCTGCATATCGGCCACATAGCGGCTTTTGCGCTCGTGAAAACCCACCAGCACAGTTCCTTTCTTGCGAACATAACGCACCGATAACCGGGCCCGGTAACGATAGCCCCGGGCAGGGCCCTCTATCGGCCGGAAAATAGTCTCCGGCAGGGTCTTGCCCAGATGCCACAAATTGTCTTCCAGCGCGCGTTGCTTGACGGCGACCTGTGTACTGACGTGCAGGTGCTGCATTTTGCAGCCGCCACAGGAACCTTGGTGCAAACCGAAATGGGGGCAATGGGGCATCACCCGTTGGGATGACTCCCGATGGATGGCTGTGAGCGTGCCCTGTTCCCAATTGTTCTTGGTACGGTTGATATTGGCGCTCACGTATTCAAAAGGCAGCGCGCCTTCGATGAAAACCACTTTACCATCGGCTTTGTGTGCCACACCCTGGGCATCAAGGTCCAGGGATTCCACAAAGAGCCAATCTGCGGGCAAGTCAGGCTGGGCTGACAAAAGATCAGTCGATTCACTCATTCAATTTAACTTTGATAACGCCCGGACTGGTCGCCGGGCATGAACGGATGCTTAGCGGGCAGGCAGATACTTGGCTGGATCCACCGGTTTACCTTGGCGACGCACCTCGAAGTGCAGTTTGACACGATCTGCGTCACTGCTACCCATCTCGGCAATTTTTTGCCCTCTGGTCACCGCCTGGTCCTCCTTGACCAACAGGGTCTGGTTATGAGCGTAGGCTGTCAAGTACACGTTGTTGTGTTTCAGGATGATGAGATTGCCATAACCCCTCAAACCCGCACCTACATAAACCACACGCCCATCGGCGGCGGCCAGCACAGGGTCACCGGGAGCGCCGCCGATGTCGAGCCCCTTATTTTTGACCTCGTCAAAACCGGCTAGCACCGACCCATTGCTTGGCCAGAGCCAATTGATTTCCTTATCGGTTGACGGCGCCACACGTGTATCACTTGCCCTCGCAACGGGCGCTGCAGTTGAGGAAGCTGCCGTCGATGGCTGGCCCAGGCTGCCTGCGCTCACCGTGGCTCTTGCCACTGGCTGCACCTGTACGTCCTGGCCTGATGGTGGCGCCACCCGCAAGACCTGTCCAACTTCAATGCGGTTGGGGTTTTCAACCTGGCTCCAGGCCGCAATGTCGCGCGGGCTCTGGCCATTTTCCAGTGCAATACGTGTCAGTGTGTCGCCCGGCTTGACGGTGTAATAACCCGGCTTGCCCGCGTGCTCGAAACCCTGCGGCTGTTTGGGAGCCGCGGCGGGAGCTGTCGCCGGTTCGCCAACGCGTGTGACCCGTTCCTCCACCGGTGCACGGTTGATACTTCTGGAACTGCAGGCCGCCAAAATCAGCACCACGCAGCATGCCCCCAAAAGCAAAACCAACCGTCGTTTCAAACCCGTCATATCAACCCCCTTCATGCGATGCCCGATTTTAAAGGGACAAAAAACACACCCTCCATGACAGACTGGCGAATTCCCTGTGGCGTTTTATCGATCAGCAACAATACCTGCTTACCTGAACTGGCAGCGCCTGCAGACACCGGCGCCACCAGCCTGCCACCAACCGCCAACTGGTCAATCCAAGCCTGTGGCACGGCCTCACCACCCGCGGCCGCGATGATGCCGGCATAAGGCGCGCCCCGGGCATAACCCGGCATGCCATCGCCGAACAACAAATGCACGTTGGTCAGCCGCAAATGCCGCAGGTTGTCGCGCGCCTTGTCATGCAGTCCACGCAAACGCTCCATGGTATAAACCTCTTGGCACAGCATGCTGAGCAATGCCGCCTGATAACCACAACCGGTACCAATTTCCAGCACCCTGCCCAAGCGGCCGGGATTGCCTTGCCGCAACAGTTCCAGCATCCGGCACACCACGCCTGGTTTTGAGATGGTTTGCCCCAATCCAATCGGCAGGCTGGTGTCCTCGTAGGCCTGATTCACCAAGGCAGTATCGACAAAACGGTGGCGCTCGATGGTGCCTATGGCCCGAAGCACCTCCGCATCTTTCAATCCCTGTTGCGCCAGTTTGCTCACCATGCTTTGGCGTACCGCCATGGAATCCAGACCCACTCCACGGGCCGGCTGAGCCGTCGGCTTTTGCTGGGCAACCGTGGAGGCAGCCAAGGCTGGACGCACAGGACTGGCCGATTGATTACGCAGGTCCAATTTGGCCGGAAAACCCGGCCTGGTCTTGACACCGCTCGGGTTATGCCGATTCATCAATCGACCGAGCTTGCCAGTTTGGCAGCAGTTTGCGCCCAGTAGGCCAGATGATCATGGTCGGTCAGATCCACTTTGAGCGGTGTCATGGCGATATGGCCCTGGGCGGTCGCATGAAAATCAGTGCCGTCGGCGTCGTCCTTGGCCTGACCTGCAGCACCAATCCAATACATGGTTTGCCCACGTGGGCTGACCTGGGTGATCACCTTTTCGGCGGAATGGCGCCGCCCCAGCCGACAAAGCTTCAAATGCCCCAATGCATCCAGCGCCAAGTTGGGAATATTCACATTGAGCAGCCAGGGCGCCATCCCGATGAGGTTTTTCTGCCCCATTTTCAGCACCAATTCGCGCGCCTTGATGGCCGCCGCGTCCAGGTTATGCCAATCCCGTTCAACCTGAGAAAAAGCAATGGCCGGAATGCCGAACAGGTAACCCTCCATGGCGGCGCCAACGGTGCCTGAATAAATGGTGTCGTCGCCCATGTTGGCGCCATTGTTGATGCCTGCCACCACCAGGTCGGGACGGTAATCCAGCAGCCCGGTCAAGGCAATGTGGACACAGTCAGCCGGTGTGCCGTTCACATACCTGAAACCATTGGCAGCGCGCTGCACATACAGCGGTGTGTGCAGGGTCAGCGCGTTGGACTTGGCACTGTTGTTATGCTCCGGAGCCACCACCTCGACAGTCGCCACGTCCTTGAGTGCTTCATACAGCGCCACAATACCTGGCGCCTGAAAACCATCGTCGTTACAAATAAGAATTTTCATCATGATGCCCTATTAGGCTTGAAGTATAGGATGTCAGCACAGGGTGGGAGGGCGTGTCGTGCAGGACAAATCGTGGGCTGTAGGACAGTCCTGTGTTGAGCGCAAGGAGCGATTCATGGGTGTAATTTTCTGGATCGTTCTGCTTGTGTTGCCGGTCTATGGGCTCGTTCTCTATAACAGCCTGATCAATACCAAGAATGCGGTATCCGAGGCCTGGGCCAACATCGGTGTATTGCTCAAGCAGCGCCATGAAGCGTTGCCCAAGCTGGTCGACACCTGCAAGCATTACATGCAGTACGAGAAAAGTATGCATGATCTAGTTTGAACAACAACACCGCAACATCCGCGAGCAACAGAGCGCACACGTGCTGCGAGCGCCGGACGACGGGCGGCTGCTCATGATCTCTGCTTTATCGCCAGAGACTTTACGGAATCACTTTTTACGTTGGAGCGCATTTCACCTTATGGTGGGTGCAACAGCCAGCGTCGGCGGGCTGTATCTGGCCTGACAGTTTACGCCCGCTGATCGATGGCCGACTGCGGCGTCAAGAATGCAGCCTATGACGGAATGAGGAACTTGGACCCTTCCTTGAGGCGACCTGGGCCGTCCAAGGATTCGATGATGAAATGAATTTCATGCGACCCGGGCTTGTCTGCCTCTGGAGGCACCTGGACCCGCACCGGCACCCAGCGCGCCTGCGTGGACGCAATGCTGACGGTATCTGCAGACATGATCCTGATGCCGGGCAGGCCTTCGACCGAAATTCTGTAACGCTGCGGCGCTTCGGTTGCATTCATGATCTGAATGCTGTAAACATTCTCCACCTTGTCGGCCTCAACCACACGCGCCATCACACCACGGTCACGCACCACGTCGGCCTTGAACAAGGTTCGCGTCGCCAGACTGGCAAAGATGACCACCACAATACCCAGCAGGATGGTCGTGTAGACCAGCACCCGGGGCCGAAACACACGTTTAACGGTCTGCTCTTTGGTCCAGTGATTTTTGATGGCGTTTTCGGTCGAATACTTGACCAGGCCGCGCGGGTAGCCTACCTTGTCCATCACCGTATCACAGACGTCGGCGCAAGCGCCGCAGCCAATACATTCATATTGCAAGCCATCGCGGATGTCGATGCCAGTAGGGCACACCTGCACGCACAAACTGCAGTCGACACAGGCGCCCAGATTCAAGGTGCTCAGGTCGGCTTTTCTGGATCGCGCTCCGCGCGGTTCACCACGCGCGGCGTCATAGGTCACGATCAAGGTGTCCTTGTCAAACATGGCGCTCTGAAATCGGGCATAAGGACACATGTGCTTGCAGACCTGCTCACGCATGTATCCCGCATTGCCATAGGTGGCAAAACCGTAAAAAAAGACCCAGAAAAATTCCCAGGCCGCCAGTTGACCACCCAAAAAGGCGCCAGCCATCTCCCGCATCGGAACGAAGTAGCCGACAAAAGTGAAACCGGTCCAAAAGGAAAACGCAATCCACAAAAATTGTTTGCCCGCCTTGCGTGCAAATTTTTCAGCTGTCAAGGGGCCATCATCGCGGCGCATGCGGGCAGAGCGGTCACCTTCCATCTGCTTCTCAATCCACAGGAAAATTTCGGTGTAAACCGTCTGGGGACAGGCGTAGCCGCACCACAAACGGCCCGCCACGGCCGTGAACAAAAACAGTGACAGGGCAGCGATAATCATCAAGCCAGTGAGGTAAATGAAATCCTGCGGATACAGCACCAGGCCAAATATATAGAAACGGCGCACACTCAAGTCAAACAACAACGCCTGGCGCTGTCCCCATTCGAGCCACGGCAGGCCATAAAAAATGATTTGTGTCACCCAAACCATGATCCAGCGCCATTGCGTGAAAACGCCGGAGACGCTGCGCGGGTAAATTTTCTGCTGCGCCGCATACAGCGAAACCAACTCGTCTTCAGGCTCCGCAGCGGCGATGGTGATCACCTTTCTGGGCTCTTTGTATTCAGCGGTCATCAGGGGTTCCTCGAAAGATCAAATGAATTAGTTCTTGGTGTGCAGATCTGCCAAGTGCGCCAGAATTTTGTCACGGGTTCGGCACGCAAAAAGAGATGCCATCGGCGCATTTTTCAGCACATGACAGACTGCGCGCGCACTGGTTGCAAGCTATCGGTCAATGCCCTTTATTCCTGACATCACACGCCATAAGCGCTATCTGAGAACTATGCCATTTTTTCTGGAGGGATACTTGATATGAAACAATTATCTGGCAGTCCAGTTCCAGGTTTTTATGCCCCGAGCCTGCCGCCGACACCTCTGTCATTGAAATTTACGAGTCTCACTTCGCGTAACTCGTTGCCATGAAAACTGACAGTTTCTCCACAAAAAACCTGCTCAAACTCCTGTCATCGTCGAAGGCTGGTCTGAACCAACCTTCATTTTTGACGACCAGTATCGCATGCTGTCCGACAAGGGAACGAGGCCGATAGTCTGCGGCCCGACAGTCATGCACAGGCTTTGCCGGGTGGCGCGTTTGGCCCATTCCCGGGCTGCCTTCTTAGAGGGAGAGTTCGGCAAGCTCCGGCGCGTGAGAAATATCGAACAGATCCACGCCGACATCGGGCTACTCACCGCTACAAACCGCGATCTGGACCAGATGTCGATCCAGCACCTGACAGCGCGGCACGATGGCAACCGCACCGACCTGATGGCCATGACACAGTATTTCGCCAACCTGAAGCGTCCCTACCCGCCTGCTGCTCCATCAGCCGCAACACCTCAGCTCCTGACACGCAGCTCTACGCTGGTTACCTGGGGTAACCCGACGCTGGAGGATGGCGCACCGGCCAGCGCCGTGCCAGGAGGTACGACTTGTGCCAGCCAACGCCCTGCCGAGACGCCTTTTGGTACCGTTTACCCACACAAGCTGACGCCAGACATAGCCACTGGTTTAGGCAAGTGGTGGCCTCTGGCAAGCCCTGCACCACGGCAAATCCAGGGATGGAAGCCTGTTGAACCCGGCTTTACCCGACGCCAGCAACAGCACGGTCATCCATGCCGATGCCGATCCCATTTATGCCTACCTGCAAAGCCTGACACCGACAAAACAGCCCAACCATGCTCATCACATGCGTTGGCCATTTGGCACCCAAACTGCACTTTTCACCTGATGCACCCTCTTCTTCCGTCCCCGGGAGTACCATCCTGAGGCAGCACAGTCTGACGCCTGAAACCGTCGCGCCTATCAGGCCACTACGGTGGGGCCTTGCCGTGAATGCCACCCACGACGCAACCGGTTGGGTGCAATCCCGTCAACACAGGCCCTCAGTGGTGGGCCGATGGCGGTGCATAACTGACTGGCACCTTCTCCATTGAGCAGCCGCGCCGCGGGGGTGGCAGCTGGGCAATTGGCCGTCACCCTGCAACTTCTCGAGACCGGTCACTCTGGCCGGGCTGCGGTCAGCGGACCCTTGGCCCCGGTTGTGCAAAGCGGCTCCCAGCACCCGAACGATACCGACCTCAAGACCATGGATGTGTTCCTGCAGCCGTTGACGCACACACAAGATGTCAGCAAGCCCGATGCCATCAGCAGCGCTCCTTCTTTGGCAGACGCCAAACTACCTGCGAGCATCTTTTCACTGGTCGGCAGCCTGTACAAAAGCACTGCGCAAGCTGCCATGGCCGACAAGGCGAATGCAAGGCTGGCGCCTACCCAGCCTTGGCAAACAGCCGGGGCGTGTTTGATCCAAACCGTGTCAACCTGATCCAGGCAGTTCTGCACGCCCGCTTCGCACCTGTCACCCAAGCCCGAACCCAACCCTACGGCATGCCGCCCTTCATGATCCCACTCAGTAATGCCAACATCGCGCTATTACTCACCTTCATCCGTCAGTCCTGGGGCAAACGCGCCGCGGCGGTGACCGAATCCGATGTGAACCAGCTGCACAAGCGTCAAGCCAGTCGATAATGCCCGGACATACACGTTATTTCGACGTGCAAACAATCAACCCAGGAGCACAACATGGCAAAAGGTCAACAGAACAACAACAAAATGGTCAAGAAGCCCAAAAAAGACACCTCTCCGCCAAAACCGGTGTCGGCGGATGCGGTGCGCCCGACGATCACCACCGTGGTGCCGGTGCGTGGCAAGCTTAAAAACGCGCCGCGTTAAACCTGCCGTATTGCGTCTCCTTGCCTGAATTCGACATTATTTACGCGGACGAGGTATTGCTGGTTCTGGACAAGCCGGCCGGCCTATTGTGTGTGCCCGGCAAGGGTGACGACAAACAGGACTGCCTGAGCAACCGGGTGCAACAGGTTTATGAAGATGCCCGGGTGGTGCATCGGCTTGACATGGCAACTTCGGGCCTGCTGCTCATGGCGCGCGGTGCAAGCACCCAGCGCAGCTTGAACGATGCTTTTGCCAGGCGGCAGATTCACAAGCGTTATGTCGCGGTGGTAGACGGCCTGCTGGCGCCTCCAGTCGCTGATTGGGGTCTCATCGAATTGCCGATCCTGCCAGACTGGCCGAATCGGCCAAGGCGCATCATTGATCCGCAAGGCAAACCCAGTATCACGCGCTGGCGCGTTCTCCAGTACAACCCGGCCGAGCAGTCGACACGTGTTGAACTCGAACCCGTCACAGGGCGATCACACCAGTTGCGGGTGCACCTGCAAGCCCTTAAACATGCCATTTTGGGCGACGCCCTGTATGGCGCCCCGTGCGTCCAAGCCAAGGCCGGGCGCCTGTTGCTACACGCTAGCCGTCTTGAACTGAATCACCCGGTCAGTGGTCAAGCCATGGAATTTTCAAGCGCGCCGCCGTTTTAAGCGCACTTTTAATCTCAGGCCCGAGACGTGCGCCCCAAGGTGCTGTCAATCAGGCGCAGCAGCTTGTCGGTCGCGCCATCAAGGGCCTGATTCAAATTGGCCGCATGCTGTTTGACAGCCAGCGGCGGGTGTCCCTCCAGACGCGCTTCGAGCAAGCACTGCTTGTTTTCAGGACTCGTTTTTTTGCCGCCATTTTCATCACTTAAATGGACTTCAACACGGGAAATTTGGCCACTGAATCGCGCCAGCGCGTTGGTGACGGCGCTACTGACCCAGTTGTTCATGGCTTCAGTGCCCTCAAGATGGTTATCGGTGTGAATTTGAACTTGCATTTTTCTTCTCCTGGTCATAAAACCACTGTGGTTGGAATTCATGATAGCCATCCTGATCACAGAAAATTTGACTTCGATCAATTCAATCCATAAAACATGACAACGCACTTATTCATTCTCACGGGAGCCTCCCGTGGCCTGGGTTCTGCCATGGCGCGGCAATTGATGGCCAATGGTCATCGATTGCTGTGCATCTCGCGTCGCTCCGATCCGTCGCTGGATTCACTTGCAATGCAGCAAGCTTGCACGCTGGAGCAGTGGTCGTTTGACCTGTGTCAGTCGGAACAGGCTGCAGGACGCCTCAAGGTCTGGCTGAGTGGTCTGCTTCCAGAAAAATTACAAAGCGTCACCCTGATCAACAACGCCGGCGTGATCCCAACCATCGCACCCTTGAGCACTTCCAATCCAGCAGAGTTGACCCAGGCGTTGCGGGTGGGTCTGGAGGCGCCGATGTTGCTGACAGCGGCCTTCCTGAATGCCACCAAAGACTGGCACCTGCCACGCAAGGTGCTGAATATTTCATCGGGTCTGGGACGACGCCCCATGGCATCCCAGGCTGCCTACTGCGCAGCCAAGGCCGGCATGGACCATTTCACGCGCTGTATGGCGCTCGATGAAGCACTACTGCCCAACGGCGCCAGAGTCTGCTCGCTGGCGCCGGGCGTCATCGACACGGACATGCAGCAACAGCTTCGCGCCGCTGATGCTGCCAGCTTCCCTGATCAGGCAAGTTTTGCACATCTCAAGTCCTCCGGACAGCTCAGTTCGGCCAGCGACGCGGCCAGCCTTATTTTGGCTTGGCTGGCCCGCCCCGACTTCGGCCGGCAACCCGTCGCCGACGTGCGCGACAGCGCTTGAACCAGACACTGTTCCCAACGTCCGTTACCTGTCAGAAATCGACGCTAAGCTTAGGCAGGTTGGTACTGATTAATTAAACCGAGGAGACCCGTAATGACCCGTGACGTAGTGATAGTGAGTGCAGCACGCTCTGCCATCGGCACCTATGGCGGCAGCCTGAAAGACCTGGCGCCCACCGAACTGGCTGGCCAAATTGTTCGCGATGTCCTCCATCGCACCGAGGTCAAGGGCGACGAGGTCGGCCATGTGGTGTTCGGCCATGTGGTCAACACCGAACCCAAGGACATGTATTTGTCACGCGTGGCGGCCATCAACGGGGGTTGTGCCGAGGGCGTGCCAGCCTTCAACGTGAACCGCCTGTGTGGTTCGGGCCTGCAGGCGATTGTGTCAGCCAGCCAGAGCATCCTGCTCGGAGATGCCGACATCGCCATCGGTGGCGGTGCCGAATCCATGAGCCGTGCGCCCTACGCCAGCCTGAACATGCGCTGGGGTGCACGCATGGGTGATACCAAGATGGTTGACATGGTGGTGGGCGCCCTGCACGACCCTTTCCACACGATCCACATGGGTGTCACCGCCGAAAACATTGCCGCCAAATGGGGCATCACACGTGAAGACCAGGACGCCCTGGCAGTGGAAAGCCATAAACGCGCTCAACGCGCGGTTGAAGGCGGCTATTTCAAAAGCCAGATCATGCCGGTGACCCTCAAGGGGCGCAAAGGTGACGTGGTGTTCGACACCGATGAGCATTACCGCCCCAACTGCACGTTGGCCGACCTTGCCAAACTCAAGCCTGCATTCCTCAAGGAAAACGGCACGGTCACAGCCGGCAATGCGTCCGGCATCAACGACGCCGCAGCCGCAGTGGTCATGATGGAAGCTGACGTGGCCAAGGCCCGCGGCCTGAAACCATTGGCCCGCCTGGTGGCCTACGCCCATGCCGGTGTGGACCCGAAGTACATGGGCATCGGCCCGGTGCCCGCCACGAAATTGGCTTTGCAAAAGGCAGGTCTGAGCATCAATGACCTCGATGTGATCGAGGCCAACGAAGCCTTTGCAGCCCAGGCCTGCGCTGTCAGCCGTGACCTCGGCCTCGATCCGGCCAAGGTCAACCCCAATGGTTCCGGGATTTCGCTGGGCCATCCAATTGGTGCCACGGGTGCCGTGATCACGGTCAAGGCGCTTTACGAGCTGGAGCGTATTGGTGGGCGTTATGCGCTGGTGACCATGTGTATTGGTGGTGGTCAAGGCATTGCGGCGATTTTTGAGCGCCAGGCCTAACGGGTTGATATCCTGGCACTTGACCCCGTCAAGGGCCTTGTTTTCTTGGCCTGTGTTAAGGTCACCAGCTTCTGCTTGCCGTCTAATGGCAAACTTTGAACCTGCTGCCAACTTAACACATGGAATCAGTTTCCCTCCCCATTTTTTCCGAGGTCAAAGCTGCCGCGCATAAGCCGGCTGGCTGGCCGATTCTGCGTCTGGGCTTCCGGCCGTTTTACCTGGGCGGCACCCTGATGGCAGCGCTGGGAATCCCACTGTGGGTCGCCATTTTCATGGGCAGCATCTCGTTCGTTCCGGCGACTCCCGCGCTGCATTGGCACGTGCATGAAATGCTGTTTGGCTTTGCCGTGGCCATCATCATTGGTTTCTTGTTGACGGCTGGCAAAAACTGGACTGGACTGTCGACCCCGCGCGGTGCCTCGCTGGGCGCACTGGCACTGCTCTGGCTCAGCGCACGGATCTCCGCCCTCACCGGTCCCACGCCGCTGTACGCCGTGCTGGACCTGACCTTGTTGCCGCTGGTCACGGTCATCCTTGCACGACTGTTGCTGCGTGCCAAGAACTACCGCAACCTGCCACTGGTGCTGATCCTGGCCTTGCTCGCAACGGCCAATCTGGTCTTTCATCTGGCGAGCCTGGGTGTGC